>Ga0100394_1002858_pt1 | contig 14280 bp, 16 predicted proteins | sample CryGeymeta201518_FD_81549 | JGI IMG/M metagenome (GOLD analysis project Ga0100394, IMG submission 81549) | Groundwater microbial communities from Crystal Geyser aquifers in Utah, USA - Crystal Geyser metaG 2015-18 | ecosystem: Environmental > Aquatic > Deep subsurface > Groundwater | place: USA... | reverse complement strand
TTCCGTTGGAGAGTATATAGAGATAAAGTCTAAATTATCCTTACAAAGAGTACTTAAAATTATGAAAACTGCCGTGGATGTGAAAATAAAGGATGAGGTTACCGGACAGATTATAAATATTCCTGCCTACTTATCCACACAATTAAAAACTTTATAAAGTAATTAAAGAATTCGTTGGAAGAGATTTAAATTTAAATCCATTGATTGCTTCTGAGCAAATAATTTTTATATCAGAATTATCTGAATATTGAAGTGAATAATAATTTGGGTGTGCAGTAAAATGACAGTACGCAGAAATAGTATTTTTTCCTGCTACTCCAATATTTAAAGCTTGAATATTTCGAGAGTTTTTTTTTAAAATGTCGGAGGTTTTATATAAGGATTGTGTAAGATTTATTTTTTTAAGATAAACATTTAGAAGAGACCATATTTTTTGTGCTCCTATATCACCAGGAAGAGAAAGAGTGACACCCTTCAAAAGTCCATTAAAAACATAAGAATAAGATTCGTTTATATAAGGTTGGTTATATTCAATATTATTTTTATGTTGTGGAAAAGAAGCGCTTCTTGCATGAATAGAAAAAATATTAGATTCTGAGAATTCTGCAAATTTATTTTTTTCTTTCCAAATTGGTTTGATGGATCTATATTCTTTCCATTTATTATCCTCAAGCCAGGAAAATCCCCAGCCATCGCCTTGCCAATCTCCGTCATAAGCTTTACTTGTTTCAGCCATTTTGGCAAATGAACCTAATATTTTTTTTGGACTTATAAGTTGTTTTGATTTACACAAAAGGAAACGACACATATTACTTTAAGACAAAATTTGTTTTAATTTATCAACTGTTTTATCAATATGTTTTTTTTCAACAATAAAAGGTGGTAAAAAGCGGACAACTGTTTCTCCTGCAGGAATGGCTAATATTTTTTCACCTTGTAATTTTTTTAATAAACCATTCCGGTCTTCTTTAACATCAACACCAATCATTAAGCCTTGACCTCTAACATCAAGAATCGATGAAGATTTAATTGATTTTAATTCATTTATAAAATATGAGCCAATCTCTGTTACATGTTTAAGTAATTTATTATCTATTTTATTTAGGGTTGCCATAACGCCGGCACAGGCTAAAGGATTTCCTCCAAAAGTTGAAGTGTGCAATCCCTTAAAAATAGCGTTGCCAATTTTTTGATTTACTAGAGTTGCTCCTACGGGTATGCCACCGGCCAATCCTTTTCCTAAGGTTAATATATCTGCTTCAATACCTGTTTTTTGTATTGATAATAATGAGCCAGTCCTACCCATTCCTGTTTGAATCTCGTCAACTATAAGAAGTACGCCGTGCTTATCACAAATTTTTCTAACTTTTATTAAATAATTTTTATCAGGAACATATATTCCACCTTCGCCCTGTATAGGTTCAACTATAAAAGCGGCTGTATTTTTATCAATAACTTTTTCCAAAGCCTCTATATTGTCATGTTTAATAAATATGACGTTCCACAAAAGAGGTAAAAATGGTTTGCGATATTTTTCTCCGGCAGTGACAGAAAGTGTTCCTAAAGTTTTTCCATGATATCCATTTTCACAAGCAATAATCTTTTTTTTACCAGTTGTAGCAACAGCAAATTTTAGAGCCGCCTCATTTGCTTCAGCTCCGGAGTTTGACCAATAGACAAACTTATATGATAAACCACATCTTTTTATTAAAAGTTCTGATGCTTCTGCTCTTTTATTATTATTAAAACTTCCATGTAAAGTTGTTAGAGTTTTTAATTGTTTAGTTATTTGCTCAGTTATCTCTTTATTAACATGTCCAAAAATATTGACGCCGTAATTGCTCATCATATCTAAATATTTATTACCGAACTCATCATATAAGTAAATACCTTCTCCTCTTATAAAAGTAACTCCGCGGTTAACATAAGTATTGACGAGATATTTTTGCTGAAGAAATTGATAATTTTTCATAAATAAAAATTAACTGATAATAGTTCCCACTCCTTTGAGGGTATTAATAATAGGATTTTTTATCCGACCGTCCGACCAATATATTTTTTTCAAACCCAATCTAAAAGCTTCTTTAGCTCCCAATAATTTCTTTTTCATCCTTCCTTGGGCATAGATTAAATATTTGTCAATCTTATTTTTGTCAACAGTTTTTATTAGAGACGATTCATCACAAAATTTTTTCAAAAGTCCAGGGGCTTCAAAAAGAACGACCATTTTTTCAATTTTTAGAGCACCGGCCATAACTGCTACAGCCCAATCGTTATCCGTATTAATTATTTTACTTTCTTCACTAAGAGCCGGTGGGCAAACGACCGGTAAATATTTATTATCCAAAAGTAAATTAATCAAATTAACATTAATTTCCGTCACTTTTCCAGTCATATTATCTGATATTAATTTTATCTTTTTTCCTTCTTGAGAATAGACGGCCTTTTTTCTTTTACCTTTCCAAAGTTGTCCATCTATTCCTGACAATCCCACGGCATTGACTCCGTAAAATTGAAGTTTTGCAACAATTTTTTTATTCACAAGGCCCGAATAAGTCATGAGAAAAATATCAATTGCTTCTTTATTGGTATACACACTACTTATTCCAGTTGGTGAAGTAATTGTTTTAGTTGGGGATCCTAATCTTTCAGCAATTTCGTCACGGACAACACTAGCACCATGAACTAGCACAATTTTTTCTCCTTGGTTAATAAGTGTTTTTATATCTTCACAAATATAATCAAGGTTGATTTTTTTTCCTCCACCGATTTTAATAAGGATCATAAGTTGTTAATAATTTTATCAGTAAATTCAGAACTTTTTAAACTTCCACCTAAATCTTTTGTCGTTAAACCTATCTCTATTGTTTTTGTAATGGACTTTCTTATTTTTTGTGCCATTTTATCTTCACCTAAAAATTCAAGCATCATGGTCGATGAGAGAAAACTGGCCGTTGGGTTAACGATATTTTTTCCGGCGTATTTCGGTGCTGAACCGTGAACCGGTTCAAATAATCCTTGATTATTACCTATATTTCCACTGGCAGCAACGCCTAATCCACCCGTTAATCCAGCTGCTTCATCTGATAAGATATCTCCAAACATGTTGGTCGTAACGATAATATCAAAAGCTTCTGTTTTTTTTATAAGTTGCATTGCACAGGAATCAACAAGCATATCTTCCATAACAATATTAGGATAAGATATTGAAATTTTTTTAGCAATATCCAAAAATAAACCGTCGGTAATTCTCAAAATATTGGCTTTATGAACAACGGTAACTTTTTTTCTATCTTGTTTTTTAGCAAGTTCAAAAGCAAATTTTATAATTTTCTCACAACCTTTTTTGGTTATAACTCTTTCGGCGATGGCTCCTTCTTTAGTTAATCGTTCCTGTCCTACATAAAGGTCCTCTGTATTTTCTCGAACGATTATAAAATCTATTCCTTGTTTTTGATCAGGAATAGGTAGCGACTTAAAAGGTCGGACATTTGCATAAAGATCCAATATTTTTCTTAAACGGACAATTGGGCTAAAATATCCTTTTATATTTGGCGGAGTTGTAATAGCACCAAACAATATGGCATCGCTTTTTTTGCAAATTTCAATTGTTTTTTCGGGCAGTGGAGTGTCATATTTTTTATAAGCTTCAAAACCAATCTCTCCTTTGATAAAATTAAAACCTATTCCGGTTGCCTGTAAAAGTCTGAGAGACTCTTTGGTGACGTCGGGCCCGATTCCATCTCCTCCCATATAACATATTTGGTATTTTTTTTTCATATTTCAAAAAGTTTTTTTAACGAACCTAATCCATTTTTTTTGAGATACGGAATGATACCGGAACTTTCATAGAGTTTAATCATTAAGGGTGGAATAACTGCTTTTATTTCCTTTTTTTTAGTTATATTTAAAACAAGTTGTTTTTCTATATCGATTTTAAGTTTGTCATTTTCATTTATATTATCAGTGGGGGCAAGGATTGATAGCAATCCTTGATCAATACAATTACGATAAAAAATCCTCGCAAATGATTTAGCGATGACTGCTTTTATTCCACAGGCTTTAAGAGCAGTGACGGCAGTTTCACGGGAAGATCCGCAGCCAAAATTATTTCCGGCAATAATAAAATCGCCTTTCTTAACAGTTTTAGCGAACTCTGGACGATGTTCGATAAAGGCAATTTTTGACAGTTCTTTTGCATCGGTAGTAATATTGTATCTTCCGGGTGTAATTAGATCGGTGTTGATATTATTTCCAAAAATCCAGTTCATAATTATTTTTTAAAATTATAAATATTTTCTCGGGTCGGTGATATATCCGGTGATCGCCGAAGCAGCCGCTGTTGCCGGACTGGCTAAATATATTAATGCTCTTGGGCTGCCCATTCTTCCTGTGAAATTGCGATTACTGGTTGAGACACAAACTTCGTTATCGTACAAAACTCCTCCATGTCTACCTAGGCAAGGACCACAGCCAGGGGTTAATATAATTGCGTTTTTTTTAGTAAAAAATTCTATATATCCTTTGGCTAAAGCTTGTAGAAATACAAGCTTTGAAGCGGGAGTAATGATAGTTCTTACATTCGGATTCAGGTCATTTTTTTGAAACATTTTATAGACAACGTCCAGATCTTCAATCCTGCAGTTTGTACAGGAGCCGATGAATACTTGATCAACCTTTATTTTCTTTTTTTCTACTTCTTGTACAGTTTTGACCCGATCAATATCAGGTGGTTCGGCAATCTGCGGAGTAAGATCAGAAACATCAAAGTTCATTACTTTTTCGTATACTGCGTCGCTATCGCTCCATAATAATTTTTTATCAAAAATATATGGTCGTTGATTTTCTTTCAGATATTTTTCTGTTTGTACATCCGGTTCAATAATAGCGGCTTTAGCTCCCATCTCTGCAGACATATTGGTTAAAGTCAGACGAGCGGGCACAGAAAAATTACGGACTGTTTCACCGCCATATTCTAATACTCTATAGTTACCACCCTCTGGGCCAAATTTTTTAGCAATCATCAAAATAACATCTTTAGAAAATACACCTTTTTTTAATTTTCCATTTACATTGATTCTGATTGTCTGAGGGACGCGAAACCAACAGGTACCAGTAGCCATAGCAATCGTGGCATCGGTTGAACCAACGCCAATCGTCAAAGCTCCTAAACCTCCACCGGTTGGAGAATGTGAATCAGCTCCAAGAATTAGATTCCCAGGATTTATAAACCGTTCAGACATTATCTGGTGACAAACGCCATCAGTCGTTATTGGGATGCCTTGTTCGTTTGCAAATTTTCTAATTTTTGCCTGAAGTTTTGCCATTTGGACATTAGGGGCTGGAAAAGCATGATCAAAAGGAATAAAGATTTTCTTTTTGTCCCAAACTTTTTTAGCAATTTCATAAAATGGGTCAATAGCCCAGGCGCAAGTTGTATCGTGAGCCATGACAAGGTCGAGCTTTGCAATTATAAATTCTCCAGCAAATACTTTTTTACCTACGTGTTGAGAAAATATTTTTTCAGCAATTGTTTGTCCCATATTATTAATCTAAATTTTCAACTCTATTTTTGAGATACTCTTTTTTAATCAAAAGTTTCGGCAAATTATATTGTTCAACAATCTTTTTTAAAATTGCTTCCGGTTTGTTTTTTTTGTTCATTTCGGCTGATTCAGACTTGAATTCTTTAGCTATTTCGGTTGCCTGTTCTTGAGTCAAGTCGTAATATTCAATTTCTCTCAGATAATAATAGATGAGATTTTTTCCGCTTAGTGGGCCTAAAAATAACTGTTTTTTATCTACTCCAAAGTTTTTTAGATCGTGCGCTTCATAAACATATGGATTATTAAGAACTGCTTTTTGATGGACTCCAGCTGTGTGGGTACGATTAGTAATTGAAACTGGCTCAGTAGGTGATACTTGTAATTTTATGATCGAACCCATTAATACATTTAGTGGGTAGCAAAGTTTTAAGTTATATCCTCGACATAAAGATTTATCCTCGTAAAAAAGATTTAAGAGTAGACCAGTAACAGAAGTTATTCCCGATCTCTCAGCCATTCCCCAAATTGATGTATCTATATATGAGGCCCCGTTAAGCACCGCGGTGACGGAATTAATAAGCGAATATCCTCGGTCATTGTGAAAGTGGCATTCAATATCAGCCTTAGGATATCTTTTTTTTACTGCTAATAATCTTTCTTCAACTATGGTAGGAGTAGCCACTCCAACGGTATCGGGCATACCAAAAGTATCGACGCTCTCATAAATTTCATCATATATTTGAAAAATATCTTCTAGCGGTGTTCGAAAACTATCTTCAGCACTAAAACGCAGATAAAGGTTTGGGTAAAATTTTCTAGTTGTTTCAACAATTTTTTTGACATGAGATATAATTTCAGTAAACTTCATTCCATGGCTGTATTGTTGAGCATATTGGGTCATGCTAATATATAGATTTAAGCCGTCAAACCCAGCTTTTATTGCCTCCTCTATGTCTACAGGGTGACAACGGCAATGGGCCAAAAATCGTATCCCAGGAATGTTTAACGTAGAAACATATTGTTTTATTTTATTAAAATCACGTGCTTCTGATTTACTTACATTAGGTGAAAAAAATTCAAAATTTCTTACCCCAAGTTGGATCAAGCCGTAAATTAAATTTTTCTTGTCCTCAAAAGTGAACCTGTATTTATAAGCATCAAACATAAGGGGAGATTGTTGTCCGTCCCGAAATGTAGTATCGATAACACCTTTAAAGTTCATATGATTAAATAGGGTGAAGTCCGGGAAATTCCAAACCCGTTTCCTCGGGATATCCGTACATTAGATTCATTGCTTGAACAGCCTGTCCTGCTGTTCCTTTAACCAGATTATCAATGGCTCCAATAATTACTAACCGTTTCGAAACGGTATCCATTTCAAAACCAATATCACAAAAATTAGTTCCCTGCAGGATTTTTGGTTCAGGAAAACGATATAGTCCTTGGCGTTCCTTGACGATCCTTATAAATGGTTCGTTGCCATACTCGGCTCGATAGGCTTTCCAAACTTCTTTTTCAGTCACTCCATTTTTTGGAATAGTGTGGATCGTTACCAAAAGACCTCGAACCATATCTATAGCGGTTGCAGAAATTGCAACGTCAAGTTTATCGGAAAAAGGAGATAACTCCTGAATAATTTCAGCGGTATGGCGGTGACCTGAAGGCATATAAGATCGAACCACTCCTGAGCGTTCAGGATGATGAGACGAGAGAGATGGTTTTAGTCCGGCTTGAGAACTGCTCATTTTAGCGTCGATAATAATTTTACCTTCAATCAAATTATGTTTAACTAAAGGATAAAGTGAAAGAATCGATACGGTTGCCTCACATCCGGGACCGGCAACGTAGGAAGATTTCTTAATTTCATCACGATGAAGTTCAACAACTCCGTAAACAAATTTTTTTAACATTTCCGGATTTAAGTGTTTTTGTTTATACCAATTTTCAAAAGTGACCTGTTCACGTAATCGATAATCAGCTCCTAGGTCAATGACTTTTTTGGCTAAGGTTTTTAATTTATTCATATATTTCATTGATTCACCATTAGGTAGAGCAATAAAAAGCAGATCGCATTTTTTCAGTTGATCAGGGTGTGAAAATACTAAATCAGTTTTTTTTCTTAAATTAGGATTAACTAATGAAACAGGCAAACCGGCAAATTGTCTTGAAGTTACTTGCTGAATTTTTACTTTTGGATGTCCAGTAAGAATTCGCAATAGTTCTCCTCCAGCATACCCAGACGCTCCGAATATAGAAGTATTAATCATAGATTTTTTGCGACTTTTACACAGTAATCAACGATCGCACCGGAAATACTGGTATTAGTCGGTTTTTCAGAATTTTTAAATTCAGTCGTATGGTTTATTTCATTAATCTGTAAACCATCATCAGTTTCAAAAATATCCATCGATAAAATCCCGCCACCTACAGCATCGCTTGCACTTTTTGATATGTCAGAAATTTCTTTACTAACCGGACAGTTTGTGGCAACCCCACCGCGAGCGGTATTAGTAATCCAGTGAGGCGAATCTCGATATATGGCGCAAATAGTTTTTCCGTCAATGACAAAGGCTCTAATATCTCGACCCGGTTTTTTAACAAACTGTTGGATGTAAAAAGATTTTTGTTGAGGAGAGCCTAAGACTTCTTTATGTTCAAGGACAGCTTCAAGAGCATCAATATCATTTATTTTTGCCAGAAGTCTTCCCCAAGAGCCAAGTGGAGGTTTTATAACAACAGGGAATCCCCCCATTTCATCTATTGATTTAACTGCTTGTTCGGTATTAAAAACCATGGCAAAATCGGGCGTTGGTACTTTGGCTTTTTGAAGAAAACAAGATGTAACGAATTTATCTTCACACACAGAAGCAACTGAAGAATTATTGATGACGGCGACACCGATTGATTCAAAAAAACGAGTAGCGTGTGTACCTTTTACGGTCGAAACACAACGCTCTAGAGCTACATCAAAATCACATTTATATGTCTTTCGATTAAATATTTCTTCTCTAACGTCAATTAATTTTATTTGAATATTTCTTTTTTTTGCCGCCTCGATAATTAGTTTTTCATCCCCCCTGATTGTTGTATGCAATATACCTATGGTTGTTGACATATCTATTATTTTTTCTATTCACTAATCACTAACCACTAACCACTAATTTATTCCCCCCAGTCTTCCTCGACTTTGGGTGCCTCTGAGAGAGTAGCGGTTTTATTTTCAATTTTTGCGACTACTAGCTTTGTGTGGCATTCAGCACAACTGATAATTTCTGACTCTTCAGTTTTTTCAGGAAGAGTCACCTGACCGTCACAGACTGGGCAATTAGTTTTTATCATAGGTAATTACTACAATCCAATTTTTAATTTAAGAAACAATTATGATTGTACTACCAATAAATAGTAAGTCAATTAATTGAGTTAATTTGACAAAAAGCAAGATAAATGTTAAGATTTTAACATTTTTATGATTACGATACCCGAAATCGTTGAAAAAATTATTAAAAAGTCATCTTTTCTGGAAGAAGGTCTTAGTAAGAAGATTATCAATCTTTCCGCTTTATCACGTATTATCAAACCAGAAATTGAAAAAGAATTATATAAAAAAGTTGAAAATGGGGCGATCATAATGGCTTTGAAAAGATTATCAAATAACCTCGATCATAAAAGCAATATTAAAAAAATATTTACAAATGCTCCGGATATGATAGTTCGATCTAATCTGATCGAATACACTTTAGCCAATTCTTCATCATTGATCCCTAAACATCAGAAGTTGCTGGAGATAATTAATAGACAAAAAGAATTTTTTAGTACAATCACCGAGGGAGTTTTTGAAACAACATTGATTGTCAGTTTAGAGCTTGAAAATTCAATTAAAAAAATATACCAAGATGAAAAGGTGATTTTTAAAGTTAATAATTTATCTTCAATCACGATCAGGCTACCTAAGGAAAATATAGGTCTTTCTGGCGTTTATTATTTTATTCTTAAACCGTTGGCTTGGGAAGGAATAAATATTCTCGAAGTAGTTTCGACTACTCACGAAATAACTTTAATATTTGGAGAAAAAAATATCGACCAAGCCTTTTTAAATTTAAAAAATTTATTTAATAAGTGATTTTATTTTTAGATAATTATCGTTTACGGCGCTGGTAGGGCAAACATGACTTTTTAGACCAATTTTTACTTGTATTTTTACTCTTATTTGTTACATTCTAGGCAGTAAATCATCAGATTATCCTATCAGATTTGACTTAAAACTACTTTTAAAAGTAAAAAAGTGATACTTTGGAGCTTCAATACATTCTAAACACCTAAATAAAAGTCAGAGTAGCAATACCAGCGCCATATTCTTCCTGTGTCCGCACGTCCAATAAAATAATATCCTTCTTCTCATTAATTGCTTTTTGCACGTCATCAGCAGTTATTTGTGATAATTGATCCATATGGTAATTTTAATAAAATACAAAAGTCCTTTTCGTAGCAAATAACAAAAAATTTTTGATAAAATATATAGGTATCAAAATACCAGAGGTGGCGGAGTGGCCAATCGCATTAGACTGTAAATCTAACGGGGTAACCCTGCGGAGGTTCGAATCCTCCCCTCTGGACAAGCCGGCAGTTTTCAGACCTCTTCAGTTTTTGGGGAAATCGACATTTTTTGTCAAGTGGAAAATTATGTTGTTCTATTTGTCTAAAATATCATTGATAATGATATTTACTTATCCATGATATATAATATCAATACAAAGACCCTGATACTCGAATTGTCACCGTTACGGTGCGCTTTCCAAGCTAACGTTTGGATAGAGACAGGGTCGTTTTTTATTTGAAAGCCCAAATATCTTCAACTTTTTTAGATTTTTTTAGTTCTTCAAGGTAACTTTTATCTTTGCTTGTATAAAATGAGAAAATACTTCCAGCCACCATATCAGCTAATTGATTAAAGATCCGATGACTGATTTAAAAGAATGGGCTACTCTTGCAATTAAAGACATACAGTTTAAAGTCGAAAATGGGGTTTATGAAAATGGTAAAGATATTATAATGTCCCCGATGGGAGGAAAAGACAATAAACTTCGATATTTTGCAGTAATTGGCTCAAAACATAACAAAACTTTAACAGATGTACAAAGAAAAATAATAAAAAAAGATTTATTGGAAATTGCTTCAAAAACAAACTCTGAGATTGAGAAAGTAGAATACGGGAAAAATTATATTTATTTCACAATATTAGTTTCTTTCGATGTTGCCGTTGCAACAGTGCTCGATGGTTTTCTTGACACAATAAGCAAAAGTAAAAATATTTTGAAATATCATTATTTTGTTGTTAATACATACAAAATAACGAAAAAAGAAATTGACGAATACTTAAGTTTTAAAAATGTGAAAAAACTATAATTGATTTTCCTGTAATTCTCTCATTAAACTACTTCGTCGCTTGAAAGTATTTTTTATAAAGACAATAAAATCATCAAAATTTTTATCTAATCCGATTTTCTGCATTCTTTTCAAATGATAAACAGCTATTGGATATTTTTCGGTATCCGTTTCTTTTAATATTTCCTCAACTTTCTTTTTATATTCTGTAAAACATTCCTGCTGAAAATCATTCTGAATAAATGCAACCATATCAGGGAAACATTCTTCAAGTGGATATTTTCTCACTAAATCTAAAATTTTTTCCTTTTGATTTTCAAGCTTAAAAACTTTAAAAATATTTTTGACATCGTTTTTATCAGTAAAATACTTTATCACTGCTTCCCAATATTTTATCTTTTCTGACTCGTTCTTATAATTTTTTATTAATTCTTGATAGTCCGTCAAGAAACCGGTAATTAAAAATAACCGCTCAAGATTTGAGATTACGTCTGTGTATTCCAATTGGAGTGAATATATTTCTTTTAAAAAACGTCTGATCTCAATTTCAATCTCTTTATTATCTTTTTGATTGAATTGAAATGAAAAATTTCTGTCGCCATTTTTTCGCATGAGTTCAATCAATACTTGGTTAGCAACTTTTATTATTTTTTCTTTATCGTTATTTTTTTGATAATATCTCAACAAGTTTAAAGTTAAACTTGGATTTTTTTTAAGATTTTTTAGACTGACTTTTTCAAATAGAGTCCAGTTTTCTGTCTTAGAATAAAGAAAAATTAAGAGCGAACTTTCTGGAATAGTCAGATTTTCTTTATTTTTTAATTCATCTAATTTTAATAAGGCGATTTCTGCTTCATTTTTATTAAAAATAATTTCCTTTAAACCCAAATAAATATTATTTTGATTTGAACTAAATTTGTCATTGTTATTTTGAAAAACATAACATAGGTAGTCAATCCCAATTTTTTTCAAATTATTATTATTAATTTTAGTTAAAGTTTTAATATAAAAATCATTAATTATTTTTTCCATCTCCTGCTCAAAACAATCTCGAAGCTCACTATCGTCTCCTTTTAAACTATTCCGTTTTTCGTCCAGTGCCTCAAATATAGCTTGATAAATTTTTAAAGATTCGCCTAAATTTTGACTATCTTCATATTTTTTGCCTAAATCTGACATATTTTCTACCACATCGGAAAGGGAAAGAGAAATATCAAAATCGTTATATTGACCATCATAATAATCTCCGCCTTCAAAATACCATGTCTGAAGTAACTCTTTAAGATCCATTTGATCAAGCTCATTTTTAAATCGAGTTTTGTAATCTGTAGTTGTCACCGGAGTTTGCTTAGGACCTTGAAGAAAAATATTTAGGTCTTCGATCAACTGAGGTCGTTGTTTTAGTATTTTTTTTAGGAAAAGCTGGAGTTGTTGAGTAGTTATTTTTTCGAGCAATTTTTCTACGACTAATTCATCTTTGTTGATTTCTTTCAAAAAAGATTTTTCTGCAAATTTTTTATCAGAGGCAAAAGCAAAAATGGCGGCCACTACATGTTTGCAAGCACCATCTAATTCGTATGGACAACTGCAATTATATACAAGTTCGTTTTCGTCGTTAAATTTTAAGGAAACGCTATATTTATGAGTTCCCATTACAATTGCTTTATATTCATTTTCTTTTTGCCAAATTTTTTCTACAAATCCATCTTCAAAATATTCTTTCCCTTTGTCGTAAGAAGAGAAACGGGAGATACTAAAAGCCAGTTCATCGGTAAAAAGATTGTTAAGCATAGAATTTCCTTGAGGATATTTAACCCCAACTTTCGTCGTATCGTTTTTTTGGATTAGTAAAAAAAACTTCTTTATAATCGAAATGTTCAGGATCCCAGTCACCAATCCATGCCAACATCTCTTCATCACGTTCTTTGTTATTTTTTTCTAATATCTCTATACAATTATAATATCCTGGAATACTACCACAATCTTCTGGCGGACAAGCAAGTTCTCCCTCAAGGCAAATAGGATATTTCACTTTATTTTCTTTCGGAAGTATTTTTTCTAAAACTACCTCATGTTCCCAATTATCACCAAAGTCGTAAACATAAAACATTTTATCATTCTCCCTTTTGAAAAATTTTGGAAGAGGAGTTTCTGTAGTAAAAAGGGGTAGCTTTTCTTCTCTGATTTCTTCCGCCGCATAAGGACAATCAACTTTTTCCAAATATCCCCATCTTGCTTTTGGATCTCTTTTTTCAAAACAGTGCAGATGAGAATCTTTCCAACCCATAGCGTCTTGAATTGCTATATGAAGATCATAGAAAGTATAACTTTCTGGTACTTGAATTCTTCGCCAAACAGATGGCTTTGTATCCAAAAGAATAATTTTAAACTGATAGATATTTTTGAAGGGTCGTTTTATAGGTATCGTAAATTCTAATTCCATGCTTATAATTTACCACAAAATTATGAAAAAACTATAACTCTATTTTTTGTCAGAAATCAAACGTTGACAAAAAGCTGATAAAGATGAATATTTAATCCGCTCACAATTTTGCAAAGCACCTTCAAACTTGGATTTGCTTTCCCTTCTTCAATCTCAGCTAAATACGAACGATCAATATTGCAATCAACGGCTAAATCTTCTTGAGAAATATTTTTTTCTTTTCTTATTCTCAATATTTCCTTTCCCAACCTTCCGAAAATATATTTATATTTCATATGAAAGGAAAGGGTAAATAAAGAAGCTTAAAAATACAATCAACCAACAATTGTATTACCAATAATCCTCTGATAGAATGACCTGGATATGCGAAAAATTCCAGGCACCATGATTTCCCAACACCCCGACCATGGAAGCCGACCATATTGGCAAAAAAGCGCCTTCATAAAAACGGGGGACGAAATTAAGGAATGTTTTTTATCTTTTTCCGAGCTAGAAACATCAGAATATAAATGGGATTGGGAAGGGAAATACGTTGATGAATCTGTTATAGAAAAACTACTAAGTGAACATCATGATTATTTCAGGAAAAATTCTTTAGGAAAAGATAAATTTTTAACCTTCCGATTACCAAATCCAAAGGTAGAAACAGAATTTCGATTGGGCAGAGCTTTTATGGGAATACTAGGCGCAACTGGTCTGGCAAAAAAAATTGGTTTTCATAGTCCTCCTTTATTTGAAGTAATTTTACCGATGACCGAATCAGCCGAAGAGATGATTGCAATTCAAGAAGCCTTTAAAGAAATCGCCTCGCTTAAACACGTTCTCTATGATTTTGGAGAAGGAAGTTTAAAGCACATAGAAATAATCCCTTTATTTGAACAGGTAACAACAATTATTAAATCAGATTCT
>Ga0100394_1002844_pt1 | contig 14317 bp, 9 predicted proteins | sample CryGeymeta201518_FD_81549 | JGI IMG/M metagenome (GOLD analysis project Ga0100394, IMG submission 81549) | Groundwater microbial communities from Crystal Geyser aquifers in Utah, USA - Crystal Geyser metaG 2015-18 | ecosystem: Environmental > Aquatic > Deep subsurface > Groundwater | place: USA... | reverse complement strand
TGTCCATTGGCTATGCTCCTGCATACATTGAGATTCACGGACACCCATGATATCACCTTTGCTTTGTTTTCGTGTTCCTTGACACATATCCTCCCCGTGCCGATAATGCAGTCTGTGCCTCCCTCCCATCCAAGTGGCACAGGGAGTGTCTCCCACGACTGAAGCAGAACGCTTAGCAGGAGCGATGATGTATCGAGGAATCAGAGCGCGTCGGAAAACGTCTGACGTTCCCCAGCCGCGAACGTAAGAGCGAATCTTTCCGCGTCGTCCGCGCCACTCTCTTACGTTCGTGACTCGGACTGCATCAGGAAGATCAGTTTTGGGACGTACTATTGGAGAGTCACACAGTGCCCAATGCCGAACCCACCAACGCGGAAGCGTTCAATGCGGGGAGTGAAGGCTCTCCCGCGGAGACCTCCCCTTCCCGCGCCATCACCCTTCGGGCCATAGTCGTCGGGCTTGTCATTACCTACCTCACCGCATTCTGGGTGCGGGAGGCAGAGATCAAGTCAGTCGGGGTCTTCGTCAGTGAGAGCGTGCCGACGATTCCGGCGGTTGCATCACTTCTGTTGCTGCTGGCAGTCAATCACCTCCTCCGCCGCCGCACGCGGCACGCGTTCTCCCGTGGGGAGCTGCTCTTCATTTTTTTCTTCGTGACCGTGGCTACGACGCCTTACAACTGCGGAGTCGTCCGCATCTTTCTCGCCTTCATGACCGCGCCGTTCTATTTCATGGCGCCGGAAAATAAACTCGCGGAGGCGCAGAAATTCATCCCGCAATGGGCGGCGGTTCACGACCTCCACGCAGTGCGCGGGTTCTACGAGGGACTCCCCGGAAAACCCGTCCCGTGGGACGTTTGGATCGTCCCGGTGTTGGTGTGGGTGGGTTTCTTCATGGCGCTGTGGCTGGCGATGGCCTGTCTCATCATGCTCATGCACCGTCCCTGGATCGAGAAGGAGAAACTGGGCTTTCCCCTCTTCCAGTTGCCCCTCAGGTTAACCGACGTCCGCAAGGAGGGCGGCGGCGTCTCCGCCTTCCTGCGCAACCCGGTGATGTGGATCGGCTTCGGTATTGCATTCTTCTCAGATGGCACTCACATGCTGCACGCAGTCTTCCCCTACCTTCCCGCGTTCGGGAAGGAGGTCAGTTTCCCAACATTCACCGAACCTCCGTGGAATGCCCTGGGGCCTATCACCCTGTTTCGACGTCCCATCCTCATCGGGTTTGGCTACCTGGTATCGACCGAGATCACCTTCTCCGTCTGGGCGACTTTCTGGCTGGAACGACTAATGGCAGTGCTGCTCAGCGCCCTGGGGAACCGCGAGCCGGGCAATCCGTACATGCGAGAGCAGGGGTTCGGGGCGTTCATTGCTGTGGCTCTGGTATTGCTCTATATCAATCGCCAGCACCTCGCTGCAATTATCAAATCGTCAGTATCCCGCCAGCCATCGGAGGGTGGGAGGGACCGCTGGGCGCTGTGGGGATTTGCGTTGAGTGTGCTGACCCTCGTCACCTTCTGCCGTCTACTGGGAATGCTCTGGTGGGTGGGGTTGGTCTACATCGGGATCTTTCTCGCGTTTGCCCTGACAGTTGCTCGAATCCGCGCCGAAGTGGGCATCCCTCTCGCATGGCTGTTCCCCTACGGAATGCAGAAGACGATGGTGATCTCCACCCTGGGAACGGCGCCACTCAGTCCGGGCGGCAGCGCCGCGACCCTCACCGCGCTCGCGACGCTCGCCTTCATGCAGTTCTCCAACACCGTTTCCTTTGCCGGATACCAGGTGGAGAGTCTGCGGATGGGCCGTTTTGTCGGCGAGAAGCCTCGGCGCATCTTAGTTGCTCTCACAGGCGCGTTCCTGATCGGGCTTCTCCTCTCTTTCTACTTCCACATAGCCACCTTCTATCAGGTGGGCGCCAATGCGCAGAGCGGCGTTTATGGTCTCGGCTTCTACGGCAGCTCCGGAGCCATCAGCGAATACTCCCGCGCCATCGAGAACGCCGCGTCTCCCGTTGCCCCCAACAAGCCGCAGGTGGTGGCAGGACTAACGGGATTCTCAACCGTCTTCCTGTTGCAGGTCCTGCGAACCCGGTTCATCGGCTTTCCGTTCCACCCGCTGGGATTTGCTGCGGCGAACGCCTACGGGCACCTTCTCTGGTGGTCGTTCTTCTTCGTGTGGATTGTGAAGGTGACCGTGCTCCGGTACGGCGGTCTGCCGCTCTACCGAAAGACCGTGCCGTTATTCCTGGGGTTTGCCCTGGGACACTTCTTTACATCGGGGGTGGTGTGGGGAACCCTCGGAGCTCTGGGGAAGGACATCTTCAAGAAGTATATCGTTTGTTTCGGTTAGGAGACCGCAATGAATAGACGACATCTCGCCCAACACACACTTGCCGCCCTGGTGGTTTGCGTTTTTGCCGCAGCGTCAGACGCCGCAGAGGATTCCTCACACTGGCTCAACGTCAAAGACTTCGGCGCGTCCGGCTCGCAATTCTCCACGACCGCGACAACCACCGCAGGCTCCAGCGAGATCAGCGTGAAGGAGGTGGGGGACTTCAAGGTCGGTCAGGGGGTGATGGTGTCGAAGTGCAACCCACACTTCCTGAAGGACAAGGTGTGGGGGCCGGGGTTGCAGTATACCGCCGGCTCCGGCAAGCCGTTCAAGGATATTGTCGACGTTCGCGGATACGACGAATCCGCCGGCAGTTGGGCCGTCTACATACTGGATGTCGAACGGACGGATCCACCCAACTTCCGCTGGAGTGACGATACGGGGCGCACATGGAAGCCCAAGGTTCCCTTCACTTACGACTGGCAATCTCTCAAGGGAGGGTTGGAAGTCCGTTTCCATCAATTTGATTGGAGAGCGGGTTACACTGCGTCCTTCAGCGCCCGCGACCAACTGGTCTCCACCATCGAGAAGATCGAGGGAAACGTGTTGACCCTCGCCCGCCCAGCGGCAAAGTCGGCAACGGACGCGGTGGTGCGTCATTGCGACCAGGAAGCGATTCAGGCAGTAGTCAATCGCGCCATCAAAGAAAAGCGCAATATCTACTTTCCGGCGGGACACTATCGACTGACGACCGGCGTCCGCATTGACGACGCGACGGGCATTGTTCTCGAAGGTGCGAGCGGCGAGAACACGGTGCTTGACATCAGTGAAGGCGAAGGGGTGTGCTGCAATATGCGCAACGGCACAGAGATAACCGTCCGCAACTTCAAGATGATCGGGAACATGGGCTTCGCTGAACGGGATCAATGCGGCAGCATTCGGGTATGGGGATCAAGCTATCTCTGGGGACAGGATTTGAAGACCAGCTTTGCCACCGGCGTCGTCGGCACCGAGCGCGTGACCGTGGAGGACGTACATGCCTACCGCATGTCACTGGAGGCTTTCTGGTCGGGGGGTCCCTCTCGCTGGGGGAAGACGGAACCGAAAAACTACACGAAGGCCATCACTTACCTGCGCTGCTGGGCGATTGATTGCGGCCGCAACGGCTTCAACAACAACGACCTCGCGGAGAACACGAGTATCCTCTACTGCCGCATCGTGGACGTGGGAGGGTGCGCATGGGAAGGGGCTTCCCGCTTCGTGAAGTTCGTCGGCAATTACATTCGCAATGCCGGAACGGTCGCCATCGGCAACATCAGCAGTCGCGACGCGGCGACGGAGATTCTGCCTTCCGGACAGCACATCGTCTCTGACAATGTTTTCGAAAGTGTCGTGCCTTACGGCGGCTGCGCCATTCGCACCGCATCCGGCGCAACTCCAGTGGTGATCTCCAACAACCTGTTCGTCAACTTCGGATCGTCAGCCATCGAACTGTGCGGGCACGTCGGCCCGGGGTTGCCGGCGTACAATGCGACAGTGACCGGTAACATCTTCGACATGACAGAGATCGGCGAAACATCGAAGACCCGTCATGCCATTGACGTGGGCGAGTCGGATGTGATCGTGAGCAACAACCAGATCTACGTCCGCGGCGCTTGTGACCCGAGAGTCACGGCGATTCGCATCCGGGAGCCCTCGCTGAACGTGAATATCCACGACAACCTGATCCGCAACTGTGGATGGGGCATTATCACCACCCGCGCTCAGTCACGCGTCGCCCAGATGGTGGACAAGACAACCTTCGAGCTGGCTGCCGGAGGCGTTCCCATCGAACGGCGCAGGTCCCATCTCTACCGCGGCTGGAACCTCGTTTGGACAAGCGCCGGCAAACCCATCGGCGTCTCCGTCATAGACTCCTTCGATCCCGAGACCAAGCAGGTCAAACTCAAAGAACCCCGTGACATGAAAGGAGGCGACACCTTCGAGGTCTATCCACCCTACGGCGAGAATTGGGGCATCCACGACAACACCATCACTAGCTGTCTGAACCCTGTAGTATTCGACTCCTACGGCAGCGAGACTTCCCTGCTGAAAGACAACACCCTCACCCGCGGTGACACGACCGGCGTTTCCAAAGCAGTCGTCATCGGCGGACGCATCCACCTCATCAACAATCACTTCTCGGGCTTCGACGAGGCAGGGAGTTCAGTGCTCTCCCTTTTCCCGGATCGTTTCGGCAAACCCCTGCGCAACCTGGTGTGCGACAATGTGTTTGAGAACTGCAGCAATGTGGTTGGAGAGAACGAAAAGGGACTATGGCAGCCCTGCGCGGCGGAGAGGAATCAGTTCATCAATTGTGTGACAGCGCCGAAGTGAAGGGACTGCATTCGATGGGATACTGGAGTTGACGCCTTCTCATTATTTCGCGATAATACGCTATCGCAAAATAAGGATTGCCCTTATTTCGCAAAGTGAAATAAGCCGATGCGAAGAAAACAAACAGGAGAATACACGCTGATTTCGACGGTGGGTGAGGAGGCACGCGCCTTTGTGCCTGCCCCTCTTCCACCATCGCCACCACTGGTAGTGACGGGAGACCTGCGAGACTCGCTGGATGAGGCGCTTCTGGAACTGGGGAGGTTGGACGGCATCACGACGATCCTGCCTGACACCGGTCTGTTCCTCTATATGTATATCCGCAAGGAGGCGGTGCTGTCGTCGCAGATCGAAGGCACACAGTCTTCCCTGTCGGACCTGCTACTGTTTGAGGTCGAGGGCGCTCCGGGCGCGCCCATCGAAGATGTCCGGGAGGTCTCCAATTACATTGCGGCGATGGAGCACGGGTTGGCGCGGCTGCGGGAGGGTTTCCCGCTCTGCAACCGCCTGCTGCGAGAGGTTCATGAAAGACTGCTGGCGAAGGGTCGCGGGGAGGACAAAACCCCTGGCGAGCTCCGGAGAACCCAGAACTGGATTGGCGGATCTCGACCAGGCAACGCGCGTTTCGTGCCTCCACCACCGGAGCGCCTGAACGATTGTATGGGCGACCTAGAGAGGTTTCTGAACGACCAGCCTGAGCGCACACCAGCGTTGCTCAAAGCTGCGCTGGCGCACGTCCAGTTCGAGACGATTCACCCCTTTCTGGACGGCAACGGGAGATTGGGACGTCTCCTGATTGCGCTCCTGCTCTGCCACGAGAAGGTATTGCGGGAACCGATGTTGTATCTGAGTCTGTTTTTCAAGCAGCACCGGCAGGAATACTATGACCTGCTGCAACAGGTGAGAATCGAAGGAGAATGGGAAGCCTGGTTAACCTTCTTCGTTGAGGCTGTGCGCACAACGGCACAACAGGCAGTCTCTACCGCCGACCAGTTATCGGAGGTGCTTCGCGAGGATCGCGACAAAGTCCGGTTGTTGGGACGTATCGCCGGCTCCGCCTTGCGGATGATGGACGTTCTGGCTCAACGGCCCGTGTTATCGGTCGCCGTCGCCTGCCAATCAACGGGCATGGTTGCCAGCACAGTAACCAAAGCCATTTCCAAGCTTGCTTCTGAGGGACTGGTGAAGGAGCTGACCGGTCAGAAGCGCAACCGGTTGTTCTGCTATGACCGATACCTGCAAGTGCTGGCTGAAGGGACCGAGCCGCTGACCTGAATCAGGCGGAGCCCCAGCGAATCCCGTATGGCAATTCCGTCGGAATGCCGTTCGTCCGTCGCGGACCTTGCGATTCGGGGACCCAGCGAGATCGCGTTGATGCTTCAGCCCGACCAGTTCGGCAAACCGCTCCGCAGCATCCTGCGGGACAACAGCTTTGAAAACTGCAACAATGTAGCAGGGGAAAGCGAGCAGGGGCTGTGGCAAGCCTGCGCGGCAGAGGGGAGTTTGTTCATCAACTGCGGAACAGTGCCGAAGTAGAGAGGGTCCGTATGAAGACAATGGTTTGTGAGACAATTATCTTTTTGGGGGGACTGATGGCCTGCGCGGCAGTCTGCAGCGCGGCGGACAGTGACTGGCTCAACGCACGCGACTGCGGCGCGTCGGGGGCAAAGTACGAGACGGTGGCGACGACGGTGGCGGGGTCGAACCAGATCACCGCGAAGGACGTGGGCGACTTCAAGGTCGGTCAGGGCGTAATGGTGTCGCGGTGCAATGTGCGCTACACCAACAAGCTGTTGTGGGGACCGCGGAGCAAGTATGGCGCTTCGAAGGCGCTGGGGGACACGGTTGAGATTCGTGGGTATGATGGCGGCGCGGGAAGCTGGATTGTGTACGCGCTCGACGTGGAACCCGGTTCTCCGCCGGGCTTCCGGTGGACCGATGACATTGGTCGAACATGGAAGCCGAAAGTAGCGGTTACCGGAGATTGGCAGCCATTGGGTGGCGGTACGGAGGTCAAGTTCGGGAAGCTGGACTGGGAGTCGGGCTACACCGTGACCTTCAGCGCCCGCGATCAACTGGTGAGCCGCATTGAGAAGATCGACGGCAACGCGCTGACTCTGAAGGACGCTGCCAACCGCAGCGCGCAGGACGCCATCGTTCGGCATTGCGATGACGCGGCCCTCCAAGCGGCCATTGACCAGGGCATCAAAGAGAAGCGCAACGTTTACGTACCGCCGGGCTACTATCGTCTGTCACGCAGCGTGAATGTGCGCAATGCCAGCGGAATCACCGTTGAGGCATCCAGTCCCGAACACACGGTGCTCGACATCAGCGAGGGCGAAGGCGGGTGCATCAACCTGAGTGGCGGCACGGAGGTCAACCTGCGCAACTTCCGCATGGTGGGGCACACCGGTTTCGCCGACCGGGATATCGCCGGTTACTTCAACACCTCCGGTGCGCAAGGCATCTGGGGTTTTTATCTGAAGAGCTGTTGCGCCGTGACCATCGCCAACACGGAGCGCGTCCTCGTGGAGAACTGCCACGGCTCGCGCATGTCCTGCGAGTGCTTCGCCTCCGGTGGACGCAGTCGTGGCAGCCAGGAGGAGCCCAACCAGGCGTTCACCAAGTCCACGACCTATCTTCGCTGTTCGGCGACGGACTGCGGACGCAACGGCTTCAACGACTGGAATTGCGGCCCCGAGAATACCAGCGTGCTCTACTGCCGCATCGTGGACGTCGGCGGCTGTGCGTGGGAGAGCGCGTCGCGATTCGTCAAGTTCGTTGGGAACTACGTGCGGAACGCCGGGACCGTGGCCATCGGCAATCTCGGCGTCGACAATCGCGATGCGTCTTTCGAGCATCTCGGCTCGGGACAGCATATCGTGGCAGATAACGTCTTCGAGAGCACCGTGCCCTACGGTGGTTGCGCGATACGCACCGCTCGCGGCGCAACCCAGGTCATCATCAGAAACAACCTATTCATTAACTTTGGCTCATCCGCGGTCGAAGCCTCCGCCATGGTGGGTCCGAACGAATATCCCTCGGCCAACACAACCATTACGGGAAACATCTTCGACATGTCCTACGGATCCGTAGGAACCGCGATCGGCCCTGCGAGCGCCGCCCGGACGGCCATTCATGTCAGCGCCTCCGACACGATAGTCAGCGACAACCAGATTTACGTCCGGGGAACGTGTGACCCGAAAGTCACTGCAATCAGACTCACCGAACCGGTGACGAACGTTGCAGTGCACGACAACCTGATTCAGAACTGCGGATTTGGTCTGATCACCGGTCGCGCACAGTCGCGTGTGGGTGAAGTTCCCGACGCGAAGGCTTTCATACCGAGTTTGAGAACAACGCCTCTTGATCTGCAGAATCCGCAGCAGTGCCAGGGATGGAATCTGGTGTGGCTGAGTGGCGGCAAGCCGGCCGGCGTGTCCGTGATTGAGGGCTTCGATCCCAAGACATGGCGCTTCTCTCTGAAGGAACCGCGTGACGTGAAAGTCGGTGACGCCTTTGAACTCTTCCCCAACCATGGCGCAAACTGGAACCTTCACAGCAACACGATCACCGGCTGCCTGAACCCTGTGGTGTTCGACTCCTGCGGCAGCGAGTCTTCCCTGTTCAGAGACAACACAGTCACCCGCGGGGATACAGCCGGAGTCCCCAAAGCCGTGGTCATTGGCGGACGGCTCACCCTCATCGGCAACCATTTTTCCGGGTTCGACGAGACGGGGAGTTCGGTGCTGATGCTGCAACCCGATCGGTTTGGGACACCGATTCACAACCTCCTGCGGGACAACAGATTCGAGAATTGCTCGAACGTGGTTGGGGAGAGCGAGAAGGGCTTGTGGCAGGCCTGCTCTGCGGAGGGGAATCTGTTCGTCAACTGTGGATCAACGCCAAAATAGGAGGCATCAGACTTGAAAAGGGACTTGGCTTGCGCTCTGCTCATCGCTTTAGTCGTTTGGGTGTCCACCACTGAAACCTGCCGGGGAGAAGACCAGATGAACACACAGATGCGGGCTATCAAGTACGGTGACAACGTTTACCTGCGCAGCGTGTTCTCCCCGCAAGAAGACCTGCTCATCCGGGTCGGAAAAGGAACAAATCGCCAGATCAACTTCGCCAACGTCTGGCTCGTGACAAATTCGTCGGGGATGAGCGAGAAGGAACTCACGGGGGGTAGGTTGATCCACGGCAACGGCGATGACTCCACCCCCTGGAATATCAACGGGACGTACATCGGCGGGAACCACGGGGGCGCCGCCGTGCAGGAGTTGACCTGCAAAGGGCACGGTCTAACTACCGCCGACCTGGGCAGCGAATGGAGCGACGCGGCTGGTGTCAGGTTCTTTCTCATCAAGGTTGTGGACGCGGACAGGCTGTGGTTCCTGTCGCAGAACATGGGCAAGCCCGACCTCTGGCAGTTTCGAACTAACCTGTCGGGGAGCGCCCTAACACGGAAGGCGCCTCCCGCGTCTCTTGCGTTCACCGGCAGCCACGTCGCGCAACTGGTGCCCGCGTGCCGAATCGCCAGGCAGGACTACCTCGTCAACGGCAAGACTCCTTTGGAGGATGGCAAAGAGGTATCCTGCGACCACTTCGACATCGTTGAAGAATACGACATCATCAATCCGGCTTCACTTCTGGAGGACGTCATCGCGCACCCCGGGGTGCAGCGTGGCTTCACTGCCGACCATCTGCAGGCAGTGATTCGCAACCACATTGTCTATCGCTTCTATCCCAACGGTGCCAATGTGATCCATTTCACCGCTGAAGCCCTGCAACCGTTCAATGTGGGGTATATGGGCTTCATCCAGTCGGCGCCGTTGAGCAAAGGGGCTTTCACGACGCACGAATACTACATCCCGAAGACAATCCCGTTTCAGCAGGACGGGATATCCTATGACTTCCGCTCGATCCAGGATTATTCCTTCAAGCTGCCCTCACCGTTGCTCTTCAAGACTACCAACAACAACCTCGAAGACGCCGGGAACTTGCCGGACCGGTTCATCCAATTCCTCGGACGGAAGGAAAACGATCACACGGTGCGGGAGGTCGGCTACGCGCTGGGCTACTCGCCGGTGCGTGGACTGACGCAACCGGCGGAACGAGCGAAGAACGTTGCATCATCTCTGATGCTCTACACTTCCAGCAAGACCTACCCGTCGGCGATTGACTCGAAGATGGGACCTCTGATACCGGCAGGTAAGCAGTTCCACTGCGTGGCCTATCGTCAGTACTTCAACGCTGCAGCACTGAAGAATGCGACCGCCTTCTACTATCACGAAGAAGACGGCGACACGATTGTGTATGCCGACTACCACAAACCGGTTGAGAAGGACGTGCTGCAACTCCCTGTCAGGCTGACCGGGAAGACCATCTCCGTGGTGGAAAAGACGCCATCGTTGACTTTGCATACGACGAAATCCGTTCCTGCCAGCGGGCTGGTTGTGTCGGTTGAAGGGAACTACGGATATGCAGTGCTCGTGATACGGTGAGCCTTCAGCCGTGCTGCGAGACAACAGCTTTGAGTACTGCACCAACGTGACAGGGGAGAGCGAAAAGGGCCTGTGGCAAGCCCGTGCGGCGGAGGGGAACCAGTTCGTCAACTGCGGCACAGCGCCGAACTGAGGACGCGCGCTGTCGTTTACTCTCCGCTGAGGTTCCCACCGCTCTTATTGCGCGATAGGGGTCTAACGTGCAGTAATGCTTCCGCTTATTGCAGAGAGTGAAACAAGATCCCTTCCTCGACGGCAATGGCAGGTTGGGGCGTCTGCTCATTGCGCTACTGTTGTGTCACGAAAAAGTTCTGCGAGAGCCGATGCTCTATCTCAGTCTCCACTTCAAACAACACCGGCAACAATACTACGAGCTTCTGCAAACAGTGCGAACGGAGGGGGATTGGGAACGATGGGTGGAGTTCTTCGTTGAGGCGATTCGCGAGACGGCGCAACAAGCAGTCGTAACGGCGCATCAGCTATCTGCCCTGATTCGTGAGAACCGGGAGAAGACGCAATCCCTCGGTCGTGTTGCGGGTTCGGCGCTACAGGTATTGGATATGCTGGCAAAAAGACCCGTGCTCTCCATCCCCGCTACACGAACGATGACCGGTTTGTCGCCGCACACAATCACGAAGGTATTCCTCGCGCTTGAGGAGATGGGACTGGTGAAAGAACTCGCCGGTCAGAAGCGCAACCGGCTGTTCTGTTATGACCGCTACCTGCACGTGCTGTCGGAGGGGACGGAGCCGCTGCAATGAGCAAGCAGACCCCCAGCGTATTCAAGGACAAGGATTCAGCATTCCACCCACGGGATTAGTGGCGCGGGGGTAGACTGTGCGGGAGAAACGACGTCATGCAACCGGGAGCGGCGTGACAAAGTCATCTCGCATCCGAAACGCGGCAGATGAACCGTTCTCGACGAGCCGGTCGAGTAGGAAGATGACGGCCTCCCGGAGGTCGCAATGACGCTTAAGTTCCAAGGGCCTTCCGTAGACGTGTCGCTGGAGCAGGACTTCGAGCAGGAAGACGGTATTCCCTTTCCTCATCATTTGGTGGGGCGCCCCCTGCTGTAGACGCTTCGCGATGCGGATGAAAGCATCGGGAAGCGATTGGTCGCCGACATGGTAAAGGAAACGAAGGTAGTCGTCCAATACCGTCGAAGACGGCGGCAAATCCTCGAACAACGCATGGATGTGCCCCGCATGCCCCTCCAAGCTTCGCCAATGGCGGGCATCCTCCTTCCACCACGATCCGAGAAAAATGGCCGACATCATCTCGCCACCACTGGCGTGTTCATCATCGATTTCTGCAAGCCATGCTGCATTTCGTACCCTGTCCGCAAACAAGTCCCAAAGTAACCAGAACTGCGTCGTATTCGGTTGGCGGTCTTCGATACCGATCAGCCCCAATAGGATCCAATGGACTTTGTTTGGATGCAGATCGATGGCATCGACGATGGGCTTGACAATCGTTGTAGCGTCCACAGTCGTGGTCCGCAGTAGGAAATTCTGCAGCAAGTCAGTCAGCATCACCTCCGTCTTGTTATTCCGTTCGGGCTCACGCTCGTGCTGCCAACGACGGCGACTGCTATCCGCATCCCACCATCCGACGAGTGTGCGTGCCAGCCGTGCAAATCCCGCGATCGCTGCGGCATCAGTCGGCACATCCCCCAGGATCGCAAGGATACGTCCGTTGGCCTCTGCCCCGAACCATCGGGTTGGATCGAATGTCTGGTGTGCTTCGTCGGAGATGCCATCACTCTCACGAAAACGCTGGCGAATGGTGAATGCTACCTCCGCCTCGATCTCGTCGACGTGTCGGCGACCATGGAATGGTCGGATGCTCTCCGCGTCTACCAATTGCTGTACCATGGTCGCCTCGCTGGCGAGAGCATTGATGCAGCGCAAGGTCAACTCCCGGTCGATTTCCCAAAGGTTCCCGCCGATGCCCGACGCCGCATACTGGCGAACCTCGTCGATCGGATGAGTCAATGCCACCACGAGCATCTGGCACACCCGGGTCCGTCGCACCTCAGAGAGTGGCTTTCCGATAAGCGGTGGCACCACCCATGCGAACGGCCGGTCTGGATACGCGTCGAACCGTTGTATGCGCGCAGATTGGTTCCAATGATCTCCTTGCCTTTGGATCTCCGAGCAGACAACGTCCACACACCATTCCCGTTCATCACCAGACATTTCATCCCAATGATCGCGAACGCAGATGACCGCAACGAACCCCGGTCCTCCTCCGTGCAAATTGTGCCCCTGGCTATCACCATCCAGCATACTGGGAGTTCGGGCTTCTCGCAGCTTCTCCCGCCACAGCGCAGGATCGTATCTCATGGGCTCATCACGATTGAAGGCTTTCAATCCCCACATCAAAAGGCCCAACTTGGCATTCACGGACTGCAAGTGCGCCGCGCTTTGGTCCATCATCTCCTTTACGTCTGGTTCAGGCTCCTTCAAGTCGAGACGAACAAGCTGTCGACCGTCATCGGAAGTCGTTTCGAACTCGGGAATGACAGGCGCTTCAGCTTCATCTTCGGCAACCGTGTATTGCCGCAAGTCCATTCGATGCATCGCGAGCCGCCAGAGGCGATCATCTTTTTCCTGTTCCTCCACCGCTTTCATCTCCTCGCGATGTCGGTCCAAAATCTCATGCACGCGAGGGGCGAGCGGCCCCAACTGCAGGTTGGTAATCGCCGTCTCAAGATCGTGATGCCGGTGAGGACGTGCATTCGCATCCCTCCGTTCCTCCACGTAAACCTGGTTCTCGGCGTCAAATCGGGACATCAGACCAAACATCTCGGAATGTACATGGGACTCACTCGCGAGCCGGTGTCGGTCAAGCAGGATGCAGAGCGGTGATCGAAGCAGGACCAAGAGCGTCTCGCCGGACGCGTGAGGAAACGCGGTGGCGACGCTCGCCACGACTGCGGTGAGCGCGGCAGAGCTGCTCGATTGGAGGATGTGCAGCAATACTGTGTCCAACTCGCGCGGACGCGCCTCCCCAAGTTCCAGCAGCCAGCGCTCCAGCGCCGTGAGGAGAGACTAAAGGACATAGGGGCCGACCGAAGTCCCTCGGTACAGGTTCCACAGCCGGTCGTTGCACCACTGCCTCCGAGACGTGCCGTCCGCGAACGTCAGCGTCAACTCGAAGGGCGGTTCAACGTATTCCTCATCCCGCACCCTCGGATGCGCGTACCATTCTGCGCTATGGTTGAAAACCGCAATGATGAAAGCTAATCCCTCACGCGGATGATACCTCAGGAGTGGAAGAAAGGGTCCGAGGAGTGCGCTCGCGGGGAAGAAGCCGTGGCTCCTGCCATGCTTTATCCCGAAGAGAGTTTCGAGATCCATTGAACCCAAGTTACCCCATTCGTTCTGAAGTTCGGTTTCTGAGCACAGCAGGTAATCGGTGGCCGCCGACGCAACGACCTCGGGCATGTCCCTGGTCGCTGGCATGCCTTCCAGACCTCCAAGGATGACCTCGCGGAAGTCCTCCGCCGCGCGATCTCGCTCCTCGTCATCGCGGCTTCCGTGCAAAAGGGCGGCGAAGCGCTGGCGGTCCGAATTTGGGATCTTGGCGACCACTCGCAGCGCGCGCTTCCGTTCGTCGTCTGACCGGTAGTCATTGAAGCCCGGCAGGGGCCAATGTGCGATCGTCGCGACGGATTCTGCCCCCTCCGGGTACGGGACCTGCCAGGAGACTCCTTGAGCCCAATCCTCGATGAACCCCAAGAGTAAGGAGCGATCTCCTTGGGCGAATGACTGAATATGTGTTTGCACCATCTCCAGGACACACGCCCACGCTGGTCCGTCCGGCACATTGAACAACGACGCGTGGGCTGCCAATGCTTCCAGCGAGGCAGGCGTGGTCACGCACGCGACCCGCAGCAGATGGATCACACGCCGGAGAAGCTGCATATCGTTCGTGAAGAGTTCTGCACTATGCCTCTCCGGGAATGCAGCCGAGGACGGTGAACGCAGGAGGGATACGAGCGTATCGTCACGAAAATGGGCAGGCAGTCCACTCTCACGCACGATGGCCTGGAACAACTCGTCCGAGGCCCCCGGATCTCGCTCCACGAGTTCAGCCACC
>Ga0100394_1002833_pt1 | contig 14349 bp, 10 predicted proteins | sample CryGeymeta201518_FD_81549 | JGI IMG/M metagenome (GOLD analysis project Ga0100394, IMG submission 81549) | Groundwater microbial communities from Crystal Geyser aquifers in Utah, USA - Crystal Geyser metaG 2015-18 | ecosystem: Environmental > Aquatic > Deep subsurface > Groundwater | place: USA... | reverse complement strand
TCGGTTGGCAAATTTCTTTGAGAAACCGAAAGTTTTTTTGAGACCTCCGGAGCTTTTACCCCCATCATTTTTAAGAATTTATCCAATCCTTCTAATTTGATTTTTAGTTTGGGAATGTGATAATGCATTGGTATGACAATTTTTGGCTCGACCTGGGAAATGATTTTTGCTGCTTCCTTAGCTGAAATTGTATAAATTCCACCGACCGGAATCATTAAAATGTCAATTGCGCCGATTTTTTCTAACTGTTCATCGGTTAATTCTTTTTGACCCAAATCACCCAAATGGCAAATTTTAATGCCTTCCGATTCAAGGGTATAAATCGTGTTTTCACCCCTTTCTTTTCCTTGGACATTATCATGGAAAGAGGAAATTCCCTGGATAAAAATGCCTTTTATTTCATATTCTCCGGGTCCTTCAATAATAAAAGGGTTACCAGAAACCGCCTTAATATTGTTATGGTTATAATGGGAATGGCTGATCAACAGAATATCTGCCTCGAGGGTTGGAGGCTTCAAACCAATTTGCTCATCGTAGGGATCGATAGCAATTTTAACAACACTTTCTTTCCCTCTCTGGATTAGAATTTGAAAAAATGATTGCCCTTTCCAAATAACCTGCATACCCCGTTAGAAACCAGAGGGCAAAAAATAATTTAAGTTTAAATTATTTTTTGCGAATATCTAATTTAACTTATGTATTATCGATTGACCTTTTTATTTAATGATATTATACCCCGTGGCAAGTTTCTAACGGGGCATATTTTTTAATTATATCAAAAAATCTTTTAAATTTCAAATTTCACTCCCGCCCCGTAGTGAAATTTTTCTACTACGGGGCTTGCCAAAAGTTGAAAAATCATTTATATATAAAGATGTGGAAACAAAATTTGAAATTTCAAATGATTTGGCAAAACCGCCAAAAATTGGAGAAATTATTGAGGGGAAAATCATCGGCTTTGGAAGATCGGCTGTTTATTTAGATTTAGGGTTTCTGGGAACCGGAATCATTTACGGTAGGGAATTCTTTGAGGGTAAAGAAATTCTCAAAAAATTGAAAATCGGAGATAAAATATTAACCAAAATCATCGATTTGGAAAATGAAGAAGGGTACATCGAATTGTCGATTGCCCAGGCAGGCAAAGATCTTGCCTGGCAGCAATTGGCCCAAAAGAAAGACGAAGGCGAAATTTTAAAAGTAAAGATTTTAGATGCCAATAAGGGAGGATTGTTGGCTGAAGTTTCAGGGATTTCGGCTTTTTTGCCAGTTTCTCAATTATCTTCCGAACATTATCCTCGGATAGAAGGCGGTGATCAAGAAAAAATTTCAAAAGAACTCAAAAAATTTGTTGGCCAGGAATTAGAAGTGAAAATTTTTGACCTTTCGCCGAGAGAAGAAAAATTAATCTTGTCTGAAAGAGCCAAAGAAACCGATAAAATAAAGGAAATCTTAAAAAGTTATAAAGTTGGAGATGTGGTTGAAGGAGAAATTACGGCCATTTTGGGTTTTGGGGCCTTCTTAAAATTTCCTTTGCCCTCCGAGAGCTTCGCTCTCGAAGGTCTCATTCACATTTCCGAACTCGATTGGAAATTGATTGAAGATCCGATGGAAGTAGTGAGGGTGGGGGAAAAGGTAAAGGCAAAAATTATTAAAATCGCCGATGATAAAGTTTTCTTATCTCTCAAAGCCCTGAAACCAAATCCTTGGGAAATTTTTGCCAAAGAACATCGAAAAGGAGAAATAATCTCAGGGGAAGTTGTTAAACTGAATCCCTTTGGCGCTTTTGTAAAAATTGAGGAAAAAATCCAAGGGCTATGTCATATATCTGAATTTGGTTCTCTGGAAAAAATGGAAGAAACTTTGGAGATCGGTAAAAAATATGATTTCGAGATTTTAGAAATTCAACCCAGGGAACATCGTTTAACCTTAAAATTAAAGCCGGGGTAAATTTTATGAACTCTTTCATTAAAAATTTTCTTTTTGCCCTTTTGATTCTCTTTTTTCTGTCTACTGTTTTTGCTCTTTTTTCTCAATCCACCGAGAGAGAGAAAAAAATTCCTTTAAATCAGGTGATCCAAGATATTGAAGAAGAAAAAATTGATAGGATTTTAATTTCCGACAATGATTTAGAAATATTTTACAAAGATGGAAAAAAAGCCCTTTCCAAAAAAGAACCGGAAATTTCCCTCTCTCAGATTTTTATCAGTTACGGAATTAAAGAAGAGAAATTAAGAAAAGTGGCAATTGAAGAAAAAGAAAAAACCGATATTTGGGGCTGGCTGGGACCGATACTTTATATTTTGCCGACCATATTTTTGTTCTTCTTCTTTTGGCTAATTTTTCGTCAGGCCAAAACCGGAGCCGGTCAGGTTTTTGATTTTACCAGAGCCAGAGCCAGAATTTTTGGTGTCGGAGGTCAGCTAAAAGAAAAAATTACTTTTAAGGATGTCGCCGGTTTAAAAGAAGCCAAACAGGAATTAATGGAAGTAGTTGATTTTTTGAAAAATCCAAAAAAATACTTGCAAATGGGAGCCAAAATTCCCCGGGGAGTAATCTTAATCGGAGCGCCAGGAACCGGAAAAACGATGCTGGCAAAAGCTGTTTCAAATGAAGCAAATGTTCCTTTCTTCTCAATCTCCGGCTCAGAATTCATCGAGTTATTCGTTGGCGTTGGCGCAAGTCGCATAAGGAATCTCTTTGACCAGGCAAGAAAAGTTGGAAGGGCGATCATTTTTATTGATGAAATCGATAGTATTGGAAAAATCAGGGGAGTAGGAGTAACCGGTGGTCATGAAGAAAGGGAACAAACTTTGAATCAATTATTGGCAGAGATGGATGGGATTGGGACCGAAGAAAATATCGTTGTGGTTGCTGCCACAAATCAGCCTGAATATCTGGATCCGGCCCTTTTGAGGCCGGGCAGGTTTGACAGAAGAATTGTTTTAGATTTACCAGATATTAATGAGAGAGAGGCAATTTTAAAAATTCATTGCCGAGGAAAGCCATTGGCCTTAAATGTCAATTTAAGGGAAGTGGCTGAAAGAACGCCCGGCTTTTCTGGCGCTGATTTAGCCAATGTTATTAATGAAGCGGCCATTTTAGCTGCCAGAAGAAATAAGGCCCAAATTTTTCAAGAAGAGATTTTAGAATCGATTGAGAAGGTTTTGTTGGGACCGGAAAGAAAATCCCATATTTTGTCAAAAAAAGAAAAAGAGATTGCTGCCTATCATGAAGCAGGTCATGCTTTAATGGCCAGTTTTCTACCCGAAGCTGAGGAAGTAAGAAAAGTTTCAATTGTCGCCCGAGGTCTAGCGGCAGGTTACACTTTAAAAATGCCGGCCGAAGAAAGAAAAATTAAAACCAAATCTCAGTTTTTGGCCGAGCTTTCTACCTTACTCGGAGGTTATGTGGCTGAGAAAATAAAATTTGGCGAAATTACTACTGGCGCCAGCAACGACCTTAAAAATGCCTCGGAATTGGCCAGAAAACTGGTTAAAGAATATGGAATGTCGGCCTTGGGTCCCATTTCTTTTGGCAAAAGAGAAGAGTTGATTTTTTTGGGAGGGGAAACAGCTGAGCAAAGAAATTATTCTGAAAAAATTGCCGTCCAAATTGATAAAGAGGTTGAAAAATTTATCAAAAATGCTAAAAATCAGGCAGAAAAAATTTTGAATCAAAAGAGAAAACTATTAGAAAAGGTAGCCCAAACTTTAATTGAAAAAGAGACAATCGAAAAAGAAGAATTTGAAAAATTAATCAAAGGTAAAAAAGAGATTAAAAAAGCCCCTAAACTCGGCTCTTTAAAAGTTAGAAAAATAAGATAGTTTGCGCCCGTAGCTCAATAGACAGTAGTTAGAAGAAAGGCATTTTTTATTTGTTCTTTTAAAATAATCGTGTTAAAATGAACTAATAGATTGATAATTCTATAACGAGTAATCTAATGGTCCAATTATGGCACGTCTAAAAGATCGTGAAAAAGCTTTAGCTCTTAGAAAGCAAGAAATGAGCTATAGCCAAATAAAGAAAATATTAGGGGTAAGCAAAAGTACTCTCAGTTATTGGCTTCGAAATTATCCTTTATCTGGGCAAAGAATAAAAAGACTTCAAAGGATGGGGGCGCGTCGGAGCGAACACGCCATCGAAAAATTCCGAGAAACGATGCGACGAAAAAGAGAAAAAAGACTAGAGCAGTTTTGTAAAGAAGAAAAGAAATTAATTTTTCCATTAACTAATCGAGAAAATTTACTTGCCGGTCTCTTTCTCTATTGGGGCGAAGGATCAAAAAATCCTTTCACTGAACTTGCCATATCTAACACCGACCCTTCTGTTATTAAATTTTTTATTACTTGGCTTATTAAGATCCTTAAGGTTCCTAAGGAAAAATTAAAAGTCCAGTTGCATTTATATAAAGATATGGCTATCGAAAAAGGAATCCAATTTTGGTCAAAAACTTTAAATATTCCTTTTAATCAATTTACAAAACCTTATATTAAAAAAACATCCAGTATGAGGATAAACCATAAAGGCGGATTCGGGCACGGAACGTGTAAAGTAAGAGTTGGTGGTGCAGAACTTGCAGAAAAAATGCATATGGCTATAAAAGCAATTGCCGACAAGTATAACAAAATGGGCACGTAGCTCAATGGCGGAGCATTTCTCTTATAAAGAAAAGGATGTTGGTTCAAGTCCAACCGTGCCCACCTTCGTGAATTTGTCAAACATTCCACCTCGCCGCTTCGCGGCTCGGCGGCGAAATTGAACGGGATTTTCCAGCTGAAAGACAATTTTTGGTTTTGTAAAACGTGGTTCGAGCCGACCCCGATAGTAGAAACTTCGTTTCACTACGGGGCAGGTATTTTTCCGGTTCTTTGGCAGTTTTTGAAGAAGGCGGCGAGCCCGCTTGCGGGCGAGCCGCAGATTATAGGGGCTTTTCCTCGCCCCGAGCTTGTCGAGGGGCGAAAAATGTTCGAGCTAATTTAAGAATAGTCCACCAGGGGCACTTGGCGCAGTGGTTAGCGCGCTGCTTCGACATAGCAGAGGTCACAGGTTCAAATCCTGTAGTGCCCACATGGAATTGAAAGTAATTTACGAAGACGATGATTTATTAGTAATTGATAAATCACCGGGAATTATAGTTTTTCCCGAAGGGAAGATTAACGAAAAAACCTTAATAGATTATCTTTTTGAAAAATTTCCAAGTTTAAAGAATGTTGGAAAATTTCCCCGATATGGAATCGTTCACCGTTTAGATAAAGAAACTTCTGGTATCCTTTTGATTGCCAAAAATGATAAAGCCCTGGAATTTTTTCAAAAACAATTTAAAGAAAGGAAAGTAACTAAGAAATACCTGGCTTTGGTGGTTGGAAATATAAAAGAAAATCAAGGCAGAATTGAAACCCTAATTGGAAGGTCGCCAAAAAATCAAAAAAAACAAAGGGTTTATTTACCTTTTGAGCCAAAAGCCAAAAGGAAGAAATTGAGGGAAGCGATAACTGAATTTCGGGTTCTAAAAAGATTTAAAAATTATACTTTAGTTGAAGCAATTCCAAAAACCGGTAGAAAGCATCAGTTGAGAGTTCATTTTAGCAACTTGGGGCATCCCATTGCTGGAGATAGAATTTACGGATTTAAAAATCAACCAAGTCCCAAGAATTTAAGTCGCTTATTTTTGCATTCTCATTATCTAAAGATAAAATTACCAAAAGGAGGGGAGATTGAAATAAAGTCGGCTCTCCCAAAAGATTTAAAAATGGTATTAGAGAAATTAAATTATGGAAACAAAAATTGAAAAATTTATCGGTCCTTTTTTGAAAAAAGATTTACCCGAGATTCGAGCCGGGGATAAGGTAAGAGTTTATCAGAAAATTCCCGCCTCTGCTAAAGCCAAAGCGGGCAAGAAAGAAAAAGACAGGAATCTGCCTGCTGGTGGAGAAGGAAAAGTTCAAATTTTTGAGGGCTTGGTTTTGGCTAGAAAACACGGTAAAGGGATTTCAGCTACCATCACGGTAAGAAAAGAGATTTCCGGAATTGGAGTAGAGAAAATTTTCCCTCTTCATTTACCGACCATTGAAAAAATCGAAATTTTAAAAAGAGAAAAAACCAGAAGGGCAAAACTTTATTACCTGAGAGAAGCCAAAGGAAAAAAATAAAGAAAAAATAATTTGTCGAAATAGTGGCAGAAGAAGAAATGGAAAATCAAGAAATGATTTAAGCGCGGGTGCTGTAATTGGTAGCCAGGCTAGCTTGAGGTGCTAGTGCCGTAATAGGCGTGGAGGTTCGAGTCCTCTCCCGCGCACACGCACATGCTAAGTCAGGTGACTGAGTGGCATGACCAAAAAAACAAGAAAACATCATCGGTGGATTCAGTGATGTTTTCCGCCCGAGAGTTTTTCTCTCGGAGTTTTGGTTGTGATATAATGAAATAAAGCAATTAACTCTTCTGTCAAAAATATGTACAATTCTCAAAATTTGCCATTAAGTTCCAAAAAAATAATTAAAAAGACAATCACTAGATATATAAAGTGGTTTTGGTTTTTACTTTTATTTATATTTCCTATACTCTTCGGATTTTATTCTTCTTTAACAATGGAAAAATCAACCTGTTCAATGCTACCACCCTCTATGCCGTCGTCATATTGCGGCCAGCCTGGAACATCGCCGATTCCGAAGATAATCTTAGCAGCACTTCTTTCAGTAGTTATCCTATTAATACCCATTTTGATTTATGAATACTTCTACTATAGACTTTATTACTATGAATTTACCGAAGATAAGGCGACTATTCGAAAAGGTGTAGTAAGTCGGGCTACTGGCCTTATTCGCTATGAAAGGTTGCAAAATATTTATATTGACCAAGATTTTTTAGATCGAATTTTTGGACTTTACGATGTTCATTATGAGACAGCCGGCGAAAAATCTGGTTTTTATTCCCATGTTGATGGCTTGAATAAAGAAAACGCCGATAAATTAGTCTCTTTTTTAGAAGAAAAAACAAGACAGCCAATGCCCGTCCAAAAAGTAAGTGGAGGAATTGCCCAACTAGAGGTGAATCAAGAAGAAGTTAAAGGAGGAGAAATTTCTATTCGTGAATATCCGCTTTCTGAAGCAGTTATTATCAGTATGACAATAGGTTGGATATTTATTTTGTCTCTGATGACTTTTTGGATTCCGCTTATTTTTAGAAGTATTGTGATATTTTTATTCGGCTTTCCTGCGATTTTAATTATAAGTTTTGTTTACAGTTGGGTTTGGTATAAAAATTTCTATTTTAATTTCTCTCAAGATAAAGGAGAAATCAGGAGCAAGGTGATTGGTCAGTCTGTTTCTTATCTTTATTATGATCGGATTCAAAATATTAATGTTTCCCAATCTCTTTTTGATCGTTTGTTTGGTATTTTTACAATTACAATTGAGACAGCTGGAGAAAGAGCTGGGATGAGATTGGTAATTAATGGTCTTCCCAGAGAAAGCGCTGAGAAGATTAAAGACTTTCTTTTAGCTAAATCAAAATATTATCGTGGTGGATTATAAAATTCTCTCGCATACAAGAACTGTCTGTAATCAGGCAGTTTTTGATTTAGAGTTCTAATATCATTCTAGCCACGCGAAGCTGATAATATCGAGATTTATGGCTGTTCTTTTCGGACATCAAGCTTAATATGATATAATAAAAAAGACAATAAAATAAGACACGTAAAGCCTCCTTTTATAGTGTCTAATTTGTACAATTTTGTGCTACAATTCAGAAATACAGCCCCGACTGGGATGCCTCATTTAAAAATCTCAGAAAGACCCGAATTTCCTTCTAAAAACTTGGTCTGAGACGGGGTTGGGGCACAAATTTTGGACGGCTAGCTCAATGGTAGAGCGTCGCGCTTACATCGCGGAGGTTTATAGGTTCGAGCCCTATGCCGTCCATATTTTATGACCAATTATTATCTTAAAGTGGATAAAGCCGCTGATCTTCGAGACGAAAAAGAGAGAATAATTTTTCGAATCTTCGAAATTTTGCCCGGCTTTCTGAGCTGGGCGACTTTATTTTTGGCCATTTTTTTATCTTGGCAAAAACCAGTTTGGGTCTCGGTTTTCATTATCTTTTTTGTCATTTTTTGGTTTTTGAGAACCATTTACTATTCTTTTCATCTTCGAGCTGGTTATCAAAAAATGAAAGAATCGGAAAAAATTGATTGGCTTAAAAAATTAAATCAATTAAATGAAAATTGGCAAAAAATTTATCATCTAGTCATTTTCCCAATGTATAAGGAACCTTTAGAGATTGTCAGGGATAGTTTCAAGGCTCTTTTAGAAAGCGATTATCCCAAAGATAAAATGATTGTTGTTTTGGCCTGCGAAGAAAGAGTGGGAAAATCAGCCAAAGAGGTCGCCAAAATTATCGAAAAAGAATTTGCTAAAAAATTTTTCCGAATTTCAGTTACTTTTCACCCCCAAGATTTACCTGGGGAAATTGCCGGCAAGGCCTCCAATGAAACCTGGGCGGTTAAAAAAGCCAAAGAGTTAATTATTGATCCTTTAAAAATTTCTTATCGAAATATCATTTTTTCTTCTTTTGATGCCGATACCAAAGTTTTTCCAAAATATTTTAGTTGCTTAACCTACCATTATTTAACTTCTGAAAAACCGACCCGAACCAGTTTTCAACCAACCCCTCTTTTTATCAACAACATCTGGCAGGCGCCTGGCATTTCTCGCGTTTTTTCTTTCTTTTCCACTTTCTGGCACATTATTAACCAGCAGAGGCCGGAAAAATTAATTACCTTTTCTTCCCACTCAATGAACTTTCAGTCCTTAGTTGATATTGGATTTAAGCAGACCAATGTTGTTTCCGACGACTCTCGAATTTTTTGGCAGTGTTTTTTAAAATTTGATGGTGATTACAAGGTTCAACCCATTTTTTATCCGGTTTCAATGGACGCCAATGTTTCCAAAAATTTTTTTAAAACCCTAATTAATATCTACAAACAACAAAGAAGATGGGCTTATGGAGTAGGGGATATTCCTTATTTTCTTTTTGGTTTTTTAAAAAATAAAAAAATCCCAATTTCCAAAAAAATTTCTCTGGGATTTGAATTAATCGAAGGGCATTGGTCTTGGGCTACGACTTCGATTTTAATTTTTCTTTTGGGTTGGTTACCCTTAATTTTAGGAGGCCAAAGATTTAATCAATCTTTGCTTTCTTATAATTTACCCCTTATCACCCGAGACATTCTTACCTTTTCAATGATTGGATTGATTTTTTCCATTTATTTTAGTTTAAACCTCCTTCCTCCCGAATCAATTGAATATGGTAAAATCAAATATTTTCTCTTTGCCTTTCAATGGTTTTGGATTCCTTTAACAATGATTATTTTTATCTCTTTGCCAGCCCTCGATGCCCAAACAAGATTGATGTTGGGAAAGTATATGGGTTTTTGGCCCACTGAAAAGATTAGAAAATAGAAAATGGTTATTACTAATTTCCATTCTCTAATAACTAATTTCCAATTTCCGTTATTCTAAATGGATTTTCTCCTGGAATCTTTCTAACCTTTCTTTCAAAAGAGGATATTTTTTTAATTCCGGATCTTCCTCTAAAATTTCTTTAGCTGTCTTTTTTGTTTTTTCAACCAAAAATATATCTTTTAAAGATGACATTGCCAAATCAGGAATTCCCCATTGCCTTTGACCAATAAAATCACCTGGCCCTCTAATTTTTAAATCCTCTTCAGCCAATTCAAAACCATTTTCCGAAGATATCAGAGCTTTCAATCTTTCCCTGGTTTTTCTAGCCGGAGAGTCAGTAAATAAAAAACAAAAAGATTGATAAGCCCCTCTCCCCACCCGGCCTCGAAATTGATGAAGTTGAGATAACCCAAATCTTTCCGCCCCTTCGATCATCATCACCGTGGCATTGGGGATATCAATTCCTACTTCAACAACCGAAGTCGAAACCAAAATATCAATTTTTTTGTTGGCGAAATCTTTCATTATTTTTTCTTTTTCTTCAGAAGACATTTTTCCATGCAACATCTCTACTTTTAAATCCGGGAAAATAGATTTTGTTAATTTTTGATATTCTTCTTTCACTGCCTTTACTTCCGCCCAGCTCATAATTTCTTTCTCTTTACTGGCTTGCCCGCCTAAATTTTCGTTAGAAATTTTGGCGGGTTCTATTCTCGGGCAAATGACAAAAACTTGCCTGCCTTTTTTTACTTCCTGGCGAATAAAATTATATGCCTTTTTGCGATTTTCAGGTGAAACTACCTTGGTAACAATTTTCTTCCTTTCTTTGGGCATTTCATTAATCAAAGAAAGATCTAAATCCCCATAAATGGTGAGAGACAAAGTTCGAGGGATAGGAGTGGCAGTCATCGAAAGAAAATGGGGAATATAACTTTGAACTTTGAACTTTGAACTTTGAACTAATTTGGCTCTTTGCTCTACTCCAAATCGATGCTGCTCATCCAAAATCACTAGAGCTAATTTTTTGAAGCAAATCCCTTCCTGAATCAAGGCATGAGTTCCAATTAAAAAATTAATTTCCCCTTCTTTTGTTTTTCCCAAAAGTTTTTCCCTCGGAACTTTTAAAATTTCTTTTTTAAATTTAATTTTATTTTCTTTACCGGTTATTAAGCCGATTTTTATTTTCTCTTTTTCTAAAATTTTGGAAATTTTTTGGAAATGTTGTTGGGCTAAAATCTCGGTTGGAACCATCAGGGCCACCTGAAATCCCGATTTAATCACATTTAAAGCGGCAATCACCGCTACAATTGTTTTTCCTGATCCCACATCCCCTTCCAACAATCTATTCATCGGCCTTTCTTTTTCTAAATCTTTTAAAATTTCCCAGGCCGATTTTTTTTGAGCTTTTGTTAAGGTAAAAGGCAAATTTTTAACAAAATCTATTATCAATTTAAGATTGATAGGGATAGGGATAGCTTTTTCTTTTGCAATTTTTAATTTTTCTCTTAAAACAAAAAGAGAAATGAAAAAAATTTCTTCGAAGGAAAATCTTTCTTTTGCCTTTTTGGCTAAAGAAAAAGAATCGGGAAAATGAATTTGCCAAATTGCCTTTTGAACCGGCAAAATTTTGTATTTTTTAATTAAATTTTCGGGTAGAACTTCGGGGATTCCTTTTCTTAATTTTATTAAAATTGGTCTTAAAATAAATCTTAACCATCTTGAAGATAATCCTTCGGTTTCCGGATAAACCGGGACCAATCTTCCCGTATGAATTAACCCCCCACCACTTTTTGGAGCATTTATTTGAATAGAACCATTTTCACGAAAAGTGGTGGGGGGTAGTTTTTCGTATGCTGGGCTCGATAAATAAAGACCATATTTGTCGGAAATTGCTTTCCCAACCAGAGAGACAAAATCGCCTTCTTTCAAAACATTAATCAGATAGGGTTGGTTAAACCAGACAATTTTTATTGTTCCTGAATCATCCTTGACAACTGCCTGAGTTAAAAACATTCTTTTTTTCCAGGTCCTGGTATTTTCGATTTGGGAAATTTTTCCTCTGATACAAACCCTTTCTCCCACCCTGGCTTGGGAAATTTTTTTTAAATTTGAAAAATCCTCATAGCGATGAGGAAAATGAAATAAAAGATCTCGGACTGTTTTTATCCCTAATTTTTTTAACCTTTTTTGATATTGGGGTCCAATTCTGGGAATTTCTTCAATAGGAGTATCTAAATTCATACCTGCCCCGTTAGAAATTCCAAATTTAAACTAAATTAAAATAGGTATTTAGTAATGACTTCATTAACAAAATTTCTAATGGGGTGCCCCTAGGCTGACTCGAACAGCCATTTTCTCCTCCGCAGAGAGACGCTTTATCCATTAAGCTATAGGGGCAGTTTTACTTGCCCCGTAGCATCCCGAAAGGATTGCTTCGGGGTCCATTAAACTACGAGGGCTCGCTTTTTAAATTAACATAAATTTTAATTTAATTCAAATTGACTTTATTTAAATTTCTAATTAAAATAAAATATGGAGGAGTCGCATAATGGCAGTGCAGTGGCTTGCTAAGCCATAACGGCTTAAAAAACCGTTTGTGGGTTCGAGTCCCACCTCCTCCGCAGAAATTCCCCGACCCCCGCTCCAGACACCTTTGGTTTCTGGCGGTTGGTCTTTGGCTTCCCTGTTTTTCCACCACGGGGGATTCTGCAAAAACTTTTGGGGGAGGGTTGCGAGAATGGCTATTCGGCTAGTCTTGAAAACTAGTGCCCTTCGGGGTTTGCAGGTTCGAATCCTGCACCCTCCGCAAAGTAAAAATCGGCTTTCGCCGATTTTTATATTGAGAATGAAGGTTCAGACATTTTCAAGTTTATCTTCTCCGGGTTGGGCTCGAGCTACCACTATACCCCGGACTTCTTTTGCTCCTGATTCTTTTAAAATTCTGGCTGCTTCTTCCATCGTGGCTCCGGTGGTATAAACATCGTCAACTAATAAAATTTTCTTTCCAAAAATTTCTTTTTTATTTTGGCAGAAAAATATATCTTTCACATTTTCTTTTCTTTCTTTTTCCGAAAGCTCAACTTGGGGATAATTATTTTTTACCCTTAGGAGGCAATCTGAAACCAGAGGCAATTTCCCGCCCGCTTCGCCTTGCGAAGCAAGGCGGGCGGGTAAAAATTTTGAAAGTTCTTTTCCAATTTCTTCTGCCTGATTAAATCCTCGCCATCTTCGTCTCTTTTCATTTAAGGGGATTGGGATTAAAATGAAATTAGCCAAATTGGGTTTGTTGTCTAACAATTGAAAATGAGTTATAATTAATAATACCAGGGTTTCAGCCAGTTCTTTGATAAAAGGTTCATATTTAAATCTCCGGATTAATTTTTTGGCAAGAATATTTTGATAGGGGAGAGCAAAGTAAAGATCGGTTAAACTTTTGGTAGAATATTTTTGATGAATTTCTGAAATTTCTAACATTGAAAAACAATCCTCGCAAAGATAACTTCCTTCTTTGCCACAGTTAAAGCAGAATTTTGGAAAAAGAATGTCAAGAAAAAATTTTTGAATTTTTATTATCATATTTCCTGTTCTTTTAAAATTGAGTTATAATGGATTTAAGAAAATGATCTGGTTTCCATTTAAAATGGGTTTGAAAAGTTGCTTGGGTATTGATATTGGAACCTCAGGAATCAAAATTGTTCAATTGGCAATGAAAGGAGAAAGAGTGACTTTGGAAAAATACGGCGAAATAGCAGCTCAAGTTTTTTACGAAGAGTCACATCGAACTTTTGAAAAAAGCACCCTTTTGCTTTCTACCCAAGATATCGCCCGGGCAATTTTGGCGATTTGTCAAGAGGCAAAAATTACTGAAAGAAGGGCATTTTTTACCATTCCCGATTTTGCCAGTTTTTTTACCAGTTTTGATTTGCCGCCAATGGGTCGAGAAGAAATTCCCCAGGCGGTTAGATTTGAAGCCCGACATCACATCCCTCTGCCCTTAGCCGAAGTTACTCTTGACTGGTCGATCATCGAAGGCGAAGCAAGCGATCATAAAAAAACTCCGCTCAAAATCCTTTTAGTGGCTGTTTCCAACGATCTCATTGACCAATATAGTCAGATTGTTACCCTATCAAACTTGGAATTAAAAGGACTGGAAGTTGAGGCCTTTGGATTGGTCAGGGCTTTGATCAGTGAAGAAAAAGAGGTGGTGGCAATCTTAGATATTGGTGCCAGGAGTACGACCGTCAATATTGTCGATCAGGGAATTTTAAAAGTCAGTCATAGCTTTGATGTAGCTGGCAATGAAATGACTCAGGTCCTGTCTAAGGCCCTGGATATTGAATTTTTTGAAGCCGAAAATCTGAAAAAAGTTCACGGCCTGAAATATTTTCTTTCAAATCAAGAAATTGGCGAGGAAGCTGGAGAAACAAAATTGATTACCAAAAAAGTTGGTGAAATCTTAATACCTTTGGTTGATCTTATCTTGGCTGAATTAGAGAGAACTTCCCAGAATTTCTATCAAACCAAGGGAAAGAAAATAGAAAGAGTTATTTTAGCCGGCGGTTCAGCCCTTTTACCCGGGGTCAAAGAATATTTTATAAAAGTTCTGAAAAAAAATGTCGAAATTGCCAACCCTTTCGCTAATATTTTTTATCCCCCCCTCCTTGAATCAACATTGAAACAAATGGGTCCCTCTTATGCCATAGCGGTTGGTGCTGCCTTAAGAGGCATAGAGTAGGAGCATCCCATATCGGAAGGGGGTCGGGGAAACCCTTCGGTTCTCCCGCTTGCCCGCCACAAATTTCTTCGAAATTTAGGCGGGTGAAGAAAATATTAAAAACCGAGGGTAGTCAAAGAGATAAATCTCTTTTTCACCTTCACTGCGTTCGGTTT
>Ga0100394_1002831_pt1 | contig 14354 bp, 9 predicted proteins | sample CryGeymeta201518_FD_81549 | JGI IMG/M metagenome (GOLD analysis project Ga0100394, IMG submission 81549) | Groundwater microbial communities from Crystal Geyser aquifers in Utah, USA - Crystal Geyser metaG 2015-18 | ecosystem: Environmental > Aquatic > Deep subsurface > Groundwater | place: USA... | reverse complement strand
TCTCCCTTGACAACCAAGGCCGTCTCGACCCAGAAATGGCTGTGATCATCTTGGTCGAAATGCCAAAAACGATTACGGAATCGGTCCAACCCCAGAGGCGTGTTTCGAATGAAACATTTGTTGCGCTTTGCCACCAGCTCCTTGCGGGCATCTGTCACGCGCTTGTGTTGCTTGGCGTTTTCGAGCTCCAACGCAGCGTCGCGCATGAGATCCAGTGCCCACATCCCGCCGGTACTTTCGTCTTCACCAGACAACTTAGCAGCCTTGGCTTCTCTCAGGGCTCCCTTCAAGACCTTTATGGTACCATCAGCAATTGCGTCACGGAGGATCAAAATGGCAACTTCGCGCTCATTGGGAAGAATCAGAGCCGCTTCTTTGGCCTTGTCAATGTTCCTTTTCAAACGCTCGATGGACCGTGATGTTTCTCGGTCTAAACCAGAATCCAGCTGTTCAACTTTGCTGCCGAACGTCGCAAGTTCTTCTTCCATACTCTTCAAGTCCTCCATTTCCTTCTGAAGCAATTCGTCCATCGTAAGGGCCTTTAACGAATGCGTATCAAAGGCGGCGGCCTCTTGCATTTGGACAACCATTTTGTTCACTTCAATTTTGCTAAAGCTCTCAGGAGTCGGGAGTGCTTCAAAGTCAGATTTAATATCATCGTCGAATTCAATGATATCTTCGTCTGTCAACGAGTCCATGAATTCATTCGTATACTCGCTTGGATTAATCTTTCTGATTTCTTCCCTTTTATCTTCAATGAATTTGTCGCGGGCTTCAGCCGCCAGCTGTTCGCGAGCCGCAGCTTCTGCGGCAGCCTTCTTCTCCTTTTCCTCGCGCTTTGCCTTTCGCTCTTCGGCTTCTACAGTCTTGGAGGCATTGATCCGCTGTTTGAAATTGCCATCCACTACATCCTGGACTCGGAAGGTATCATAAGCTGCCTCAATCAAAATGCGCAGAATGCAGAGCCTCTGGACAGGCGTCAAGTCAAGATAATCGCCGCCAAAGCATAGGTACTTCACCGCCGCTTCACCGGGATTAACGTTGTCAATTGGTGCAAGACACTCTGTGAAAGCCCGAGAAGCTGACGCAATCTCGCGCTCATGCCGCTCGGATACAGTGATCGGTGGGAGTTCACGAACAACACGCAAGCTGTCGTCCACTTCGTTTCTAATGCGCTTAAAGCGGTGCAATACCCGGCAAGCAGCCGCAGCGGACAACTGCGGCCACGTGAAAGCGTTTACAAATTCAGATTTGTCAGTTGGCTTGGTAGGTGGTAACAGTAAATCCACAAGTGTTGGCGGTGGTCGCGGTGGAATGGCAAAAGCTGGGAGCTCTGTCTCGTCTTTGGTGTCTAAGTCGGACTGGCTAGATATTTTTTCTGACGACCCCATTTCTTCATCGTCCGAATCGTCGCTGTCTTCGTCGTCAGACTCTTCGACGTCCGAAACAAGATCTTCGTCTTTGACAGTAGGAGCCGAACTGCTGAGCTTTTGCATTTGCTGTTGTCCTTCGTCCACGACTTTCTTTCGGATTTCGGCCATTTTGCTTTCCCGCATGCTTCGGCTATTCAAATCTGGTCGAGCTTCTTTTACCTTTTTGAGCAGCCAAGCCACGGCATTCTTAGTAGACGCAGCATCTTTTCGCTTGAGAAACTTTAATGCCTTGCGCATGTACGCTGCTACCCATTTATTCGCGACGACCGCCAATGCAGTTTTGATAGTATTCTTAATGGTCTCGACGTCTGTCGCATTCATATTGTTGACGGATTCCAGGCTAGTCAGCCAGCTGTTGGTGATGAGTGGATCTTCTTCTTCCGACAAGAGAGCATTTAGATCTACCTTGATGACGGCTACATCTTCTTCGCCTCCGCCCTCCTTTTCTTCTACCGCCAACATTTTAGCATTCGGATTTTCTGTTTCTTGGGTCTCCAAAATCGACCACCACCCTGATCGATTTATGTTCGAAATTTTAAATGAGCCGAAGAATTTAACTTTGAAAAGCACAAACAAAAGAGGAGAGGAGGAGAGAAAAAACGGGACTTACAATCATCACTTTGTTTGTCGCTCACCAGCAGCTTTAAAAGTCCTAAATGTGCTTCGGCCAAATACACCGGAGGTGCTTGAATATCGTCTCCGCCTGCTCCGTCGGGCGGGGTGTACGTCAAGGCACAGGCAAAATCATCCAACGAAATTTGTTCCAAGTTGAGCGTCTTGTGAAAGGTACACAAAAAATCCCAGGTCATTAACAGATCCGGGACACAGTACTGGGGAACACCCGGAAAGCCTTGAAAATCGGGAATTCGTGCCGCCGCACACGTCGAGGGTGTCACGACGACCAGTTGATTCTGCGGATTGTTGACGTTGGCGCGATTCATTTGTTCTTCGGCCATCAGCTCCAAATCCTCCATGGGATACCGAGATTCCTTCTGATCATTGACAAAGTCATCCAACGTTTTCGTCGCACGCTGGTGTGCCTTGCGCAATCGTTCCAGTTCCTTGCGTAATTTTTTCTTTTCGGTTTCCTTTTGATTGGACGTTTTGGGTTTGGCTCTTCGAAAGGAAGCTTTGCGTTTGGGAGCCCTGTCCATAACGAGACCAAAGAATCGTCCTACGTCGAGCATGCTCCGAAATCTTCGTCCACCTTCATTATAGTAAGTTGTATCGAAACGTCGATCGGAAGGTTTGCGTGTCACTCTGGATCGAAATCCGGCCACTTGTTCCTTGGATCCTCCATTTTCCACAATAAAATCTCGCAAAAGGTCCATGGCTCGTACTTCTCGTTCTTTGAGGGTCAAGTCTTCCGTGTCGTTGTTGTTATTATTGTTGTTGCTTTCAGCGGAGCCTCTGTTGGAAGATTTCTTACGAACGATACGAGATGAATCGGCATCTTCGGAAGCCTTGCGTTTCCTGCTGGTTTCTTCGGCAGGAACAAAGGTTTGTGCCAGTTCCGCCAAAGAAGGATCTTTCCGAGCCAACATGTCCTTAACTTCTTTCAGGTGTACTGTGGCTGTTGTTGTATGTTTTGTTTTTCTATTTTTAATAGGAAAGAATAAAAAAGAGTGAAGTTGTGAGAGTGATTATTATTGTGGATCAAACCAAAGTCAGAAAAAAGAAGGCACAGAAATTCAAATTCCTATTAAAAACGTACCGATGAATGTGTCGATTGTACACACCACCCAGATCTCGGGCAAAGTCTTCCCACCCATGCCTACCTAATTTGTATTGGTTTTCGTCCAATTTCTGTCCAATTGTACTGAGGTCCAACACATCGCCCTTGGGAGAGGTCACTCCGTGCGCTTCTTGAAAATGGCTGTTGCCGCCCTGGAAACTCCAAGCCACGGCCAAGATTTTGCCCATTTTCTTGGCTTGCTTGCGACGCTTCTTTTCCTTCTCATCGATCGGTGGATCTGCCATTGTTGTACAATTATATAGTAGACTGAGGTTGTGTCGGTGGCGAGAATCTTTCAGACGAATGAATTTTCAGTATGTATCCAACGACGTTTGATGCCGTTGCGGTTGTTTTCAGTGATCTAGACTACTACTCGCTCTACTACTAGCTAGCTAGTAGCTAGTAGTTGACTACCACTCTCTATGATTCTTAAGTAGAGGCGAGCCGGTGCAAAATAATATCTGCTGTCAAAACAAGTAAAGCGACTAATATTGAATCATGAAATAAACGTCATTGTGAATCTATGCATGATTGAACAAATTTGTCGACCTGAAAAATCAAAAATCCATCGCAAGCAAGAGAAGCTCCCGCATCGCTCGTGATGATGGAAAAACGAATGAAAAAGTTCCATCTTGCATCAACATGATGAGACGACGGATACCATCTTCCGCACTATTGGAGGTACCCTCCTCCATCGCTGTTGCGTCCTCCCAACCCATCACTGGTTCGAGCGATGCACCTGTCTTTCCGCGACGACGTCGACGAAGAACACCATCATCGTCATCGACGAGCCGACAGAAAACCATTCTCCTACTGTATGGTTCCATTTTCATACTGGTCTGTCTTGGTAGTATATTGCTGGCAATGGAGTACAATTCCTGGTGGGAACACCCCTACCATGCTTCTTTGGCTTGGCGTCGAACCTTATCAGAATCGGAGCAACAACTACAAGATTTACTTGGTGAGACTGCTGGAATTACCATTAATTCTAAATACGTTACTTTTGTTTCCATCAGTGATGGAAGCAAAACTCATGTTGAAATGGGGACATCTCTCGATTCCAATTATGATGCTTACCAAATGGCTCTGCAACAGATTTCCGCCAAGTCCCGTAATAACAACAAACGTAGTATTTGTTGGATCAAAGTGGATGTGGTGAATCGGGTCGAAACCGTGAAATCCTTTGATTTTGCTCAGTCTATGCAACAACAATTGGGAAGAGGACCGAAGTGGTTCTACGGTTTGGCGTTAGATTGGGAGGAAGGAGTTGCTTTATTACCCGAACAAGTCATGACTCAGAATATCATGGACGAAAAGCAAGATCGCATCCGATTCGACAATATTTTAGGCTTTGCTTTGGAACAACAATTAATTGTCAGCAACGACATCCATCCAGTTAATAATGGTTGGAAAGCTGTTTTAAAACACCGCAATGTCGAGGATTCCATTTGGAAGCGCGGATTACACCTGTTTCAAACAACGTCCTATTTTATAGATTTTGACGAAACAGATCCTTTGTTTGTGCCAGTCTACCACGGTCATCGGCTCTTTGAAAGAGAAGATATTACTTCGGAAGTCTTGATACAAGCATCCAAGGCTGCCGGTGACTACCTTGCTAGGTCTATTAAGTCGGATGGGAAGATGGTTTACATGTACAATCCTCGGTCGGACCAAGAGGCCGACTCGTACAACCTAACGAGACACGCAGGCACCCTCTACGCCATGGCGTGTCTCTTACGAAGAACGCAAGATCCTAACTTGCGTGATAAGATACAGCTAGCGTTAAATTGGCTTTTAAAGGAGCATTTAGAACGCTGTCGATTGCCGTACAGCAACGACAATGAGGGCGAGCATGCTATTTACCAGACTCGGAGATGCATTGTTGAAACGAATTCGGACCATTCGCGAGTTGCCAAGCTGGGGTGCAATGCTCTTTCTCTATTAGCACTTTCCGAGTTTATGTCAGTATCTCGTACTATGAGCAACAACGAGCGCAAAAATCAAAACGACTATTATATGCAAGTCGCGGGGGATTTGGCAGACTACATACAAGCAGCACAACACAGCGATGGATCATTTGTCCAAAAAATACAATACAATCCCGAATTCCAATTGGATGAAATTTTTTACGTGCGTTATTACCAAGGTGAGGCAACTTTTGCATTATCGCGCTTCTACGCGGTTACGGGGGAAATGGGACTCGAGCAAAAGAACGAGTGGTTGCAGGTCGCCCAGGCGGCTGCGCGCTATATTGTGGAAGATAGTTGGAATGTGCCAGACCAGGACTTTGTTGACGACCATTGGCTATTGTATGGATTGGCAGAGCTCTACAAATGTGACCCTATGCGTTTGACTCCGCGGCTTCTAGACTTTGCCGCGCGCTCGGTACAGTTGGTGGCAGCTAGTCAATACAAGGAAGATTCACATAATGACAACAACAACAATCATATCCTGGATGTTCTAGATTGGGTAGGGATCCATCACGAGTCATCTTCCGCCGCATCAACCGCTACGAAAAGCGAAGGACTGTGCGCCGTTTATGAGTTGACTCTGCTGAAAAATCGATCGGGCGATGCTACGCTGATTCTGGATACCATCACTAATAGCATCCGGTACCAATTGAAAGCCCAGTACGGCCCGGAGCTAGCCATGTACCTGCGCGATCCACAAAGAGTATTAGGAGGAATACGCAAAGGAATTGACTCGTTGTTGATGCGAAATGACTACACCCAGCATAATTTGTCCAGTTTTTTGTGTTTGGCAAAGGTTCTGGAGCATCACCAGCACGGTCAATCAGAGCGATAGGTTGGCTTATTCATAAAACTATTAGGTAGAGTAGTGTTTAGCAAATGGTGCTGTGCCTGGGCTAGCTAGAAATTACTCCGCAGGACTAAGATTGCAAAATTAGGATTTATTATTGAATGGTAATTTTTCTTACTGTTATCGCTAAACAGGATTGACATGAGGCATTTCATTTTGGCATTTGTGACCAATGATTGCTGAACGAACACACGATTTCATGTTCTTGGGGCTTTTGTAATTAAATCGCGCCGGAGGCTACAAGCGTTCTATCTTGGATATTTCCCAAACCAAGATAAAACATCGCGTCAAAAAAAAGGCTTACAATATCAACAAACAGGGAAAAGACAAATTTAGAGTATTACGCAATTTTAGTCCTTTGAATTGAATTTTCAAGATGAGCCAATTCGATGAAGAAAGTTACGCTAGCACAAACGCATCCAGCGCCAGCCTTAGCCTCGATGGCTTTCAAAAGACCCATGAAAGGAAGTTGTCTGGTATTGTCCGAGCCGTCTTTGTAAACTACGGTATGAGATCTTTGATGTTTCGTCAAGATGTCGATGAAAGCTTTTTGGAAGTCAAGAGGGCCGTCGAGGGGAAGACGGGTATTCCAGTGAATGAACAAGTTCTTGCTTTGAGTGGCTCTTACAAGGAACTTGACGCTGCTCAATCTTTGCGCAGCTCCGGCTTTATGGGCGGAGCGTTCTTTGAACTGATGACCAAAGCATAGATGTAGGAGAAGAAGTAGTCATTATGGAAGAAGAATGCAACATGATGCTTTCTGTCAAATAAAGTGCTTGTGCGAAGGGATTGAAAATACAATAAAAAACGAATTAGAAGCAGAGTGCTAAAAATATGTAGAGTAGTATGTACTGTGTACTGTGTACATACCACTGCAACCGTTTGATGCTTCCAGATACATTAGATCATTATAACAGTTGGTTTGCGATAATATTCCACCCTTGACGTGGTAGCAGTGGCAAGTTGATGTCAAGGTTGTTGCAAGCAACTGTCGCAAACAGTTGTCTAGCTAGTAGTTGGTCAACGCTCTTATTCCACTTTGCTGTTTTGATCAGCATGTTCGACTTCCTGAAAAGAATACTGTTACAAATAGACAAATTCCTTCTTTCTTCGTTAAGGAGTTCAAAGGCTTCCTGAACAGCACTGGCTTCTTGCTTCCCTTCAGCGTCGCGTCAAGCCGCTGATGGTATTGCTTACTTTCAAGCACTATTTTGCGGCAAGAGCCGGATCCGGCGGTGGCGTACCTGCCAGGAGTTGTGGCAATGGTACCTTCTTCTGACTGCTTGGATATGCTTCAAGAATGTGCATGTGTGTTCCTTGTGAATCAAAACATGTTCTGTAAGAGCTCGCTTGCGCTTACCTTCACGGACATCATTCATGCTGGTGGCTGTCATCCGTAGTATTGTAATGTGTGAAAAATATTGAAAGACGCTCTTGTGGGGCGAGCCTCGCGAAACGAACTAAATTCTGATCATACATTCGCCTGTTTGAAATTCAAGTACATTTCGCCACCGGAACGCATGCTCTTTTCTAGGTCTTGAGGGGAAGGCAAAGGTACAGTAGCACGCGTCTCTACGAGAGCTGCCCTTTGAATGTATGTTGCTGTCAAGCGAAATTAAAAATGAAAGACGAGTTCAGAAAATTGACCGGGACATGCAGTAGACTGCTGGTTTCTTCAGGTCACCATGTATGCGTCACTAAAGTTTACGCAAGCAAGGTAAAGGAGGATGCAAAAAAAAAAGATTTTATGTTACAGCAGTACTTTTCGTACTCCGAGTAGTTACAAGCCCACCAATCTACTACCTGCTCTAATCGTACTCGAGTTGCTACTAAGACGAGCTAGCTAGTACTAGTAGTAGTTGAGTTGTGTAATCGTTGTAGCTACTCTAGACTAGTAGACCCTAGCTACTGCTACTAGTATTAACTAGGCTAGTAGTAGCTAGTGTTAGCTACTACTTTTGATAGTAGTAGTACTGCCTTCCGGAACACTGACAGACCAAGTTCAAACTGAGAGTTCGTCCGTATGTCCGTGAAAAAAGATTCCTGTAGACTACTCTCTACTACTACTAGTACTAGTAGCTAGACTACTCTGAATGACTTAAAACGAAGATAGTATCAACGGTACAAAAAGACAACAACACAACTATCAATTGTGGACAGCATTGGAACAATATCAGGCTGCAACTGCAACCTCAACCTTCAGAAGTTAGCTAGAGTACAGCAGACAGATAACATGGCAGACGACTGGAGTACAATTGAGAGTGATCCAGGAATTTTTACAGAGATTCTAGAAAACATTGGCTGCAAGCATGTTGAATTGGAAGAGCTCTGGAGTACGTTAGTTTCGTGTTTGTATGATTTTAATGTTTGTTTTTGTCTTTGATTTCATTTTTGTTTGGCTGACTAATATCATAATGTTGGTTGTTTTAAAAAGGCTTGGACGAAGCTACCTTGGGACAGCTACAGTCGACCGGCAATATCTACGGTCTCATCTTTCTCTTCAAGTGGGAAAAACCTTCTCCAGCACCCTCATTGGGAAAAGCGGAGCCCCTGGCCGAAGATGCCATTCCTCCCAACCTCTTTTTTGCTCATCAGACTGTGACTAATGCCTGTGCCACCCAAGCCATTTTGAGTGTGGTACTGAATGCTGGCTTGACTCCTGAACAACTTGGGCCGACACTTTCGGAATTCCACTCGTTCACTCAGAGCTTCCCTCCTTCTCTGAAGGGTGAGGCCATTGGATCCAGTGAAGAAATTCGAAAGTCTCACAATGAGTTTTCTCGCAAGGACGCCTTTTTGCACGAATCCAGCTTTCATCTTCCTACGGGAGATGAAGACGTATTCCATTTTGTAAGTTAACAGCCATTGTTGTTGATGTCTCCTGGTTTCTGGACATGAGACGAGAGTCCTAGCAATGAGTCTTTTTCGCTGAAAGCGAATTGAAAGCACTCTATTTAACATTCTTGCCAAACTTCCGTCAATAATTAGGTCGCCTACATTCCATTGGACGGAACCGTGTACGAACTCGATGGACTTCAAGAGGGCCCAGTTCCTGCTGGAACTTACAACGCAAACGAACACACCAGCTGGCTGTCGGCAGCGCGAGAAGCCATTCAGGCGCGAATGAGTGCCACCAATGCGATTAAATTCAATCTCATGGCCGTTGTTCAGGACCAGCGAATCGAGTTGAAGAAAAAATTGGCAGAATTAGAAAATGACAATGACAAGGCAGCAGAGCATTCTGAAGTTGTAGCTAGTCTGGCGGCACAAGATGCCAAGCGAGCAGAGCGGAAAAAATACAATCAACGTGCCAAACATAATTATGTGCCTCTGTGCATGGCGATGATCAAGGGACTAGCTGAGGTGGGGAGTTTGAAGGGGCTGATAACCGAAGCAAAGGAACGACAAGCAGAAAAGATGCAGCGAAAAAAGATGAAGACCGACAAGGGATTTTGAAATTTTGCTTGCGCGGGCAGGCCATGATCCGTGTCATCATAGATTTCATTTCGGCATGGTTTGGCATAGAACGAAGGCGAACTTTTCAATTTCAACCAGTCTAGCTAATGCCTAAGTTTTGTACTCTTGTTGATAGGCATCGTCGCAATCGATTCATATTAGACATGCTAAAGAGCCGCACACATGTTATTCAAGAAGAATTTTTTTCCGATGCTAAGATGCAGACAACGAGTAGTTATTGTTGGAGACAACTGCTAATACCAACATGCCACTATCGTCAATGGCGCCAGCTGCGACAAAGTAGCTTTCTATACTCTACTACTGTATTAGACTAGCTAGTACGCTTTGGAAAGCTCTGCGTTGAAAACATTCAGCGAGCATGTCTGCGCCCAGCAACGAATTTTTCGGAACGGGAGTTTACACGCTCAAGAAATAATAATTAAGAATTAATAATAATGTCTCACAAATTTAATAGGTGACGTTACTAAATAGTTAGATGTGTATTCAGGACGGGCCTTAGATATTCTGAATAGGAGTTGGCGCAATGGTCAAAGGCTCTCTAATCAAACTTATCAAACTTGAACAGCGAGCCATACAACACCCACAACTTTTCGAAAACGCCGATGACCACCCCAAGCAAAGAGCAACCATCAATGAGCCGTCACTTTCCATACGCAAACGAAGTAGCCAACTGTCATTATCCTTCTCCACCGCCACACCCCTATATGTATCAGCCCGCTCCTCCTCATCCTGGACATCCACCACCATCTCCCTATGATCGAGCAGTGTTTCGTCCACCGAACGAGTCAGATCCCACCGCAAGTCATGGAAAGCAGAAAAAAACAACAATTCTGAACTCTTCATCTTCTTCACACTCGGCTAGATATTCGTCTTCTGTTGAATCCCAAGGTGGTTCGTCCAAGGGTATACCGGTGCCGTATGTGGGCTACCCTCCTCACATGATGCCAGGCGGACTCCCCCCTCCCCCTGGATATTACCCGTACGGTCCACCAATTGAATACATTGAGCACATTCGGCCACAGGATGTGCTTTCTGGAAGAGGAGGTGCCACAAATTCCCATTGTACGTTGTGTCTTTGTCCTCTTTGTTGCTTCTGTAGTTTGTACGCGCAAAGATATTCAATCGACTCGCCTGTTTTCTTTTTTCAATGTTCGTCGTAGCCGGCAACAAAGAATTTCGCTCATTAGTTAAGCAATACCAGGAAAAGTATTTGCTGGCAAAGAAGAGGGATAAACCTAGCGTTGGTAAGTCAATCAGCGGCGTTTCACTACGCTCCATTCGTCCAGACTCAATTTTGTTGCTTGTCTCTTTTTTCCTGTCGTCCAGCTGCTGAAGTAGTACACGCAATTCGTGAGAAAGGCGGCCGATTTCTGCAAAAGGCCCCACAGGTTCGAGGGAGGGTTCTTTATTACGAAATCGGTGACCAGAAAGCGAATGAAAAATGTTGCCAGGCTCTGAGAGAAGGAGCGCCAAGAATCATGGCCGGTCACCGTCGAAGTTTCTCCTCTACAAATGTGTCTTCAGAAGACGATAAGAAATACAGCGCTACCGGGTCCTCCCTTTCGCCTCCAAAGAAGAAGCGCAAGTACACGCATCGCATGACGGAGAATGAGCTTGCTGCTTCTTCATCGTCCAGCTTTGACCATACTACAGCTGCTCGAGCTTCGTATACCCCGTCGAGGATGGTAAAAAATTATCAAATGGACAGCGCTGTATCATCCAAGGAAAATACCACGAGAGAGGAGAAAACGCTAACGATCAAGCCGGCTGCAAGATTGGTCCGGCACTGTAAATTCGCAGTTGTCTCCGTGAAAGGTTTGGCAGAAGAAGAGCTTGGCATTTACATTCAGGATTTCCAGCCACCTGTTGATGACTCTGCACCGCCAGTCATAGTCAAATCCTCGTCTGAAGACAGCAAAGTCAAAGTAAAAGAAGAAGCACCATCTCCTTAAGCAAGATATAGTGAAGTGAAGTGAAGTGAAGAGTTGTGACTCGCCCCATCTTGTTTCGGTCTTCGCATCAATACTTCAAAAGAGGACTGAAACGACACTATGTCCATTCTATTTTTTATGAGCACTCTCTGCTTCATTACAATGGTGCTATTTATGAGGTCGAAGTGTCAGATATCACGATTGACAATGCTCGGGTACCAGAGGCATTTTTTCTAAACGGAAGTCTTCCTTTTACTAGAATATTTTTTCTGATAAAGGAAGTCATGGCAGGGCTATCTAGGATTAGGTTGCAAAGAAACAGTACATCCTCACTTTTTCGTTTCAGCTTCGTCTTCTTTTGTCACTCTTGCACACTCCTTCAACAAGTCGGTTACATGATCTGGTTTGGTCGTGCCAACAACGACCTTGGAAATTGCTCTTTCTTTAAGCAAATATTTTAGTGCATAGTCCTGAAGCTTTTCGTCGTCGGGAATTGAATCGTATTTGTATCCCTTCCCGTCATCACCTCCCTGTTTCAGCAGTTCACGCGTGTTTCGTGCGATGGAGTATCGAACTGCCAAAGCGTAACACTTAAAGAACATTTCCAGCACGTCCGCAGTTTCTTCGTCGTATCCTTCAAATGTGTCATGGATGAGAGGAATAATCCGCTGGTACAAGTCCTCCTCGTGAGCACCTAGCGATCGGACCTTGGCCAATCCTGCATCCAGGTCATGCAGCATCGACTGAAGCAGCTTGCAACCATCCAATGTTTCACGTTCTTCACTCGTCAATTCTCGTTTCATCTTTTCTTCCAGAAGCTTTTCCGCATCAAAGTGAGACATGGCCTTTTTCAAGGCAATGGAGTAAATCACAGGCGGCCCTTCCATTTGGTTGGACCACTGCTTGGAAACAAGATCTTCTTCTGAAATAGTATATTCTTTCACATCCTGCGCTTCTCCATCTTTCAACACTTCCTCCGCTCCATCGTCACCCTTCACATTTTTCTCATCTTGATTTCGTGGACCCGATGGCAACAAATAATCGACAAGTTGAAAAGCGTGTCCGGTACCCGTTCCTCGATCTGGATAGCACGTCAGAGGACGCATGGCATATATTTCCAAAGGCGGTTCGTCTCGTAAATGCTGACATTGTTCGTCGGTCTGAATTTTGTTGTACAGTTTCTTGGCCACGTCCAATCCAGTCCGTTCCATTAAATTAATCGGCAATTGAATGACCGATAAATGACACGGTGTAGCAGCAGTAGTAGTTTTTGTTGTAGTGGATCCCATTTTTTCCATGGCCAACTGAACGGCATCCAGAATGGTATCCGTGGACAGAGCCAACGGATGCTCTGCCGGCAAAATCAGTCCATTGCTAGCCACGCCGTAACTGGTAATTACCTTATCTGCCACAGCCTGCTCCATGGCACAAAAAGCCTCTACCAATCGTTCTCTCAAAAATATTTGTCGATTCTCCAACGATACTTCATTAATATCATGCTCGTTGGCCAGGGACATGATTTGGGCTTCGGGATTGTGCACGAGTGCCACCACACTAATGTCGGATGGATGTTTTTGATATTCCTGGACCAATGGAGATGCCTGTAGTTGATTGTGAATGTATTCGGCACTGGTATTGTGCAAAATTTGAATCATTGGGTCGGTTCCGCTACTGCTAGTACTAGATGTTGCTGAACCATCCAGAGAAATCTTCTTGTCATAATCCAATGGAGGCATCTTCCGATCCATGGGATGTGTTTCTACAGCCACATCTCCTGGAAAGATGGAAGCCGTGGATGGTGGGAGTGGTGTTCCATCCTCTTTGTTATTTTCTTCTGTGGGCATGACGGTACGGTATCCGATGCGCAGTGTCATGGTCAATGGCTTGGCTACTACCGAGTCTTTATTTTTTAAACTGTCCAGTCCCTTTTTCCAGGCATCTACCAACGCCTGATCTCCACCTTCTTGTCCTGCCTCCATGAGAATGACACCCGTTTCTAATCCTTTGGCAATCACACTTTCGTATTGTGATGATGTCATACGCGACCAATTGTTGCCACCCAATCCTAATTTATGTTTCATATCCTTTGCAAGAAGAAAAGCTGTAGAGGTAAAACGAGCTTTCTGTCCGAGTGCAGAAGAACATGATATACTGGAGGATGGACTGTGTGGGACTTGGCAGTAGTAGTTGTTATTGTTGCTGTAGGTAGAGGATGTTGTGAGATGTGCCAGAGGTCGTCCTGAAACTAACCTATTGGTCCCATGCTTCATCAGCCTTGTTGAAGTATGTGCAAGGATTCCCATGTTTACGTGTTTGAATTCGATCTGCAGTAGTCTAGTACCAGCTCTTATTGTGTGTGTGTGTGTTTGATTTTGTATTTGTTTGATGGGACAACTAGACTATCTCGATCTTGCCTTGTGCTGCTTCTGCCTCCCTTGCTGCCAAGATGAGCGAGTAATAATAATAAGCAAAGGATATGGATGAAGAAAGGCGGATGACGATAGGTGACGGAAAACAGCTTCGATTTCAATCTGTTTCTCTCTTGTAAATAGGGCTTGCGTTATGATCGTGATTGATAATGTCTTATCAATCCTGGAACTGAGCTTGTCTACAGATGGTACCAGGAGAATCATCGCGGTCATAATAATGGAGTCTACTCTAGTAGTGGCATATGCATATCTCGATTTGCTAGCTAGTAGCTACCAGTATCCCATTCATCATCACCACAAAAAATAATGCGAAAGGTGTGTACTACTGGTACTTTAAGCTTTTTGAACGAAAAAAACATAACCGCAAATTTGACTTCCGCCAAGTCTCTGTCTCTCTGCTACTCGTACTACATTATTTTTTCAAAATTGCAATAGCACAAGAGCAAGATTTTGTGTGTGGAATCAAATTTCATTGTTTGTTTCTCCAACCCCCCCCCCCACAAGCAACAACCAGTGCATCCATACTACT
>Ga0100394_1002830_pt1 | contig 14359 bp, 13 predicted proteins | sample CryGeymeta201518_FD_81549 | JGI IMG/M metagenome (GOLD analysis project Ga0100394, IMG submission 81549) | Groundwater microbial communities from Crystal Geyser aquifers in Utah, USA - Crystal Geyser metaG 2015-18 | ecosystem: Environmental > Aquatic > Deep subsurface > Groundwater | place: USA... | reverse complement strand
AAGACTTGGAAAACCGGCTTAATAAGATGGATGCAGTTTTACGTGACGCCACGGGCTTTAAAATCACTTCGGGCTATGGTACGGATTTAAAAGTTCCTTTGCGTATGGCGAAAGAAAGAAAGTGGTTTAAGGATTCGGGGGCGATTGATACGCCGGGCCGGTGGGATAATTTGCCTGGCGGAGAGATTTATACCTGTCCTGACGAAGAAAAAGTAAGCGGAGTTTTGGTTCTGCCGGTTTTAGACTCAGAGATTAGCGGCGAACAAGGAGTAGATAAATTTGTCAGGGTTAAGATATATAGCGGAAAAATCATTTTGATTCAAGGCGGCGAATCAGCCCAAAAATTAAGACAGATACTGGAAGAAAGCGCCAAAGAAGAATATGAGGAGGGCAGTGGTAACCCGTGGAATGTTTATACAATCGCGGAAATCGCTTTTGGCGCGAATAGCAAGGCCCGCTCGGTGGTTCGGGACGAAAATCAGCCCTATAATTTTGCCGGTACTCCCACTGTTGAGGCGGAAAAGAGGTTGGGAACAATGCATCTTGCTTTCGGTGACGCTAAGCATGGCGAAGAGGAAGCGGAGGGGTTTCGAGAAGCAGTTTCCCATTTTGATTTTGTCATTCCCCGCAACGGTTTAACGGTCGAGATGTTTACTAACGAAGGCGATTTCGAGAGAGGAAAAAATGGGCGGAAGATAATCGATGACGGCAATTGGAGTTTTTTCTAAATAAATTTTGTTAAAACGCAGGAGAACGGTTCTCCACGCGGAGAACCGTTCTCCCAAAATTAAGTAGGCGAAATCATATGTATTATTTGGGTTTTGATATCGGCGGCTCGAGCACAAAGGCTGTTTTAGTCAAAGAGAAACAAATTTTAAAGTCATTGGTTGAGGATACGCCGGATAATCTTGACGGGCTGTTTAAGTTAGCCAGAAAAATGAGAGACGAGCTGGTGGAGGGAATTATACCCGATGAGATCGGCGGGGCGGGTTTTGCCGTGGCCGGCGTTCTTGATTTGGGGCGCGAGAAAGTGTTGAATAGCCCCAATATTAGTTATCTTAATAATCAACCGTTAAAAAAATTAGCGGAAGAAAAATTAAATTGGCCGATTAAATTAGAGCACGATACGCACTGTTTTCTTTTGGCGGAAAAAGAAATTGGTTCGGCCCAAGGTTTTAAAAACGTTTTTTATCTGACATTGGGAACGGGAATCGGCGGAGCGTTCATGGTTGAAGGGACTGTCGTCTTTGGCGCGCATGGTGCGGCCGGCGAACTCGGACATATAATTATTGATAATAGTAGCGGCTTAGAATACGAAGATATGGCAGCTGATAAATTTCTAAAAAAATCTTTGGGGGTGGGCTCAATGAAAGCGAGGACATTAGTTGAGTCTGGTAATCAAAAAGCGATTGAGGTCTTAAAACAAATGAGTAATAATCTTGGTATTGGCGTGGCAAACATTATAAATATTTTGGATCCGGAAGCAATTATTATCAGCGGAGGAATTAGTTGGGCGCAAGATTTTCTATTAGTAGGCATCAATCAAGCCGTTGAGAAATTTGTTAACTCGCCGGAAGCAAAAAAAACCAAAATTTTATTCAGCGAACTCGACCGCTTCGGCGGCGCGCTGGGTGCGGCGTTGATGGTCGAGAATGACTAGAAGTTAAATCTTCAGCCGAGAAGAATATCCTGAAACTACGATTTAAGCAGTTTTTTCGTTTGACAAGCAAGGCCGGTTTGGCTAAAATTTTAACATGAGCAAGAAAAAAATATACTTGGATTACGCCGCGACGACGCCGGTTGACGAGGAAGTTTTTGAAGCGATGAAGCCCTATTTTTGCGAAAAATTCGGTAATCCGTCATCTTCGCATCAATTCGGCAAAGAGACGCGCGAGGCGGTTGAGGCGGCCAGGAAGCAGGTGGCCGATTTTTTGCGTTGCAAGCCAGAAGAAATTATTTTTACCAGCGGCGCGACGGAAAGTAATAATCTGGCCATCAGGGGTGTAACAGCAAAGAGTATAGGGCAAAAGAAATCCGGCGCGGGTTTTGTGCCGCATGTGATAACGTCGTCTGTCGAACACTCTTGTGTTTTGAATGCTTGCAAAGCTCTCGAAGATGATAAATTGGCGGAAGTAACATATTTGTCGGTTAATAAGGAGGGGCTGGTGGAAATTGAAGAGATTGAAAGGGCGGTGAAAAGCAGGACGGTCTTGGTTTCCATTATGTACGCCAACAACGAGATCGGGACGGTCCAGCCGATCGAGGAAATCGGTAATCTGATCAAACGGCTTAATGGCTCACGCGGCGGAGAGCGGAGCAGCCGGATTTATTTTCACACTGACGCGGTACAGGCGATAAACTATCTTGATTGCGATGTTAATACGCTTGGAGTTGATTTGCTCTCGATTTCCGCGCATAAATTTTACGGGCCGAAAGGTGTGGGCGCGCTTTTTATAAAAGAAGGCACTTCAATTGCCAGAATTCAGGATGGCGGCGGCCAGGAATTTGGAATGCGGCCCGGGACCCACAATGTTCCGGGGATTGTTGGTTTGGGAGAGGCGATTACCAAAATAAAAAATAATGAATCAGTAAATGAGAATATCGAAAGGCTGAGCGACAAATTAATTGACGGCATATTAAAATCCGTGCCGAATTCCAAGCTTAACGGTTCGTGCAAGAAAAGATTACCTAACAATGTAAATATTAGTTTTCCGGGCGCGGAGGGAGAAGCGATTTTATTGGCCTTGAGCTTTGAGGGCGTTGCTGTTTCCACCGGATCAGCTTGCGCTTCCAGCGACCTAAGGCCGTCACATGTTTTGGTTGCCTTAGGTCTTGGCCCGGCGGATTATCATTCAAGCGTACGCTTTACGTTGGGCAAATATACGACCGAAGAAGAAATTGGCCGCGTGTTAACGGTTTTGCCTGGAATTATTGAGCGGCTGCGTAAAATAAGTGGTCAAGCTTAGCTTGATTACCGCCCCGTTTGGCGGAGCGGAAACTAAATTAAATTTATGTCGATTGATTACTCGGAAAAAGTAATAAAACATTTTTTCAACCCGCAAAACATGGGAAAAATGGAAGATCCGGACGGCGTGGGAACGGCCGGCAATATTGCCTGCGGCGATGAAATGACGATTTGCATCAAGGTGAAAGGGGCGGCGGGCGATGACAGGGAAAATGATGTTGTTGAAGATGTCAGATTCGAGACTTTGGGATGCGCGGCGGCCATTGCCACTTCATCAATGGTTACAGAATTGGCTAAGGGAAAAACCATCAAAGAAGCGAAACAGATCAGCCTTAAAGACGTGGCTGGCGAGTTGGGCGGCCTGCCCCCGATTAAAATGCATTGTTCCAATATGGCGGCCGACGCGCTGCATAAAGCGATAGAAGACTACTTACAAAAAGCCAAATGATAAAATCTAAGGAGAAAACGGTAAAAGCCGTGTTGAGGGAAAGATAAAGCCGCAGAACCACGCAGAACAATACCCCACACAAGAAACTTCGTTTCTGTGCGGGGCAGGCGCAGAACCACGCAGAAATTTGTTCGCTTTTGGCGAAGAAATCTTCAGCGAAGCTGAACATTTTCCGCGTAGTTCCGCGTAGAAGCGAGTCCGCGGAGCGGACGAGCGGTTCAGCGTAGTTCAGCGATAGTATGCAAATAGACCGTTTTACAATTAAAGCTCAGGAGGCTCTGCGTGACGCGCATATTTTAGCAACGCAGCGTAATCATCAGCAGATCGATACTCTTCATCTTTTAAGCGCGCTTATTTCTCAAAAGGCAACCGTGGTTATGCCGCTTTTGGAAGGATTGGGGACTAATATTTCTTTTCTTGAGGCGGAAGTTGAAAAAGGAATGGCTAATTTGGTGCAGATGTCTGGTGATGTCGCAGTCGGACAGATCTTTATTACTCAAGAACTAAACCATGTTTTAAATCAAGCCGCGACTGAGGCTAAAAATTTGCAAGACGAATATATTTCCTGCGAACATTTATTTCTGGCTATTCTTGAGGCTTCGCCGAAAGTTAAGGATTTATTAAAATCGTTTGAAGTTACGAAAGAAAGAGTGTTGGGGATTTTGGGCGATGTTCGGGGAGCGCAGCACGTAACTGATGCGGAGCCGGAGAGTAAATATCAAGTCTTGGAAAAATACGCGCGTAATTTAACTGAGTTGGCTCGAAAAGAAAAGCTGGATCCTGTTATCGGCCGCGACGAGGAGATCAGGCGGGTAATGCAGGTTTTATCGAGGCGTACCAAAAATAACCCGGTTCTTATTGGCGAGGCGGGTGTTGGCAAGACGGCGATTGCCGAGGGTTTGGCGCAGCGAATTACCGCTGGGGACGTGCCGGATTCGATTAGGGACAAAGAGCTGATTGCTTTGGACTTGGGCGCCTTGATCGCTGGCACCAAATTTCGCGGTGAGTTCGAAGATAGGATCAAGGCGGTGTTAAAAGAAATTGATCGTTCAGCTGGCAAATATATTTTATTTATTGATGAACTTCATACGCTTGTTGGCGCGGGCGCGGCTGAAGGTTCAATTGACGCCTCTAATTTATTAAAACCCGCTTTGGCGCGTGGCGAGTTAAGAGCGATCGGCGCCACCACGCTAAAAGAATATCAGAAATATATCGAGAGAGATCCTGCTCTGGAACGCAGATTTCAGCCGGTTTTGGTGACTGAGCCGTCGATTGAAGATACCATCGCTATTTTGAGAGGTATCAAGGAAAAATATGAAGTCCATCATGGTGTCCGGATCATTGATCAGGCGCTGGTGGCGGCGGCTAATTTATCCGCCCGCTATATTAGCGATCGTTTTTTGCCTGACAAAGCGGTTGATTTGATGGATGAAGCCGCTTCAGCCTTACGTATGGAAATTGACAGCATGCCGACCGAACTCGATCGGGCCAAGCGGAAAATGATAAAGCTGGAAATTGAGCGGCAGGCGCTTAAAAAAGAAAAAAATCCGGAATCCAGATCCCGGCTAAAGAAGATCGAAAAAGACTTAGCCGAGCTAAAAGAGGCGACGCAAGGTCTTGAGATGCGCTGGAAGTCGGAAAAAGACATTATTTCCAAGATAAGGGAATCAAAGGCGCGAATTGATAAATTGAAGCAGGAAGCGGATATTGCTGAGCGCTCTGGTGAGCTGCAAAAAGTGGCGGAAATCCGCTACGGACGCATTCCAGAGGCGGAAAAAGAAATGAAGTCCGCGCAAAAGAAGCTGACGGAAATTCAAAAGGGTTCGCCGATCCTGAAGGAAGAAATAACCGAAGCGGATGTGGCCAGAGTTGTTTCGCGCTGGACCGGCATTCCGGTTGCGCGGATGCTTGAGTCGGAAGCGGAGAAATTAACCAGAATGGAGGATGAGCTTCATAAAAGAGTTATCGGCCAAGACGAAGCGGTCAAGGCCGTGGCGGCGGCGGTGCGCCGCGCCAGAGCGGGCGTGTCAGAAGAGGGCAGACCGATTGGCTCTTTTATGTTTTTGGGCCCGACTGGCGTTGGCAAAACAGAGCTTTCTCGCGCTTTGGCCGAATTTATGTTTGATGAAGAAAACGCCGTAATCAGAATTGACATGTCGGAATATATGGAAAAACACGCGGTGGCGAGAATGGTTGGTTCGCCGCCAGGATATGTCGGTTATGAAGAGGGCGGACAATTGACCGAAGCGGTCAGAAGGCGGCCGTACAGCGTGATTCTTTTTGATGAAATTGAAAAAGCCCACCCGGAAGTTTTTAATATTCTGTTGCAAGTCTTAGATAATGGCCGGTTAACCGATGCCAAGGGGCGGGTGGTTAATTTCAAAAACACAGTCATTATCATGACTTCCAACATCGGCAATGAGGTATTAAGAAAAGTCTCGCTTGGCTTTTTGGCGGGCGGAGATAAAGAACCGGAACAGGAAACTTCGGAAGAGATAAAATTAAGGGTTTTTGAAGAGTTAAAAAAGCATTTTAAGCCGGAATTTCTTAATCGAATTGACGAAATCATTGTTTTTCATACTTTATCTAAAGATGATTTGGCTAAGATAATTGATTTACAGTTGGCACTTGTGTCCGAACGTCTGGCCAATAAGAAAATCAAGATTAAAGTCAGCCCCAAAGCCAAGAAGTTTTTGGTTGAAAAGGGTTACGATCCGACCTATGGCGCCCGGCCGCTCAAGCGGGTTATCCAGCAGATGATTCTGGATGAAATTGCCAAGCAGATAATCGCCGGAAAAATCCAGGAAGGCCAAAAAGTTGAAGTTGACGCTCCGGGTGATAAAATTGTGATTAAATGAAAAATATCAAAAAAAGGAGGTGATAGAGTGAAACGTTACGTTATTCCTCGCGTAGCCCACCGTTGTAGCGGCAGTTAGGTCGAGGAGGGGCGCTTTTGTTAATTTAGCGCCGCTCCTTAAAAAGGTTTTTCCGAAAGCCCGACATTGTGTCGGGGTATTTTTATTTTGACGAGAAAGGGTTTTATTTGCTATGATGGGAGTACTCGTAAACATATAAATCTATGAAAAAATTCTGGTTTTTTATTTTTATTGTTATTATTGGCGCATTAGCCGGAATTTTAGGCAGCCAGTTTCTGGCTCCTTATTTAGCTCACGCGCCTTCATTTGACGGGATAGGCTGGTTGAAGAATGGCAATAGCGGAACAACGATAATTCAAAAGACGGAAGAAAAAACTATTCGTGAAGATACGGCAGTTGAAGACGCTATCAGTAAAATTGACGCATCGGCGGTGGGCGTAATCGGCGGCAGTAAGCCGGCTATTTCTAAGACAATTAAAAAACCCTTACCGACAGTTTCTTTGTTCGGAACCGGTTTTTTGGTTACGAGCGATGGCTTGATTCTTGCGGCCAGCTCAACGGTTCCGGCGAAAAATTATGAATATAGCGTTGTCCGCGACGGAAAGACTGTTTCGGCAGAAGTCGTTAAAAGAGACGACAATTTGGGCTTGGTTTTGTTAAAAATCCAGCAGTCCAACTTGCCGGTTGTTTCCTGGGCTGATTTCGACAGCTTGCGGTTGGGCGTGCGGCTGGTCTTATTTGGAGTTGACGCCTCAAATAATTTTCAAAAATTCGTTGATTGGGGAATCGCCGCGTCTTTTTCCGGCAAAAATTTTTCCGTCAGCATGGATAAAGAACCAGGTGAGGCTAACGGCGCGCCGATAATAACCACTTTGGGCGAGGTGGCTGGAATGGTTTTGGTTGATAAAAACGGAAATTTGAAAGTCGTGGCAAGCGATGTAATAAAGGATTTTTTGGGGCAATAAATTAATAAATTAAATCTATGATTGACGGTGTTAAAATAAAACAATTGAAAGTTTTTTCCGATGACAGGGGATTTATAACTGAAGTTACTAAAAGCGGAGAGGAAGTATTCGTTGAGATAAAGCAAGCGACCTATACGGAAACATACCCCGGTGTGATTAAGGCTTTCCATTGGCATAAAAAGCAGACTGATATTTGGTTCGTCGCTTCCGGAATGGCGCAAGTTGTTTTATATGATTTGCGGGAAGATTCGTTGACGCGCGGCCAAACCGACATTTTTTATTTAGGCGAACAGAACAGAGCGGCGCTTTTAATTCCGCCCGGGGTGGCGCATGGCTATCGGGTTTTGGGCGGAAAACCGGTCAAGCTTTTCTATCATACCGATCAGGCATACGATCCGCAGAATCCCGATGAAGAGCGGATTTCTTTTGACGATCCGACGATTAGTTTCGATTGGAGTACAAAAAATAGGTAATTGCTCTTAATAGATATTGCTTGCTAAATTCATGAATTCTACCAAGGTCGTAATTATCGGCGCCAAGGGTAATTTGGGGCAAGAGTTAGTAGGGGTTTTCGGCGATGACTCAAAGTATCAAGTGATTGGTTGGGACAGGGAGGAAATTGATATTACGAACAAGAGACGGGTTGAAGAAAAAATATCGGGATTATCTCCGCGGATTCTGATTAACGCCGCGGCCTATAACGCGGTTGACAAATGCGAAGAGCCGGCTGAATTCGAAATTGCCAAAAAAATAAACGGCGAAGCGGTGGGATTTTTGGCGGGAGCCGCCAAGAAGATCGGAGCGGTCATGGTTCACTATAGCACTGACTATGTTTTTGATGGCGAGAATAAAGATGGATACAAAGAAGACGATAAACCAAATCCGATCAGCCGTTACGCGGAAAGTAAACTTTTGGGAGAGCGGCGTCTTCAAGAAGGCGCGAATGAATTTTATCTGATCCGTCTCTCGCGGCTTTTCGGTCGGCCAGGCAGCTCTGCTCTTTCGAAGGAAAGTTTTGTCGACGCGATGCTTCGCATGGCGCGGGGAAAAGACGAGCTGAAAATAGTTGACGAAGAAGCAAGTTGTTTTACCTACGCGCCGGATTTGGCGCGGGCAACCAAAAATATTATTGAGACAAAAGTGCCTTTCGGAATCTATCATCAATTTAACAAAGGCGCTTATACCTGGTATGAGGCGGCGGTTAAAATTTTCAAAGAAGCTGGCTTGAAGACCAAGGTAATTCCCGTACCGGCGGAAAGATTTCCTCGCCCGGCCAAAAGACCGAAATATTCCATTCTTTTAAATACAAAACTGCCGCCCTTGCGTTTTTTCGAAGAGGCGCTGAGGGAATATTTGGAAAAATATAAATAAAATCCGGGCCTGTCGTCATCCTGAACTTGTTTCAGGATCTTAAGAAATGAGGAAACGAAAATTCTACGCGTATATCACTACAAATAAACATAACACGACTTTTTATATAGGAATAACCGGAAATTTACTTGAAAGGATGTATCAGCACAAAAATGGTTTGGCAGAGGGATTTACAAAAAGATACAAATTGACCAAATTAGTGTACTACGAAGAATTTGATAGCGCATATTCTGCGATAAGAAGAGAGAAGCAATTAAAGAATTGGCACAGAGATTGGAAAATAAATTTAATCAAGGAAAACAACTCAAATTTTGAAGATTTATCCGAAGATTGGTTAAAAGAGATGCCGAAACAAGTTCGGCATGACGGAAAGGAGACAAGATAAATATGAAGTTATTAGTTACCGGCGGAGCCGGTTTCATCGGCTCCAATTTTATCAAATATATCTTGAATAAATATCCGGATTATTCTGTCGTTAATCTGGATATTTTGACTTACGCCGGCAATCTGGAAAATTTGAAAGAGGCTAAGAATAACCCCGGGTACAAATTCGTCAAGGGCGATATCTGTGACCGGGAATTGGCGGATAGCTTAGTTAAAGATATTGACGCAATCGTGCATTTCGCGGCTGAAAGCCATGTTGACCGCTCGATTTTGGACGCCTCGCCGTTTATCAAAACCAATGTTTTGGGGACGCAGGTTTTACTGGAGGCGGCGCGGGCAAAAGATGTCCGTTTCCATCATGTTTCAACCGATGAAGTGTTCGGCAGTTTGGGGCCGGACGATGAACCTTTCAACGAGAATACTCCTTATGGCCCAAGAAGCCCATATTCCGCCTCTAAAGCGGCTTCCGACCACTTGGTTCGCGCCTATTTCCATACTCATAATTTGCCAATCACGATTTCCAATTGTACCAACAACTACGGGCCATATCAGTTTCCTGAAAAATTTATCCCGCTTTTTGTCACCAATTTGCTGGAAGGCAAGAAAGTGCCGCTCTATGGCGATGGATTGAATGTTCGTGACTGGCTTTATACCGAAGATCATTGCCGGGCGATCGACGCCGTTTTACATAGAGGGAAAATCGGCGAAACGTATTGTGTCGGCGGAAATTGTGAAAAAACCAATATTGAAATAGCTAAAACAATTTTGAAATTATTGGATAAAGACGAAAGTTCGATCGAGCCTGTTAAGGACAGGCTTGGCCACGACCGGCGTTACGCCATGAGTATTAAAAAAATTAGCGAAGAGCTCGGCTGGCAACCGGAGGTAAATTTCGAAGAAGGCTTGCAAAAAACAATCGAATGGTATAAGAATAATGAAAACTGGTGGCAGAAGATAAAATCAGGAGAATATCTTGATTATTATAAAGTTCAGTATTGTGAGCGGAACGCTCACGCACGCTACGCTTAATAAAGAAAGATAGGGGAGGCGCATCGTGGAGGAGTTATCGTTGTGGCGATGGTATGGTTCTTTGATATATGAACATCTGGCGGATGTGTTGACGATGTGCCGGATTTGGATTGTCTGCTATCTGGCGCCTTGTTTTTTCTTTCTCGGCATGGATCCCTGGATTGACCCCAGATTTTTTTGGTTGCTGGTCGTTGCCGCCCTGACAGGTTTGTTTGACGGGATCGTCGCGCGGCGAACTCGGAAAACTCCATCCGAATTTGGCAAGAATTTCGATAAAGTGGCTGATAAGATCTGCGAGGCTTTTATTTTTTCGGTAATGATCACAATGATTTGTTGGGCGGGACAATATTGGTTATTACTGTTTTTTATCCCGAGTATTCGCACCGAAAGCTTTCTGGTTGGCGTTTCGTTCTATAATCACAGGAATGGCAATGATGATTGCGCCAATCAGTGGGGCAAACGAAAAATGGCGTTGTATTTCGCCATCGGCATTTTGTGGCTGATGCCGACCGGCTACTGGCATTTTTTGCAAAGCGCAACCGGCATTAGTTCGGGAGGATATTATTATATATTCTTTGCTCTTTCGCTTTTTACGGCCGCAATTTTGGGGTTGGTGGGTTTTTTTGAATATCTGAAGAAAGCATATCAAGACCGAAAATAATTTATTTGTGGCTTGCGACTCCGCTCCGATAGAGTTTCCAATTTTGTATTCTTGACCTCGTAGAATTATGGCACGGTCGTAGCTCTGAGTTTGGCGAATAATGAACAACCGGATGAGGACTGTTCTCTTCGGGAGGACAGTCCCCCGGAAATTATAGTCGGGAAAATCATAATCAAAGCCGATTTTTCCCAATTCGCGGTTTTCGGCTACTTGCGCCAGAAAAGGCGACTTTACACATTATTCACCAAACCGAGCTCACGGGGTTGACTTTTTTGGCGGTTGTGATAGACTACTGATACTTGCCGACTGGAGCCGAAAAGATAGGAGACGATGAGTCGGCTCTATCGGCCCGGCGGGTGCATATCCGACCATGCCGTACAGATCGGGCAGGGATACGGCGCGCTTGCCGGCAGGACCCTCGGGCTGGGTTACTATTGATGCTTGGCCCGGGGGGGAGACGTAGTTCCCTGCCAGTGTCTCCTGGGGAGGTCTGGCAGGCTTGCCCGCGGTTCAGTTCGTTGATGGGCCGATCAATCGAGGCGGGCTAAGATTGAGCGGTGCCCACGGGTTGCCATGGAACTCGTGGGATGGTCTTGGGGAGAGGGTTTCTTGATTCCGGCGGTGCCTCTGCCGGAAAACGCGCCTACCTAGTTGCGTGCGGCCGGTTCGTCGCAGGCACGAATGGGGTATCGGGACGGCTTACGCGCGTCCCGATACCCCGATGAATAACCCGGGACCGTTTGGTTCCGGGACCCCCATCCTCTCCCCACGGCCAGTTGTTCTTTGGCTCTTTCCCTCTCGCAGAGACCGAGAGAAGCAACAAAATATATTTATATCAATTGGCTCCGGCCCAAAGCTTGTTAACGAGCAATGGGGTCTCTCCGGGCCTTTTTTAATTGCAAAAATTACGAGAACGGTTCTCGTAAAATTTGCAAAAATTACGAGAACGGTTCTCGAAAAATTATCATTTTGGTACGACACGGAAAAACGGGGGGTTGACGGAATATCACATCTTTTTATATGATGGATATGCGTTATGAATTTTTGTTTTAACGATTTTCAAAAAAGGGCGCTTGATCTGTGTTTGGCCATTAATCGGTTGGCTTCTTTATTTTCTTCGGAAAGCGAGATTTTGTGTGGCCAGATCAAGGAGCTTGCCAACAGCTTGACTGCCGATATTTTAGTGGTTGAAAGAGTGGGTGGCGCCATGCCCCTGAATCTCCCCGCCTCTTTGGTGAAGAGTTTTTTTGATGAACTTTCCATTTCAATCGTAAAAGATGTAGATCGGCTTACAGCTTTTTTAGAAATCGCCATGGCGCAAAATAGAGAAAAAATCCGGCCGATTAATTTTGATATTTTGATACGTGAATATCAGAGATTGAGGAGCGAAATGTTTTCCCAAGCTGCCGCCACGTTTCAGCCAGCCAGAGATTCTCAGACGGATGGCGTTGGAGAGGTAGCCAGCCAAATTTGCGAACAGGTTCATGAGGCGCCGAAAATAGAAAGAAGAATTTCGTCTCCGATCAAAAAAGTATATTATCAGAAACCAGTTAACCGGCCAATTGTTAAAAAAGAAATATCTTTGAGGCAGAAGAAACTTTTGGGCGCCATTAAAAAAAATCGCGAAGCTCGAATGAGCGATTTTCTTGGTGTTTTTAAGAATGAAGTGACGGAAAGGACGTTGAGGAACGACTTAAAGGGTTTAGTGGGCGCGGGGGTTGTCAGGTCGGAGGGAGAATTTAAGACAAGAAGATACTATATCTCATAATGCGAATAATACGAACCAGCATGCGAAAACCGCGAAAAATCGTTCGCATATTTCGCATCGGTATTTCGCTGGTTTCGCATTAGTTTTATGAAGGGCATTATTCTCGCTGGCGGAACGGCGACGCGGCTGTTTCCGTTAACCGCTACAACATCTAAGCAGCTTCTCCCGGTTTACGACCGGCAGATGGTTTTTTATCCGCTTAACACGTTAGTTAAGGGCGGCATTAAGGATATTTTAATGATCGTGGCGCCGGACCATTCGGGGCAATTTTTAAACCTTTTGGGTTCGCTTTTGAAAAATCATGGTGTTAGCATTATGTTTGAGGTGCAGAAGGTTCCTCGCGGGTTAGCCGATGCCTTCATTGTCGGTGAGACTTTTATCGACGATGATAATGTGACGATGATTTTGGGCGACAATATCTTTGAAGACGATTTTGGCGCGCAGATCAAAGATTTTAAATCCGGCGGCCATATTTTTGCCAAAAAAGTGTCGGATCCCGAACGCTCCGGCGTGGTGAAGTTTGACGAGAATGGCCGTGTCCTGCAGATCGTTGAAAAACCCAAAGAATGGATCAGTGATTATGCCATTCCCGGTTTGTATATTTATGACCAACGCGTTTGTGGGGCAGCCAGGACAGTTAAACCGTCAGAGCGCGGAGAGATTGAAATAACGTCTTTGCATAATTATTATTTAGAACTGGGAGAATTGACGGTTAGTAAGTGTGAAGGCGAGTGGCTGGATGCCGGGACTTTTGATTCGTTGCTTGAGGCTTCCACGATCGTTAAGCAGAAAGAATTGCGCAAGAATTTTCACCCGATTATCAATCAAGCAATTGCCGAATTTAACGAAGAATTAAAAAATATTTGTAAAAAAAGGCTGCTGTAATTAATGCGAGATTACGAAATTTGATGCTAATTATGCGAACCTGTTTTTCGTATTATTCGCATATTGTTTCGTATTATTCGTATTATGTTAGTGAAAATCAAAAAAGCGATCGTTGCTGTGGCCGGGTCCGGCACTCGTTTTTTGCCGGCAACCAAGACCATGCCCAAAGAAATGCTACCGATTCTGGAGAAGCCGATTATCCAGCTGGTGGTTGAGGAGTTGGTTGAAGCCGGTATCGAAGACATCATTTTGGTGACCAAGTGGGACAAGAAAACGCTGGAAGACCATTTCGACTACAGCTTGGCTCTTGAAAAAGAGCTTGAAAAAGCGGGCAAACTTGAAAAAGCGGCAGAAATGAAGAAGATTGCTGAGCTGGCCAATTTCATTTATATCCGGCAGAAGGGGCCTTATGGCAATGGCACGCCGATTTTGTCGGCCGCCAGCCTGGTTGACGACGAGCCTTTTATCTTTGCCTGGGGCGATGATTTGGTCAAGGCGAAAATTCCTTTTGCCAAGCAGATGGTTGATGATTTCGAAAAGCACGGCCAGATGATGATCGGCGTCCAGGAAGTGGCGCTGGAAGACGTTGTCCGCTACGGCATTGTTAAGCTTCGGGAAGGCACGATGGAAATCGAAGACATCGTCGAGAAGCCAAGCGTGGAAGAAACGCCTTCTCGCTTGGCGGATTTCGGGCGGCTGATCTTGAACCAGGAATTCATTGAGCTTTTGAAGAAAACCGCCCTGGGCAAGGGAAATGAGCTTTGGGTGACCGACGCGATCAAAACTTATGTCAGAAGCGGCGGCATTTTCCTAGCCAAAAAAGTTGAGGATGGCCAATGGCTGACCACCGGCGACCCGCTTAATTACGTGAAAACCATGCTGAAATACGCGTTTGACCGGCCGGATATCGGCCCGGAAATGAAAAAATTCACCAGAGAATTATTGAAGCGGGCGAGATAATTATGTTATAATATCGGTATAAAGATTATTCTTATGAAATACGATTT
>Ga0100394_1002803_pt1 | contig 14424 bp, 14 predicted proteins | sample CryGeymeta201518_FD_81549 | JGI IMG/M metagenome (GOLD analysis project Ga0100394, IMG submission 81549) | Groundwater microbial communities from Crystal Geyser aquifers in Utah, USA - Crystal Geyser metaG 2015-18 | ecosystem: Environmental > Aquatic > Deep subsurface > Groundwater | place: USA... | reverse complement strand
CGTTCTCGCGCGAGTCGGATCGGCCTCCCATGTGTGAGCCCAACCCGGCAGTCGAGCGGACCTGCGCAAAAGGCCGCGCAGGCCGCTCACTTCTACGTTAGCCACCACTCCCCAACTTGGTCGCAGCGCATGATCACCTTCTCAACTGAGTTTCCACTTGCCTCCGGAGTTACCTCAGAGGCTGTGCTTCGGCTGGCGTGTGAGTGGGTAACTGGCAGCCCACACACGTCTTTTGTCGAGGCGAGTTTCGCAACTATTCCCGCAAACGAATCCATTGAGTTGCGAGCCGGAAACGAGACGGCAATCATCGCATCTGTCGCTTCCGCAAGTAACGAGATGGCCGGCTTGAACTACCGAAGGGTAGATGACGGCCTTGAGTGGACGACTTCGATAGTAGCGCGAACAGAAGGGCCTGAAACGCTCTTCAGCGTGCTTGTTTCTTGCGAATCCTTTGGTACTGCAGTAGGCCTTCCCCAGGCCAAGAAGCCATACATCATCAAACAGGTGCTCCGAACGCTGGGCGGAGGTGACGATGGTGAAATTCCGGTCACAGACAAGGCGTTCGTGCTGGGTGAGACGCACACACCAGCCGCAGCATCACTGATCGAAGGTGAAGCACGAAATCGACTGCCTATCGTGTATGTGAGTGCCGGGTTTGACGGCGAGCCTGCTATCGAGGTTAGCGGCCTTGCGGCATACATTTCTGGATTGGCACACGTCGTTGTTGAGCCTTCACGGACATTCTCGGCAAAGCTGAGGCAGCTCGTTGATGGTCGAAACGTTTACGGTGGTACGGTTGGTGTCTACTGGCCTCAAAGCCGCGCCCGAAAGTCGTATTACCTCTCGATGTTTGACAACGACTCTCGGGCGCTTCAGAGAGCGATTTATGACGATCTACGGTTGGCGTTGTCAAATAGACGCCTTTCAAGCCGATGCACATGGGCGCATCTTCAGGAGGAGCTTTCGCGGTTTCGAGTCACGCAGCTTCGCGAGCAAGGCTCTTCATCGCTAAACGATTACGTTGAAGCGTTCGACGCAGAGCTCAAGGCGAAAGAGACTCGCTTGCTCGAGGCGGAGGAAGAGATCCAAAGACTGAATGCAGAAATTCGTTGCATCAGCGCGTCAAACTCATCAAGCGCAGCTAGTGGAGGAGGCCTGCTGGCTCTTGGCAAGGAGCACGATTTGTATCCCAATGAGCTGCGAGACACTGTCATGTCCGTTCTCAACTCATCCGCTAGCGGATTGCGTAGCAATAGCAGGCGAGAACACATCGTGCATGATCTGGTCGAGGCTAATCCTCAGTCGAACCAAGCGATTGAGCTGGACAGAGAAGTTAAGGCCCTACTGAAGGACTACAGGAGCATGGACGCGAAAACCCGGAGCGCGTTGGTGCGCCTAGGATTCAGCCTCGCTGAAGATGGCAAGCACTTCAAGATAACCTTTCGTGGCGATTCCAGGTACATGTTCGTGCTTCCGAAAACTAGCAGCGACCACCGTGCTGGAAAGAATGCGGCAAGCGAAATCACAGGCGTGCTCTTCTAGGTGGTGGCTAACTATGCGTTCAAGCGGACCGCGGGGAGAAGTTTCGATGTTTCCTGATGCTTTGTCGCCCCGCGGCCGCTTAACGCGGTGTTAGGCGGACAAACACGATGAAGCGTTTCTGGCCCCTACTTTTGATTGTTGGCGGTGTGCTGATCGTAGTTGCGGGATTCTTGTATAAGCTCTTATATGGCGGAGCATGGGGATACCAAGACCCGACGCCAGAGCTGATGGCAAGCGTTGCGTTTCATTCCCGCATCGCCTCGGGACTCTTTTGGTGTGGAGTTGCCGTCTTCCTTGTTGGATGGGCAGCCGGCATTCGGCGATTCTGGCCTCTATTTCCCATTGTCGGCGGCTGCCTGCTGGCGTTGGGGGGCTTCAGCTTCGCCGCGGCGTTTTCTGGCAGACCAGAATTGGTGGACTTTGTACGCAGCGCCCACAACGCGACCATAGTGGGCTGGCTTGGCATTCTTGTCTTCCTTTTCGGAGTGGTTTCTGGTGTCCTTCGTCTTGTTACCCGGAAGCCATCCGAAAATCAAGGCAAGTCGCAAGATCAGTCGTTGCCCTCTCCATGACGCGCCTAACAATTCGTTCAAGCCGCCTCGCAGCGTGGCGGCTTAACTCAGGTGTTAGTCGGCACAAAAAATGGGAGATTTCGCGAATGGCAGCTTTCTTTGCATTTCTGGCAGCGGTTTTCGCCGCAGTGATCCTCGCCAAACTTGATGCTGTCCATAAGGACATCAAGGCGCTCAAGGAGCGCGACAAGCAATAGGATCATCCGCGCCGCGCGACTTCCGTCGGCAAGCTCACGCGCTGGGTATAGAGGCTGGTTTGGTATCCGGCAGACGCGGGCACTTCAGGCTCACCATCCGGGGTGCCTGTTGTGTCTCGCTCTGGCACATTCCGCCTATGAACATGAACAGAGCGAAACTCGCACGACTCCTACTCCTCGCGTCCGTTCTTTATGTGACTGGCTTCTACTTCATTGGCAGCGCCATTAAGCCGGGATACTCACAGATTTCAAACTTTGTCAGTGAGTACAACGCAACTGGAACACCTAGGGCTCAAATGCTTACCTATGCAGGTTTTGCTGCCACCTCTGCCATCCTTGTGGCCTTCTTGGTCACAGCTTCCCCCCTTTCTTAAGGTTTCCGGCGCAAGCCGCCTGGGAGCATGGCTTTTGTGGTCTGTTCCCGCTTCATACTTTCTTGCTGTGATCGCGCCTTGTGATGCTGGATGCCCGCTTGACGGTTCGACCAGCCAGATCGCGCACAATTTGCTTGCCATCGTCACCTACTTCGGCATGGTCGCCAGCATCTTCCTAATCTCACTGGCCTCTGAATTCCGCAACTTCAAGCTGCGCCGCGGTTTCCTGCTTGTGACTGGCATCGCCTTTCCAGTAGTGTTCTTCCTCATGGCCCAGCCAGAGCTAGCCTCGTGGGGAGGCTTGCTGCAGCGTCTACTAGACGTCGCAATGGCTATATCTTTGGCTCTAGTTGTTTGGACACTCGCTCCGACCGGCCGCAATGTACAGCAGGCTTCGCCCAACGAACAAGGTTGGATCGTGCGCAGCCACGATCTGCACGAATCGCGACAGCCCCGCTTTTGGCCGCGCCGCCGCCGCGGTGTACAGTGCGTTTTGGAGGTAAGCACCATGCAGGAGGCAAGGCGATGCAGACGGTATTGGTAGCCAGTTCCAAGGGTGGTGCCGGCAAGACCACGCTGGCCACGCATCTGGCCGCGCACTTCGCGCTTGCCGGCAAGCGCACGGTGCTGGTGGATGCCGATCCGCAAGGCTCCGCGACGCGCTGGTGCCAGCGCCGGGCGGTGCTCGATAGCGCGGTGTTGCCAATCGATGGCAGCCGCCGTGGCTGGGAGAAGGCGATCCCCGAGGACACGCAGCGGGTGGTGATCGATGCGCCGGCGGGCGCGATGGCGGCCGACCTCAGCGCGTTTCTGGACCGCGCCGACGCCGTGCTGGTGCCGATCATCCCATCGCTGATCGATCTGGAAGCCAGCGTGCCGTTCCTCAACTCGCTGGCGCAGCACACCCGGGTGAAGCGCGGCAAATTGCCGGTGGCGTTGGTCGGCAACCGGCTCAAACCATGGACCTCGGTGTCGCAGCAGGCGGTGCAACAGATCGCCGCCTGGCCGTACCCGCTGCTGGCGCAGTTACGCGATTCGCAGGCCTATGTGCTGCTGATCGGCCTCGGCAAAAGCCTGTTCGACTACCACTCCGAGCAAATCCTCGCGCATCAGGCCGATTGGGCGCCGTTGCTGCGCTGGCTGAAAAAATCGGCCTGAAACGCCGCCAACCTCAGCGGGTTTTGGCGTAAACCCTTCTCCCGGGGAAGGGGGCGCCAACAGCCGGATGCGGGTGCGGTGAAAGGGACAACACGGTGCCGACACCTCACCCTGCCCCTGTCCCGGCGGGAGCGGTGTTGAGCCGGCTGCGGTTCGACACGAATCAGCAATTTTTTTCGCCCAGTTCACCGAAAGCGGGTGTTTCGTGCGCATAATCGGCGCATGCGCGAACTTATCCTGCTCCGTCATGCCCACGCCGAACCGGCTGTTGCCGGCCAATCCGATGCCGATCGCCCGCTGTCGCCGGAGGGCGTGGCCGAGGCCGAAGCCGCCGCCGCCTGGCTCAAGGCCCACGTGCAGGCGCCCGACCGGGTGCTGCATTCTGCGGCGCTACGAACCCAGCAAACCTGTGCCAGGGTGCTCGCCGCGCTGGGCTATATCGACAGCCGCGAGGATGCCCGGATTTACGATGCCACGCCGGGCGAACTGTTTACCGTAATTGACGAGCACGCCGACGCCGAACGCCTGTTGCTGATCGGCCACAATCCGGGGCTGGAGCAGATCGCGGCCTTGCTCAGCACCGGCCAGACAGGCGACCACCGCGGTTTGCCGCCAGCCGGCATCGTGGTGCTGCATCTGGCCAAAGACCGGGTGCTGGAACCGGGGGCGGCGACATTGGCGGCGTTTTGGGCCGCCTGATGTGGCGGCACTTCGGCGTGGCGTTGTGCCTGTGTTGCGCCGATGCCAGCGTGGCGGCGCAGCCGATCGACGGCGGCCGCTCCAACGCCGAAATCGGTGTGCACCTGCGCTGGCTGACAACCGTGCATTGCGCGGTGCGTCGGTTCGAGGGTGAGGTGCAGCCGGTAGCGGATAGCGAGCAGCGGGTCAGCATCCGGTTTGATGTGCGCTCGCTGGATTTTGCCGGTAACGAGGCTTTTGCCAATCACGCCCGCTCTGCCGAGTTCTTCGATGTCGAGCGCTATCCGTGGGCGGTGTTCGAGTCGGCACCGTTTGCCCCGGCGCTGTTGCGCGACGGTGGCGAGTTGCGCGGCGAACTGTTTTTGCGCGGTACGTTCCGGCCGGTGGTGTTTCAGGTGCGGCCAGCGCCCTGTGGGCGACCGGGAATCGACTGCGCAATCGAAGTCAGCGGCAAGGTCAGCCGCAGCGCATTCGGGATGACCGCACGACGGTTCATGGTCAAGGACAAGGTGAACATCAATTTTTCGGTGTTGCTGGCGCAACGCATTGCTGCCGAGAGTGCCGCAAAATGACGCTGCGTGGCGCCCTGTGGGCGGGCATGGTGCTCGCGTTGGGCGCGTGCGCGCATTTGCCGCAGGCGCGTCGCGCCGAAGCGCAAGCGATTGCCGAGCAAGCCCGTGATCCCCGGGTATGGTGCCAGCGTGCCGATGCCTGCGCCGCGCCGTCACGCTGGCGCGATGAGGCGCAGGCGCTGCTGGTGCACTCCACGCCGGTTGCGCCATTGCATCGCGTGCTGCTGCTGGAGGGCGGCGAGGATGCCTTGCTCGCGCGCGTGCACCTGATCCGCGCCGCGCGCCACCGCATCGAGCTGCAAACGTACCTGCTCATCGATGATGACGCCGGCCGCCTGGTGCTTGATGAGTTGATCGCCGCCGCGCAGCGCGGGGTGCGGGTGCGGGTGCTGCTCGATCAGTTGTTCAGCGTGGACGATATCCGCACGCTGTCGGCGCTGGCCGGCAGCCACGCCAATTTCTCGATGCGGCTGTACAACCCCACCTTTGGCGAGGCACACACCAGCGCGTTGGAGTTCGGCGCCGGCATCGTCTGCTGTTTCCGGCGTTTCAATCGGCGCATGCATGTCAAGTCGCTGCTGGTGGATGATCTGCTGGCAATCAGCGGTGGCCGCAATTATCAGAACCGGTACTTCGATTGGGACAGCGGCTACAACTACCGCGACCGCGATCTGCTGGTGGCCGGGCCGGTGGTGGTGGCGATGCGCGAGGCGTTCGATGCATTCTGGACCCATCGGCGCTCACTGCCGATCGCCCGCTTGCACGATGTCGCCCGCACTATCCTGCGCGAAAGCTCGCTGCCCGCGCAGTTGCCGGCGGCCAAGCTGTCGCGTCCCGAGCGCAGCGCACGCTTGCGCGCGCTGGCCGATGACCCGGAGGCATTGCGCCAGCGCTTGTTCGCGCCGTCGATGCCGGTGGGGCGGGTGGAGTCTCTGGTCGATTCCCCGAACCGGCGCACGCCGACGGTACCGCCGAGCCTGCGCACGGTATCGCTTGGCTTGCACGATCTGGTCGCGCAGGCGCGCGATTCGGTGCTGCTGCAAACGCCGTATCTGGTGTTGTCCAAGCCCGCGAAGCGCCTGTTCCGGCGGCTTTCGGCCGGCCCGGATCAGCCGACAATCGAAGTCTCGACCAACAGCCTGGCGGCGACCGATGCCTGGCCGGTGTACGCGCTGTCGCACAAGTACAAGCGCACGTACCTGCGCGAGTTGCGTTTCCAGATTTGGGAATACAAGCCGTTCCCGGCGGACTCGATGATCGATCTTGCCGCTACCGGCGCCTTGCTGCCGGTGCCACCGCCGAGCGGGCCGAACCTGATCGACAGTCCGCGTCGGCTGAGTTCGGACGGCGAGCGTTCCGCGCTGCGTGGCAGCGGCAGCAAGCGCCGCGGGCCGGTGCCGCTGGAGCGTGCCGGGGTGCGGGTTGGCCTGCACGCCAAGAGCCTGGTGATCGATCGCCATATCGGGGTGGTGGGTACCCACAATTTCGATCCGCGCTCGGATGGCTTCAACAGTGAATGCGCGCTGGTGGTTTTTGATGAGGGCTTTGCGCGCCAACTGGAAGCACAGATACGCCACGATATGCGCCCCGAGAATGCCTGGCTGATTGCCCGCCGGCCCAAGCCGGCGATCTTTTCCGGGCTGGATTATTCGCTTGGCAAATTGTTCGAGCATTTGCCGTTGTTCGATCTGTGGCCGTTTCGTTATGCCACCAGTTACGAATTGCAAGCCGGCTGCCGCAGCGCTGATGGCGAGCCAACGGCAGAAGCGACGCTGGGCACGGTCGATCCCGCGCGTTCGCGCTGCTGGCAGGCAGTGGGTTCGTTTCCCGAGGTCGATGTGCCGCTCAAGGGGCTGTACACGCGCTTGATGACGGCGTTTGGTGCTGGCCTGGCACCGATTCTATGAGCCGCGGCTGCTCTATCATGCGTGCAATGTCCGTGCCGACCCGGAGAACCGTGTGAGCGAAACTGGCAGCCGCGTCTGGAAGCAGCCGGCAACGGTGGCTACCCTCAATGCGCAGGCAGAAAACACGCTGGCGGCCACGCTGGGTATGGTGGTGACCGAACTGGGTGACGACTTCATTCGCGCCAGCATGGCGGTCGATGCCCGCACCGTGCAGCCATATGGCTTGCTGCACGGTGGTGCCTCGCTGGCGCTGGCCGAAACCCTGGGCAGCGTTGCCGCCAACCTGTGTCTGGCTTCGGCCACGCAGATGGCCGTAGGGTTGGAGATCAACGCCAATCATCTGCGCGCGGTGCGTTCGGGCCGCGTCATCGGTACCGCACGTGCATTGCATGTGGGCCGGCAGACCCAGGTCTGGGAAATCCGTATCGAGGATGAGCGCGATCATCTGGTGTGCGTGTCGCGGCTCACGCTCGCGGTGGTCGAACGCGAGCACTGAGGCACAATGGTGGCGATGCCAAACCGAGTTAACGCCATCCCTCGTCGCGATCACTGGCGGCCGCTGCGCATCGCCTGGCGTCTGCCGCAGGTGCTGGCACATGTGCTGGTGGCCCTGCCGCTGATGGCGCTGGTGGTCAATGCGCTGGGCGCACGCATCACGCTGGGTGGCTTGCGCTGGGATCACCGCGTCATCCGCTGGTGGAGTGCGCGCACGGCGCGCTTGTTCGGGATTCGGATCAAGGCGATCGGCACAGCCGTGCCCGGCGGCGTGATGTTCGTCGCCAATCACATCAATTGGCTCGACATCGTGCTGCTGCACAGCCAGCACATGATGGGTTTTGTCGCCAAAGCCGAGATCGCGCATTGGCCGCTGATCGGTTGGCTGGCCACGCGCGCTGAAACCATCTACCACGCGCGTGGCAGTGCCGATTCGCTCAACGGAGTGATGCACCAGATGGCCGAGCGACTGATGGCCGGACGTGCGGTGGCGGCGTTTCCGGAAGGGCGAACAAACGCCGGTGCGGCTGTTGGCACGTTTCACGCGCGCATCTTCCAACCGGCGATATCGGCGGCCGCATTGGTGCAACCGGTGGCGTTGCGTTATGGTGAACGCGGCACCGCGCAAACCGTTATTGCCTTCACTGCCACGGAAAACTTCATGAGCAATCTGATGCGCCTGATCGGCGAGCCGACCTGTGTGGCCGAAGTGCATTTTCTTGAACCGGTGGCGCCGTCTGCCGGTGGCCGCCGCCAGCTTGCGCAGCTGTGTCGCAGCCGCATCGAAGCGGCCATGCGGAGTTGATCGGCATGCTCAACGCCGCAGACTACCAACCGCCGCGTTGGCTGCGCGATCCGCACGTGCAATCGGCGCTCAGTGCCAGCCCGTTGCGGCGGCAACGTGGCCTGCAACGCTTCCGGCGTCTGGGCGCGCTGACCACCCGCCACCAGCTCGAAGTCGGTGAGCATGTGCGTCTGCAAGGCTTCCACAGCATGCTGCCGGGCCAGCCGGCCGCCAACCTGGCGGTGTTGTTGCATGGCTGGGAAGGCAGCGCCGATTCGAGTTACATGGTGCATACCGCGGCAACCCTGCTCGAACGCGGCTTTGAGGTGTTTCGCCTCAACTTCCGTGACCACGGTGAAACCCATCATCTGAATCCGGATATCTTCCATTCCTGCCGGCTCGATGAAGTGGTGCTGGCAATCCGCGAAATCGCCGCACGCTTTCCCGCCCGCCGCCTCACCCTCGCCGGCTACTCGCTGGGCGGCAATTTTGCGCTGCGCGTGGCCAGGGCGGCGCCCACCGCCGGGTTGAGCATTGCCCATGCCGCGGCCGTGTGTCCGGTGCTGGACCCAGCCGCGGGCATGTTGGCGCTGGAACATGCACCGTCGATCTATCAATGGTATTTCCTGAAGAAATGGCGGCGCTCGCTACGCCGCAAACGCGAACTGTTTCCGGAAGCACACCACTTCGACGATGCCGAACTGGACAAGGACATGCGCGAGTTGACGCGCTGGCTGGTTGAGCGCTACACCCCGTACGGCACACTGGAAGGCTATTTCGACGGTTACTGCATCGCCGGCGACCGCCTGCAAGGGCTGCAAGTGCCGGTCAGCATTTTGATGGCGAACGATGACCCGGTGATTCCGGTGGCGAGTTTTCATGCGTTGCTGCTGCCCGCCACGGCGCGGCTGGAGATAGCCGCCCACGGTGGCCACTGCGGGTTCATCGAAGGCGCCCGTCTCAACGGCTTCGCCGAGCGTTGGGTGGCGGACGCGCTACGTGCCTGAGAAGCAGGGAGGAGATGTAGGTCGGCTCACGACAACGATTTCCCGGTAGCGCCGGGGACTTGCATAAAACATGTAGTACATTGGCTCCGCCAAGTACGCAAAGCGCGCAATGGAAAGCCCAGATAGCGACTTGTTTTCTTTGCGCCCTTCGCGTTTTTTGCAGACTATCCGCTCTTGCTCTACTGAGAGCAGGATTTGGTCGAGAGGAAAGAACACCATGCGCCTGATCGTGTTGGGAATCGCACTGGCCACCACTCTTCCGGCGTTGGCGGCGCCACCGCTGAATCGGCTACGGGTGCCGGACGGATTCGCGATCAGCCTGTATGCCGACAACGTCGAAAACGCCCGTGGCATGGCCTTCGGCGATGACGGCACCTTGTTTGTCGGCACGCGCGAAAAAGGCCGCGTCTACGCGTTGCCTGATCGCGATGGTGATGGCCGCGCCGACGCGGTGAAGGTGATCGCCAAGGGCTTGCGCATGCCGGTCGGGCTGGCATTCCGCGACGGTGCACTGTACGTGTCGTCGGTGGATCGCATCGTGCGCTTGGACGCCATCGAAAGCCGGCTCGACAACCCGCCCAAAGCAGTGACGGTGGTTGACGATCTGCCCGGCAAGGATCATCACGGCTGGCGTTACCTCGCCTTCGGCCCGGACGGCAAGTTGTACGTGCCGGTCGGTTCACCGTGCAATATCTGCGATGAGCCCGGTACCGGCCGCATCATTCGCATGAATGCCGATGGCAGCGGCCGCGAGGTGGTGGCGCAAGGCATGCGCAACAGCGTGGGCTTCGACTGGAATCCGGCCGATGGCAAGCTGTGGTTCACCGACAATGGCCGCGACTGGCTCGGCGATGACAGCCCGGATTGCGAAATCAACATCGTCAACACACCTGCTGAGCACTTCGGCTTTCCGTACTGCCATGCCGGCAGCATCCTCGACCCCGAGTTCGGTACCGGCAAGTCGTGCGCCGACTACACCGCACCGGTGGCGAAGCTCGGCGCCCATGTCGCGCCGCTGGGCCTGCGCTTTTACACCGGCACCCAATTTCCGGCCGACTATCGCGGCGATGCGTTTGTCGCCTTGCATGGCAGTTGGAACCGCGCCAAAAAGAGCGGCTACGCGGTCAAGCGGGTGCAGGTGGCGAACGGCCGGGTGATCGCGGTGACGCCGTTCGTCGAGGGCTTTCTCGATGGCGAAAAGACCCTTGGCCGACCGGTGGACATCATCCAGGCCGGCGATGGCTCGCTGCTGATTTCCGATGATTACGCCAATGCCATCTATCGCGTGCGGTATGTGGCGGTGGACTCACCCGAAGGACAGCCATGAAAATCACCAGCGAGAGCTTTTCGAACGGAAAAGCGATTGCCGCCGAGTTCGCCATGGGGCAGCCCATTGGCGATGGTTTCGGCTTCGCCGGCAACCGCAATCCTCACTTCACTTTCGCGGAGGTGCCAACGGCGGCGCGCTCGTTGGCGCTGCTGTGCGTTGATTCCGACGTGCCGACGGTGGCGGAAATGGTCGGCAAGGCAGGTGTCGAGATTCCCGTGGATCAGCCGCGCTGCGACTTCGTGCATTGGCTGATGATCGATATCCCCGGCGATTGCCGCGCGATTGCCGCGGGCGCGTGCAGCGACGGCGTTACCGCGCATGGCAAGCACGCGCCGGCCGGCCCGCGCGGATCGCGACAGGGTCTGAACGATTACACCGCTTGGTTTGCCGCCGATCCCGACATGGCGGGGGACTATCTGGGTTACGACGGCCCGTTCCCGCCGCCCAACGACTTGCGCCTGCACCGCTATTTCTTCCGCCTGTTCGCGCTCGATTGCGCCAAGCTGGCGGTTCCGGAACGGTTCGCGGCCAACGACGTGCAGCGGGCGATGAAAGGCCATGTGCTGGCCGAAGCGGCGATGTGGGGCGGCTATGCGCTGCACCCGAGGGTGCGTTGACAACCCGCGTGGGTAGCCAACAACAACGATAACCAGGTACACGAAAAGCGGACAGGGCTTGGTATTGGTGGGCGGGGTTTTTGCATTGGCACTGGGGGCCCGCGCGATCCATGAATCTCAGCAATTGGGTCATCCGTACTTCGAAGTGCGTCACTTGGTGACGACCGGATGGATCGCCGAACTGCAAATTGTTTTCGCTTTGGTTTCGGGGGCGCTCCTCATAGGATCTGCCCTTCGTAACTGGAAGCACACGAACTAATATCGATATGTGATGCGGCTTGCGGTGACGGCGTGTTGCTGGTATCCCTGACAGCACGGCTTTCACCGGCCTGCGGCCGGCGAGGTACTTTTTGCAGGCCAAAAAAGTACCCAAAAACGCCTTGCGCCGGGCGCACGCCGTCTCGGCTCCTGCCTCGACGGGACGCTGCGCGTCTCGGCAGACGCAGGCCGGCGCCAACTCGCACATCCCTGTGCTCAAACATGGGCGCCTTTCCCCTGCGTCTGCCTGCGATGCTCGCCGTGCTTTACGGCGCAGTGTCGCTCTCGACCGCGCATCCATGCGCTACATGTGGCTATTGCGTGCCATAACTCGCGGGATGGGTTCGCTGCGCGCTAGCCATCAACCACAAGGCGCATCAACCGCCCACCGGCAACCACAGCAGCAACGCCACGCCGAGCACGATGCGGTACACCGCAAACGCGGTGAAGCGGTGGCTCTGGATGTAGCCCAGCAGCCATTTCACCGCCACGAACGCGGTAATCGTGGATACCGCGAAAGCAACGCCAAGCGCACCCCAGTTTTCCGTCGTCGGCTCGCCCAGATGCTTGAGCAGGTGGTAACCGCTGGCGGCAAACATGGTCGGAATGCCGACCAGAAACGCAAACTCGGTGGCGGCCTTGCGATCGCCGGTGCCGGCCAGCAAGGCAATGAAGATGGTGGCGCTGGAGCGTGAGGTGCCGGGGAAAATGGCGGCAACCACTTGTGCCAGCCCGACTGCAATGGCAACGGTCCAGGTGATTTGCGAACTCGGCGGGCTCCGTGCGGCCAGGCGTTCGGCGACGATCATCCACACGCCGCCCAGCACCAGTGCCAGCGCAACCGGCGTCACCGTCTCGGGCAGTTTGAAGCCGAGCTGCGTCACCAGCAGGCCGAGCACGGCCGTAATGGCGAACGCCAGCGCCAGTTGCAACGCGTAGCGCCGTGTCCCGGGATCGCGCAGGCCGGTCAGCAGTGCCCATACCCGTTGCCGGTAGATAGCGGTTACCGCGACGATGGCGCCGGCCTGAATCACGATGTTGAACAGGTCGGACTGATGCCCCAACCAGTACTCGGCGATCAGCAGATGGCCGGTGCTGGAAATCGGCAAAAACTCGGTGATGCCCTCGATCACACCGAGCAAGGCGGCGATCAGATAATCCATGCGCATTCACTTGCGGCACGTGCCGCCCGACCAAACCAGTCGCGTACTTTACGCGATTATCGTCAGGCGACAGTAACCAGACACCCGAATGGCGCGTTCGTGCGACCTGCACGGGCGCCCGGAACACGGCGCCATCGTGGGCTGCTTTTTCCAGTGGTTGGAACTGCACACGGATCATGAACCTGGCGGGCGCAGCGTAAAGCGTTTGATCCGCAAAGGACGCAAAGAGCGCAAAGGAAACGCGGCAAGAACATTCATCTGTGGGTGTCGGTTCCACCGCTACGCGGCGCCCCGGGTTTCGGCCCGTTGGGCCTCTACCCGGGCTACGACGGCACATTGCGACAGGTCGGCGGAATGAAACGAAAAAGCGGAGCCGAAGCGCAGGGATGCGCGGGCCGTGTGACAACGCGCCGCAGAGCCGGCGCCCAAGGATTGGCGCCGTCGGCCGGGATCGTCAAGCAGGATGCGCAATGATGGCGGCGGTGAGGCATGACGCCGACCTGCGGCGCAAAAGCAAGCGACAGTGAAGTGCTGTCGCTCAACCGCCCGCGTCTTGCAGCGCCTTGTCGGTGGCATCGGTGCTGTGTTCGAGCAACTGCTCGGCCTCGCGCGCCTTGTCCAGCGGGGCCTTGACCGCATCGCGCAATTGCGTTGCCTGTGGCTCGGGATCGGCGGCTTGCGGTGGTGCTTTCGCGGTATCGTTGCCGCACGCGGCCAACAGCAGGATCGGTAGCAAAGCAAACGCGCGCATGACAGCTCCATCGGTGGTGGCCTGCGCTATCCTAACGCCAGTAGCAAAACTGTGGAGAGCGCGATGGCCAAGCACCGTTGGCGGCTGGATGGTGAAGTGGCGCTGGTCACCGGTGCCAGTGCTGGCATCGGCCAGGCGATTGCCGCAGAACTGGCCGGCTTGGGCGCAAGCGTGTTGATGATCGCGCGCGATCCCGATCAGCTCGAACGCGCACGCAAGGAAATCGCCGACGATCAGCCGCAGGTGGCGATCCACGCCAAGGCGTGCGATGCCGCCGCCGCCGATGGCCGTGATGCGCTGTGCGATTGGATCGAGGATATGGGGCTTGGCTTGAGCATTCTGGTCAATAATGTCGGCGCCAATCAGACTCGCGCGGCAATCGATTATGCCGAGAACGAGTGGCGTGCCCTGTTCGAGACCAACGTGTTTTCCGCATTCGAGTTGTGCCGCAACGCGTACCCGCACTTGTGTCGACACGGCAGCGCCAGCATCGTCAATGTCGGCTCGGTATCGGGACTCACGCATGTCCGCTCCGGGGTGGTGTATGGCATGACCAAGGCCGCTTTGCACCAGCTCACCCGCAACCTGGCCTGCGAATGGGCCGCGGATGGTATCCGCGTCAATGCGGTGGCACCGTGGTACATCCGCACCCGCCGCACCTCGGCCAAGCTCGCCGACCCGGATTACTACGAAGAAGTGATTGCGCGCACGCCGATGCAGCGCGTCGGCGAGCCCGAAGAGGTGGCGGCAGCAGTGGCATTCCTGTGCCTGCCCGCAGCGAGCTACATCACCGGCGAGTGCATTGCCGTGGATGGTGGCTTTTTGCGAAATGGGTTTTAGCCGAGGTACCGGCATCCCGGATGCAGCCGCGTCGGCTCAGGTTAAGCCGCAATGGCCGATGATTGCGTACCAGTCGCCGGCGGCGCGCCGCATGATTCGCCTGCTTGCAACTTGTGTACTGCTGCAAACCGGAGAAATCGATTATGCGTAATGTGTTT
>Ga0100394_1002795_pt1 | contig 14438 bp, 8 predicted proteins | sample CryGeymeta201518_FD_81549 | JGI IMG/M metagenome (GOLD analysis project Ga0100394, IMG submission 81549) | Groundwater microbial communities from Crystal Geyser aquifers in Utah, USA - Crystal Geyser metaG 2015-18 | ecosystem: Environmental > Aquatic > Deep subsurface > Groundwater | place: USA... | reverse complement strand
GCGTGGAAGTTTTAGCCAACTAGTGTTTACTAATAGCTGCATAATATACAGTAATTACTGGATAATGCATAGCTACATTAAAGCTCATACGACGTTTATCAGATAATGTCCTTTTCAGACGTAGACCTACTGTACTTTGCTATTTACTTTTCTAGCTAGTAGTAGACTCTCTAGCTAATAGCAGTAGACTACCCGGGTGCATGTCACCCAATTTAAATAGCAGATCCTATCCTCCTCCATGGAGGGTGTGGTCCGGTTGCTTGTGATCAAGAACTCTGTCACGGTGACCCTATTTGGGGTGCCAATGGTTGCCTTCGGGTAACCTAGGCGCCCTGCGGGCGCCAAAGTTGTGATCCCCGTAATTAGACACTCCAATTTTTTTTTAGCTAATAGCAGTAGACTAGCTAGTACTGGTAGTTTACTCTAGTAGGAGTAGCATAGTAGTAAGAATAGTACCTGGTAGACTACTAGTAACAATTTGAAAAAAAATAGGAATCAATTAGACACCCGGGCTGATTGTTTCCTTCGACCCATTCATTTTTCTGCCACCTGAAAATTCCTGATAATGAACTGAAGGACATGATGTTACAATGTTGTTGTCATCTTCCCGGCAACGATTATTTTTTCCTCAATTAAAAACCGTGCCAAGATCATCTCCAGCTGAAACACCTTATAATATCAAATGATCTCGACAAGATGTCCCTATGGTTTTGCAATAATCTGCTTGCTAGTAGGAGTATGCATACACTCTCTGATGCCTTCGGTCCATCGACACTTCGCGCTGGCAGAAGATCTTCTGACCTCTTCAGCGGGAACAGTAGCACTGATAGGGCCAAGGAAAACAACAAAAAGAAGAATACAAGAATGCTAGAGTTTATGGTTGAGCCTGTATCTAATAGTGTGGGTGACAAGCCCAATCCTGCAGACGTTCCCATCGACGAGGATCCCTCGGCAGATCTTGTGCGCTGCATTGCCAAGGCCGCCGATGGTCGTAAGGCGGAAAATATTGTAGCGTTACGAGTGAGTCCCGTCAGTACCTTGACCAGCTTTCTCGTTATTCTTTCGGGTAATTCGCGTCCCCAGAATCAGGCCATTGCGGCGGCCATCAAAGACGACGTGGAAAAAGAATTCGACCTTCGTCCCATGGGCAACGGTGTACCCGAAGGATCTGCGGAGAGCGGCTGGATGCTTTTGGATTACGGCGAAGTCATGTGTCATATCATGACTCCCAAAAGCAGATTATACTATAATGTAGAGGGCCAATGGAGAGATAAGGGTGGAATCGAAATAGACTTGAACGATGTTCTTGTTCCAAACACAGTAGAAGGGACTGGTGCGACAACAGGAACCATGGAAATTGTTGACGAAGAAGAAGATCCATTCTGGTCGTAGACACTTAAAAATGTGGGATGTTGGTTTTCAACTGAGCATTATCCAATTCAAACCAGTTACAGGAACGACGCATCGCATCATGACAAATTGAAGTCTAAGGGGTGTTTTTAAGCGAAATCCTAATAATTGTTGAGTTTTGTTTTAGTACTCGGGGTAGTACCTTTGTCTTCTACTTGTTGTCGCGGTGATAACTCCGTTTTATTCATAGTTCTCATGGGCCCTTTAGTTGTTGTCGTCGTCGTCGTCGTCTGCCAACAGAGATGACGTTTCAATTCTGGAGGTTCAGGTATCGGCGGTGACATACTCGAGATATTCCAGTGGACCTTGTCAAGGAACGGGCCTCTGCTGTCTACTTTTTCCTTTTCTTCTTGGTCGCAATTTGCTTCCCTATCGCGTGGTCGGCAACAGGCAAAGAAATCAAGGAGTGTAATCATGCTTTAGAATGTATGTACAAGAAAGTTAAAAGAAGAGTGGTGTGGTCTGTTTATGAAAAAGAGGTGTGGTCTAGTCATGGAAATGATTTGATTTTCTAAAAAGATACTGTCGATTATTATGAATAAGGTGTGTTGTTTTGCAATAGCAGGGGGAGGGTCGACAAATTAGATCTAGCGTGTTCGAAATACAGGATGCGAATTCTCAACACGCTCGTACATTTCGTCCTTGTATCTCCATCGTGAATGCAGAGCAACCGACACGGAAAAAACTTCCATTGTAGCTCTTTCACAGTTTTGCTTGCGCATCCTTTCACAGCTCTCTCCTTCATTGTTGAGTTTTCATCATTATCAAAACCATACAATTTCTCTGCAATATCACCGCTCTTTTATGGCACGCCATACCACGGATGTTGTATACTCTCTCACCAGTCTGTCTATCGTCGACCCCGACCCCTTCCTCTACCACGCCCACGACCTGCATCTCGTGCCGACAATGACTTAGGAGCGGCCGTTTTCTTTGGAGTGTCATCGACCAAAAGAGCATCCAAATTCAGGGATTCCGGTAAAAGCCACGATCTCATTGTAGATCCACGAACCGATAGTGTTGCGTAGGATACTGGATTCTTCCCCCGCCTGTTGGTTTGATTTCGAAATTTGTATATATATATATCATTTTTTATATAAGTTTAAAAAAGTGTAAGATAGCGTGTAAAAAATAAACGAAGGCCTGAGACGAACTCACAAATTGTTGAAGGCAACGGCGAGGTATCATGAAACGCTCTCTCTCTCTCTCGCACACACAAAGCATTCACTTTCACGCTGCTGCCCCGTTCTATCAGGATAGAATGAAAGCTTGTGGATCCAACAAAAAACAAATTATACACCATAATATCCTCTTTCTGGATGACGAGCGCCGAATCTTTTGCTATCAAACTACTGCTACTAATACTACTACTACTTACACTGTCATTTTACACTTTTTCAAGTGTGCATTCATGGTAGCATCCACGCCAACCACAGTCCCTTGTATCACCGTCCCATTCTTTAGCTCGATGGTGACCTGCTCTCGGTTCAGCTTTTGTAAGAATTTCACTAACTTCATCGTCGTCTCTGTATAATCGATAGAATGCGTGTGTGTCTGTGTTCAAGAAGGAAAAGAGCTTTGAAAATGTACTGAGTATCTGTTTTAGGTGCAACCTTTTAGCTTGGATGTATCTGCAGCAGTGGTTGTCTAGTGCTCGAGTAGTAGACTAGCTAGCGCCTGTGTCGGCATGGCCATTCATCTCTTTTTTGTCTCTCTATGGCAGTCTGCTTGTTCTCCGTTCAGGACACATCTCTATCCCTAAATGGAGTCCGCTGAACTCGGGACCTGGTAGTACAGTACGGAGTTGTTAAGTAGACTACATATATAAATCAGTACTACTACCTGGTAGGTACTACAGTAGCTAGTAGTACTCCTAGTACTCCTACTAAATAAAAAGAGTACAGATTTTGCTTCTTTTTCTGATGCTTCTCGTATCTTTTTCGCTCGAAATTCCTTGACAGCAGAACATCAAACATAGCAAGCTCCCTATTTATTTCCTCCATTTCGAGCCTTTTCCCTCATCTATTGCGTAGTCGACACAACATAAATCTATCGTCAATCGTCCTACACCATCCTCCCGACTCTTTACAGGAGAGAGACAAAAAGAAAGAAAACTAACGTTCGTTCCTTCATTCATATTATTATAATGACGAACCGATTCATTCAACCACCACTTCAGGGTATGCCCATGCACGAAGGCAATCGCTTCTTGACGGATCCTCATAATGACAGCAATGACCCCGCTACGACGCAACGCCTACCAATGAGAAAGAAACTAGAAGTAAGTTGCATTCACGTAAAAAAACCTGTGCTGAATCGCTGAATCAAAAACTTAAATGGAAGACATATATCATATATATGTATCGATTTCGTGATCAGAAGGAATGGTAGTCAACATCTTTGGCTGTGTCGTTGTGGGTTCGTGTTTATTTCTGAAAGGAACCTTTCTTCATCGATCCCATCTAAAAGTAAAAATCCACTTTCCTATTATCTCTTGGGCGGAACTCTTTTGCTTTGCGATTAAATTTTCTCTTCTTCATAAAATCATCATCTCACTCACTCATTTTATATTATGTCGTGATTTGCCTGTGAAATAAAACCGATCGGCTTTGTTACTGTAAAACATAATAATAATTGAATTGATTAGCTCAAACCGCGTTCTGCCGGCGCTGCTCGAACTGATCGGGATCGTCGACGAAGTACATCGGCCAAAGGTGATCCGTTTGCCAACCCATTTGGAGCAGCAAGACCTCGCGAGGAAGTTCTCAAAGAACGGGGGTGCGATGTCAAGGCCCTGGACTCTATCATTGAAAAAAAGGCGCAGACGGCAACCTTCTCATTGGTACGTTTGTACGCCTAGTTACCACTATTAGCAGATGCAGAACAGTCATTGCAGGCATTAAAATCAGCGTTGATACTGTCAACTGTATTCAAACCCTTGTTAACGCGATGTTGCTGTACTCTTTTTTGTTGTTGTTTTTGATTTCGCAGGACCAAGAGAAAAAGCTAAGTGTCATTCGAGTCCAACTCAGCGAAGCGGAAGCCAAGTTCCGAGAAGCCAACGAGAAAGAACTACCAGAGGAATCCTTCCGTGTCGAAGTCGAGACCAAACGTAGGGAACTCAACGAAATGATAGACCAATTTACTATAGTAAATTCTACTGCTGCAAAAAGTAAGGCATCTCGCCACTCGAGCATTTCTACCAAGGAGAGACATGGCTATCACAACGTCGTTGGTTCGGAGGACATATTTGATCGTTGGTAAAATACTGAGCCAAGTACTCGTGGGCTTTTTATTTTTGTCATAGCCGACGGTTATGTGATGTCCAATACGTCCTTGGTCTTTGCGAGCGAAGTTTTGCCTGACAGTGCAACACGGAACTGCAGTGGGAGAGGGTGTTTTTGACGTTATCCACACAAGACGATTGCAAAGCGAGACGCGTTGGCGTCTGCTCTTGTTGGCCGCCGTGGTGTTGTTGTACAATCTTTCTGATGAAGAAGGCGCTTATGAGAAGAAGGAGACCAAATGCCGCCATTTTTTATGTCATTCACGTAAAAATTTATTCCTCTCAAGCCTTTGAAAAAGTGTTGCCTTCTGTCATGTTTTGACTATCTGGGTAAATACATTTATGATTTATGATATTTCATTGCTTTCCCTATAAAAGCTGGTAGTAGCACCATCAAAATTTTCGATGGGACTTGTAGAAACGCAGGCACATGCAGAAACACCAAAAGTAGCTCAAGTTAGCGCAAGTAGGTACGTAGAATCGGAATTCGAAAGGTTGAAATAGAATAGCTTCTGATTTCTCTTCCCAAACCCTTTATTTTCCGTGAAAGCGAAGACACCTTGAAGAATCCAACGATGATCAACCACGACGGCATTCGTAGAAGCGCTAGCATTCTGTGTATTCTAGTAGTATTCTAGTAGTAGTCTACTACTAGTAGTCTACCACCGAGGTAGCTAATAGATGTATCGTGAAAAAGTAGTGAAGCCTTCAACAGTGCTTTTCCCGGAAGAGAGCAAATGTGCGTTACATAAACAATATTCTCATTTTTATTGTTTTTTTTCGCTTGACTGAACCAACGTCAAGGAGAGATAGATGATAGATAATAATATGATGGTGAAGCCACAACATCAACACTAAATCGCAGGAAACACGTTACACAGTCTTCCGTGTAAGATCTGCAAACCGCAGTGAAAAAGAGAGCGTTAGCAGTCCACTTTAGTAGTAAGAAGCAAAACCATGGCAGAAAAAGATGAAGAGCAGAGCGAAGAGCCGGTATGGCTTTCTCCTGACTATGATCACCTGCATAAGCCAGTTGATGAAACCGAACCGTTGTTTGGCAGCGGCAAGATCCCATTGGAAGGTGAAGGCAATGACGACAAACAGGATGGTGACGTTGAATCTCAATCTCACTATGGATCGACAGAATCCTGGCAAGCCAAACCCAGCAGCACTGTGAGTCCAGTACCATCTTCAAAATCAGGAGGAGGGCTATCCAAAGGCAGCAACGCGAAAAAGGGACCAAAGAAGAAGAAGGAGAAGAAGAAAAAGCCACCACCACCACCACCAAAGAGCATTTTTGATGAGCCCAAAGACGACGAAAACGACGGCAGTGCCTTTTCGGATGACGACAATGACACTGACTTGACGCTGGAGACCAAGCCCCACATGCCCCAGCGAAATTGGTGCCTCGATTTTTTTCGTCTCGTTTCGGCCGTGACTACCGTATCTTCGCTGGCGTTATTGGCCACCCAACTGATCCCACTCTTCTTGGCGCCCAATAGCCAAGGATATTTTGATGTGGCATTAAAGGTGTACTGTACCCTTTTTTGTTTCCTCTTTATCTTTGTCGAATGCGATGTCCCCATTCCGGTCATTCGCGAATCGGATCTGCTGCAAACCTACGTATCACGCGGTTTCTTGTACAGTTTTCTCGGACTCATTTGCTTGCAGGAGGCATATTCGGAACGCGTGAAGGAAATGGTAAAAGTCGCAGCGGATGAATTCCACGTGGCTTGGGCTTCCCTGTTTATGCAAATTTCGAGTTGGCTGATTTTTTCCTGTGGACTCCTTTACATGCTCATGGGATTGTGTTGTTTGAAGAAATTGAGGGACAGAATTCGCAAGAAGGATCGAATCCGGTGGCAGAAGTACCGCAAGGAGCTGAAGCGATGGAAACGTGAGAATGGTATTTAGGATGAACACAATTTGGAAATATATATAGATAATTATCCATCTTAATATAGAAACGTACGAGGAAATGTCTTGTAATATACTAGTCATGATTAACTGATATACGTACGTATGCAATTATCTCCTTTAAGAATCACCTAAAAATGCAAAACAGACTGTTCTTCGTCAGCTTAATGGCAGAGCTGGTTCGCTGACGTTCCTAAATATGTATTGAATATTTGATATGCAAACATAAAAGAGTCTTTCCGGAAGCTAGATGACGCCGCTACCCCAGCGCTCCCGGCTGCGAGGTTCCATGTTGATAGATCCCTCTTCCTCATCCGGAATAGCTTCGACGTCGAGGACATCATCGTCAGGAGTATTTCTACTCATTGTCGCCGGACGACGACCGTTCGGCGGACGGTCCTCATCGGCAAACAAGTCTTCCACAGGAAACTGCACCTGAATCTCACGGTAGTCACCAGTTTCATCCACAAAGTCGAGCATCATTTCTTGAATGCCTTGATCGGTGGCGTACAGTCTCAGCGTCCCTTCTCGCATCGAACCTCGCACACCCACCTGCAATTCTTTTCGTCGTCTGCTCTGTCCATTTATAGATGACATTGACGACGACGACGACGAATAGACCGAACCTGTTTCAATGTTGCTCCCCAGAGCTGTTGAACAAGCTACGTCGTCATTTAGGTACCGTTCGGCTCGTTCCAATAGCGCTTGATTCGTATGTTGTCCTTTCCACGAGCGTTCCATCATCATCATAGATCGACGCATATCGTCCATGATTGTGAAAGGATTGCTCAGCAAACTTCTTCCCGAACGAAACAACGGAAATGTCAAATCATTAAATAATGTAGTACCAAATATGCTACGGGTCATATCCTGCAACATATCATCCATCATCGTGTAACGATTCAGTCCTCTCGACATCATGTAGGACGGACGTTCACTATAATATCGTTTGGCCATTTCGTAATTTCTTCGCTGATCACTCATTTCATGGGCCTCCGACTCTATATCCTGGTAATCGTTGCTGTTGTAATTATTATTATTATCATAGCGAGTCAGTTCGGACGTTGATGGATTGTCACGAGGTAATGGTTCGTCATATTGTTCCCGACCTTCCACAGCCGTTTGATCTTGGTTTCTAGAAGCAAAAGCATTCTCGCCATTTGGATAGTTCCTATGATTGTATCCATTTGGATAATTTCTGTCATCATTGCTGTACTCTTGCGGTGCCCAATCACTGTTGTAATAATTATCGTAGTAAGCACCATTCCCGGGTTGACCTTCCGAGTAAAAACCGTCTCGTTCGTAATAGTAACCATCATCGACGTTTCTGCGCCAGCCTCCCCGGTTAGCATATGGCTCTGCCACGGGTGGACTATTGTCATAGTAGTCATTGTCAAAGTACGGACCCCTGTTCTTGGTGTCGACTGATGAGTAAAGTCGATAACGAGAATCCGGTCTTGATTTCGCTGACGATGCTGTGAAGGCGACGGCGCATTCCAATACGACACCTGCCATTAGAGACGAGGCAAGAACTTGCTTCCTCTTGATCCTCATCTCGCAAAAGTTGAAATGTAAGCGAACTGGTCTGTTCTCGTCGTACGAAGTACGAAGTTCTAACTAGTAAAACAAAAAGAAGCCAAATTATTAGTATTTTCAGTACAACATGTTGTTGTTCAACATAAATTTATTTGCGCTTGAAGAAAAGCTCCACATCATACCTTTCTTCAATCGTGTGATGACGTCACTCCCGCATGTTTGAAATGAACTCTACTAGTCTACTATTCTAGCTAGTAGGTAGCACAGTACGTCGTAGGGTCCCCTACTGCTAGTAGAGTAGCAAGCCGGGTACGAAATCTGAAGTTTCCAGAACTGCTGTTAAGTTTTGATTGCAGCGATCGCGCGATGCCCGTTTTAGAATTCAAATGCATGCAGCAGCCACGAAGCAACAAATGGAGCTTCTTTGACACTAGCAGCACCGCCAGTGTCTTGGAATGGCAGGTCGTCACCAATTTGGCAGAATTGGTTCCAAGGATGTCTTTGTATTGTAAATAACGTGCTGGCTCAATTCTGTTTCGAGTAGTACTACACAGTATGTCTTGCAACTATTGATGACAAACAGCCACTGGGATTAGTTTTTACAGCCCTATACTAGTGGCATTTCTACAGTATCATGCAAAGGATTTCATAATTGTTGCTGCTGTATTACATGCTCCATGAAAAGCAAAGCGCTTGCTCGATACGGAAAGTAGTTCCTATTCAAGCAAGGTAAAATTCAGAAGTCTTTGCAGCTCCTACGTATTTGCAGGGAAGAATGTGGTGACTAGTACAAAATAATATCTTCTGTTTTCCAGTCTTGTTGCCCGTTGGCAACGCCACAATCTTTTCAGGTACTTATTAATAAGCTTAGTCCCGATGGTGACTGACTGCATTTACAGCCAATGACAAAACAAAGCCAAACAAAAACCTCTTCAGCCGACAGCACCTTATTTTCCAATATAGTTGAGTACCTATTATTATACAAAATAAAATAAGATCATAACATAGTAATAAATTAAGAGAAAACCCTCCTCCTTTGTCTTTCTAAACACCAACACAGCAATAGCACAGACGTTGGCAGCACAGCAAAACATGTCATCTACTACTACCACTGATTTTGAAAAACTAACGGCAGCATTCGGTGATCTCGGCCATATATTTAGCAGTTACGAGAATATCTTGGATGCTTTTGGATTGCTTCATATGCCATCGGCCCAACGCTACGGCATTGCCTTTGGTTTCGTGACGTTTTTCGTTACGGTTACTACTGTTTTTCTGTTGCTGACGTTTGGGGGGTCCTTTGAACGCATCGCACAACAGGCCAAGGGCGAAGTGACGATTCCTCATTCCCATACGGCACGACAAGAGCGGGCACTGCTACTGGAGCACTTGTTGGATGCACGAGAGCGCATGATGAAAAATTACGCCGATGTTTACAAAACGTTGGTAGCTGAGAGTGGACTGACCCATCTGACACGAGTTCTACTCAACGATCATGCCAAAACGACAGCAGGTCCTGCAGGAGTGAAAGAATATCCCGAAGGATACCAGAATAACTATGAAGCGGCCTACCGACAGTGCCAAGATGCTCCAGGAGGTACGAGATACAATGAAGAAAATCATGTTTTGCTCGAATTGTTTCTTTAAAGTATCTCACCCATCACTTAATCTTTATATTTTTTGGCATTCATGTTGTGCAGGCCCCGCTATTTCTGGACGACCAGAATCTAGGTTTGAAGCGTACGCTCGAGCCTTTGCCGGGTGTGGCAACTATACGCAACGTAGCTACCGACGAAGCTATGCTCGTGTTTACGAAGCTGTGTCTTGTCAGAATCATGATACCGATGACAAGTATAGTAAATTATTTCAAGAACGGCCTCAAGATATCATTGGTAAATCGGTACGACTGGAAGCCTTGGACGTCGAACGGCATCTCAATGCCCTGTATCAGGCCACTTCGGGAGAAGCTGATTCAGAATCGCACGCGTACGATCCGCAAGAAGTCTGGGGCTTTCAAGAAGAAGGACCCTTTGCCACGAAAGAGGAGATGGCAAAATCTTTTGTTTTTGAAAGGAAAGTAAACGAAGCCGCTTTCGCCATTATCAACAATGTCACCGATAGAATGGTGGGATGTATCATTCTCAAAAACGACAATCCACGCAATCTTTCCGTTCAAATGGAAGTGCCCATTACCAGACCCTCCATGAATGAATCACCCGAAAAAATGGAAGCCTGCTTTTTGTTGCAAGATCGACTCTTTGCACTAGGATATCGTCGTATTCAGATGAGCGTAGATGCCCAAGATTCTCTCTCCCGAAAAATGGCGATCCGGCTCGCCTTTACGTTGGAAGGGACCCTGTACAAAGACATGATTCTCAAAGATGCCAGTCGCGACAGTGCCATTTACGGAATCTTGAACAGCGATTGGGATCGTGGTGCACGCACGGCATTGTACGGGAAATTGTACGGCAAGGGTGCAGCCAAGACGGATCTCAATCGTCGAAAGAAAGAGGAAGAAACAGACGAACAGAATCGAGTGCTTGCGGAACAAAAGGCTGGAGAATCAAAGGATAAGAAAGCTTGAATGCTAAAATATAAAAAGTAGGCGCAAATAATATAGTAAGTCGTCTGCTTACGTTTAAAAACTCTAGTTCAGCACTCGAGTAGATAGTATTACAAATTGACATGCTGATTCACAAAGAGGGTTACTGTCAGCGTAGCAATCGAGGAGAGCATCATTGTCCTAGCTCTCCCACAAAAATCATTTTGTCACTTGATCCACTATTATAATACATCGACAGAAACAGAGAGGAGGATGTGAGTAAATACTACTGACCTTCAGTACAAAGTCAAAACATAGGCACTCCAAACATGCTTGTGTCACTGTATACTGGTAACGTACCTTGCAATCACATTTTCTTGTGGATGAAAGATGACTGTATTGACGCATCCTTTGTGCCCTGGTAACAAGTATAATTCTTCGGCAGAATATTCATCAAAAACGCGTACCATCCGATCAGCACTGCCGCAACTGATCATGCTTCCATCGGGCGACCAAGCCGCTCGAATCAATCCCTTTTCGGCATTGTGCGTGGCACCCACAAACTGTTTACACTGTCGCTGAGGTTCAGCACAAAAGGGTCGCACATCCCACGTCCGGATGGTATGGTCCATACTGTTGGATAATAAATGTGTCGATTTGGGATGCAGACTGAGACAGGTAATCGTGTCGGTATGTCCCCGGAGTCCCATAGTTTTCTTGTTGCTTTGATTGCGTATGTCCCAAGCGGTAATGGTATTATCAATGCCTCCCGTGTACACTATTTGGTTTTCGCCATCTAACGCAATGGCCGTCACCTGAAAATCGTGTTCCAATGTAGCGCTTTCTCGTTTGCTCCGTACATCCCATAGTTTGGCGGTCGAATCATCGCTGGCCGACACAAACAAATGAGGATTGGCCATGGTACTACCACTGCTACTACTACTACTAGTACCAGTCGTGCGGCTGCCTACCGTACTTGCAGCTGTATCGAGAGCATTAACAATCATGCTGTGACTTTTGAAGGATCGAATTTTGTCGCCTGTTGCAGTGTCCCAGTACCCCAGCGTCTTGTCGGCAGATCCTGTAATCAAGTGCGTCTCGTTCAACCACTTCAGGTCCAATATAGCATTCTTGTGACCTTCTAAAACATTGAAATTGTTGTAATCGGAATGACTCCACAAAAGAACGTTCATATCAAATCCGGCACTAGCTAATGTGTCACCAGACGGCGAATATTCCAAACAGTACACGCTGCCCTTGTGGCCGCTTAATTGCATAGTAGGAGAAGGCAAGGAGGAAGTTCGATTTGTCTCCTCCTCTGGGCCCCTGTATGCGACAACGGCCGATGCATTTCCTTCATTGTCGCGAAGGCGTTTGAAAGGCGGTTCTTCTTCTTCTTGTTGTTGTTGTTGGAATTCTTCGACGCTGCTCATGGTCATCGTGTAGAGTGATGAAATAAAAAATAGTGTTGCGTTGGATGTTGCAGTACTCCTACTGAAGTAGATAGTGGACTGGTAGTAGTAGTGTAGCTAGGAGAAGTATTCGAAAAGGTGATTTTTTATGTGATTTTTGTCAACGTCTTCGATGTGTGTGGATACGATTTGATACTGCCCGGGTAGAATCTATTCGTCTGATATCACAGTCTGTGTGGATCTTGGCTACAGGAATGCTGTCCTCGGGTACTCTCTACTACCACCCTGGTAGGAGCTGGCTAGTAGTCTAGTAGTAGTATTCAGAACAGTGGAGGTACCACCTGGTAAGAGCTACAGGACTCCGATCAGTACGAGTACATTAATTTTTTCCTTGGTAGTTATTCAAAGGAATATTCCTACCGTATACTTTCATTCGACTTTGGTATCACAGCTGTATTATAAATTTTTCTTTAAATCTTAGCTACAGCAGTTTGTTCTACTGATTTTCTTTCTCTCCTGTTTGTTTCTCAGAGCGTCAACTATTTGTGTCAGAAACCAAAAATTGAGCTTCGTTTTCCTTTCTTCCTGTTGTACTGTAGGAGTCAGAGTAGGAATGTGTGGGCAGGTATCACCAATCTTGAATCATCGTAGCAGCAGATTATACTTCGATGCCCCAAGACGGCAGGCAGGAATTATTCATGATGAAGTCGATCCCCCGATGATCTGGAGGGACTATAACTATCCTCCAACTTGGCGATTCGTTGCGGTCCATGTAAAATCCGGTTGCATTGTTTGAATGTTCTTGATGCGCTCCCTTCGTCTTGCCGCTGCATCTTGTCTCCTTTGTGGCGAAGAAATATCTACAGCATGGATTTCCAGTACCTCGTCGTTCGACCCGGCATGACTGTGCCGTGCCGATGGAGCAGTAAAAGGTGTGCTTGGTGGTCTCGGAAAAACAGTTGACGCGCACGTAGTGGGCTCGTCATCATCTGCTTCACGTCGTAGAGTCCGACTTGGTTGGTTCGTCACAGAACTCTTCTGTGACGGCTGCCAGGGCCGCTGCGGTTGTGAATGTGCATGCTGATGAGCTTGCTCCACACCAAGCTCCTGGTATCGATACTGCAACAAAAACAATCGCTCTTGTGCCTTGGGAAGAAACTTTTCTACAACAGTTTTCCTCGCCACGCATTCAGCCTCGAGCTGCTCGAGGGCAATTTTGTTGGCATACTTGGTATTCATATCTAGCTCAGAAAGGATATCTTCAATCTCATGTTCTAAATCGAGAAGTTTTGAGGCTAGCTGCTTCACGACCAGCTCAGTGTCCGCCATCTCGCTGCCAATTTGGTCCATGGATCCTGTTTCCAACAAAGCCGTCAAGTCAGCATCGTTCACTTGCCGCGCAACAGAAGCAAGACAGGTGTTGCTGTTACTCTTCAACAAATCCACAAGATCTCGGAAAGCATCGTTTGGGTTCGGTCTCTCGGTGTGCCCTGATTCAGAATTACTTTGTTCGCCACTGTAAAAGTCATTAATGATGGTTTCCGGTCCGTCGTATTCCCGGTGCAATGCAGGGCTCTTGGTGGAAATACCTGTGCCGGACCCAATCGAAACACCGGAAGTTGCCGTCACGTGAGAATCTGGAGTGGTCCCGGAAGTAACGGTTCCGCCACTAAAGGTTCCAGCGTAGGGGATTCCATTCATAGTTGTCTTGGTTGAATCCTTTCTCCCTGGGGTTCCATCTGGTGAGGTTCCCGGACCAGTTGTAATAGTAGCACTGCTGGAATCAGATCCAATGCTCTCAGCTGAATGAAAATCCTTGGCGCCTTGCACTTTGGGTTTTTTGCTAAAAAACTGATCATTTGTTTCGATGGGACCTAAATCCGCGCCCATCGACTCGGCAGCCACATGGATCGTACCCATCTTTACCTCCATGGGCTCGGCTTGATCAAGGATGGTATCTCCGTTGATCTGAACAGGACTTGCGCTGACGCCTGTTCCAGCATGAAATGACGATCCATCACTAAACGAAAACGTGGCCTTGTTGACACCACCTGCAGAGACTGATTGACTTGTAAAATCTGCACTAGCAGGATTCGATACATCCGTAGCACCGTTGGCAATCGATGCCATGGAGATCTCGGTCTTTGGTTCTGCACTTTCACTAGTTGCCACTACCGCGTCAGCCGATGACTTGGAAACACCTCCAGTACCCCCATTGAAGGCCGCGTTGAGAAACGCATCATGAGTTGCCTGGGCCTTTCTTTGTGCTTCCTGTACGGCAGTTTTTCCGATATTGATAGTTCCACCATTAAAGGCCCCTGCTTCAAAGAGAGAT
>Ga0100394_1002790_pt1 | contig 14443 bp, 11 predicted proteins | sample CryGeymeta201518_FD_81549 | JGI IMG/M metagenome (GOLD analysis project Ga0100394, IMG submission 81549) | Groundwater microbial communities from Crystal Geyser aquifers in Utah, USA - Crystal Geyser metaG 2015-18 | ecosystem: Environmental > Aquatic > Deep subsurface > Groundwater | place: USA... | reverse complement strand
GGTATCGATAATATGCAGCGGCATACCGTCAATATGAATGTGCTCGCGCAGTACGTCACGGGTGGTGCCAGCTATTTCAGTCACGATAGCAGCTTCTCGCCCGGCTAACGCATTTAGCAGGCTCGATTTACCCGCATTTGGCCTACCCGCAATAACTACTTTCATGCCTTCACGTAAGATACTGCCCTGGGTAGCTTGTTTTTTTACGCTAGCCAGGTAGTCAATAATATCGGCTAAGTCGGTAGCCACTTTGCCATCGGAGAGGAAATCAATTTCTTCATCCGGGAAGTCTATTGCGGCTTCGACATACATACGCAGGTAAATGACTTTTTCTACCAGCTCATGAATTCGTCTGGAAAATTCACCTTGCAGTGATTGCATGGCACTGCGCGCGGCTTGTTCGCTGCTGGCATCAATTAAGTCGGCAATGGCTTCGGCCTGGGCTAAGTCGAGCTTGTCGTTTAAGAAGGCGCGTTCTGAAAATTCACCCGGCTTGGCAATACGTACATTGGGCAGTGCCAACACTTGTTTTAGCAACATATCCAGTAACACAGGGCCGCCGTGGCCTTGAAGTTCAAGTACGTCTTCGCCGGTAAAAGAATTGGGCCCTGGGAAGTACAGCGCAATACCTTGGTCTAGTACTTGTGTATTAGCATCATAAAAGGGCAGGTAGTCGGCGTAACGTGGTTTAGGTAACTTGTGCAGTATGGCTTGCGCTACTGCTTTAGTGTCCGGTCCGGAAATACGGATAATACCCACACCGGCGCGGCCCGGAGCAGTGGCTAAAGCGGCGATGGTGTCGGTAGTAAACATGGTGTTGCCTCTGAATAGAAAAAGCCTGTCAGCGTTAGGCGACAGGCTTAAGGTTTAATGGCAAGGGTAAGGAAATCATCATTTCGCTGCTTTCGACAGTACGTCCGTGTACTGTCTCAACCTGTGCAACATCCCTGTTGCTGCTTCATGATGACACGCTTACCCTGGCGTTGAGTCTGGTTAAGCCTTTTTAGTATGCAAGCCTTTCTTTTCCATACCTTTATAGATATATAACATCTGCGCCAGTGAAATAAGGTTACTTACAAACCAGTAAAGTACCAGGCCACTTGGGAACCACAGGAAGAACACGGAGAACGCAACTGGCATCCACATCATGATCTTTTGCTGCATTGGGTCGGTAACCTGCATTGGCGTGAGTTTTTGCATTAAAAACATGCTTAAACCAAATAATACCGGTAATACGTAGTACGGGTCTTGCGCAGATAAGTCGTTAATCCAAAGCATAAATGGTGCATGACGTAATTCAACGCTTTCAACGAATACCCAGTATAGCGCCAGGAAGATAGGCATCTGAATGATCATCGGTAAGCAGCCACCCATCGGGTTAACTTTTTCTTTGCGATACAGTTCCATCATTGCCGGGCCCATCTTTTGACGGTCTTCTTTATAACGGGCCTGTAGTTCGTCAATTTTTGGCTTTAAGTTACGCATTTTCGCCATCGACTCGTACTGTACTTTGGTCAGTGGGTACATGGCACCTTTGACGATAAGGGTAATGCAGATAATGGCTACACCCCAGTTAACGACAAAACCCTGAATGGTCGTTAGTAACCAAAACAACGGTTGTGAGATAAACCATAAGAAACCGTAATCAACCGTTAAATCCAACCCGTTGGCAATTTTAGCCAGGCTGTCTTGATCTTTGGGGCCAGCATAAAAAGTACTGGTTAAGGTTATTTCAGCGCCGGGCTCAATATTAACTGCCGGGCCCTTAGCACCAATAACACCTTGGCCATTGCGAACTAAGCTGTATAGCTGGTTATCGGTTTGGGCATCAGGTACCCAGGCCGACACAAAGTAGTGCTCTAGCATGGCAACCCAACCACCAGTTGTGGCTTCCAACAGGTTTTTCTCTTGCATGTCATCAAAGGCGTATTTGTTATAACGCTCTGAAGAAGTACCAAAAGCTGCACCGCGGTAGATTGGCATCATCATGCTGCTGCCTTCACCGTTGTCGATAGTTTGGACCATATGCTGATAAGGTTGAACCGTTTTTACTTCAGTACTTTGGTTTTTAATAAAATATTCTACCCGGACATCATATTGACCAGCAACAAAGGTAAAACGTTTTTCAATTTGCAGGCCGTTATGGTTAAACAGTAATGGCACCACTAACTCGGTTGCACCGCTACTTAACGCATAACTACTTTTTTCCGCAGTATAAACAGGCCGCGGGTTACGGCTGTCGTCTGGGCCATCACGGCCTATAAGTCCGCTTTGAGCTACGTATTCAAAGCCGTTCAGCTTACGCATCAGCGGATAAGCGTCACCTTCACCTTTATTTAGTTCAAACGCGGGTAATTCTAAACCAACGATGTCACCACCGCGGCTGTCTATGCGTAAGTTAAATACGTCTGTGCTGACAGTAATGGTTCGTGCGGCTGCCGCTACAGTGGCTACAGATTGTTCCGCGTCAGCAGTGGTAAGTTGTAAGTCAGCAGAACTGCTGCCGGTACTGTCGCTATTTTGTGTTACTGGTGTAACCGGCTTTGGCGCGGTGTCGATATTCCACTGTTGCCAAAGTAAAAAACTGACCAGGGCCAGACCAATAACTAATAAACTACGTTGTGATTCCATGGCTTAGCTTTTCTCATTGTGCTTTTCAGGAACAGGATCATCACCGCCTTCGTGTAGAGGGTGACATTTTAATATACGTTTCGTTGCTAACCAACTGCCTTTCAGCACGCCAAAGCGTTCAATTGCTGAAATAGCATAATGCGAGCAGGTGGGATGAAAACGGCAGCTAGGCCCAAATAAGGGGCTAATCAGTCTCTGGTAACCGTGCAGCAGCGTTAACACTAGGCTGACAGCGAAGCGGTGTACTGCCGAGCGATTTTTCGCCATAACTTTTCCAGTTGCCTATGTAACTCATCATTAGCAGTATTGCTAATATCACCTTTTACCATCAGTACCAAGTCGACACCGGGCAACTCATGTTGATGCAAACGAAAGCTGTTACGCACGCAGCGCTTAATGCGATTACGGTGCACGGCTAATTTAACACGTTTTTTCGCGATAGTAAGGCCTAATCGGGCATGTGGCAGATGATTGGCTTTCGCCAGTATGGTAAAAAGCGGAGAAGAAACCCGAAAAGGGAGTTGGAAGACGTTATCGAACTGACCGGGAGTTAATAGTCTTAACTCCCTGCCGAATTTCAAGCTGACCACGCAGCGATTAGCAGCTAATTAAGCTGATAAACGCTGACGGCCTTTAGCACGGCGACGCGCTAATACTGCACGACCATTTTTAGTGGCCATACGTGCACGGAAACCGTGGTTACGCTTGCGTTTTAATACGCTTGGTTGAAAAGTTCTTTTACTCATAATTCATCCGTCCGGTCGAAATATTTACTAAAGTTTTCTGTGTTTTAGTAAATGTACCAAAACGCAGCTGACAAAAATGAGCGCGAATTTTAAATAGTCTGCAGCGCAAAGTCAATCTGATCCTGTGTTTTATTCGTACGCGATCTTTATCGATCCTGTTTTTACAAAAGTTTTCCACAGGCATATTTTTTTCCGTGAATAAAGTGTGGGTTATTTGGTTTTAGTTTAAATATCGCAGCGAAAAAGCTGAAGTATTATTAAAAGGTATAAGAGAATTTAAGTTATTTAAAACAATGGGATAGATTTATTTTTTGCGTCATTTTGTTAATTTTAAAAAGTCAATATTGAAGTTGTGGATAAGATAGTACGATAATGTGCGCTTCGTTAACTTACGCCAGCCTTTTGTTCATGATAGTTAAGAGGCTTCAGGAGATATGGTGTATCAGTCCGTTTGGCAAAATTGTCTGCAAGCGCTGCAAGCCGAATTACCTGCGCAGCATTTTAGTATGTGGATCCGTCCCTTACAAGCTGATAGTTCTGATTCAGGCCTTACGTTGTATGCGCCTAACCGCTTTGTGTTGGATTGGGTACGTGAAAAATACTTGAGCCGGATCATGGAGCTGATCCATGATTACTGCGGTGATGATGCGCCCCGGCTAAAATTTGATGTGGGTTCTAGTCAGGCTAATAAAGCCCGCAGTACGGTACCTGCGCCCGCAATTACTGCTGTGCCGCAAGCTGAGCCTGTTGCTCGAGAAAAACCAGAGCCCGCACCTAAAACCATTGTGACCAGCAATGTTCGAGCAAACTACACCTTTACTAACTTTGTCGAGGGTAAATCGAACCAACTTGCGCGTGCGGCAGCAAGCCAAGTAGCTGATAACCCGGGTACGGCTTATAACCCCTTGTTTATTTATGGTGGTACCGGTTTAGGTAAAACGCACTTGTTACATGCAGTAGGTAATGGCATTTTGGCGAAAAAGCCAGATGCTAAAGTGATTTACATGCATTCAGAACGTTTTGTACAAGATATGGTAAAAGCATTGCAAAACAATGCCATAGAAGAATTTAAGCGTTATTACCGGTCGGTTGATGCGCTGCTGATTGATGATATTCAGTTCTTCGCTAATAAAGAGCGGTCTCAAGAAGAATTTTTCCATACCTTTAATGCCCTGCTTGAAGGTAATCAACAAATCATCCTAACCAGTGATCGTTATCCTAAAGAAATTGATGGGGTAGAAGATAGGTTAAAGTCTCGTTTTGGCTGGGGTTTAACCATTGCCATTGAACCGCCAGAATTAGAAACCCGCGTGGCGATCCTGATGCGCAAGGCACATGAGAACCAGATTCGCTTACCGGAAGAGGTTGCCTTTTTTATTGCTAAACGGCTGCGATCTAACGTGCGCGAATTAGAAGGCGCATTAAACCGTGTCATCGCCAACGCTAACTTTACTGGTCGACCTATTACTATTGATTTCGTGCGCGAAGCATTGCGCGATTTACTGGCGTTGCAAGACAAGCTGGTGACAATAGAAAACATTCAAAAGACGGTTGCTGAATACTACAAAATTCGAGTAGCAGATTTACTCTCCAAACGTCGCTCGCGCTCTGTAGCGCGCCCGCGCCAGATGGCTATGGCATTATCTAAAGAACTCACCAATCACAGTTTACCAGAAATTGGTGATGCGTTCGGTGGTCGCGATCACACCACAGTGCTGCATGCCTGTAGAAAGATTGAGTCGTTAAAAGAAGAAACGCACGAAATTAAAGAAGACTTTCAAAATTTAATCCGTACTTTGTCATCGTAAAGGGACGTGTTCATGCAATTTACCATTAACAGAGATGCCTTACTCAAACCACTACAAATGGTATCTGGCGCTATTGAACGTCGCCATACTTTACCTATTTTGTCTAATGTTTTGCTTGAAGTATCTGAGGCTGCGTTGTCTTTAACGGGCACTGATTTGGAAGTAGAGTTGGTTGCGACAACGGATGCTTTAACAGTACAAAGCCCTGGGCGTATTACCGTACCGGCAAAGAAGTTGTTAGATATTTGCCGTAGTTTGCCTGAGGGGTCAGATATCCGAGTGCAATTGCAGGGTGATAACTGCGTGCTGACGTGTGGTAAAACGAAGTTCACGTTGTCTACGTTAAGTGCGTCTGAATATCCTAACTTAGAAAGCTGGCAGGGCGAGGTTGATATTCAACTAACGCGCATGCAGCTGCGCAAGCTTTTAGACGATACTGCGTTCTCTATGGCAAATCAGGATGTACGTTATTACCTGAATGGTTTGTTATTTGAAGTTGATAACGGTGCAGTAAAAGCTGTGGCTACCGACGGTCACAGACTTGCGTTAAGCGGCGTAGAGCTACCTGGATTAATGGCGCAGCAAAAACAAATTATTATTCCGCGTAAAGGCGTAATGGAAGTGATGCGATTACTGGCTAGCGACGAGCAGCTTGTTACATTGAGCCTGGGTCAAAACCATATTCGCTTAACCGATAGTAACTATGTTTTTAGCAGTAAGCTGATTGACGGTCGTTTCCCTGATTACCGCCGCGTGTTACCCCGTAATAGTACAAAACTGGTTACGGCACATCGTAGTGTGTTAAAAGATGCCTGTACCCGGGCTTCTATTTTATCAAATGAGAAATACCGCGGTGTGCGATTTACTTTAAGTAATGGCGAGTTACAAATAGTTGCTAATAACCCCGAGCACGAGCAAGCAGAAGAGATCATCGAAGTTGAATACCAGGGTGATAACCTTGAGATTGGCTTTAATGTAGGCTACTTGTTGGATGTGTTAAATACGTTAGCAACAGATTTGGTTTTATTGCATTTGAATGATGCTAACTCCAGTGCCTTAGTTGAAGGCGTTGGTAATGTCGGTGCGTCTTACGTCGTTATGCCAATGCGCTTGTAATCATGTCACTGTTGTCAGTTAACGCCAGTCAGTTTCGCAATCTGACGGCAGTGTCGTTTAATGTTCATGCGCAGTTTAATTTAATCGTTGGCATGAATGGCAGCGGTAAAACCAGTTTGCTTGAAGCGATATATTATTTGGCACATGGTCGATCTTTTCGTACCAGTCGATCACAGCGGCTTATACAGCATAATAGTGACGCCTTTGTTATACACGCAAAGGTTGCAGTGCAACAACAAATATATAGCCTTGGCTTACAGCGTGACAAACAGGGGGAGTTGTTACTGCGATTAAATGGCAGTAACGTAAATCGATTGGCTGAGATTGCTAGCCTATTGCCGGTACAGCTTATTACTCCCGACAGTTTTCGTTTGTTTTTTGGCGGTCCAAAGGAGCGTAGGCAATTTTTTGATATGGGATTGTTTCACGTGGAACAGTCCTTTTTTGATTATTGGCTGCGGTTTAATAAAGTGCTGAAACAGCGGAACGCCTTGTTAAAAACAAACCGCCATTATGACAGCCAGTTTGAATTCTGGGATCAGCAGTTCGTCGAACTCGCGTTTGAGTTGCAAAGGTTGCGTTACAGTTATGTCGCACAATTAGAGTCGGCATTTCGACAGCTGACAACAGCTGATGATCTTATGCAATCGCTAAACTTTCAGTTACAACAGGGGTGGCCAGAAAAGGTGACAACGTCTGAGGAGTTTAAGCAATTACTGCATCAGAGCTTCTCGCACGACAGTCGTATGGGGTTTACCCAATACGGCCCGCAGAAGGCGGATTTACGGATTAAAAAAGACCAATGGGCAGCTGAAGAAGTGTTATCCCGTGGTCAGTTAAAAGTGTTATTATTTGCGCTTAAAATTGCGCAAAACAACGTAATTCGTGACAACGGTCAGAAACAACCGTTGTTGTTAATCGATGATTTGGCGTCGGAGTTAGACCAAGAGTCAACCCGACAGATATTTAGCTATTTACGCGATATTAACTCACAGGTTTTTATTACTGCAATTAACGCTGATCATGTTTCACCATTTATAGACGCCGGGCAACTGGCGATGTTTCACGTGGAACATGGGCAGCTAACAGCACGGACAGATGACGATGGCCGAACAACATAACTACGATTCCTCGAGCATAAAAGTATTAAAAGGACTGGATGCAGTTCGTAAAAGACCAGGCATGTACATCGGCGATACCGATGACGGCTCAGGCTTGCACCACATGGTGTTTGAGGTGGTCGATAATTCTATCGACGAAACCTTAGCTGGCCATTGTTCTGATATTTGGGTCACCATTCACAGCGATGGCTCGGTATCGGTGCGTGATAACGGTCGTGGTATTCCAACCGACATGCATGATGAAGGCGTATCAGCAGCAGAAGTTATTATGACGGTACTGCATGCCGGTGGTAAGTTTGACGATAATTCATATAAAGTATCAGGTGGTTTACACGGCGTAGGTGTGTCGGTAGTAAACGCGCTGTCAGATAAGCTAGAACTGACAATTCGCCGCAAAGGCCAGGTACACCAACAAATTTATCATCTAGGTGTACCGCAAGCGCCGTTGGCAGTAATTGGTGAGACAGAAGATAAAGGCACCACTATCCGTTTTTGGCCAAGCCCTACGGTATTTACCGACATAAACTATCATTTTGATATTTTGGCTAAGCGTTTACGCGAATTGTCGTTCTTAAACTCTGGCGTTAGTATTATTCTTTCTGATGAACGTACTGATAAAAAAGACCACTTTAAATACGAAGGCGGTATTGAGGCTTTTGTACAATATTTGAATCGTACCAAAACCAGCGTACATCCTAAGGCATTTTATTTCACAGATCAGCGTGACGATGGTATTTCGGTAGAAGTTGCCATGCAGTGGAACGACAGCTATCAGGAAAACGTATTCTGTTTTACCAATAATATTCCACAACGTGATGGTGGTACGCACTTAGCGGGTTTCCGTGGTGCCTTAACACGCGTGTTAAATAGCTATATTGAACACGAAGGTTATGCTAAAAAAATGAAGGTACAGGCTTCGGGTGATGACGCACGTGAAGGTTTAACGGCAGTTATCAGCGTAAAAGTTCCTGACCCTAAGTTTAGCTCTCAGACCAAAGACAAGCTGGTATCTTCAGAAGTGCGCTCTGCTGTTGAAATCGTGATGGGTGAGAAACTAAACGAATACCTGTTAGAAAACCCAGGTGATGCCAAAATTATCGTGGGTAAAATTGTTGATGCTGCGCGCGCCCGTGACGCTGCCCGTAAAGCCCGCGAAATGACCCGGCGTAAAGGTGCGCTGGATATTGCAGGCTTGCCCGGCAAGTTGGCAGATTGTCAGGAAAAAGACCCGGCATTATCTGAACTGTACATAGTGGAAGGTGACTCAGCGGGCGGGTCTGCTAAGCAGGGCCGTAACCGTAAAAACCAAGCAATATTGCCGTTAAAGGGTAAAATTCTTAACGTAGAAAAAGCGCGTTTCGACAAAATGCTATCGTCTCAGGAAGTGGGTACACTTATAACTGCGCTGGGTTGTGGCATTGGTCGTGAAGAATATAACCCAGACAAAACCCGTTACCACAGCATTATCTTAATGACGGATGCTGACGTCGACGGTTCTCACATTCGTACTTTGCTGTTGACGTTCTTCTACCGTCAAATGCCTGAATTAATTGAACGTGGTTATATCTACATTGCTCAGCCGCCACTGTACAAAGTGAAAAAAGGTAAGCAAGAACAGTATATTAAAGATGAAATGGCGTTAACGGAATACCTGACGACCTTAGCTTTGGATGAAGCATCACTGCATGTTAACGCTGATGCGCCCGGTATTGGTGGTAGTGCGCTAGAGAAACTAGTACGTCAGTATCATAAGGTTTCTGCGACTATCGTACGCTTAACACGTAAAATTCCATTTAACTTGTTAAATGAACTGATATACGTGCCGGCATTGGACGTTGCTCAAGCAAAAACTGAAGCGTATAGCGAGCAGTGGGCCAAAACATTGGTTGAGCGGCTAGACGCAAAAGAGGGTGACGGTTCAAGCTATCGTTATGAAATTCACGAAGATCGCGAACGTCAGTTATTCCTGCCAAAAGTGATTATTCGTCAGCACGGTATCGATAACGAATACCTGCTACACCATGACTTTGTTACGTCTCGTGATTACTTAAGCATTGCTGCCTTGGGTGATGAAATACGCGATTTAATGGAAGAAGGTGGTTATATCCGCCGTGGTGAGAAAATTAAACCAGTTGAAACCTTCCTGGAAGCCTTAGAGTGGCTGATGAGCGAGTCGAAACGTGGATTGTACATTCAGCGCTATAAAGGGTTGGGTGAGATGAACCCAGAGCAGTTGTGGGAAACCACCATGGACCCAAATACTCGTCGTATGCTGCAGGTAACTATTGAAGATGCCATCGGTGCAGACCAACTGTTTGCCACTCTGATGGGTGACCATGTTGAACCACGGCGGGCCTTTATTGAAGAGAACGCTTTATACGTTGCTAACCTGGACGTATAGCAATACCAGAAAAAACTACAGGGGCTGCGGCCCCTCAGTCATTTTAGCGAGTTAGAAGCGAATGCATAAATACGATATAAAAACCTTCCAGGGTCTGATATTAGCCCTGCAAGACTACTGGGCACGTCAGGGCTGCGTAATAGTGCAACCGCTGGATTTAGAAGTGGGCGCCGGTACGTTTCACCCCATGACCTTTTTACGTTCATTGGGCCCAGAGCCAACAAATGTAGCCTATGTACAGCCTTGCCGCCGTCCTACCGATGGCCGCTACGGTGAGAACCCGAACCGTTTACAACATTACTATCAGTTTCAGGTGATCTTAAAGCCGTCGCCAGACAATATTCAGGAGCTGTATTTAGGCTCGTTGCGCGAACTGGGCATCGATACCTTAGTGCATGATATCCGTTTTGTGGAAGATAACTGGGAATCACCAACTCTAGGTGCCTGGGGCCTGGGCTGGGAAGTCTGGCTAAACGGTATGGAAGTTACACAGTTTACCTACTTTCAACAAGTGGGTGGCCTGGAATGCCGGCCGGTTACCGGAGAGATTACCTACGGTTTAGAGCGTCTGGCAATGTATATTCAGAACGTCGACAGCATCTATGACTTAGTTTGGGCTGATGGTCCTTTAGGCCGTGTAACCTATGGTGATGTGTTCCACCAAAATGAAGTAGAGCAGTCAACATACAACTTTGAGCATGCTGATGTTGCTGCGCTTTTTGCTTCATTTGATCAGTGCGAAAAAGAAAGTCAGTACTTAATTGAGCAAGGCCTCGCATTACCTGCCTACGAGAAAGTAATGAAAGCATCGCATGCGTTTAACTTACTTGATGCGCGCCATGCTATCTCTGTCACCGAGCGTCAGCGCTACATTCTACGGGTACGTGCACTTGCCAAAGCCTGTGCTGAAGCGTATTACGCAAGCCGTGAAAAACTGGGTTTCCCCCTTTGTAGTGATAGCAAGCGTAGTAAGAAGGAGGCATAATGTCGGCACAAGATTTTTTTGTTGAAATTGGTACGGAAGAGCTGCCACCAAAGGCGTTAAAAACCCTGGCAACAGCGTTTGCAGCTAATTTGAAAGCGGAACTGGCTAAGTTAGAACTTACGCACGCAGATGTAAGTTGGTTCGCAGCGCCTCGTCGTCTTGCTGTAAGGATTAACGCACTGGTGCCACAACAAGGCGATAAAGTAGTAGAAAAACGTGGCCCGGCATTAACGGCAGCTTTTGATGCTAATGGTAATGCAACCAAAGCGGCCCAGGGTTGGGCTGCAGGTTGTGGCATTAAGGTAGCTGAAGCCGAGAAGTTGGAAACCGATAAAGGCGCCTGGTTGCTGCATAAAGCATTGGTTAAAGGTGAAAAAACTCTTAATCTGTTACCTGAGGTTGTTAGCCAGGCTCTCGCTAAGTTACCAATTGCTAAACCCATGCGTTGGGGCAACTCTAGTGCGGAATTTATTCGCCCGGTACACACTATTATTATGTTGTATGGCAATGACATCGTTCCTGCAACCATATTAGGCCGTGTTAGTGGCAATCAAACACATGGTCATCGTTTCCATGCACCTGCAAAGGTTACTATTACGCACGCTGATACCTATCTTGACACGTTGCGTAATGCCTTTGTAGTGGCTGATTTTGCTGAACGTAAAGCCTTTATAGCAGAAGGTGTGGCTAAAGCCGCCGCTGAGCTAAATGGCAAGGCCTTAATGGATGATGCTTTATTAGAAGAAGTGGCGTCGTTAGTTGAGTGGCCAGTAGTGTTGGTAGGCAGCTTTGAAGAGAGCTTCCTGCAGGTACCGGCCGAGCCGCTTATTTCAACCATGAAAGACAACCAAAAGTATTTTCCATTGTTAGATAACAATGGAAAGCTGCTGAACAAGTTTATCTTTGTCACCAATATCGAGAGTAAAGATCCGCAGCAAATTATTGCCGGTAATGAAAAAGTCGTACGTCCGCGTTTATCGGATGCGCAATTCTTTTTTACTACAGACCGCAAACAAAAGCTGGCAGACAGGGTAGAGAGTTTAAAAACGGTATTGTTCCAGCAGCAGCTTGGTACTCTGGCTGAAAAGTCAGAGCGTATCAGCAAGGTAGCAGGTTTTATAGCTACAAAAATTGGTGCTGACATTGTTGCTGCCGAGCGAGCAGGTTTACTGTCCAAAGCCGATCTAATGACCAACATGGTAGGAGAGTTCCCCGAAGTGCAGGGCATCATGGGCATGCACTATGCACGCTTAGATGGCGAACAAGAAACGGTGGCACTGGCATTAAATGAGCAGTATATGCCGCGATTTGCCGGTGATCAGCTTCCAAGCCGTTTAGAAGGTGCTGCCGTAGCTATTGCTGACAAGCTGGACACCTTAGTGGGTATCTTTGGTATTGGCCAGGCCCCGAAGGGAGACAAAGACCCGTTTGCGCTGCGTCGTGCTGCCATAGGTGCTCTGCGGATCATGGTAGAAAAGCAGTTACCGTTAGATCTTGTTGACGCTATTGCTTTTAGCCAACAAACGTTTGGCGCAAAGTTAAGCAATACCAATGTGGCTGAAGACGTACTGGACTTTATGCTAGGACGTTTCCGTGCCTGGTATCAAGACGAAGGTTACAGCGTAGATGTCATTCAGGCTGTTTTAGCGCGTAGGCCAACTAACCCAAGTGACTTTGACCTTAGGGTAAAAGCCGTAGCGGGATTCCGTAAGCTGGAAGCTGCAGAAGCATTGGCTGCTGCCAATAAACGTGTCGCCAATATTCTTGCCAAGGTGGAAGGCAGTATCGCTGATACTATTGACGTAGTCTTACTGCAGGAAGATGCCGAGAAAGCATTGCATAAGGTTATTTGCGCCGAGCAAGTATACCAGAGTGAGCAACACAGCTATGCTGAAGGACTCGCGCATCTGGCAGCTATGCGAGACGTTATTGATACCTTCTTTGATAAGGTAATGGTAAACGCAGATGATGTGGCAGTGCGGGCCAACCGACAGGCACTATTAAAACAGCTAAGAGAGCTGTTTCTGCAAGTTGCCGATATTTCTGTTTTGCAGTAATTGAATGATTCTGAATAAAAAAGCCAGCTTAATGCTGGCTTTTTCGTTGGAAATTAAGCGAACGTTATACAGGATTACTGTATCGACTTAAGCTCTTTACTAAACGAGGTTGTACCGTTAACAACATCAGCAATATCTTCACTACCTCTGCGCATATAGGTATTAACCGGAACTACATTTATAACGCCTTCTGCAGTAACGACAACGTCGAAAACCACCCAGCTATCAAGTTCACTATTGGTATCTTCATCCATTGTAGGACTAAAAATAAAGGTCTCTCCCTGAACACGTGCTTCTACTCGAGTTGGCGACTGAAACACTGTGCCACTGCCGGCATAATGATGAACAGCATATCGATAGCGCCCAGCTACTGGAAACTGCGGTACCGTTAAAACTTCTGGACCAAAGCTACTGACATCGTCACGGTCAAGATACATAGTGATATCGTTAACCATTTCTTGTTTTTTGCTAAAGTAAATTCTAAAACGGTCATCAACACTATTGGCTGTTCGTGGGCCTAAGAAATGCGTGTCTAAGTCGTTAGGGTTTTCACCCCAGGTAAGTGTTACTGTCATAGCGCCGGTACTTACAGCTAAGCAATTCTCCAAGTCATAATCTGTTGTACCAACATCAATAATACGTGTGTTGCTCTGACCATCAGCATCACGAACAGATAACAGCACCTGGCTGTTAGGCCGCACAGCAATATCAAACTCACCTTCACTGTTGGAATAAGTAACTGAACGCCCGATGTAATCTGTACCATCAGCAACAATTCTAACATTGGCCAGGCGTTCGGATGAATCGCTTTCAAAAACACAACCAATAATACGCACTGATTCAAACAATACATCGGCATTCCAAGTAGAGAAATGGCTAACGCTACCTAAGTAGTAAGGCCGGCTCATCTCATCAATTTGTAAGGTCGCTTCACCTTCTACATCCCAAATGCCCGTTTGCTGATTAAAATGCATCAGGGGAATGGTTGCAGGGGGTGTGTCAGCGCGCTCTGCTACTGGAATACGGATAGTGGCATCAACACCTTGTGCTAATTGAAGAGCTTTTCCGCTTGCATCAGTAAATTGGGCATTGATTGCACCAAAAGACTCTATAGCTTGCACGTTACCTGTTTGAGGATTAGTCGCAAGATAGTAGCCTGGCATAATAGCCGGATCCGAAGAGGCGTCGACATTTGTTAGTGCAGCAGTGATACTGCCAGTTGCTGGCAGGCCTTCGCTGGTGACAAAGGCTGAAGCAGGTAGCGAAACCTGCATGGCGCTGTTTGTGTCAGAGATAACAGCCGCAGCTGAGGCATCAAAAGTTGTGACAACATCTGCTGCTAACAACGCTATGCTCATTGTAGTTTCTGCATTATTCTCACTGGTTCTGGCAACATCTGAACGACTGGCAAAGCCTGTACTTGCGGCCTGAACAACAATACGTTGCTGATAACCAACTGCACCAATAGTAAACCGCCCGGTTTGGTCCGTGGTTGTTTGCTGTAATAAACTAGAAATGTTGTTTGCGCTTATAACAAAAGCCGATACATCCGCATTACTAATAGGTAACCCTGTACCG
>Ga0100394_1002789_pt1 | contig 14444 bp, 5 predicted proteins | sample CryGeymeta201518_FD_81549 | JGI IMG/M metagenome (GOLD analysis project Ga0100394, IMG submission 81549) | Groundwater microbial communities from Crystal Geyser aquifers in Utah, USA - Crystal Geyser metaG 2015-18 | ecosystem: Environmental > Aquatic > Deep subsurface > Groundwater | place: USA... | reverse complement strand
CTTTGTTAGCACCTGCATAGCGCTGGCCAGAGAAATAGTCAAACCATACACCACCGGGTAACTGCACTGGCCAGCTTGTTACGCCGGGTTCTGTTACCGGTGCAACTAAGAAGGCGTCGCCCCACAGGTAGCTGTTTTTTTCTTCCATTAAATCGGTGCTATTTGCTAAATCGTCGGCCATAAAAAACAGCGGGCGCATTAGCGGCATACCAGTGGTACTGTTTTGGTACGCCAGGGTATAGTTGTAGGGCAATAACTGATAGCGCAGGTTTAACCAGGGCCGCAGTGTGTCAATGGTGTGCTTATCGTGAAACACCATTTCCGGCGCGATATGCTCCTGGGCATGTGGGCGAAATACCGGCTGAAATACCCCATACTGCAGCCAGCGGATATATAATTCAGCATCAAATTGTTCGCCCCCGGCGAAGCCACCTAAGTCAGAATGAATATAGCCAAAGCCGGATAACCCCATGGTTAGCGCCAGTTCAACCTGAGGTTTAAGGCCACCCCAACTGCGCTCAACGTCGCCAGTCCAGGGCACCATGCCAAAGCGTTGGCTACCGGCGTTACCTGCACGCATCATAATAAAGGGCCGTTGCGCGGGGAAATGCTGTCGCATACCGCTATACACCATGTCAGCCCATTGATGGCCATACGCGTTGTGTACCTCGTTGGCCATGCCTATGGCGTGCACGGTATCGTCCGGGTGTACTTCTGGTTCGCCCAAATCGCCCCAAACGCCTGCCACACCTTGCTCAGCTAAGCCCTGATAAATTGGCCAAAACCAGTCGCGGGCCTTGGGGTTAAAGACGTCAATTAAGCCGGTGTTGCCAAAATAGAAATCAAAAGTTTTAGGCTTGCCATCTAAGCCCGGTGCAATAGCTCCTGCCGCTACGGCTTCTTGCCAGCGCTTTGAGCTGGTGAGCACAAAGGGCTCGGTAACCAAAATAGTATTAACGCCGTCAACGGTAAAGTCGGCCAGCATTTGCTCCGGCTTGGGAAACGCATTGAGATCCCAGGCTAAATTACCCATATGGCCTTTAATATCCGGGCCAAACCAGTAAAGGTCCAGCACAATGGCATCCAGCGGAAGGTTTAAATCACGGAATTTTTTTACCACGTCGCGGGCTTCAGTTTCAGTGCGGTAACCAAAGCGTGAGGCATAGTTGCCTAAAGTCCAACGTGCAGGCAGCGGTTGGCGACCGGTTAAGCTGGTGTAGTTGGTTACTAGTTCGGAGTAGCTGTCTGCGGCGACAACAACGTAGCTACTGCGGCCTCCTTCGGCGCTAAACTGCAGTATATCAGCTTGGCTGTGGCCTAGATCCGCTTCGCCTTTTGCTGAATTATCGAACAATAACATGTACTTATTACTAGATATTAATAATGGCAGGCTAAAGTACATTTGGCTGGACTGGGTGCTGTAACCATAGTGCGCTTTGTTATACAGCGGAAACTTCTCGCCGCGCCGGTTCATGCCTAATACCCGTTGGCCACCACCTAGCAGTTTTTCGTCCGGTGATAGCATAAAACGAAAGCCATGGCTTTGTTGCTCTGGTTGCTGTGCATAGCCTTGCTCTTCGCTGAGGAGTAACTTACCGGCGCGATAATAGCTCAGCTTAATGGGCGCTTTATCTATTGTTACCGTTAAGCTGTCGCTGGCCAGGGTTAACTGGCTGGCTGTTTCACTGATATTCAGTGTTACAGGCTCAGGCTGTTGACTGATAGAAAACGACGGTAACTGTTTTACGCCGGTGGGCTGATAAAAGGCTTCTACCACATCGCTTTGAAAGAAGGTCAGGCTTAGTTGACCTTCATCGGTATTAATACTCAGCTGATTACCGTTCAGGCTATGCTGTTGGTATTGCGCCGCAAGTGTTGCACCAGAGCAGCACAGTGCCAGTAAAACAAAAAGTAACCGCATGTTAAAGCTCCAAAATTACTGATGCTAATGGCGCCAGTTGCAGCGCAACCTTACCTACGCCGTCTGTTACCTGCAAGGTATAGGCTGCGTCATTTAGCTTGTCGTGTAATGGGTATTGGCCATCGGCCAACTGCCAGTTTGTCATAAGCGTGGCGGGAATATGTAAGTCAAACTGACTGGATTGCTGCGCATTAAAGTTACTGACGATAACTAAGCGTTGCTCGTTGTTGTAACGGGCAAATGCCAGTTGCTGTTCGCTATAGGCAGTGTTGTTGGCAAGGTTACTGCTGTGTAGCTCTACATAGTCACCCATTAACGCCGGTGCACTGGCAGTAAAGCTAAGCAAGGTTTGATAAAAATTATGCAGTGCCAGCGCTTCAGCAGACAGTGCAGCGCCATCAAATTTGCCGTCGTTCATCCACGCTTGATGTTGTGGCTCACCCCAGTAATCAAAAATGGTGGTGCGGCTGGCCTTGCCAAAGCCAGCGTCGATAGCCGCTGGCTCGCCGACATGCTGGCCAAAATACAGCATAGTAGGCGACGTGCTAATGGTTGCTGACACCACCATCGCCGGCATGCCTTTGCGGGCATCCCCGGCAAATTCCGGGCTGGCAATACGCTGCTCGTCGTGGTTTTCTAAAAAGTGCAACATGTGGTGCTCAATGTCGGCCATACGCTGTTGCGTTTCAACCAATGCCGACGTCGGGCCCTTGCCTTGCATCACCCGTTTTAAACTATCGTAAAACTCCACTTTGTCGTATAGGTAGTCCATTTTGCCTAAGCGAATATAGTCACGGTATAAATGGGGCTGATACACCTCAGCCAACAGAAAGGCGTCGGGGTTGGTTTGCTTAATATGTGAGTTTAAATAGCTCCAAAATTCAACGGGTACCATTTCTGCCATGTCGTAGCGAAAGCCATCTACGCCCTTAGCCAGCCAATATTGGGTAATGTCGCGAAACTTAAGCCAGGAATCTGGCACGGTTTTGCCTTGCCAAAACGCATAGTGCGCTGGCCAGTCTTTGCTTGCGTATTCTGCGGGCAGTTGCGTGAAGTCGAAGCTGCCGTCTGGTTTTACACCATAGTTAATTTTTACCGTTTCGTACCAGTCATCAAACGCGGGCTGTGCGGCGCGCGAGCCATTGCCTGTCCACTTTGCGGGCACTTCGTTAAACTTGCCGTCAACGGCCGGGTGCGCTTCACCGCCTAGTACCTTATAGTCTGCGGGCCACTGTGGCACGCTAAACGCCTGATCAGGTACATAGTAAAAATTATTGTCGCGGGCATAGGCAACGCTGGTGTCATCGTTGGCGCCAAAGTCAGCTACCCCATCAGGGGTAGACACTGATTGGTAAGCACGGGCAACATGGTTTGGCACAATATCAATCAGCACTTTCATATCGTGCTGATGAGTACGGGCAATTAACTGTTCAAATTCGGCCAGCCTGTTGGCCGGGTCAAGGGCTAAATCCGGGTTAACGTTGTAATAGTCTTTTACCGCATAAGGTGAACCCGCACGGCCTTTAATCACATCCGGGTCGTCGTTGCTAATGCCAAAGGCGGTGTAATCTTGCACTAATACGTGGTGTGGTACGCCGGTGTACCAAATATGGCTCACACCCATGGCTTTAATCGCATTTAAAGCTTCAGGCGTGAAGTCAGCAAACTTACCTACGCCATTTTGTTGTAGTGTACCCCAAGGGGCGTTGGTGGTGTTCTTGTTGCCAAATAAACGGGTAAACACTTGATATACCACTACCTTTGAGCCAGTTGTGGTTGGCGTCACAGTGCGTTCCTCATCTGCTGGTGTGCTTTGCTGTGGTGCCTGGCCACACGACAGCAGCAGGCTGGAGGCGACACTTAGCATCAATATGGTGGCGGTTTTACGCATAAATCTACCCTGTATAGTGTTATTTTTATACTTAACCACTGAGTGTATTACAGCTTGCAGGCAGATTTCTGCTGCATACGTATGCACACTCGTGAGGTTGCTGTTACCCCACTATAGTCGCATACCACTGTCTTTTGGGCATGATTACACTATGCTGTAATTTATAGTACGGTGTTTTTTACATTCCCAGGGGGGTGTATGTTGAATTTTTCACTAAAAAACAAAATGTTATTGCTCGCAGTGCTCCCAATGTTAGCGATAGTGCTAGCGCTAATGCTGCTGATTTACAGCCAAATGCGTGTTATGGGAGAGGAGGAAATAAGCCAATTTCGTGCTGATATGATGCAAGAAAAACAAGACGCGCTTCAGCATCATGTGGCCATCGCTATTAGTGCGGTTGCACCTTTTTTGTTGGAGAGTACACCTGATGCAGAACAGCTTGATGCCGCAAAGTCAGTTATTCGCTCGATGAAGTTCAGCGATGATGGTTATATGTTTGTTTATGATCTTAACGGTATCAATATTGTGCATGGTTCCAATGCTGCGTTGGAAGGTCGTAACCTCATTGACTTAAAAGACCCTAACGGTGTGTTACTTATTCGGGAGCTCATTAATGCGGGTAAAAAAGGTGGCGGCTTTGTTACCTATATGTGGGATGAAAAAACCCGGGGTGGCTTAACGCCAAAACTGGGCTATGCTGCGGCAATGTTAAATAATCGATGGATTATTGGGTCTGGTTTTTATATCGATGATATTGAACGTCGGCTGGTGCAGAAGGAAGGACAAATTACAGAGCGGATCCGTGATACTTTGTTATTGATGATTGCTGGCGCGGTGGTGATGTTAATATTAGTGGTGTTGCTGGCGCTATTCGTTGCTAATTTAGTGGTGCAGCCGCTACAAAAAGCGTCATCGGCGCTGATCAATATCGGTCAGGGTGAAGGCGATTTAACCCAGCGTTTGCAGATTGAAACTACTGACGAAGTTGGCGAAGTGGCGCGAGGGTTTAATGAATTTGCGCAAAAAATTCAGCAGTTGGTTAGTGAAGTTAAACAGGCGGTGTTAGCGCTTAGTAATACAGCGTCAACGATGCAGCAAATTGTCAGCCTGACCGATAAAGACGCAGGGACGCAAAAAGCGGAAACTACGCAGGTGGCGGCAGCAGTATATCAAATGTCTACGGCGGTACAGGAGGTCGCCAGCAGTGCCGGTTTAGCTGCGACGGCGGCGCAAGATGCTGATAAAGAAGCGGTCGGCGGCCAGCAAAGTGTGGCGCAAACCATTAGCTCAATAAATAAATTAGCGGCAGAAGTAAATTCTGCCGGTGATACTATAGAAAAGTTGGGTGCCAATGCTGATCAGATTGGTTCGGTGGTAAACGTGATTCGTGGTATTGCGGAACAAACTAACTTGTTGGCACTTAATGCGGCCATAGAGGCAGCAAGGGCAGGTGAGCAAGGACGGGGGTTTGCCGTGGTAGCAGATGAAGTTCGTACCTTAGCCACGCGCACGCAGCAAAGTACCAATGAAATTCAGCAAATGATTGATGTGTTTCAGCAAGGCACCAAAGAGGCTGTATTGGTAATGCAGCGGGGCCGTGAGCAATCATTGCAAACGGTAAAACAAGCGGACAATGCCAGTGAATCGTTGCAAACCATTACTAAGTCAGTCAGTACAATAACACAGATGAATATTCAAATTGCTACTGCCGCTGAGCAACAAACTGCAGTAGCTGCAGACATTAGCCGTAGTATTCATGAAATAGCGCAGCTAGCTGATCAAGCTGCCAACAATGCATCAGAGTTGGCAACGTCTACCGGAGATCTCACTGAGCTGGAACGGCGTTTAAATACGCTGGTACAGCGCTTTAGGGTGTAGCTTGCGATGTATGCCAGAGCTGTGACGGCATTAAAAGCACGGGTCGACGAACAAACCAGCGGCCTAAATGCCACAAAATCCACAATGACAATAACGGAAATACCAGGGTTTGCAGGCTATACACCACGATAAGTTGAATCAGCTTTTCTACCATTTCATCGGAAAAGCTTTTTACAGCCGCAAACATATCGTTGGCTTGGGTTGCCATTTGCCGTAGCCAGCTAAGTGAGCCTTCTTCGTTGCTTTGCAAGGGTTGGTCTAACCGTTGCAAGGCACGGGTTTCACCACTGAGTGCCGCCTCAGCAGCAATGCGTTGCGGCATCAATACCCAGTCAGACAATGCAGAAACGCCAAAAGCTGCCAGCGGCACACCAATCCGGATTAGCAGTAGCAACGCGATAAAAATACGCAGTAAGTAAGTACTTGTTTTACGCCAACCGACAGAGCCAAATAAAGTTGCCGCCAGACATAATGCAATACCGCTACCAAACAGCGGCAGTGCGGCGAGTTTGCCAAACTCTAATAAAAACAACTGCAGGCCAATGGATGTCATCGCGACAACCATTAAATCAGAGTAACGCACGGCCATATCTTGTAGCGGTTTTAACAACTGCCCGGGTTTGACACTGGCAACGCCTACGCCCACTTCAGCTTCAGAGACAAAAGCAATGCCGCGGTCAATTAAGCGTGCAGTGGCGAAAGACGCGCTACTGAGCACTAAACTGTGCTGTAACGCGGCCTGCGCTTTTTGGTCTAACGGCGCCAGTGCTGGGTTTACCACGCGTTGCTGTAATACGCCGCTGTAAATTCCAACGGCTAGCGCGAAGACTAACAACAGTAATCCGCCGGTACGTTGCAGTGGAGTTAGCTTACTAAGTAATGTCATTGACGCCTCTGTAACACGTTATAGTAGGGTGTTTATGCCAGTATTGACCATTCGTTGCAGTAGATAAAGCAAAGGCGCTGCGAAGCACCTTTTCAATCGCAGGATTTCAAATCTGGTGCCGCAATGGCCAGATACTGCAAATTCAGCCCATCTTCGATTTGTTGTAGTTCCGCTAAGGTTATTTCGCGCGCCAAACAAAATGCAAGTAGTTGTTTGCTGTGCTGCAGCGGCTGTTCTAACTGCTTTCGTTATGCAACAACTGCCAGTACATTGTTGATTTGTCTTGCATTCAGGCTTCACTTTTTATCGGGTAACAATTGATGTAATGCACCATGCGCGGTGTGTTTGTGGTATTTGTGCTTGCCCCATGAGGCAACGCGTGATGCCAGACAATCAAGTCTCCTGCTTTGGCAGCAATAGCTTTCACCGGCCAGTCTGCCCATTGCTGTTGCTGTAACTCAAACTCCGTTTTATTTTGGCTGTTTATCCAGTCTTCGGCCTGTAAATGAAAACCAGGCACACAACAAAAAGCCCCTTGTTGCTCTGTGGTATCTGTTAAATAAATTAAGCCCTGAGTTGCAAACTCAACAGGAACACGAAGTGGCATATCCCAATGCAAATCTGGCCCCGGGAATCTCCATTCTGCGGTTTGTGGCGGGTTAAAACTTACCCTGTCAGTGCTCATAACTAAATCGGTTCTTTGCCAAAGTTGTTCAAAGACTTGCCTTATCAGGGGCACTTTGCGGTTGGCATCTAACGCTGGATGACGAAACAGCGGCAACATGATTTTTTCACACAAATCTAAATGTTGGTACCAGCTGTGAGGATGCTCAGGCGTAGCTTTAAGATAGTGCCAGATAGCGGCTTGGCTTTGTGCGCATTGCTCAGCTGTTAGTACGCCGGGAATCACCAGATACCCCTGTTGCTGCCAAAAAGCCAGTTGTTGTTCCGACAATACCGAGGGTATTTCTTTATGTTGCTCACCAGCACTGAGGCCGAGTAAGTGTTGGTTGATGTGTTGCTTTTGTTTCGCGCTAAGTGAGAGCTTGCGTATCTCCTGTTGTAACTCAGACAGTCTGTCGCAGCGATACAGCAGCTGCAAACCCGGATGCAGGCCTAAGCCTGCCAAATCTAACAATGCTCTGTCGACTAACCATTCGTCCGCCGGTAATGCAGTGGGACGTTTCAACTTTTTGATCTGTATTTTTTGCCACAACCGGTAGAAATGGAATAGTCCTTCGACGCTTAAATCATCGCTACCTGCCAACTCAAATTCCGGAGTTTGATAACTTAATTTCCATACCGGTAGTTGCCCGGTTTGATAACTAAACTCCAGTGCGGAGCCGGGTTTGATCAACAGTTGCTTACGATATTTTGCTAAGGTTAGCTGGCTTTGCTTTTCTACCAGACAAAACTGCTTATACACCTGAATTTCAGTACACAATTTAATGTCTACAGGGCCAGGTTCAAATTCAGGTAAGGGTAATTGGTTTTGTAACAACTCGTTTTGACCTTGAGCTAGCGCTTTAGCACTTTGCAAATCCAAACAAAACACGGGCCCTAATTTATGCTTTCGCAGTTGTTGCTGGTGTTGCCACTCCAGTTCTGCCGACAGCAATACTTGTTGTGGGATAAGGCAGCCGTCGTCTTTCAGGTAGCGCTGCAAATGAACAAAAATTTGTACCTGAGGTTCCTGTTCTAAAAACTGATTCATCGTTTCAGACAAGATGATGTCATAGCTAACGCCAGAGTCAGGCTGCCAGGCGGTTGCATCGGCGCATACCCAGGCTGTAATTCTATCTTCCAGGTCAAGTGTTTTACATAAACTACGAAAGCTGTCGAGGGAGAACGGGTGAATATCCAAAGCCGTTACCTGAAGCTGCTGCGCATTGAATACGCTAAGCAAAGGTAATATCAGCCAACCTAACGGACCTGTGCCAGCATACAAAACCTGTATGTGCCGTTTTGATGTCAGTCGTTCCTGCACCGCCGCATAAATAGCTTGTATAAAGACCCGGCTGCGTTCAATGTCTTCGGCGCATTGGGCTGCAGTGGTTGGCGATACAGCTTTACCGCAAGGAGTCAGAGTAAAGTCTTCATCTTTATATTGGTCAGGATGCAACTCCAGGCTTAGCTGTTGGCAAAGTGAATTTAGCAGTGAAATAACCAAAGGTCTGGCATCATCAGCCCCCTGACATTGTAATATCCCGCTGGAAAACTGTGCCAGCAGCTGCTTGTTCAGCTGTGGGCAACTAACGACTTCATCCTGCATAAACTGACTCCTTTGGTTCATTATTGACCATGTTATCCAGTACCAGCTTGGTAATGTGGATCAGGCCTTTTCATTTCGGGGCGATTGGTTTAAGCCCCTTATGCAAACGCATTTATCTGACGCCTTCAGTAGCTTGAGTAAAAGAGTGGTAACACGCTGAGTTTCTGCTGCATATGCAAATATACATGGCTAATTAGTTAACTTTATTTTATAAAAATATAGGCTAACAGAAAAAAGTACTAATAAAGCTACTCGTTTTCAGATCAATTGACCGGGACTGTAATAATGACCGATGAACTGCGTAAAATATTAGATTTTTTCAACACTATTGGTATTAACTGGAAGTTTCAGTCGTTGCAAAAGGCGGGTTTTTTACCAGGAGTTCAGATTGAAAATGGTTGCTTGTGTATTGCCCCAGAGCAACTTGCGAATCCGGGAGATTTGCTGCATGAAGCCGGCCATATTGCGATAATGCCGACAGCTAGCCGGCACTTGCTGCAGGATGATGTGAGAATATCTTCTGGCCAGGGAGCGGCTGAAGAAATGGCGGCTATTGCCTGGTCCTGGGCTGCATTAATGGCCTTGCAGTTACCTCCAGAGTTTTTGTTTCATTCTGATGGTTATAAAGGTAGTTCAGCTGCTTATATCACGGCGTTTTGTGAGCAGGGGGGCTTTGGTCACCCGTTGTTAAGCTGGTATGGCTTGTGCCTGCCTGCCGGACAAGCCGATGGTTACCCTAAAATGCAATGTTGGTTGCGGGCTTAGTAGCGTATTAGTATCGAACAACACCGGAGGCAGAGCCTCCGGTGTTGGTGATTAGAACGAGTAACTCACGCCCAACATCAGATTGTCTGCGTTGTTGCGGTCGAGCTTATAGCGGGTAAAGCTGGCTTGTGCGGTGAGCTTGTCACTGATGCGATAGCCGGTGTTTAGCGCCCAGTAGATATCAGTGCCGTCATGTTTATTGTTGATAACGGCGGTGCCTGCCTGGCTGGTTTGACTGCTTTTCCAGCTAAACACGCCCGCTTGCGCGGCGAGGTGCCAGTTATTGAATTGCCAAAAGCGGTAAGACGCGCCCAGACGAGCGCCTTCGGCCAGTATGGGGCCCACGTTGGCGATAGTCTGGTGCAATTGTTCGGGCGTTAAGGTTTCAGCTTGTAATGCAACTGAGGTATCGCCTAAGTCGACATAATAGGCTTGTACCGCCAGCTGGTCATTGAAGGCATAACTGGCCCCCAGCGACCAACTGGTGTCGCTGTTATCCAGGCTCAGTAAGCTTACATTGTCCGGTAAGCGGCTTTGCAGCTGGGCACTACTTTGCTTCGCCTTGCTTTGGCCAATAAAACCATCAAGGCTCCAATTGGCCTGGGCATTAAAACTTAAGGCACTCAGTAAGGTGGCAATAACCGCCACGCCTGGCTTACGACGCAGCACCAGCAACATAGACAACAGTAACAACGGCCAGCCATTGAATGTACCGCCAGACGATTTATTCACCACAGTAATCACCTCATACGCTTTTACGTTAACCGTCACGGTAGCTGCACTGCTGTTACCACGGCCGTCACTGACGGTAAAGCTAATGGTGTCATTACCGTCAAAGCCCGTGCGCGGAACATAACGCAAGGTTTGCTCTGGGGTAATGGTCACCACGCCCTGTGTTGCCGTGGCGGTTGCAATGGTGAGTGTATCGTTATCAGCATCGGTTGCTGTGGCCAGCACATCAATCACAATGGCGGTTTTATCGTCGGTGTTGACGCTAAGGTTATTCACCACGGGCGCCCTGTTGTAGTACACCGACACATTAACTGTGGCACTGCCGCTGCCGCCCTGACCATCACTGACACTGTAACTTAAGGTATCCGGGCCAATAAAGTCATTATCCGGCGTGTACCACAGGCTTTGGCCATCTTCACTGATAGTGACAGTACCAAAGTACGCACTGGCCAGGTTGATGATTAAGTTATCATTGTCTGCATCACTGTCATTCGCTAATACATTTAGCAGATGCGGTTGATTCCACAGCAGGGTGTAGTTGTCATCAACGGCAACCGGTCGTGCGTTACTGCTAACTAATACTGCTACACCGCCCGGGTCAACAATGCTGCCGTTAACAATACCATCTGCATCATTCGGTCCGCCATCTTCAATAGTCAGCTGCACACACCAATGTCCGGCGGTTAAGCCGCTCTGCCAGCTACTGTCACCCGGTGGTGGGCAGTATCCCGGCTCACCGGCACTGCTAAACAGGCCATTGTTAGCGTTGCTGACAAAGTTAGCCCAACCGTTTTCTGCGGTGTACTTACGATACACGGCATTCAATGGCAGCGGCTGACGCTGAGGCAACACAATGCTGAAGCTGTCACCGGCCGTTGGCAGGCCTAACAGGATAAAGTCAAATACGCCGCCGATATTATCGGCTTGCATATCTGGCTCCAGCCATTGTTGGTCGCCATCCAAGAGCTCAATACCACCGCCATTGCCGATGGCGGCTGTAGCGCCTTTACGCAGACAAATGCCTGGCTCACCTTCGGCCACAAAGGCGTTGATGATAGCCAATTGCTCAGGGATAACGTTGCAATCAAAGCCCGGGTCCAGATAATCCGCAATTCCGTTGCCGTTGGCATCACCCAGCCCTTCAACATTGTCGGGTATAAGGTTGTTATTGCTATCGGCGTCGGTTAATACCGGCAGGGTATCGCTGATTTGCAGATACAGTTCACTGGTATTGCTAAGCGCTGGCGTGGCATTGTCGGTAGCGGTTATCGCCAGGCGATACACACCTGCGCCAAGGCTGGCCGGGTCAAACACAAACTGATTGCTGCTGCCTGCCTGATTTACCAGTGCGGCATCGGCTTGCCAAACGGTAGTTACGCTATCGCCTGGATTAGGATCTGCCACCACCGCTGTTACGGTAACAACACCCTGATCTTTGCCAAACAGCAGGCGCTGAACATTTTGCTGGCTAGCGGTTAGGCTTAAAGCGGGAGCTAAGTTTTCATCCACTACGCTTATCACAGTTCTGCTTGTTGCACCACGATTCAGGCTGCTATCTAGTGTAATCACAATCTCTTTACTGCTGACTGTTGTGAGGTCGGCAAACACGTCAAAACTGACTGTTGCCTGTGTTCCTGACACAATTTGTACTTCACCTGCAGTAAGGTTGTGATCGGTTAAGTTAGCGCCTGAGCCACTAAGGGTATATGCGACATTAACCGGATAGCTAGGCGACTTGCCATTTAGCAATACGCTGAACGAGACCCTGCTGTTATTGATAACCACTTGGTTTTTGCTTAACGATACCAAGGGCGTGACTTGCAGCAACTGGGTTGCAGTGCTGCGAACGCCGGCTGCATCGCTTGCTTGCCAATACAACTGGTGTGTACTCGGTGCAAACAATGGTGTGCCGTTTAGCAGTGAGACTGCAATGCGGTTGCCATTGCTATCCACTGCCGTTGCCACACCTAAATCGACTTTAGTGAACAAGCCGGTGGCATTTACGGTTAAGTCAGCAGGTACTGTGATCACCGGTGCTGCCGGGTTACTGCCGTCAATAAGAACGGTTACGTTGGCACTATCGCTTAGTTCGCCGTCGCTGATGCTGTAGCTTAGTGAGACATTGCCACTGAAGTTTTCAGGCACAGTTAGCTGTAGTTGAGCATTTATTATGACTACCTGACCAATGCTGGTTTTAGCGGCAGTGATGCTTAAGGTATCGCTGTCTGCATCGGTGTCATTGGCCAGTACATCCAGCAGATAGACACCATCGACAGTGAATGTCTGTGTCAGGTTATCATCGGTTGCCACGGGAGCCGAATTAACGCGGGTGACCTCAAGATTAAATGGCTCCAGCGAGGCGGACAGCGTGCCATCAGACACACTAATCACAATGCCAGACGTAGTACCCACATCTGCCGCCACCGGGGTGCCGGTTAAGGCGCCGGTGGTGGTGTTAAAGGCCGCCCAGCTGGGTTTGTTAGTGATGCTAAAGGTTAGCGTATCATCTTCTGCGTCACTGGCCGTTGGTACAAAGCTGTAAGCGGTATCTTGTGCCACGCTTGTTGCAGGCGACCCGCTAATCACTGGTGCGGCATTTTCGCTTATAACTTCAAGATTAAACGCTGGCAATGCCGCTGATAGCGTGCCGTCAGACACACTAATCACAATACCCGTTGTAGTGCCAACATCTGCCGCCACTGGCGTGCCGGTTAAGGCACCGGTGGTGGTGTTAAAGGCCGCCCAGCTGGGTTTGTTAGTGATGCTAAAGGTTAGCGTATCGCTATCAGCATCACTTGCCGTGGGCACAAAGCTGTAAGCGGTGTCTTTAACCACAGAAGTCGCTGGCGTACCGCTAATCACGGGTGCGCTGTTGACGCTGGTCACTTCCAAATTAAACGCTGGCAATGCCGCCGATAGCGTACCGTCAGACACACTAATTACAATGCCAGACGTAGTGCCGATATCTGCCGCCACTGGCGTGCCGGTTAAGGCGCCGGTGGTGGTATTAAAGGCGGCCCAGCTGGGTTTGTTGGTGATGCTAAAGGTTAGCGTATCATCTTCTGCGTCACTGGCCGTAGGCACAAAGCTGTAGGCGGTGTCTTTAACCACTGACGTGGCTGGCGTACCGCTAATCACGGGTGCGCTGTTGACGCTGGTGACTTCCAGATTAAACGCTGGCAATGCTGCTGATAGCGTACCGTCAGACACACTAATCACAATACCCGTGGTAGTGCCAACATCTGCCGCCGCCGGGGTGCCGGTTAAGGCGCCGGTAGTAGTATTAAAGGCCGCCCAGCTGGGTTTGTTGGTGATACTAAAGGTTAACGTATCATCTTCGGCATCGGTGGCCGTAGGCACAAAGCTGTAAGCGGTGTCTTTAACCACTGACGTGGCTGGCGTACCGCTAATCACGGGTGCGCTGTTGACGCTGGTGACTTCCAGATTAAACGCTGGCAATGCCGCTGATAGCGTACCGTCAGACACACTAATCACAATACCCGTGGTGGTGCCAACATCTGCCGCCACTGGCGTGCCGGTTAAGGCGCCGGTAGTGGTGTTAAATGCTGCCCAAGTTGGTTTATTGGTGATGCTAAAGGTTAGTGTATCGTCATCTGCATCGGTGGCCGTTGGCACAAAGCTGTAAGCGGTGTCTTTAACCACTGACGTCGCAGGCGTACCGCTAATTACCGGTGTATCGTTGACGTTAGTCACGGTAAGGTTAAACACCGGCAATGACGCACTAAACTCGCCGTCTGACACACTGATAGCAATCGCGGTAGTGGTGCCAACATCACTGTTAGTGGGGGTACCCGTGATGCTGCCGGTTGCAGAATCAAAGGTTGCCCAACTTGGTTTGTTAACAATGCTAAAGGTTAAGCTGTCATCATCAGGGTCGGATGCCGTTGGAGTAAAGCTATAGACTGCATCCTGTGCCACCGTGGTTGCAGGCGCGCCACTAATTACGGGTGCATCATTAGTATTATCCACGGTAATGCTGAATGCAGGCAACGAGGCCGTTAAATCAGCATCAGACACTGTAATTACAATGTTTGTTGTTATGCCAACATCGGTATTGGTTGGCGTACCGGTTAGTGCG
>Ga0100394_1002763_pt1 | contig 14515 bp, 10 predicted proteins | sample CryGeymeta201518_FD_81549 | JGI IMG/M metagenome (GOLD analysis project Ga0100394, IMG submission 81549) | Groundwater microbial communities from Crystal Geyser aquifers in Utah, USA - Crystal Geyser metaG 2015-18 | ecosystem: Environmental > Aquatic > Deep subsurface > Groundwater | place: USA... | reverse complement strand
TCGTGCCGCCAATCGACACCCTCTCCTTCACTTCGATGAATGTTGCTGTCTCGCCCCCAAGGTACAATACCTTCACGTGTATTGACTTCTTGGTAGGCGCCATGACTCTTAGTGGCAACTTGAAGGAGGTGAGCGTATGCCTTGGTATCGTCTCCCAACACATTGTCATTGTTGTCGTCTTTATCGTCGTCATCGCCATCATCGTCCTTTTGGCCGTGTCCTGGCATCACTTGGGCCTCACCCTCACCAGTACCAATATTTTTATTCTTCTGCTCATTGATATCAGCAGATCGCGACACCATCAGTTGATCCAGTTTCACCTTTTTCCGCTGAGATTTGCTGCCAAAGACATTCTTGAATGGCTCCTGCTCCAACAAGGCGTTCTTGTTGGTCTTTAAATATTCCTTGGCATCCTGTAGAAGCCCCAAAGGCAGCTTCTTCCTCTTCAGCACCACAGCATAAGGATCGGCTGCCGATGTTGTCATTTCCTCGCGGAACTGATCGAGCTGAGTCGACGAAACGACCCGCGTGTTACCGAACCATCTTCGATCGGGTTGAATGCGTCCCGTGCTAGCATCAATCTTCCGATCACCCGCACGATCCTCCATCATAAAGGTACCTCCTGTAATCTTTCCCTTTTTGTCGCGAATAGGTTTTCCATTGCTGTACATTTTGAGTCGCTGAATAGTTTCAGCAGAACGCTGATTGAGTTTGGAATTGGAAGCATTCTTGTCCTTGTCGCGACGACGGCCGATTCCCATCTTGGAAGCAGCATTTGTTTTGGACAGACGATTGGTTCTCTTGACCGTCTGCTGCTTGGCGGATTTCCAGCCTGTCTTTCCCATCTTGACTTGATTCTTCTAAATCAATTACAGTACTGAACTGTATTCTGAAGTAGAAGTGGATTCAGCTCTTGCGTTTGTGTAGACTAGACTCTCTACTACTACTAGTAGTAGTAGGCCTACTACTACTAGCTACTAGTAGGCGAATGGAAAAAACAAAAAAAACTGTTGACTAAAATGAAATCTGGAAAATCGATTGATTGGAGGGAGACGCTGGAGGTGATGACGTCATGATCAGTACACAGGCCAGGCTTATTGCATTCGCCCTGGCATCCAAAAAGACATATTTTTGGTTTTTTGGTTTTTTTGCTTTGCGTATTAAAAATTAAAACACCCGAGAAACGAGAACAATACTCGCAGTGCCCAGTGCCCCTAACAAAGGCAGCATGTTTATTACACGAATATGTTTATATTTGAGAATATATTTCTGAACTTCAATGTGTATACTGCCTACGATTGGCCGCTTTGCAACAGACTCCGGGATGGCCGTTGGCTCAAATGGATTAGGAGTTAGTAATCCTGGCTGCAGAAGGCGGCGGAAATGGTTTCTAAGCTTTGAAGAAACTTTAAATCTTCAGAACTTTAAATCTCCAGAATTCTATCATGATTTTCCAGTAGTGCATCCAAAAGCTCTCGCCACGTAGAACGATGCAAAGGAAAGGAAAATCAAAAAAAATGTGTTCCGTTATTTTTTTTAAACGGTCGCCTCTACCGTACTGGCGGGACAACAATGCTGAACATCTCTAGCAATTGCAAACTTATAATCCTCCAAGACATCGGCCAAGAGCTTCGCGCGTCTTGGAAGGATCGACATAGTGTTGAGTGCGCACAGGCTCATTTCCATTGCAGTTGCCTCCATCTTCGTTGCAGGGGAAATTTTGAACCGTAAAAGATCCAGGCGTTGCCCAAGCGACAGTGCTTTCGATACCTAGAGCATTCTTGCCCAAGACAATGCGGAAGTACCCAAGCTCGCCCCAATACTAAATTACCAAATACAAGTTTGAATCAAGAAGGTGGGTGAGAAATCTGCAAACTTACCGTACTACTCTACCATGCGGCAGCATCAAGGCACCGAAATATTGAAAAGACATCATGCCTTACCTCTCCCCAACTGTTGCGAACAATCCAATATTGTTCTCCGGTTTCCTTATCTTTACCCCATCCAACGATGCTAACAATGTGATTCACCATCATATTCCAAAAATGGGTATTGTTGACAATTCCGCCATCGTACTCGACAATGGGCTCGGCGTTCACGCCGGTAGCAACAGGTCCACGAGCATAAATCTCGGCTTTAATCTTGGCAGTCACGCCCGAAAAGTCCTTGAGAAAACTGTAGGTGCCATATTCTGCCACTGTCGCATTGGGGAAGACATCAATTTCACTGCACTTGCCTCCATGGGTACAGGTACGGCATGTATTCATGGCATTACATGTGGTATCTACATGTCCACAGAATCCATCGGTCGATTCCGATGAGCAGGCAAGATACTGTAAATATCAAAATAATGTATTTTGAAGTGGTGATTTGAGTAAGAAAGAGTTCTCTGGGATGAGTGAGTTTTGTTAAAAGAGGCCAGTATTTATTTTTGTAAACTCACAGGTTGACAGGTATCATAGGGAATAAAGCCCCTGTCCTTAATGAACTGGTAAACCCCAGTATGAGATCCACCGTGACAGCTTCCTGCCACACTTCCAGCACAATTTAAAATGTACTGAATGGAGAGATTGATCTCGTCTCCAGATGCGTTTCTGGCAATTTTAATCCGATCGCCCAAAGCACTCGCTGCTCCATGGGCCCAACACGATCCGCAGTACTGAAAGTATGATCAAGAAGTGGTGTAAATGAACAATGGTGTATACGAAGTTGTCGTTAGAGATTACAAGGAAAAATTCATTCTCGCTCCCAACTGCGCTGTTGTATAATTCACCTGAGGGATGTGCTGATTGAGGCTTCTGGTCACATAACTTTTTCCATTAACATTATCCCAGCTAAAAGATTCGGGAAGATCGTCCTCCGTGATGTAAGTGTAAGGCAATGGTGAAGTGTAGGACTCAACTTCATCATTACCTTGTAGCATCTACGTTGTATGGTAAAGAAGAATGTGAGACGTCGTTCTTTGTACACTTTTTCGTAGCGTCGTACGATTCGGAGTGCCAGTTTTATGAAATTCAGTAAGGTTACAACATAATTCTTACCACAAACTCATTATGACGAGCAGTAGCTACAGCCGAAAAGGCTGAGAGCAAAAGAAAAGAGGACATACGCAACATTGCTTGAAATATCTACCTCGATGATGAAGGTAGAAAGAGTGATCAGTTTGATGACTTCCCTGATGAGATGATGTTTGTTGTTTATCGTCAGCTTCTGCGCTAAAAGTACAGAAGTTCGGTAGTACTACCACGGTACTACTACGGCACGGAAAACATTATTCCCGCATTGGGTCACGAGTTGGACTGACGCTAACGCTAAACTTGTCGTCAACAGCCAGAAAAAGATCCTACGAGCGAGCGAGAACAGTACTCTATAATAGTAGTGGTACAACAACAAGAAGTACCTGGTAGTAATAACAGGAGTAAGTGAAGAACAATAAGTTTTATTCCTCGTCTTCTACCTCAACTCCTTCCATTCTTTCACAATCCGATGCATTCTAAAACATTGAAATGGCTCGTTAGCGCGACCATTGCTATCTTCGCAGTATCGCAAGTCCAAGCCCAGCCTACCTTGGTTGATTACGACGAAATACCCAATGAAATTCTGCACCTACCTGGTCACACGATCGAGAATGATTACTATTCACCCCTACCATACACGTACATTAAAGAGGAGGACCTTCCAACTGAATTTCACTGGGGCAATGTGAATGGTGTTTCCTATTTAACCCACAATTTAAATCAGCATCTGCCGCAGTGGTGTGGAAGTTGCTGGGCCCACGGATCATTGAGTGCCTTGGCAGATCGCATCAAGATCGCCCGAAATGCGTCTATTGGCAGTGCAGATATCAATTTGTCCGTCCAACATGTCCTCAACTGTGGGAGCGAAATTGCTGGTAGCTGTCATGGAGGTACTGCCACGGGAACGTACGAATTTATCAAAATGAATGGATATGTTGCTTACGAAACATGTCAACCAGTAAGTGAACCAGTAGAAATGACGACAACGTGTTATCATTTGGATCTTACAGAAATATCTATCATTATGGTATTGTGTTGACTTAGTATCTGGCGTGCTCCAGCGACTCGCAACAAGGTTTCTGTCCACAGGTGGATACATCCTGCTCCCCAGAAAACGTCTGTCGAACATGTGGCATGAAGTATTTCATTTATGATCCGTACTGTCGACAGATTGACGAAATTCCAAATGCCACCATTGCTGAATATGGTACCTATCTGCACAATAGCAACAGTGTCCATAAGATTAAGGCAGAAATTCTAGCGCGAGGTCCCGTGGCAGCGGGAATCAATGGAAGACCACTGCATACTCATCACGGTGGAATATATACAAACACGACGGCAGATAGGCAGAATACCCACATTGTCAGCATTGTCGGCTGGGGAGTCGAACAAGAAAGTGGTATTGAATACTGGAGGGTTCGAAATAGGTACGAGCAATGATTGATTTATGTGATAGGAAAGCAATGATAACTCTTGATGGGACTGTGTGTGCTGACTTTTCCGTTTCATGCTTATTTCTGTTCATACTATTTTTAGTTGGGGCGAGGTAAGTCTTTGTGCAATCGAATGTTATAGCATGTACATGCTTTACGCCTGCACATTACTTCAATTTAACTCACCAGCGCATGTACATCGAATTTTTACTGTAGTATTGGGCCGAATTAGGCCATTTCCGTATCAAACTTGGCGAAAATATCTTGGGTATCGAGCACAAGGTCGTGTGGGCTACTCCAAACACTTTTACGACTCAGAATTATCCATGCCACGAAAGTGGCGATAATTGTCAGCCTGTCTCTCAGCGCTACGTGGACCCATCTTTTGATCTAATGATTGTCCAAGATCGGCTTCGCCGGCGTTGATTTTTCAACCACATGGAACTAATGAATGTAGCAAATGTAGAGTATAGATTAGTAGCATCTATTTCTACGTAGATATGAGTAGCTAGCTATCTGTGTACACACTCAGATCCTCGAGTTTTTGCGCACATTGTTCAACTGAAGTTGCTCCCACGGGGCTATCATTCACTTGCTCTGCTGCCTCCTCATTTCTGTGCAGTGTCAACCCCACGTTAACTCCATCTTCAGTTGCGGCCACTGGCAAACCTTGCTTCGGCTGAATTTTTGCTTTGGCATTGGCATCTGTATCGATGCCATCATGACAACAATCGGAATCACTGTTGTTTGTCCGTCCCACCAAATGTTGCAAGAGGATGGTGCGCTGAGAAATCGGCAGCTGGTTCCGAATCGCCATTCGGCGGACAAAGGCAGCGGACCGCTCGAATCCACAACCAAATTCAATCATTGAGTGCGAAATGGCACCCAACTGAGCACACACTACAGCATGCACTTGCTGTTTTTCAGGAAATTTGAGAAAAATACGGGGATGAATGGTTGAGTGTGAAAACTGCTACGTTTGGAACAAACAGATTATGTGATTTCTCTGACTTACGGAAGCTGCTTCCATACGCTCAACCAGACTAAGGTCATACCATTTCATCTTTCGATTCTCCTTTCGCTGACCGCTGTCGCCTGAAGCATCATAAAGCCTTTCAAAATTAGACATGACCCCCGAATTTGTTAGGCTTTCATTCAGGCACTGGAAAAGCACAAGATCCCAGAAGTCATTTTGGGCCCAAAGAGGGTGACCAATCAGGCAATCCTTAATGTAAATACGGTTGCTTCGTTCGTCGTTGTTGTCACTATCACTGCGCCGTTCTGACAAGTAAAACGATTGCGACAGCATCATACACATCTTGGCATTAGAAACACCCCCTGGTTCGCAATCACAACCACTGAGAATGGCGAGAAAGAGTTTGCACAACCCATCAAACTGTATCTGCGACTTTATTTCTGTGTGTGAAGCCCGCTTCGAATTCAACGCGTAGCACATCCTTGACCGTTTAGGTCGAGCAGCACTCGACTTTTCTTCCGCCACCTCGCAGAGTAATTTTACAGCGTTGTCGAATTTCTCTTGTGCCTGTTGTCGCTCTACTGTTTCAGGAGAATTTAGTGTGAGCACGTCGCTGGTAGAAAAGAGTGCCTCTATTGCATCTTCCAAATCTTCCGAGCTTAGTTTCTCCGCCACATTTTCCTTTTTTGAAGCATCATCCGAATTAGCGCTGTTGCAACGTTGCTCTGTCGGACTATAATTTCCCATATTCCCTTCCACATGACTATCAAGAACTGCCAGAGCAGATGCTATCCCCCCATCGTCATCTTGACCCAACTGCGCCAAGCCGCCAGGTCGTCTTCGGTCTTCCTGAATATATTTATTCAAGTCAGCGCGAACATCAATCGCATCAGCATACTGTTCGAGTTGCTCGATGTGTCGGAGCCGCTCGGTTGTAGCTTCTCGCTCGAGTTGGATGATCGATCGAATGCATGATGCTTGGGCGTTGCAAGCACTTAAAAGATTTGTTTCAGCAGCAATGCGAGCTGATCGACGAACTTGATCGAGCGACGAGAGTACGTTGAGCAGGGAACCCGACGCATCTTGAACGGCCCGATCAGCTCGAAACGCAGCATGTCGATACTCTGCTAAGCCCAATTCATCTTCTGCATCCATGCGAGCGTCTGCCGTGTCCATTTTGGACATGACTGCGTCATTTTCCTGTAGTCGCAGAGGCGAAGCTTCATCCAAAGATGGTGTTTGTGACGAGGCAGTTGTTTCTCCCAATTGTGCAGGATTGCCAAATTGCTGTGGAAATGACATGGGCTCAAAACTTCCGTTCTCCATCGACTCAGTTACCGATGATACCAGATCCCAGATTTCTTTGGAATTGGGATTCAATCCTGGAGTTTCGTTTTGCTGTTGTTGTTCGGCAGCTTGATGAAATTCCTCAAGTCGCTGCTTTTCTCGTTCCCGACCTCGTTCCAAGATTCGCTCTTCGACTAATTTGTCAACACGAGCTTCCGCTTCACAAACATCGTCCCATTTGGCCTTTGCCAGTCGTTTGCAATCAGCCAAATGATCTTCCATCAGCTGTACCCGTCGATACATTTCTCGAAGTGTCCTCTGTCGATTCAAGGATCTTTCTTGCGCTTTCGTCGCCTCTGATCGAAGAGGTGGTAGAGCTCCCTTGTGATGAACTGATGCCAGCCGCCAACGCTTGGTTTCCTGCTCCGCCATGTTGCTGTAAAACTCTTCAAGTGCCACGTGGGCTCTATGAAGTGTTCCACCATTTTGTAGCATGGGCCCAACTCTATCTCGAGTGATTTCAAAGTTGGACATTTGCATGAGCTCAGCATCCTTTTCTAAATCAACAGGATATACGGGACCCTTTTCAAAAGATTGAGCCCGTAATTTATCACATGCCACGTGATTTCGAGTCGCGGCTTCTGTTTTGGAGAGGACAATATCTTCGACAAAGTCGCTGTAGTCTTGCAGAGACTCTTGCGTTTGTCGCAGCGCCAAGTTGGTGGCAGGAAGAGACCATCCGTTGGCCGTAAATCCATTCATATCTTTTCCTAAATCATTTCCCACATAAACGGCCGATTCGTAGTCCTCTCCCAGCTCCGAAAGTTTCGAAGCAGCAGCAATGGTACCATCATCATTGGTGCAAGCTGTCTTTTGTTGGGGCATCAACAACAGCTCTCCTTCAGGTGAAACCAATACACTGCAATCAGTGAGACCGGTACTAGGATCTCGGCTGTTTCCGTGCGCTGAGGAAGAAGATGTCGCCAGAGCATCGCAGGCTTCAATACAGGCGTCAAAACTGGATAGATGGTCTATTTTTCGGCTTAAAACGTTACTGTCCAAGTAACGCTGCTGCTCGGCCAAAGCCTCGAGTGTGTGGCTTTTGGAACTTCCCGACGAATTCACACGATTCTGTATCTTGTTTGAGATGTTCCGTGCAACACCGACTCTGGCCGAGGGTAGAGTTGGCGTAGAAGCAGAATGATGAATGGGCTCACCGAAGGAAGGGGTGGCGGCAGAAGGAGCAACTGTTAATGTGTTAACGAAACCTTCATCATTGGATGTCCAATCTTCCTCCCCGTTTCTATTGACTCTCTTTTTGATGAATCTGATCATGTTGTGCTCTCCGAGTAGATTGTAGATTGGTTAAGGATTCTTTTTTTGTCTGTTTTGTCGGGAGACGGATGTATTTTAATTTGTCTTCGTATTTTTTGAAGAGTTGTTGGTGACCTGCCTGATATTTATGACGCGCATTTTCTTCAAAAACTAGCACGCACATTTTCTCTGCTCGGGTCCATCGATTTCTTACATCATGATTATTATTATTATGTGCTCGCTCACAATATTTTTTTTTCTTCACTTCCTTGACCATGTCGTGGCAGCTTCGGCAGATTCTTCCGGATGCTTTTGCTTCAGCATACACCTCTGATGATGACCATCAAGAGGATTTTGAAGGCATTGACGGCCACGAAGAAGAAGAACACGGCCACGACGGCAATGAAAACGATTTCTTCTGTCTAGATTACGAGGGCCAGGGCTCTACTATTACTGCCGAAAAGAATGATGGCTCCAACACACCCGGAGTCAATTATGCTGCAGTCCAAATGAAGAAAATGTCACGTGATAATCAAAGCCACCAAGAGAATTATGCTGCTTCCTGTCCAACCGAAACAACACCAATAATACGCAAATATAAGAAGACAAAGAAGAAGCCAATGCAGTTTTCTTCACAACCAACTAGCAAGAAAGATTCCTTGCTTCCAAAATCCACAGTACAAATACTTCCAAGATCCCTCAAACACCGACCTTATGAACGATTTTTTGCAGCGCTGCTCAAATCGTCCGCTAGGGAATATGTGATGTCTCAGCCTTCAGATCCGCATGTTTCTTCTTCGACTACTACTACTATGACCGACACACAACGACGACAAGAACAACCACAATTAGCCCTATGGACAGACATTTGCCGTCGCGTCAATTTAAAGCCCATTACAGAACCGATCAAAGCCAAATATCACGAGGAACATGAGCACTTTGCCGTGCGAGCAGCGTTGGTTTTAGAAGAGAGCCGTTGTGCCATTGCCGATGAAATGGCCAAACGATGGTCTAGTGACCAAGGGAGGACCAACAAGAATAACAAACAAAGACGCTCCACAGAAAAATTATTTCTACAGAAACCAAAGCATTCTCGTGTTACAATGAGGGTAAGATGCGAAAAAGTCTTGGAATGGGACCATGAAGTGGAACGTGTCAGCCTAACCTTTCGTTTGGTTGGCACCAGTAACTTTACGAAAGATCAGCTATTCTCCTTGCGACCTGGGACCGTCATGGAGATCTTCTCTGTCACTCAAAACGAAAGCAGCAGCAACAACGGAAACATTGCTGGTCATGGCATCGATGACACGTTTTTGGGCTGCCTTGCATATGGCAGTCGGGAAGAAATAGAACGCGAACGAGTCTTCACCGTCATGGTCTTTTCCAAACCATCCGCATTTTCCCACCTCGACGAAGCCACTACTAGCACAGCATTCGAAAAACTAGAATTCGAAGTAACAGCTGTGGCAGGATTAATATCAGAACTCAGGCAATTTGAAGCTTGTACAAACGTAAAAGTATTCAAGCGGTTGCTTTTCTCCAATGCCCTCCTAGGACACTGGCCAAAACATATTCGATTTTTGGATAGTGACGACGAAAGTATTAATGATGGAAAGAACCATATTGGTATGAGCGGAGCATGTGCGAAAGTGTCTAGAGATGACGAATCATCGACAATGACTGATGACCTTCTAGTGCCTTCACTCAATCCCACACAAGAGAAAGCTGCGAAGCAATTTTTGGGATCAAGCCCTGGATCCATCACCTTAGTTCAAGGTCCACCTGGCACGGGAAAGTCAACGCTATTGGTGTCTACTATATGTAGATACCTCTTAGCACCAAGAATCGAGGATTCCGATGAAAGCTCTAATAAGAGTCAATCTACATGTAGGCTCATGGTCTGCGCTCCAACAAATAAGGCTGTTACGGTAGTGGCGTCCCGCTTTCTAAATGCGACGTGTCAGAACAATGCAAACTACAACGTTATAATGGTAGGTGACGCAGACAAGTTGCTAGATGGAGACGACGCTAGCGACCAACAAGGACAAGCTTCCCAATTGAAATCCATCTTTGTGTATACATGGAAATCGGAAATGATTCGAATGTACAAGAGCCTTCGACAGATGATGGTGCTACAGCAGTTGGAAGATTGTACCTCGAAAAATGGCGAGGAATTATACGATCTGGCACGGGGGCTTTATCAGCGATTAACAAACAGTCTTCCCAAGTGTGGCTCTACTCACAAGCTTGCCAAGAATATTTGTGAGAGCCTGGATCCTGAAGCACGTGCTTTCGAAACAGCGGACATTGGCGAGATTGATGATATAATTGACGACCTATCAAGTCTCGACGATGTTCATCAAGCACTGCTGACATCTGCCAATATAATCTTTTGCACGCTGGCTACTGCAGGGAGTAGCATCTTCAAGAGAATACCCAAAGTTGATGACTTGATTATAGACGAGGCGTCTGCTGCAACTGAACCAGAGCTCTACATTCCGTTCCATTTGAAGCCTCGTCGGCTTCTAGTTGTAGGGGATCCAAATCAGCTGCCAGCCACTGTCAAAAGTCGACAAGCCGTTGCACTGGGCTTCGACAAAAGCTTTCATGAACGTCTTATGCACGACTGTGGGTGTTCTTACACGATGCTCGACGTTCAATACCGTATGAATCCTGGTATTAGTCAATTTCCCTCAAAGCAATTCTACAAAAACATGATTATGAATGGTCCGAATGTGTGCTCGCAGGAGTATCGGACGAAAGTGCCACTACTTTGCGGGAAGCCTTTCTACTTTTTACAAGTTGATGGTCACGAAGAACAATCCTCTTGCGGATCTTACCGAAATCACGCCGAGGCGCAGCGCATCGTTGACTTGATCCAAAACCTCCGTACGGCATCTCTTGCCTCTGGCGAGCACCATCACTACCACCACTGGCACACCAAAGAGAAAGTGCGAATTATAACATTCTACAGCGCCCAAGTTGCTTTGTTGAACCAAATATTGAGTAGTCGAGGCCTTTCGCAGGTACTGGTGGCCACTGTCGATTCTAGTCAAGGGTGTGAGAGCGATATCGTCATTGTATCCTTTGTTCGCAGCAACGCAAAGATGGGGCGAGGGAATTCAACGTCTTCGATGCCATTTTTGGCAGGTTTTCTGAAAGACGAACGCAGAATGAACGTTGCTCTAACGAGAGCGAAGCACCAACTTATTTGCGTCGGTAATGTGGAAGCGATGAAAACTACTAAGCCTACAAGCACGCTTTACGAATTAGCCTCCAGTGCTACGGAACGAAATTGTGTTCTAAACAAAGCTAGTACAAGTAGAACCGGCGACCAAGAGTTTGGGCGCAAGCGCAAGCTATTATGTACTACCAAGCAAAGAAGAAAGTCTCCAAGGCCTTGACCAATGTAAAAAAAGCATAACTAACTGTAAAACTACGTAACGTTGATACTTATTCTATGCTGTCGCTTTCTATCTTACCTCAGTAAAATTTCCGAGTTTAACCACGATGAATCAGGCTTCATCTTTTGTAATGTTCTTCTGTCCCACCCGTCTCTATTATTTGATGAAATGGGTAACATACTTGTACATATCTTCTGCTGCCTCATCGAGAGCACTGGCCGGTAACATCAAATACGTCAAAATGCGTTGTCGCTTAATATGCTCCACTTGACGAATGCAATACTTAATGTCTTCGTTTGTGTACCCACCGCGATACAGCAGCATGCGACGACGTTCGCGCTCCGACAAGAGAAAATCTTGGAGCCGCCGATGTCGTCGCGGCAATCGAATGGCTTCAAACTGATCGACGGACAGCTCTTCAGGTGACTCTGTGTATTCCCAGCCCAGTTCAATGGGTGGACCCTCGCTTACGCATGGATTTTCGCTAATGGATAATTCATATTGTCGTACCTTGACTTTACCAAACTGTACCCTGCGCTGTGGATGTTGATCATTGGAAGTAATATTTCTATCCGGGCGAGAATCGAGAGCTGGTGATTTCACAGTGCCCGCTCGAGTACTGGTGACATCCAGCAAAGGCTGTCGTTTCTTGTGGGAAATCCCAGAATTCTGGAGTGTATTGTGCAGCACTTGGACACCCTCTTCACCTTCCAAGTGCAAGCTGCAAGGTCCCCCAGGTCCCCAAAACAGATTGATCAGCGATCCGGCAGTTATGGAATTACAGTCGGCATCATCGTCCTCCTCCTGTTCTTCTTCTTCTTCTGTAGTAGCGGCAGTAGTTGTTGCTCTCTTCTCATTGGTACTTGCCTTTGATGCTGCCGTCCTCTTGCCAGCCGTCTTCGTCTGTGCTGGCCTCTGGTTTTGCCTTCTTGAATGTTTGCTTACGCTGGAACATCGATTCCGACAACATGATGTATCAGAGTCGGACGAGTCAAAGGATGGCATGGACGATATTGAAAAACTGCTTTGCGACGAAGATAGTTGAGTCAAGCTTGTCGGTTCAAGAATATTGTTATCATCGTCATCGTCTTCTTCAGTATTGATGCTCTTGAAGGGATGTCCTTGAAGAAGCCTGAGAGATTTGTCGCGTTTTCTTCCTCTATCAAAAGCGTTGGGCGAAGTTTTATCTTTGGGCCCTACACTTGCAGGAAGCATAGTTGCTTCCCACTCAGCTGCAACCAATGCAGGTGGTGTAGGAGCACCTGGACTTGCTTTCCTCCTCATCGGATAGAGTTCTGTGTGTGCTGTGGGATGTTGTGTCTTCTTGTCAAGACTGGTGTACTAGTACCTCTCTACTTTGAATTCTTTTCCAAGATTGCACAGTAGAAAAGCAGTAGGTCTAGTAAACGCGGCATTCGTAGTACGAGTAGTTGAGTTTCAATATTTTGCACTATTAATTGTAATGGGCCGCCATTGGCTTATTACTCACGCACATCATGGCGTCGATTTTCCCTCTTCCTCATTTCAACACCCGGGAAAGTTGGACGAAACGATGTCCGTTGAACCATTAGCGCCCGGGTTGGCGATCTGTTTCCATGATCCCCTTATTCCTATCAAGAGAAAAATGCGCGCAGCACTCATCAGTAGTATGAGGATTTATGTACTAGACCCTACCTGGTACTCGTACTGAGCTCACCATTGCGAGGTGCTCTCTTGGCTCGAGGCATATTATCTTTTTCCAACTCACATGCGCAAGATGATGATGATTTCGCTGAGTGATGATGATGAGGATATGCAGGAATTGCCCAGGACGGTCCGCTGACTGCTTGCCATCAGAAATGATCGTCTCCAGCACAGCGCTGGTAGGCTGTGCGGCTACTATTTGCATCAAGGGAGCAGTAAGTATGTTTCAATTGGACGTACTAGACTACTATAATTATACTACGAGGATGGTGGTTTTGGGAAGTTTCCGCGGATGTCTCTCCTCGTATTGCGGAAACAGTATTCAGGAAGAAAGCAAACGTTTTCCAAGCAACCATGATACTTTTCTTGAATCCCGACTGAATCACACTTTCAGCAATGGCATCGTCGTGCTATTTGAGTACTGTAAGCATTAGCCATCGACCTCGACCCTTAAGAAGACTGGAGTATTTATGATTCGAAAGATAGAAGAGACAAGAAACTAATGCCGAGCAAAAAGGCAAACGCCCATTTCAATTTTTTGGCGGCGTCTCATGAGACGAAATACATATTATTGTAAAAACAAAGGTTAGCTAGTTAGTAGCGTCTGCAAGAATCAATAAAAGATGCACACTAGACTGGTACGACTCATAGAAAAGAGATGATTCAAGAAAGCTACATTTCCCAGCTATCCGGAACGTAAACGTCCAGATTAATTCTAAGTAGTCTAATTGTAAGGTCTTTTAAAAGTGATACCCAAAGAACTATCTTCTCTCGTTGTCATCTTCCCGGGAGGAAGAGCTGCTGCTGGCGCGAGAGAGAAGGAGAAGTATTGTGGTATCTCTCCCGTTGCGGCGTTGCTTGCTGCTGTCAAAACTGAAGCAGAGACTATCATTGAAAAAACAGTTGCACAACGGTCCTATCTACAACCTCATGGGGATAAATGTTATTTTATTCTAAGGATGGTACCCAAACGTTGACACATGGGATGCTAGTAGTTGTCGCTACCAGTACCGAGTAGACTAGTATTCAAGGACGAATACCGCCTACGTGGTACCTACTCCGGAGTACTAGTAGTAGTACCAGGTAGACAACTGTACTGGTGCCTGACACCAAACATCTGGTGGTTGTCATTTTTTTGCGACCTCAACGGTACTATGCCCATCATAGCTGGATTCATTCTTGTATGTACGTTGTGTACAACAGCACTACAGTACGCCTAGCTAGGGCCCAGGTACCGGTATCGGTACCACCAGTCTGAAACAGTTGTAGTTGTGTATGAACATGCAGAACACCAGACCATGTTTGGGTGATTATTTTTTCTTTTAAGCCCAACAAGCCCTACTAGTAGTAGAAGTAGTAGTAGTAGTAGTAGTAGTAGTAGTAGTAGTAGTAGTAGTAGTA
>Ga0100394_1002758_pt1 | contig 14534 bp, 19 predicted proteins | sample CryGeymeta201518_FD_81549 | JGI IMG/M metagenome (GOLD analysis project Ga0100394, IMG submission 81549) | Groundwater microbial communities from Crystal Geyser aquifers in Utah, USA - Crystal Geyser metaG 2015-18 | ecosystem: Environmental > Aquatic > Deep subsurface > Groundwater | place: USA... | reverse complement strand
TTGCTCTTTCAAGCAACTCAGGCGCTTCAAACTTGCCGCGCACCATGTCCAGAAGGACCGCCTGCCCTTGCCGCGATCTGCCCCAGCACTGAAAGACGGTGTAGTCGTTCGCCTCACGTGTTTTTTGCGCCGTGTCTGCGTAAATCGCGCGCCATTCTATCGGCGGATGTGCGTCCAGATATTGCCACCACTCATCCCTGAATATGCCGCCGCCCGCCGGGGCGGGGCGTTGCTGCATCTGTCCTGCCCACGCGTAAGCGCCCATTGCCCGCTTGTCGCGCTCGATTACGTCCGGCGGAAACCTTGTCGGATCCAACAATTCGCCTTCTGCCTTGCGCGGGTCCGTCCAGCCTATCGACGTTGTGCATCGGCGGTCCGGTTCAAACTCCATCGGCAGGCATAGATGCTCATAACCAAGATCGTTTGCCAGAATATGCCCTGCCGGGTCCGCCTCATGCAACCGCTGCATGATAACGATGATTGCCGATTTCTCCGGGTTGTTAAGCCGCGTCGGAATGGTTTCAGACAAGACACGGATCGCGGTATCCCTGCCCGCCTGCGAGTGTGCCTTTTCCGGCGATAGCGGATCGTCAAGCGTGATCGTATGCCCGCGCCGCCCCGTCATGCTGGCAACAGCGCAGGCTTGCCTAAAGCCTCTGTGTTCATTTTCAAAATACAGCTTTTCGTTCTGGTCGCCGGTCATTTTCAGCGGCCAAAGGCGCTGATACCAGTTGGACGTGACCAACGCCCGCATCATGCGGTTATCCCGGACAGCCAACCCTTGCTCGTGCGCGGCACCGATGTAGCGATGGCCCGGTTGCCCACCCGGCCCCCATAGCCAAGCCGGGAACATGACGCCCACCATCGTGCTTTTGGACGTTCCTGGCGGAATGTTGACTAGAAGCCGCGTTATATCGCCCTTTGCTACCGCCTCCAGATGCTCGGAAATGGCGTCGAGATGCCAGCCCCAAATCAGCTTGTCGGGGATGATGTGCGGCCACGCGCGACGGGTGAAATGTGCCAGACTTTCCGCGCATAGGCTGCGCTCGATCTGGTCAATCGTCTCCCTGTCCAAGTGCGTCATGTGCTGCAAGGATTTCCGCCTTCGCTTCCTTGGATAGCATGGATATGTCGAGGCCGGACTTGGGTGACATGCTGCCGTCTGGGCTTTGGTGGTTTACCAGAGATTGAGGCATGTGACCTTTGGGAGCCATGCGTTCTGCGCTCCACTTCTTTGCATCGAGAATGACGCGGGCGGCGTTCGGGTCAAGCAATCCATCCCGCACCATATCGGCAATGTCGATGATATCGTCAGCGTGTGCGTAGCCGCCCGCTTGCCTTGCGTGTGCGTATTGTTCCATGAATTGCGGATGAGTTACTATCCACAGACACACGGTTGAAAGTCCCGGCGTCTCGTCTTGGCGGCAGAACGAACGCAGGGACTTACCCTCAGCGATCCACATGCAGATGCGGTCTGCAATATCTGCATTATAGCTTGTTGGCCTGCCTGCTGGCATGTGCTGCTCCTGTTTCAAGGCTTTCCACAAGCGAACATGACGTGACACATCACAATACTGTCGAGGCTCGCCTCAATAGCGATTGATGAAGGCGCTAGATTATAAATCCTTTCCCCGCGCAATTCGACCCAGAAATTACCTCTCCCATCAGAACATAACTTGGGAATTTCATTCTGATATTCGCTCCACTTGACTGTAGCCATCAATACACCGCCTCGATAGCGGCCCAGAGCGCAAGTGTTGAGATGGTGACCTCTTGACTTGCCTTTGTGCCGCGATAGCCGCGCGATGCCATATTGTTACCTCTTGCCCTATTGGGGGAGAGTTGCGTTAGCGATGAGTGATTTTTACGTCCGGGTTAATTTCCCAGTCATCAACGAGCATATCGAGAAAGCCTTGCTCGATAAAGCTGCCCTCTACTGGCATTTCCGCATTGTAAAGCATCATATCCGCCGTCATGCAGTCGCCGACTTGCATATCCTTAAGCCATTCAACGGTGTTGCCATTTAACTCCCAGATATCGCCCTTCTTTGGGTTAATCACTTTCCGCTCCAGCACGTCCGCAATGGACGTTTGAAAACACGAATGCTTCGCATCATACTAGCGTGTTCCGGTAGCGCGGTCAACAACATCTGCAAACCGCTCCATCGCCACCACAAACCGCCTGCCGTGGTCTGTTAACCGCCCCCCGTCCATCGCGTCAACCCGCCCATAGGACACGTCGCTTATGGCATCTTGGTGATAGTCTGCCATGCTGGTGAAATACCCGCGCCATCTTGCCCATGCGTTTGAAGCATCGCTAGCTTTCTCGTCCTCTGTCCGCAGATCGGGCTTGTCGTCTGGCCTGACTTGGAAATCATCACCCGGCATCATTTCCAGCTTTGCGGTTGCCGCGTGAAGGCGCAGGCCAAGACAGAGGCGCAGATACATGGCTTCCGAAGCCGTGAAGGCGCGATAGACTGCCCATAGGCGTTGTGCGACTTCCGGCTTGTGCGTGACATAGATCGCGCGGCCCGCCGCTTCACCATAGGCCGGGTCACGCGTTTCCATGATGTCCTTAGGCGAAATGCCTGATTGACGGGCGCGGGCGGTCAGGACAACCATTTGCGCATCAGGCTCGGCGTTCAATTCCTCCATCCTGGCGCGGCCTCGTTTTTTTGCCTTCGGGACTTCGGCGAGATCGGGCAATGATAGCTTTGCCAGCTTTTTAAGGTGTAGCTTCTGCCCCTTGGTTTTTGCCTTGGTCATTTCTGCCCTCGCTTGCCATAGAGTTGCTCTGCAATGTTGATGATTTTCTGCCTCGTCCAGTCGTCCTCGATCTCTATTGGATCAATTACCGCCAGTCCGTGCCGCTGCCATGCCTCTGCGCAGGCGTCACGGTTTCGGCGCTTGGCTTCTGCGCCCGTGGGCGGCTCGGCGTTCGCCTTGTGGTAAATGTTAGACACGAGACGGGTCATGGCAACGGATGATTCTGCGGCCCATAGGGCTCAAGGTTCTCCGGGTCAATTTCGCTCGGGCGGTGTTGCCGAGATAGGCTTTCCGTAGACTCTGCCAGTAGCCCCTCGAACCATTGCTGTTCGGTAGCCCCGGCGTTGCGCATGTGGCGGCGCAGTTCGCTGAGGTTGTAGGCGATCAGGGCGGGAATGGAGTAGGTCATGCCACCCTCTCGATCAGCATGGTTCCTCTGGTGTCGATCCGCCGCCGTGTGATCAGCCCTTCGGCCTCAAGTTCCCGCGCGTAGGCCCGGACGGTCACGTTGGCGGCGCGAATGGCCTCAGCCAACTTCGGCACGGTTGCGCCTTTGGGCGGTATGGCCTCCAGCAGCATGGCCTTGGCATGGCTGCGAGCGTCGGTGGTCTTGACAGGCATACCGTTGGATCCTTTCACCACCGGGGCGATGCGCCTGGCTTGAAAGCTGGCGGCGGCGGGATGGGCGCGCTTCATCTTGGCGACGGCCTCGATGGGCTCGCGGGCCTTGATGACGTGTTTGACCTTTCCGATGGCGGTGACTGCGGTGACTTCGTAGCGGTTCATTTGGTGAGCCTCCATACCCCATGTTTCTCCATTGTGATTGCCCCCGTTTTGCGCAATTGAATAGATCAGACATTTTCCCCTCAAAATTGATCCCCGCGCGGTTACGTGTCTTTGGTTTCCCCGCGCTGGGTTATGCGGTTTGCGACGATTGGCGGTGTGAAACCCATGAAAAATTGCCGCACGTCGCGCCCCACATAATTCCTACATTGCCAGTGACAGAAGATCACCAGACCCATCTTGGATATAATCACCCTTGGCCTTTGCGATGTTCTTGGCGGCTTGGTTGAAATAGGACGTTTTCAGTTCAACCCCGATGCCGCGCCGCCCGAGATAAACCGGGCTGTAGACCTCTGACCCAACCCCCATAAATGGCGTGAAAACCGTTTCGCCGGGGTTTGTGTATAGTTCGACGCACCGATGGATAATATCCAGCATCAGCGGGTGAACGTGTTTGACGTCATCTGGTTCGCGCGCCTCGCCATCATCGACAACGGCTCTGGCGGTCAACCCGCAACCCGTCTTTTTTTTGTTGCTGGCGCGAATGTCCATCCACGCGCTCGACGCATAACGCCTCCAGACAAAGTGTGAAAACCTGTTTTCCTTCTGGTCTCCGTCAAAATCTCGGAATTGCCGGATTTCGTCTGGCATGTGTTCTTCTCCGAAATACCGCTTAAAGCCGCGCTCATGTGTGACCGGCACGGCGTTTTCCCCGCCCTTGCGGAAAAACAGGATGTAATCCGCATGTGCGATGCTTGATTTCGTGCTATCCTCGCAAATCGTCTGGTGTGCCAATCCGCGCACCATTGTCCGCAATCTGACCGCAAGAGGCTCATTCCATTTCAACCTCCGCCCGATATATTGGAACCCGGCGTCCTGATACAACTTGATTATGTTGCCCGGTAGGTCATGCGAACTCCCCACCGCGTCCTCACCAATATCCATGCAATGCACGGCGTTAATACGCCCCGGCTTTGTGACGCGGTAGAGGTGATCAATCAAGAACCTGTATTGATTATAGAACTCCTCGTAATTGTAACAGTTCGACATGTCCCGCTCGTCGCCGCTGTATTGAAACAGCCCCGCGAATGGTGGCGAATAAACGGACATGTCAACCGAATTGCTCGGCATGTCCGCGATGACCTCGACACAATCCCCGTTATAGATTGCATAGTCGTCGGTGATGATTTGATTGCTTACAGCCATGTCGGCAACTCCGCTTTGAGTGTTTCCTTGAAAATCTTGTTATGCTTCTGCGCGTCGATCATGTGTTCCATCATTTCGAAAAACATCTTGTCGGCAGCTTCGGCTTTCCGCTTTCTGGCATTCGCCACATTTGAAAGCGAAGTCGTTCCGATCTGGTAAACGGTAACATCTCGCTTTTGACCAAACCGCCAGAACCGCCTTACAGCCTGATAGTATTGTTCATAGCTGTAATCGTCGAAATACGTGGTTGCGGCGCAGTGCTGCCAGTTTACCCCGAGCGCCGCGATCTTAGGCTTGGTGACAAGATATTTTATCTCTCCAGATTTGAACGCAAGGAATTTTTCCTCTTTCGCCTCATCCTTGTCTGACCCGGAAAGATTTACAGCGCCGGGAATGATCTGAGATAGATATTCCGCTTCCGCATTGAATTGGCACCACGAAACGCCGCAATCGTGTTTCGTGATCAACTCCGCCGCCAAATCACACCTTTTCTTGATTGTCGCCTTCTTTTCTTCGCGCTCCATAGGTAATCCGCGAACAGGCATTGCGAACAACTGGCCATCAAGGGGCATAGACTTGATTTCATGGTGCTCCTCGATGAGATTTGGCAACACCCACCCATCATCCGAAAACCCAAGATCCGAAGGCTTGCGAACCGCGCGCGCCCAACTCGCAACCCACCGCCAGAAATGCGGCTCTGCATGTCCCTTAAACCGCCATTGCTGGCCGATGTGCGCGGGATGCAGCGTGTCGTCGTTCGACTTAAAGAATGTCGCCAGCATGTCCATATGGGCCATATCGCCAAGGGCCTCAGATGACGTGCCTAATTCGGTGTAATCATTCGGGCTTGGCGTTGCGGTATACATGCCGCGATATTTTACCTTGCGCATGAAAACCGTTATCGCCGATCTGATCGCACCATCAACGTTTTTCAGGATGCTGCTTTCGTCACAAACAACGCCGCCAAAATCATCGGCATTAAAATAATGCAACCGCTCATAGTTCGTCGTGATGATGCCTTTGCCGGGAGGCCATTTCCCATCTGACGAACGGAAAGCCTCTATTCCAAACTTCTCCGCTTCTTCTACGGTTTGCGATGAAACCGAAAGTGGAGCCAAGATCAAAACAGGTTTGTTCGTTTTCCTGTGAACGTTCTCCGCCCATACAAGCTGCATCAAGGTTTTGCCAAGACCGCAATCGGCAAACGTCGCAGACCGGCCCTGCCGACATGCCCATTCGATCAAGTGATTTTGGAAATCAAAGCAATTCGGGTTTTCATAGATTGGATCAAACCCAAACTTCCCGGCAAGGTGCGTCTTGCCCTCGACAAACTGTCTATATTCCTCAAGTGACATTTTCTCTCCCATCGTGTTTCATTGCGTGATCCTTACATGGAGTAGGTTATGTCTGCACCGCCCGGACCGTCATTCCGCCCTTGACGCCGCGCATCACATGCAGCCGCGCGGCCTCGGCGTTTGCGGCCTTGAGGCAGCATTGCCGCTTCCCAATGTCGAGGCGGTAAAGTGTGACTGAGAACGGGTTCATTTGGTGGTCCTCCTAAAACGGGATAGGGTCTTCGTGGGTCTGCGGCTTGGACCGCTTGGCGATGGAGATGATTTCGGATTGCGGAAATTGCTTTTGCACTTCGGCAAAGAGCGGGTTGTCGATCCGCAGGGCTTTCAGCGCCACACCGACTTCCCGCAGCGAGAAGAACCGCAGATCCGGGCGGGCCTCGTGGTGGACCTGCCAGTCGCGGCCTTCACGCATGACGGCGAACCGAAAGCCGTCGATCTCGGCTTCCCAATAGTCGGGGCTGGCGGGCTGGTGGCCCAGGCGTGTGGCCTCGGCGTCCATTGCCTGCATTCCGCGGATGCAGTTCCCGACAGCGGCGATGCAGGCGGCGGGATCGCTGTCCTCTATGCAGGCGTTAAGATGTGCGACCGCCGCGCCATACCGTGCGGCCAGTTCCGGCGAAACCAATCCGGGTAGCTGGTCGATGCCCCACTTGCGGTCCATGTCGGTGGCGGCGCGGTCGAATGGTGCGATGGCGTGGTCCACTTCGATCTCCCTTGCGGTGGAGCCTGGATTGAGCAGGCGGTCGCTCTTGCGTTGGCGGCGCGGGCGGGCGGCGGTCATGATAAACTCTCCATTTTGCTGCATTGCGGCATTGCGCCGGTCGCGCGAATTTGCCTAGTCCGGTAAAAACCAGCTTGCTGCGCCTGCGCCACTGGCAAAGGCGCAGTGGCGCGCGTTTGCGCCGCTGGTTTTAACCTTGGGCAAAATTCAGCAGCGGCGCAGACCAAGTGCGCCACTGGCGCGCCACTGAAAAAACCCAGTGGCGCACTCATAATTGGTCCCCTACGCGGCCAATTGCGGTCACGCCTTTCTTGTTTTTTCGCTGCGGTGCAGAATAATATTCTATCTCCTCGATCAGTCCGTTTTGCAGCCATGCCTTGATGATCTGCTTGGCCTGTCCTTCGGACTTGAAGTCCTCGGCGCGCGCGAATGGGTAATCGACAATCAGTTTCCCGACCCACCGCGCCTTGTCTTGTGGCCGCAGTGAATAGTGTTCTTTGCCTTCGTCGTTCTGCACACCGGCATTGATCAGTCCCAGGATGGTGTTGATCACGTTGTCGGTCATGCCCTGCCACTCGTCTGGCAAATCAAATGCGGTTGCCACGCCGACCCATTCCCCATTGGCGATCTGCACGCCAACCATGCGCCTGTAGACGGCCTTGACGGCGGGTGGTGCGAGGTTTGCCTTGCCATCATCAACGCGGAACAGGCCCATCGCTTCGTCGGGTTTGACGCCCAGTTCTATGGCGTCCTTTTCTGGAATTCGGTTGATCACGCGGGCGGCTCTAGCTGCGCCGATCAATGATCCAGCGCCCCGAACGCTGTCTATGTCGGCTTCCTGCCCGTTGCCTTTTCTGATGTGATGCACCAGCCCGATTGCGCATCTGCATTCGTCGGCGACTTCTCTGATCTGCGCCACGACCGAATTGACGGCCATATTGTCATTCTCGTTGATCTGGTGTGCGCCGACAAACGGGTCAATCATTACGCACCCGATGTTGCGCTCGGGGATCTTGATTTTCATGTGATCCACAAGCGCCGTGTTTGAAATTACGCCGTCGCGTGTCTGGGCCGCGAATATCATGCTGAACTCGCGCCCCGCATCGACAAACAACTTGCCCCGCACTTCGTCTGGCGTGATGCCGTAGTGACGCATGGCCGCAAGCACGCGCCGTTTCATTTCATCCATCGGATCTTCGAGGTTGACGATCCAGACGTTGCATTGCTGCTTTACCGGCTCGCCCAATAGCGGCTTGCCGGTGCAGATCGCCAAGGCCTCGACGATTTGCAGGGATGTTTTCCCTATGCCGCCAGCCGATGCCAGGACGCTGACAAAACTGCGGAGGTAATGGTTTCCATATATCCACTGGCGCGGCTCGATGCCCGCCTCGTCAAAATCATCGTAAAGCGTCGGCCAATCCGAGACTGTTTGGGGATTGGCATCTGCCGGATCAGAAGGTGCTATCGAAGGAGACGTAGCAATCTGAAAAGACGCGGCGGCAGTCGCTGCGATTGTTTCGGGCTTTCCCATCCGCGCGATGGCTGACAGATCAGCGCCATTTTGCTTTGCGAGGTGAAAGACGGATTTATATCCGATGCCCTTACCGACTTCAAAGCTGCGCCACTTGGCCTCGACTTCACGCGGATCATAACTGGCGTAATCGGCTGACCACTGCTGCGCCACTTCAAGCCCCGCGCTGGATCCGGCGTAGTAATCGTGAATGCCCATAAGGCACTCTAGCCATGTCTTGTAGTCACTGGCGGCGGGCGCGTATCTCAGGGCCTCTCTGAATTGTTCTTCCGTGGCGCGTTCATCTGACTGATGATGGAACATGCCGATATTGAACAGTTGCGCAGTTTGCGGTGGCTGCGGATTGCCGCCTGACCAATCCCGAATTTGTGCATCGGCCCAATCACGAAAATCCTGCATTTCGGCTTTTGTGGGCACTGGCAGATCCGTGACTGGCGTTTCCCATAATTCGCGCCCGATCCACTTGTAGAGCTGTCCGGTATCTGGGTGTCTGCCATAAACCACGGCTTGCCGCGTCAGGGTGCGGATTTCAACCTGGGCGCTCAGGCCATCGGCCTCGGCCTTGACGGTGTTCTGGATCTTGTAGCCGCATTTATCGAGGCCAACCACGATAGCGGTCTTGGGATATTGCCCGACACGCTCAAGGCAACCGGGAAACCTGCGCTTTGCCTCATCTGCGATGGTGGCGGAAAGTTCCGCATCATAAACATCTATGTCGATAAAGCAGTTGTTCGTATGCAGGACGCCAACCAGCATGTCAGGCTGATTGAAATATTTCGGCACATCTTCCTTTGTCATTCTAAGGTTTTGCCAGCTGGGGAGCGTTGGCCCCTTACATCCTGCCGGGATTGGCACCGGGAAATATCCAAGCGTGATCAGGCGGCACACCAGATCGGGCACGTCTTTGGGGCGAGAATACGCTTCTGCCGCCATCATTCATCGGCCTCGATAACACCAAATGGTTCCTCGCCTGCGTCTGCGATTGCCTCGTTTATGAGTACACGCATGGCGGCAAAGCCCTCGACCGCATACATGGGCTGTCGTTGACTTTTTGCCTTGTGCGGCCAGAAGTTCAGAATGATCGTCTCGGCATCCTCGATTGGCAGTATCGCCTGCACATGCCACGGTGCCTTGTCCGGGGAGGGTTGAAAGAAGCGGATGTCGGGATAGTATTCGATAACTGCGTCGAACTTCTGGCAGTTGCCGCGCTCAAAATCGTCTCGGAAATAGTATTGCATCATGCGGTCAAATCCTGATGAAGTCGCCGCACACTTTGGGGTCGGCTATTGTATGGTGGTCGGCGCAGGGCGGCGGTGTGCTTGCAGGCTGTTGCCGCCCTGCGCGCTAGTCAGAAACCTCCAGGCAGTGCCGCCGCGGGCTGCGGTGCGGGCTGTGGTGCCGGTTGAGGCGTGGGCGTTGGCGCAGCCGTTTCAATCGCGGGCGCATCATCCTTGAGGCAATCGGGGCGCTCGACCCAATCAATCACTTGCAGGATCGGCTTGTTGCTGTTGCCGCTTTTCATGGTCTGAGATTCCACGCCGATCTGCTTGACCAGCGGCAGAAGCCGCCCGTTCTGCGATTTGGCGGGCCATTCGGCGCTGATCTGCTTTGCCAGCTTGGCAAAGGCATCATAGGCCCCGAAATTGCCTTGCTCCCACGTTGCCGCCTGCCCGCCACCGATGGCGCAGCGGATCGACAGTGCCTGCGACCACGCATATTTGCCGTTGGCCGTCTTGCTTTCGTCGGGGCGCGACGTGGCCTGGCTGAAAGTCGGGTTCCAGCGTTTTTCCGGGGCCTGCCCGGTTGCGCCGTCTTTCATCCATCCCAATTGCAGCGTGTCCAGATCGAGAACGCAGCCATTGGCAAAGGCGGGAATGACGTATTCGAACTTCTCGTCTTTTTCATCCTTGCCGCGCAATACCCACGATTTTGGGGCAAATCCCTTCTGCGCGGATCCGTTGCTGGTCCAATTCATCCACGGCCCTTTGCTGCCGCCTTCGTTTCCGGTGTCGATTTGAAAACTCATCGTCTTTTCCTTTTCTCTCGGTTCTGACAATTGCGCTATTGCCGGGATTGGCGCGGGCGCTCCCGCATCGTGCAGACTGGCAGCGCCAGCTTGCAGAATGGCTTTATGATCTTCTTCGGCCTGTGTTATGGCGTCGTAGTATTCGGGATAATCGAGGCTGAGTGCGTCGAGGATCAGGCTTTCCTCGATCAGCGTGGCATTCACTTCCGCGATGGTTTCGCAGGCCTCGATTGCTGCGATGATCTGTCTGTGTTTGCGTTCTGCGCGCGTGGCAAAACCGCGAAACGTGACATCCCCATCGTATTCTTTTGGTGCAGGCGGAAATGGCAAGGCGCTGCCCGTGTCGATCGAGAATGTCATGCCATTCCCTCCCTGATCAGGTAGGCAAATCCCTCAAGGCTGATGTCGATCAGGTGCACATCTTCGGCAGACCAGCGGCCCCGGCTGATGCACTCCATCGCGGCGCGGAGTTGAACGCGCACGCGGGCGTCCTGACGATCAAAGCGGTAAATCACGGCTGGGCGCTTGTCAGCGGCCAGAGCGGCCTTGACCGCCTGCGCCCACCATGCGGCCTGAAAGCCGCCGCCTGCGTAACGCTTTGCTTCAATGACAAAGGGAAAGGCCGGATCGTCGCAGATCAGGTCGCCCAAATCGGACTTGCGGTATTGGTCCAGATCGCGGCGGAACGTGATGCCGGTCAGCAAGAATAATTCCTTGCCAATTTCGCGCTCGAATGCGCTGCCCTTGTTGCGTGAATTAGTCATTCCGCCCCCTCAGAAAAGACCCCGACGCCTGGCGCGCCGGGGTGAGTTGACAGGAGACAGTAAACCCCGCTGCGGTCCCCGGCAGCGGACGGGATTCAGAAACAGCATCCCCACCGCCGCCAGCATGAGCCAGATGGAGGCGGGCAGTGGAACAGGTGTCGTGCTTGCCGGTGGCGGGGCAACAGCCTTGCCGTTCCCGCCGTCGCCGTCGAACAAAAGCAGAAGTGCTGCCACGAGAACAACGCCACCGATGATGGGCCACAGATCGCCCTGCACGGGCGCGGCCTCGATGATTGGCATTGGCGACCACTTGCCGCCGTGATAAATGCTGGCGTCGTAAATCGGCGGAAGCGTTGCAGCGTTCGCTGGTGCGGCGAGGCACAAGAGCGCCAGCGCGGCAAAGCGACCGGGCAGCGTGACATGTGTTGATGTGAGCGCGGTCAGTTTCATCGCCAGATGTAGGGCGGCGGCAGTCGGCACTTTGCGTCCTTCACTGAACCGCAAAGCCGCGTTCGGGAGGTGTGACGCACGCCGCTTTATCAGTGCGGTGATGGGCATCATCCAGCTTTGCAACTGCATCACACCGCCGGAAAGCGGATGGACAGACCGGGCATAACGCCCGGCCAAATAGTTGATGAAATCAGCCGACGACATAAACTGTCACATCCTCCGGCAGATCGGCCTTGAGAGCATCCACGCAGCGATCAAATGCCTCGCGCAGAACGCGGTCACGGTCGTGCATGTCGATCTGAAAGCGCAGCTTGCCTTCCTCGATCCGAAAGCGAACCATGAACTTGATCCGCTGCGGGTCCATGCCGCGATAGACAGGGGCAAGAATGATGAAGTGATCCGGCAAGGTCACTGCGCCGCGCGTCTCATTTTCCTCAACATATTGGAATTGCCGCTGGCCATCGTACAGGCGTTGCGATGACTTAAACGAAACCTTTTTCGTCGCATCGAAAGTCATCACCATGTCCATTACGTCGGCTGCGTCGGGCTGCACGACATCGACGGCACGCTCCTCCAGAAACATGCCGAATTCGACCTGCGACATGGCCCTACCGGAAACCTTGCGCCACGCCTTGAGAATATCGCTTTGCAAAGCCTCAAACCGCGCGTCGTGGGTTTTGTGCGACGGTTCGTCCGGCTCATCGCCGTCGATCTTAGCGATTATCTTCGCAGCCTCATAATTGGCAGTGATCATTGTGGCGGTGGTCTGGAACCGCGCCAAGTATGCCGCCAAGGACGCGACATCGACAAAGCGATGGTCAGCTTTGATCCGGTCTGGCACCTTTTGGAACTGCTCCAAAGGTTCCATCCGGTAGCCGTCTGGCACCACGGCAAATTGCCCTGTCGCGGCGGGGTCAAACGAAACCGACGAAGCAAATTCGGCGCGACGAGCCGCTTCGTGTTCGGTAAGATCAGCCATCAACGCGATCCCCCTTCATCAGCCCCAGCTGCTCCATCGACGGGCTTTCACGAGTCAGGTCGCCGTTGCGACCCATGAAAAAGAACGACTGCCCGAAGTCGATCTGCGGGGCCTTCGCGGAAACCTTGGCCGACGCTGCAAATCCCATCTCGCCGTTGGGAGCAATTTCCAGGGCGACAGTCACGGTGCCTTTTTTGCCTGTGCGCTGCACCGCGCCGATAACATCGCGCAGTTGCTGGTCTGCGGTCTCGACAGGCAAGCCGCCGTCGATCCGCCCGAGTGCCATTAGAAAATGGCTGTTTCCTTCGCTCATTTCATGTATCCTTCTGTTGCAGGTGAATCCGAGCGCGCCGAATTGACGCCCGCCGCACTCGGGAAAGCGCCATTGCGCTTGCCAGAAAGCGGTTCTTGACCGGGCAGCGTGTTCCGCGCCGCCGCCCGGTCTGTCCCCAGCGCAGGGGAGGGCTGCGCAAGGGTGTTCATGTGGTGGCCCGATCTGACGATTTGAAACTGAACACGCTGCGCGGCAATGGCCTGCAAGCTGCGCGTTCCAATCCATCAAGCCATGATGCTGGCAACTTATCCCGCCACCGCGCGCGCAATACCGTTGCGACCGGAACGCCCAGAGCCTCGGCTACGCGCGCGTGGCCGATATCATCAAGTATTTTAGCAACCACCGACAAACCTCTCGGAAAATATCCCTTATGTTTGTTAAACTTTGGCTTTTCTGTTCTGATTGCATTGGCTTCTGTTTTTAAAGCATCTGTCCGGTTGTCAAACCATTCATACTTTGTAGATGCGAGAAAATCAAAAAATTCAGACCCATAGTCATGTTCGAGGAGGCGACGATATGGATTTCCAGTGATACCAACGTAAAGAAGTTTTCCTCTTTCGTCATAATGACGATATACAGCAGTTTTGATTTTTTCCAGTTGAACAACGTTATTTTTTCCAAGCTGATTCATCGGAAATTTCCAATCCAGTTATCTGAGACAGCCGCGCGCGGAAAATACGACGCGGTATTGCGTGACCGTTTAACCACCTGGACAAATCAGATTGCCCAACTGGAACCTGCGAAGCCACCCAAGCCAGCTTGCGCCCTTCTTGCTCCGCCCATTTTCTGATTTGATCTCGTGCATTTTCCATATAGCCAACCTAAACGCAAAATTTTTTGTTGTCAATCCGTCTTTTTTATTGCGTAACCGCAAGCGTGCCTGTAGTGTCACTTCATCAACCGCGCATCTGCGCAGAGAGGGAGAGACGAAATGAACAACCGCGTTAAAGCCTACAAGGCTTTCAATCAAGACATGACGTGTCGCGGATTTCAGTATGAAGTCGGCAAGACATACAAGCACGAGGGCGATGCAAGTCTTTGCAATACAGGCTTCCACGCCTACCTGCATCCGCTTGATGTCTTGAATTGCCACCCCGTCACATCGCGGTTCGCCGTTGTAGAACTGGACGGCGTTTCGCCTGAAACGGATGAGGACACAGAAGTTTGCGGTGCTGAAATCACAATTCAGGCCGAAGTGCAGATAAGCGATCTGGTGGATGCGGCTGTCAAACATGTGTTTGACGCAGCGCAATGGATCAAAGGTAGTGCCGCAACAGGCGACAGAGGCGCGGCCCACGCAACAGGCTACAGAGGCGCGGCATCCGCAACAGGCGACAACGGCGCTGCCTTCGCAACAGGCATCAGCGGCGCGGCCTTCGCAACAGGCGACAACGGCGCGGCCTCCGCAACAGGCCGCAGTGGCGTGGCCTCCGCAACAGGCAGCGGCGGCGTGGCCTCCGCGACAGGCCGCAGTGGCGTGGCCTCCGCAACAGGCATCAGCGGCGCGGCCTTCGCAACAGGCCACAGTGGCGCGGCCTCCGCAACAGGCCACAGTGGCGCGGCCTCCGCAACAGGCCACAGTGGCGCGGCCTCCGCAACAGGCCACAGTGGCGCGGCAAT
>Ga0100394_1002754_pt1 | contig 14545 bp, 15 predicted proteins | sample CryGeymeta201518_FD_81549 | JGI IMG/M metagenome (GOLD analysis project Ga0100394, IMG submission 81549) | Groundwater microbial communities from Crystal Geyser aquifers in Utah, USA - Crystal Geyser metaG 2015-18 | ecosystem: Environmental > Aquatic > Deep subsurface > Groundwater | place: USA... | reverse complement strand
GGTAACCCGCGCCACGGTGCGCGCCCGGATGGCGCGGCTGTCAAACGCCGGCGAGATCCGTGGCTTTACCGTCGTCACGCGCGGCGATCTGGCCCGCAGCCCGGTGCGCGCGCTGACCATGCTGGGCATCGAGGGGCCGGGGATGGAGCGGATCCGGCGGCAATTGTCGGGCCGGCGCGAGGTGCAGGCCGTGCACGCCACCAACGGCAAATGGGATCTGATCGTGGAGCTTGGCACCGAGACGCTGGAAGACCTCGACGCGGTGCTGCGCGATATTCGCAGGCTGGAGGGGGTGAGCACCTCGGAAACCAGCCTGCTTTTGTCGACCAGCCGCTACAGCCGCGTCTGATCAGCCCTTGGGGCGGCGTGGCGGCTGACTGTGGCCCTTGTGCGCAGGCTTGCCGCCGGGTTTGCCCTTGGACTTGCCGCCGGGACGCTCGAACCGCTTGGACGGATCGGCGGCAGAGGGGCGGGTGGCGGGCTTGCCTGCATCGCGTGGTTTGGCGTCGGGCTTTCTGGCATCCGGTTTCGGCCCGCGCGGCTTGTCCGACCGGGGTTTGTCGGGCCGGGGTTTGTCGGGCCGGGGTTTGTCCGACCAGGGCTTGTCGCCGCGCGGTTTTGGCCCATCGCCACCGGGCTTGCCGGGCTTGCCGGTGTGGCCCTTCGGCCCGTCTGCGGTCTGGCGCGCAGCTTGCCCTTGGGGGCGTCGCCGTCGCGCCTTGGCTTGGCGTAGGGTTTGACCGAATCCCGGACATAGGCCTCGCGCTCTGCGGCCTCTTCGGGGCTGCGGCGGGACGTCGTTTCGCGCGGCGCGCGATGCGGTTTGTCACCGCGCGGGGCCGGGTTGCCGCGCGGGGCGTCGGGGCGCGGTTTGCGCGGCGGCGGGCCAACATCGGGCGCGGCGTCGAGCGCGCGCACGGTGATCCCCTCATCCAGTTCCGCGCCGTCGCCAAGTGCTGCGAGGAAGCCCGTGATGCTGGCCTCGGTCAGTTCCACGAAGGTCTCCGACGCCTGCACGCGGATCGCGCCGATGGCGGTCTTGTCGAGCTTTCCGGCCCGGCACAAAAGCGGCAGAAGCCAGCGCGCCTCGGCCCGGTCATCGGCGCCGACAGACAGCGCGACCCAGCGGCTTGGACCGAAGGGCTTGCGCTCGCGGGCCGGTGACGCGGCGTCGGGGGCCGAAAGCTCTTCGGGGGCGGAATGGTGGCTGCGGAACAGGCGCAGATCGGCGGCGGCGGTGGTCGTGGGGTCGTGCAATTCCAGCAGGCGGGCGGCGAAGGCGGTTTCGTCCTCGCTTACCGCGTCCGACCAGACGGGATCGGACAAGAGCCGCTCCTCATCCATCCGCAGGATGTCTTCGGCCGAAGGCGGCACGGTCCATTCGGCGGTGATCTTGGCCCATTTCAGCAGCCGCTCGGCCTTGTTCGCCGCCTTCATCGGCACGATCAGCGCCGACAATCCCTTGCGCCCGGCGCGGCCCGTGCGGCCCGACCGGTGCAGCAGGGATTCGGTGTTGGAGGGCAGATCGGCGTGAATCACCAGTTCCAGATCGGGCAGGTCGATGCCGCGCGCGGCCACGTCGGTGGCCACGCAGACCTTGGCCCGCCCGTCGCGCATCGCTTGCAGGGCGTTGGTGCGCTCCGACTGGCTAAGCTCACCCGACAGGCTGACGACGGAAAAGCCACGATTGGCGAAGCGGGTGGTCAGGCGCGCGACCATGGCGCGGGTGTTGGCGAAGACGATCGCCTTCTTGCCCTCGTGATAGCGCAAGAGGTTGATGATGGCGTGTTCGGCATCGGGTGCGGCCACGCGCAGCGCCTTGTAGGTGATGTCGCTATGTTGCTTGCCGCTGGTCACGGTGGTGACGCGCACCGCATCGCGCTGGTAGTTTTTCGCCAGCGTGGCGATCGTCTGCGGCACTGTGGCCGAGAACATCAGTGTGCGCCGCTCCTCGGGTGCTTCGCCGAGCATGAATTCGAGGTCTTCGCGGAAGCCCAAATCGAGCATTTCATCGGCCTCGTCGAGCACGATGGCGCGCAGGCCCGACATGTCCAGCGTGCCGCGCTGGATGTGGTCGCGCAGGCGGCCCGGCGTGCCGACGACGATATGCGCGCCGCGCTCCAGCGTGCGGCGTTCGTCGCGGAAATCCATGCCGCCGACACAGGACACCACCTGCGCGTTTGCCTTGGCGTAGAGCCAGCGCAATTCCCGCATCACCTGGAAGGCCAGTTCGCGCGTCGGCGCGACAACCAGCGCCATCGGCACGCCGGCGGGCGGCATCGTTTCGGCCTCGCCCATCAGCGTTTTGGCGATAGCAAGGCCAAAGCCCACGGTCTTGCCCGATCCGGTCTGCGCCGAGACCAACAGGTCCGAGTCTTCAAGGTCCGGCTTGGTCACCGCTTCCTGCACGTCGGTCAGGGTGTCATAGCCACGCTCGGCAAGGGCATCGGATAGGGTCTTGATCATGGCAAGGGGGGTCCGTCAGGTCTGTCGTGGGGCGTTCGGCCCACGCAAAAACGGATGCCTATCCCTGCGGTGGCGGAATGTATAGGGGAAATCGACCGACGGTCAGGCGGCGCGGCGCGCCGCCATGACACAAAGCCCCAGCAAGACCAGCGAGATGATCACGTTGTAATTGGCCATCGACAGGCCAAGCATCTGCCACGAGATTTCATCGCACAGGACCACCGGTGTGCCGCAATCGGGGTCCAGCAGTCCGCAATCGGAATTGAGCAGGTCGACCCCGCGCGACGTGCAGGAGGCCGGGCCGTCCCACCACTGGCGTTCCACGCCGCTATGGAAGGCAGCAAGTCCGGTTGACACGGCCATGTTCAGCGCCCCGGCCCAGGCCACCAGTGCCTTGGGGAAAATCCCGCCGATGACGCCGAGTGCGATCCCCGCCCGGTGCGGCCAGCGCTGCCAGAAGCACATGGCGCAAGGCTCCAGCCCGATCACGAACTGAAAGAACAGCGCCCCGAAGAACAGCGCGGCAGAGCCGAGCCCGACAAGGATCAGCAGCGCGCGCCGCGAGAGAAAGGAAAGCATCACAGGTATTTCACCACGTAGAAACCACCCGCGATCCCTATCACGATCAGCGTGAACATCAAGCCGAGACGCTTCTCGATGAAATCGCGGATCGGTGCGCCGAATTTCCACAACAGCGCCGCTACGACGAAAAACCGCAACCCGCGTGCGATGATGCTCGACAGCACGAAGACCCCGAGGTTCAGCTGCGTGACCCCCGACATGATGGTGATCACCTTGAAGGGAAACGGCGTGACGCCCGCGATCAGCACCGCCCAGGCGCCCCATTCGTTGTACCGGGTTCGGAAACCATCGAAATAGGCATCCTTGCCGTAGAATTCCAACACCGGGCGGCCGACGCTCTCGAAGAGGCCGTAACCGATGTAGTAGCCCAGCAGCCCGCCCAGCACCGAGGCGACGAGGCACACGGTGGCGATCACGAAGGCGCGCCCCGGGGTGGCGATGATCATCGGGATCATCAGGATATCGGGCGGGATCGGAAAGACGGAACTTTCGAGAAACGAAATCACCGCCAGCGCAATGAGCGCGTAACGGTGCCCGGCAAGGCGTGTCGTCCAGTCGTATAACCCGCGGATCATGCTCGCCTCCGATCAAGTGTCATCGCGCGATGCCCGATCCCTGCCGGCCGGTCAAGCGCCTTCGCGCAGCGCCGGGCGTTGCGGCGGAGCCGCGACGCGCCATGCCCAGGCAAACGGCAAACGGCAAAGGGGAAAAGGCAGATGGCAAACTGCGCCCGCGTGGCGTCGGCATCAACCTGCATCCGCACGCGGTCCGCGAACTGTTCGAACTCGGGCTTGAAGAGAAACTCGACGCGATCGGGTTGCGCACGGGAGAGATGGCCTGTTGCTCACAGCGGGGCGGGCTGATCTGGCCGGAACCGCGCGGGCTGGAGGCGGGATGCAACTGGCCGCGATACTCGGTCCACCGGGGCGAGTTGCAGGGGTTGCTCTGCCATGAGCTGCCGGAGCGCTGCCGGCCGGAGGTGATCACCACCGGCGCGGCGCTGGCAGGCTGGAACGCGGGTGAGCACGGCGTCGTCGCACACCTGGTCAACCGGCGCAGCGGCGCAACACGATGATGTAGCGCGGGGTGACACGGGCGCCGCCGGTCCTGTCGGGGCGCACGATGGCGATGGTCGGCACCGCGGCGCGCAAGGTCGTCTGCTATCCGATCGGGGATATCGACGAGGACGAGCAGCGCCTCGACTGGCGCGACATTCCGGGGCTGATCCGTGACGCCGATGGCGTCTGGGAATGCCCGAGGGTCGACCGCGATCCGCTGCCGAGGTGGCGCTATGGGCGGGTTTCGCTTCTGGGCGACGCAGCGCATGCGGTGTATCCGATCGGATCGAACGGGGCGACGCAAGCGATCCTCGATGGCCGGGTGCCGGTGCGCGAGATGCTGCGCCACGGGCAAGCTGCGGCAGCGCTGGTGGCCTGCGATATCGCAGGTGATGAGCCGGGCGGAACTGGACGAGGTGGCCGCCGGCTACAAGACGATCGCCGGGTTCGACCTGGCGCAACTGAATGCCCGGCTTGGGCTGATGCATTTGTGACGCGGGCGCGGCCAACGCGCTGTTGACAGGCGGACGGCGGCGCACAACCCTGTCGGCCGTAACAGGAGCGCCCGCGATGACCCCCAGCTATGACCGTATTCCCGAGATCGCCCTCGACTGGCACCGGCAGGGCAGGGGCGCGGTTCTGGCCACGGTGGTGGAAACCTGGGGCAGCGCGCCGCGCCCGGTGGGAAGCCAGCTGGTGATTTCCGGAACCGGCGAGATGGAAGGCTCCGTCTCGGGCGACTGCGTCGAGGGTGCGGTGGTGGTCGAGGCGGTGGAGTGTCTTGAGAAGGACGAGGCGACGCTCCTGGAATTCGGGGTCGCAGATGAACAGGCCTTCGCTGTCGGGCTGGCCTGCGGCGGGCGCATCCGGGTGCTTGTGGAACCGGTCGGCAAGGGGATACCGGCCGAGATGCTGGCGGCGCTTGTCGATGCCCGCGCGGCGCGGCGGCAGGTGGCCTACCTGGTCAATCCCGATACCGGCGCGCGGCGGCTGACCTTCGGGCAAGATGATGCGCTGGCGGCCGAGATCGCGGAAAGACTGCGCCGCGACAAGTCGGGCTTCGAGGGCGACTGGTTCGTCGGCATCCACAACCCGCCGTTGCGCATGGCCATTGTCGGCGCGGTGCATATCGCGCAGGCGCTGGTGCCGATGGCGCGGCTGGCGGGCTATGACCCGGTGCTGATCGACCCGCGCCCCGCCTTCGGCGCCGAGGCGCGCTTCCCCGGCGAGACCATCGTCGACGATTGGCCGGACGAGGCGCTTGGCGCCTACGGGCTCGATCCGCGCACCGCCGTTGTGACGCTGACCCACGATCCCAAGCTGGACGACCCGGCGATCATGGCGGCGCTCGGCTCGCCATGCTTCTACCTTGGCTGCCTGGGGTCCACCCGGACCCATGCCAAGCGGCTGGAGCGGTTGCGCGAGGCCGGGGTGCAAGAAGACCAGATCGCTCGGATCCACGCGCCGGTCGGGCTTGATATCGGGGCGCAGGGTCCGGCGGAAATCGCGCTGTCGATCATGGCCGAGATCACCGCGCGGCTGCGCCGGTCATGAGGTTCGGCCCGGTCCCGGTCGCAGAGGCCGAGGGTGCGATCCTCGCCCATTCGCTGCAAGTGCCGGGCGGCCGGCTGCGCAAGGGGCGGGTGCTGAGCGCCGAGGATGTCGCCACCCTCACCGGCGCGGGGGTGGTGCAGGTCACGGTGGCGCGGCTCGGTCCCGGCGACGTGGCGGAGAATACCGCCGCCGCCCGGCTGGCCCGCGCGCTTGTGCCCGATCCGGGCAAGGTTGGGCTACGGGTCGAGGAGCCGTTCACGGGTCGGGTGAACATCCGCGCGGACCGGCCCGGTGTGGTGGCGCTTGACGTGGCGGCGATCGAGGCGCTCAACCTGGTCGATCCGATGATCACGCTGGCCACCGTGGCGCCCTGGCAACGGGCCTGGCCGGGGATGATGGTGGGCACGGTCAAGATCATCGCCTACGGCGTCGCCGAAGACGCGCTGAGAGACGCGCAAGCGGCGGCGCGCGCGGCGCTGTCGGTGCGGCCGGTGGCGCTCGGCACGGCCGGGCTGATCGTGACCGAGGTGCCGGGCGCGCCGGTCTCTCGCGACGACAAGGGCATTCGCGCCGTCGCCGGCCGGCTGGAGGCGCTGGGGATCACGCTGGCCGATCTGCGGATCGTGGCCCACGACCGGGCTGCCATCGCCGCCGCGCTCACCGATCTGCGCGGCGCGCTGAAGCTGATCCTGACCGCCTCGGCCACCTCCGATATCGAGGACGTGGCCCCGGCTGCCGTGGGGGATGCCGGCGGCGCGATCATCCGCTTCGGCATGCCGGTCGATCCCGGTAACCTGTTGTTTCTGGGGCAGATCGGGGCAGATCCGATCATCGGCGTGCCGGGGTGCGCGCGGTCGCCTGCCCTCAACGGTGCCGATTGGGTTCTGGCGCGCATCGCCTGCGGCGTGCCCGTCACCGGGGCGGATATCGCGGCGATGGGTGTGGGTGGGCTGCTCAAGGAAATTCCGACCCGTCCGCAACCGCGTGAAGCGCCCAACCGCACACCGTAGCGTCGGGAGGGTACGCGCACGCGATGTGTCGGCAAGAATTTGGTTTGTGCTGAACCGATTTCGTGCTTGGATATCGAAAAACCAAGGGAGGACTCCATGACCGACGTCACCATGACGGTGAACGGCAAGGCCGTTTCAGGCAACATCGAAGGACGCACGCTGCTGTCCGACTTCATCCGCGAAGGCCTGCGCCTGACCGGCACGCATGTGGGCTGCGATACCAGCCAATGCGGCGCCTGCGTCGTGCATGTCGATGGAAAGGCCGTCAAAAGCTGCACGATGCTGGCAGCCGAGGCCGAGGGGGCGGATATCACAACGATCGAGGGCATGGCGACCCCCGATGGCTCGTTGTCGGTGATCCAGCAGGCATTTCAGGATCATCACGGGCTGCAATGCGGATTCTGCACGCCGGGCATGGTGATGAGCGCCGCCGCCTTGCTGGCCGAAAACCCGTCCCCGACCGAGTCCGAAATCCGAAAGTATTTGGAGGGAAACATATGTCGTTGCACCGGCTACCACAACATCGTCAAGGCGATCATGGCGGCCAGCGGTCAGAGCGTGGCAGGTGTCGCTGCGGAGTGAAACGCGCCTGTGGCCTTCTCGTGGCTGCTACGATTGCGCCCGCACTCGCCGGGGCCGAAGGATTCTCATCCGGCTATGTCAACGGTTTCGTGTCCGATGTGGAATGCATGGATACGGCGCGCCGCGCGATGAACGCGCAATACGCGCGCTACGGGGTGCAACCCGACACCGGCGAGGCAAGTTTTTCGGTTTACGGCTGGGACGTGCCGCCGGGCGTGACACAGGTCGCCCTCGTCTGCACAGAGGATCAGGGACGCTATAGCGCGACGATTACCGGTTACAGCCTCGAAGAGGATGGCACGCGCCTGGAAACGGTCGAGATGTTCATGGACATGCTCGAAGGCACCGCGCCGATCGCGGGCAGCAAGTGACGGGCGGGGGGGGGTCGCAACGCAACGCGCTGCGGCAGGGTCCGCGCAAGGAGCGCGCAAGGAGGAAGACGCGGTCCGGGTGCCCGGTAAGACCGGACGCCTGACGAGACCCGGGATCATCGGTGAAGCCGCCACGGAGCGGCTTCGCCCAAGCGAGACAAAACAGGGAGGACAACCATGCCCAAGGATCATGGGATCGGCGCCAGAAACAAGCGCCGGGAGGACGTCCGGTTTCTGACCGGCACCGGGAACTATACCGACGACATCAACCTCGCAGGGCAGGCCTATGTGCATTTCCTGCGGTCCGATGTGGCGCACGGGCGGATCAAGCGGCTCGATACCTCGGTCGCTTTGGAAATGCCGGGCGTTGTGCGCATCTTCACCGGCGCCGATTTCGAGGGCGTCGGCGGCATTCCCTGCGGCTGGCAGGTGACCGACCGCCACGGCAACCCGATGCAGGAACCCGCACACCCGGTTCTGGCGCAGGGCAAGGTCCGTCATGTCGGTGACGCCATCGCCGCCGTGGTGGCCGAAACCCCCGCGCAGGCGCGCAATGCCGCCGAGGCGATCGAGTTGGAGATGGAGGATCTGCCCGCCGTCGTCGACATGAAAGCCGCGCTCGCCGATGGCGCGCCCAAGGTGCATGACGATCTCGACAGCAACCTGTGCTATGATTGGACCTTCGGCTCGGACGACGCCACGGTGCAGGCCGCCTTCGACAGCGCCGCGCATGTCACCACGCTGGATCTTGTCAATCAGCGGCTTGTTGCCAACCCGATGGAGCCGCGCGTCGCAGTGGGCGATTACAACCGCGCCAGCGATGAAAGCACGCTCTACACCACCAGCCAGAACCCGCATGTGATCCGCCTGTTGATGGGGGCTTTCGTTCTTGGCATCCCGGAACACAAGCTGCGGGTCGTGGCACCGGATGTGGGCGGCGGCTTCGGATCGAAGATCTTCCACTACGCGGAAGAGGCATTCTGCACCTTCGCCGCCAAGGCATTGAAGCGCCCGGTCAAGTGGACCGCCAGCCGGTCGGAGGCGTTCATCACCGATGCGCATGGCCGCGATCACGTGACGACGATCGAACTGGCGCTCGACGCAGATAACAACTTCACCGGGGTGCGCACCCATACGATGGCGAACATGGGGGCGTATCTCTCCACCTTTGCGCCCTCGGTGCCGACCTATCTGCACGGCACGCTGATGGCGGGAAACTACAAGACGCCGGCGATCCAGGTGAACGTGAAGGCGGTGTTTACCACGACCGTCCCGGTCGATGCCTACCGCGGGGCCGGTCGGCCCGAGGCCACCTACCAGCTGGAGCGCGTCATCGACAAGGCAGCGCGCGAACTGGGTGCCGACCCCATCGCGCTGCGGCGGCAGAACTTCATCACCGAGTTTCCCTATGAAACCCCGGTCGCCGTGGCCTATGACACCGGCGATTACACCGCCACGATGGACAAGCTGCTGGAGATGGTGGACCGCGACGGGTTCGAGGCGCGCGCCGCCGAAAGCGCCAGAGCGGGCAAGCTGCGCGGCTTTGGCGTGAACTGCTATATCGAGGCTTGCGGCATCGCGCCCTCGGCCCTCGTCGGGCAGTTGGGCGCGCGGGCCGGGCTTTACGAAAGCGCGACCGTGCGGGTCAATGCGACCGGCGGGCTGGTGGTGATGACCGGCAGCCACAGCCACGGGCAGGGGCATGAAACCGCCTTCCCCCAGGTCATCGCCGAGATGATCGGCATCGACGAGAACATGGTCGAGATCGTGCACGGCGACACCGCCAAGGTGCCGATGGGCATGGGCACCTATGGCTCGCGCAGCCTTGCCGTCGGCGGCTCGGCCATGGTGCGGGCGACCGAGAAGATCATCAACAAGGCCAAGAAGATCGCGGCCCACCTGATGGAAGCCTCGGAAGGCGATATCGAGCTCAAGGACGGTCAGTTCAGCGTCGCGGGCACCGACAAGTCGGTGGCGTGGGGCGATGTCACGCTGGCGGCCTACGTGCCGCACAACTACCCGATCGAGGAGATCGAGCCGGGGTTGGAGGAAACCGCGTTCTACGACCCGTCGAACTTCACTTACCCCGCCGGCGCCTATGCCTGCGAGGTCGAGGTCGACCCCGAAACCGGGAAGGTGGAGATCTGCTCCTTCGCCGCGGCCGATGATTTCGGCAACGTGGTCAACCCGATGATCGTCGAGGGGCAGGTGCATGGCGGACTGGCGCAAGGTATCGGGCAGGCTCTGCTGGAAGCGGCGGTCTACGACGCGGACGGACAGCTTCTGTCAGCCTCCTACATGGATTACGCCATGCCGCGCGCCGATGATCTGCCGAATTTCAAGGTCGATCATTCGTGCCAGACGCCCTGCACCCACAACCCGCTTGGGGTGAAGGGCTGCGGCGAGGCCGGGGCCATCGGGAGCCCGCCGGCGGTGGTGAACGCGGTGGTGGACGCGCTGCAACGCGGCGGCCACGACGTGACCCATATCGACATGCCGCTGACGCCCGGACGGGTGTGGCAGGCGATCAACGAATAAGCCAGGGACAAGGAGAAACGATATGTATGAATTCGAGTTCAAGCGCCCCGGCACCATCGCCGATGCGGTTGCGGCCCTCGGGGCCGAGGAGGCGCAGGCGCTTGGCGGCGGGCAGACCCTGCTGCCGACGATGAAGCAGCGCCTTGCCGCGCCTGCGGTGCTGGTCAGCCTGTCGGGTATTTCCGAGATGCAGGGCGTCTGCATGGATGACGCGGGCCGGGTCTGCGTCGGCGCCGCCACCACCCATGCAACGGTCGCGGCGGAGGCGGCCAAGAGTTACCCGGCGCTGTCGCACCTTGCGGGCCACATCGGTGACCCGGCGGTGCGCAACCGGGGCACCATCGGCGGCAGTCTTGCCAATAACGACCCGGCAGCCTGCTACCCGGCGGCGGTGCTGGCCTCTGGCGCGACCATCGTGACCAATGCGCGCGAGATCGTGGCGGATGACTTCTTCAACGGCATGTTTACCACCGCGCTCGACGAGGGCGAGATCATCACCGAGGTGAAATTCCCGGTGCCGGAGGCGGCGAGTTATCAGAAGTTCCTGCAACCGGCCTCGCGCTTTGCGCTGACCGGGGTGTTCGTGGCGCGCTTCGCGGGCGCGGTGCGCGTCGCGGTGACCGGCGCGTCGGAGGAGGGCGTTTTCCGCTGGAGCGCGGCGGAGGAGGCGCTGACGGCAGACTTCACGCCCGACGCGGTTGCAGGGCTGTCGGTATCCGCCGATGGCATGATCTCGGACATCCACGGATCGTCGGCCTACCGCGCCAACCTCGTGAAGGTGCTGACCAAGCGGGCCGTCGCCGCCTGCTGATCGGGTCTGGTAGAAAACCGGTATGGCAACTGGTCCCCCCCGCGCCGAGGCGTGGGGGGGGGCCAGTTCCGGGTGGGGCGCTTACTGGCCGAGCGCGCTTTGCAGGCGGGAAACGACCTCTGCGACCTGTTCGGGGTTGTCGCGGGCGCGTTCGATGGCCTGGCGCAGCGCCGTGCGGGCAATGGCCGACAGATCGGAGGCCTCAACAGCGGCCAAAGCGGCGTCGGCGTCGAACCCCTCGACGCTGAGCGGATCGGCGACCGCCTCTTCAACCGCCGGGGCGGTTTCATCGGTGGCGGCGTCGGTCACGTCTTCGGCACGCGCGTCGGCGGCGTCTTCGGTGGTATTGGCGGCCTCGGTGGTGTCCTCGGTGGCGGCCTCGGCGATTGTCTCGACTGCATCCTCGGCCGCGGCGCCGGTTTCCTCGATGACCTCTTCGGTGACCTCGATGGCGTCACCGGCGGCCTCGGTGGTGTTTTCCACCACGGCCTCTGTTGTGTCCTCGGCCACGGCGGCTGCGTCCTCGACCGCCTCTTCGGTTTCCTCAACGACGGCTTGCGTCGTATCGGTGGCGTCCTCGACCACCGCGTCGGCGGCTTCGGTGGTGTCTTCAACCGCCGCCTCGGCAGCGTCTTCGGCCGTGCCTTGCGCAGCGCCGGTCGCGTCTTCCAGCAGGTCGCCCGCCTGCGTTTCCAGTTCCTCGACGGCGGCCTCGACTTCGTCCACGGCATCCTGCACGGCATCCTGCGCGGTTTCGGCGGCGTCCTCTGCCTGCTCGACCGCGTCGTCGACGACTTCTTCCACCGTCTCCCCGACGGTTTGCGGTGCTGCGTCGGGGGTGTCTGTTGTGTCGTCGGCGACGGGGACGACGGGCGCTTGTTCCGGTTGCGGGGTGCTGAACGGGATCAGCACGTAGCCAGCGATGCCAATGGTGGCGAGGATGACGACGATAATGAGGGCGCGGTTCATGGGAAACTCCGATCCTGAGTCAATGCTGTTTTGCCGCCTATCTATGGCGCGATGCCGGGCGACGCAATGCAATCACCACCCGATCCTCGAAACTTGCGCCGAAACGTCGGGATTCGCCTTGAATAGCGCACGTGGCAGCGATACCGTCAGCCACCGCAGTTGATGGCAACAGAAGGATTTTACCGATAGCCCGCAGACCGCACAACGCGCCCCCGACGCGCGACACTGGACCCCGCGTGAATGATCGCATCCGGGCCCCGGAACTCCGCCTGATCGGCGCAGATGGTGAAAACGTCGGCGTCGTTACGCCCGCGCGCGCCATGGAGATGGCTGCGCAGGCCGGGCTGGACCTCGTCGAGATTTCGCCGAACGCGACGCCGCCCGTGTGCAAGATCATGGATTTCGGCAAGTTCAAGTATGAACAGCAAAAGCGTGAATCCGAGGCCCGCAAGAAGCAGAAGACCATCGAGGTGAAGGAGGTGAAGTTTCGCCCCAACACCGACACGCATGACTATGAGGTGAAGATGCGCAATGTCGTGCGGTTCCTCGAAGGCGGCGACAAGGTCAAGGTGACCCTGCGCTTCCGCGGCCGCGAGATGGCGCACCAGAACCTCGGGCGCGAATTGCTCGAACGGGTGGCCGAGGACGTCAAGGAACTTGGCAAGGTCGAGAACATGCCGAAGATGGAAGGCCGTCAGATGGTGATGATGATAGGGCCGCTTCGGTAGTCTGACAGCTATTTGCGAACAGCAAGGCAGGCGTGGCCCAAAGGGCGCGCCTGTTTTGCGTCGCGGCGTCAGGATTTGCGCATCACCAGCAATGTCATCATGCCGAACGGGGGGTGCGTGCGGCGGATCTCCTCGGACAGGCGCGGCTCCTGCAACACCCGCTCGATCGCGAAATCCGAATGCCAGCCAAGCACATTTTCCAGTGGCGCGGTCAGCCGTTCCAGCATCGCCAGAAAGCCCCGGTCGCGCGCGAAATGGTTGGCGATCACAACCTGCCCGCCGGGTTTGCAGACGCGGGCGATCTCGGACATCACGCGCTCTGGCTCCGGGACCACCGACAGGACGTGCATCGCGGTTACGGTGTCGAAGCGATCGTCGGGATAGTCGAGGGTGCGGGCATCCATCTGGCGCAGTTCGGTGACGTGGTCGAGGCCTCGGGCGCGCACCTTGTCACGCGCCTTGTCCAGCATCTCCTGGCTGAAGTCGATGCCTGTGACGGAGAGGCCAGGCCTGTAATGGGGCAGGGACAGGCCGGTTCCGACGCCGACCTCCAGCACCGATCCGTTGAATTCATTGATATAATCCACACTGCGCCGCCGACCGCGATTGGTCAGCCGGCCAAAGGTCTGGTCGTAGACCGGCGCCCAGCGGGCATAGGAATTGCGAACCGCGTTAATTTCCATCTCAGGCCTTCGTGTCGCTGTTGGAGGGGCCGGGCGACAGCATCGCCCAGATGACAAGCCCGATATAGGCAAGGCAAAGCGCGACCAGCGTGATCCACGCAAAGGTCAGCACCGCCGCGCCGAGGAAGGCAAAGCCGACCAGCACGAACTTGACGTTGTGGCGCGAAATCCGGGTGGTCTTGAAGGACCAGACGGGGATGCGGCTGATCATCAGAAGGCCGATCGCCACCATATAAAGGCAGAGCAGCGCATCGGGCAGCAGCGGCGCATCCGAGAAGGCAAAGGAGATGAACATCGGCAAAAACACCAGCATCGCGCCGGCCGGGGCCGGGATGCCGGTGAAAAAGGCGCCATCCTCGGGCGTGTCCTCGTCCTTGCTGGCGACGTTGAACCGGGCCAGCCGCACCACGCAGCACACCGCGAAGACCAGCACCGTCAGCCAGCCGGCGCTGCGCATGTCCTGAAGCGCCCAGAAATACAGCACCAGAGGCGGGGCAACGCCGAAATTCAGGAAATCGGCCAGCGAATCAAGCTCCGCCCCCATCTTGCTGTCGCTGTTGAGCAGCCGGGCCAGCCGCCCGTCGACGCCATCGAGGATGCTGGCGGCAAGGATCAATTGCACCGCGCGCACGAAATCGCCCTGGATACCGAAGCGGATCGCCGTCAGCCCGGCACAAATCGCGGCGATGGTGATCATGTTGGGCAGAAGCTGGATCAGCGCCAGTTCGGCCGGGGATTTGTCGCGCGGCTCCGGCATGGATCAGTCCTCTGGCTCTGGCTCTGGCTCTGGCGCGGGCGCGGAGAGGTCGGCCAGCACCGTCTCGCCGGCGATCATGGTTTGGCCGATCCCGACCAGCGGCGCCACCCCCACGGGCAGGTAGACATCGAGGCGAGAGCCGAAGCGGATCAGCCCGAACCGCTCCCCCGCGTGCAATTCCGCGCCTTCGCGGGTGAAGGACACGATCCGACGCGCCACCAGCCCGGCGATCTGCACCACGACAAGGCTGCGCCCGTCGGCCATGTCAAGGCGCAGGCTGTTGCGTTCATTGTCGGTGCTGGCCTTGTCGAGCGAGGCGTTGAAGAACTTGCCGGGGCGGTAGGCGATGGCGCCGACCCGGCCTTTGACCGGGCTGCGGTTCACGTGGCAGTTGAAAACGCTCATGAAAATGCTGATCCGGGTCAACGGCTCTGCC
>Ga0100394_1002751_pt1 | contig 14549 bp, 9 predicted proteins | sample CryGeymeta201518_FD_81549 | JGI IMG/M metagenome (GOLD analysis project Ga0100394, IMG submission 81549) | Groundwater microbial communities from Crystal Geyser aquifers in Utah, USA - Crystal Geyser metaG 2015-18 | ecosystem: Environmental > Aquatic > Deep subsurface > Groundwater | place: USA... | reverse complement strand
CAGAGCATAATAATAATAATAAGTAGGTACTCGTTTTGGTAATTTCAAGTACAATCGCTCTCATCATTGTTCACACAATTTTAAAAGGTGGTTTGTAATATGTTTTTTCTTCTTCCAAAAAGTATAGAGACCAAAACCTCTTCCTACTTTTCATTTCTAGGGCATGGAACCATCGTCCACTTCGTTCCATTTGCCCTTTCCACCTCCACCACCACCCTGCTTGTGTTCTTTCTTTTGATTCCCATCAATTGCGCCACCCTTGCGCTGAATATTGCGACTGGCAGAACCTTCGACAGTACCTGTCGTTTCGGGAATGACGTGTGTCTTTCCTTTGCCTTCTCTGTGTGTGTTTTGTTTCGTTTTGTTTTGTATTGTTTTTGGCACACGTAGCGAACAAAAAATAAGTCCATTCGTTGTCGTTGTTGTTAATTTTGAACAATGTTGTCGGCACGTTTTTGATAAAAGCAAGCGTCGGTGTATAGAGTATAGAGTATAGAGTAAATTATTATTGAGAATTGAGAGAACCCAAAAAAAAACGGATGAGGAGCGATAGATAAAAGATAATACAGTAGATAATCTGATAATCTCATATTTCAATATCTCAATATATATCTCATATCTCATCTCATTCAGTATTTCCAATTTCCAATTTCCAATTCCAACCAATGCGTAGCTTGACTGATTAAAACATTCTTCTCCCGACGCGGCAAAACATACATCTGGTGCAATATCTTGAACCCATGAATCTTTTCCCAACGCTACTGTTACCTGTTACCCATGTATGATAGATAATGTATAATGTATAACATTATGTGTAACACAAATAACAATCAGGAGGTACTGGCATGCAATTGAAATAATGAAGAACTCACTCCTTGGGATGAACCATGCTTACTTTGTCTTGTTATTAGTTGCAGTTGTTAGCTTGTTATTATTTTGTTGGTTATTTTTTTATGATCAAGATGTGTGTTGGGTTTGGCTTCCTTCCTTCTCGTAAAAGCAAGAAGGCAAAGATCTGATCTCCCGAAGCTGAGTGAAACTATTAGACCTACTACTCTAGTAGACTACTACTGACTTGACTTGATGGCTTCCTTCTCAGGCACATCAAAATATTTTGGGAATGCGAAGCACGATACCTACTGCTAGCTACTGTAGTACTGTACCAGGTAGTAGAGACAAGTAGTAGTAGTAGTAGTAGACAAGTAGTAGTAGTAGTAGTAGTAGTAGTAGTAGTAGTAGTAGTAGTAGTAGTAGTAGGTCTACGTGTGCTGGTAGCAGCTACTACTAAAGTGAGTTGACACTTTCACCCTACGGTACCTTGTACCACTTACTGCTACCATTAGCTAGTCTATTCTAGTAGCTACTCAGCTAGTACTAGTCTACTCGTCTACTGTCTTCTCTCACGTTCTCATCATTTCTGCCTGTCAAAAAGGTTCACATAATATTGTGAAGGAATGATTGTGATTGGCTGGCTCAAAAACGTTACAGTAGAAGTACGAGTTCTTGTAAAAACAATCCATCTCAGGAACCACCAACAACCCGAACACTATTAATATTGCTATTGTAATAAGTAGGTCGCCTTACTACTACTAGGCTACTACTAGAGTAGTGAGGTAAACTAAATAATACGGTGGAAGTAGAAGCAATGGTATGTGCATTCCGGGATGATAATGTATTTTTTGGACTACTTAACAAGCCTCGCACTCTGTGAAAAGGCAAACAAAACCAGAGAGCGGGAAAGCCCCAAACAGCGAAACCTTAGCAGCAGCGAATAATAGACCTAGTCAACTACGACATGTAATTGATTACCTACGATCTAGCAAATATATTGCCACTAAACGAATGACTACATACTCGAGTAGTTCATATTAACGACCACAAGGGCTATTCGATTCATGACACTTCCCCTTTTGTTTTTTAGGCATTGTCGCACAATGTGCGCACTTTCAACTCCTTGTAGTATCCAAAAGATTGACTCATTTTCAAGAGCGATTTAGCCATCGGAACACTTGTACGACAGACTTCTTCCCACGTCAACGTTGATCGATGAATCCGAGCACCCTTACGAATACGCTTTCCACGTTTTGGCAGTGGTGTCACTTTTTCCAATTTGCGACCCAGAACAAGCTGCTGTTGTTGATGTTGTTGTTGCAGAAGTAGTTTGCGGTGTCGTCGTTGGTGAAGCTGATTTTGAGGAGCTGTTAACAGATCTACAACTTTTTCGTGCGGTGGTGGAACAAGTCCGATACTGCGAAATATTTCGTCCAAGATGGTCACATTGGTCATCTTCGTAGTGTTCGCGTTTGTGTTGACGGTGGCATACAAATCTTCTAAGCGGAACAGGGGAACATTCAACTGATTGATAAATCCGTGCCAGTGCATGTATATTTCGAGAGCCCGATAAATGCGAAAATGATCAAATTTGGAATTGTTGTGGTCCTGTGCTGCCGTGGGCTGAACCATGCGGAGGAACTGATTTTGCAAGAGTTGTTCCATTTCTTGTTGGGTTATATTGAATCTTTCCATGAGTGTCGACTTGCTGGTCAGCGGAACATGACGAGAAATATATTCAATGTAGGTTTTGCTGCGTTCTGTGTCTTCCCAGAGTGCCTCGGTAAAAGCAATACTCGTTAGGCAATTCAAGGGATCTCTGACCAAATGCCAGATCATTTGAAATTTGCTCTTGTAAAGGTGCGTCATAGACGACCGTCCAGAGTAATAACCGTTGCTTTGAAAGACGTGCTTCCAGCTCACCGTTCCCATGTAATGCGGCGAGTGTTCATCCGTGGTCATGCCCTGCAGCCCCGTTTTGGTGAGCAATTGTTGCATAAACCACGTCCCGCTTCTTGGAGACGATGTTATCAAAAGAGGAAAGACTTGCGAATATTGTGTGGATTCAGGCGAATGGACGTTTTGACAGCATTCCGAATAGAGGGTAGAACGCGCTACCACGGTGGCACAGTGTTCTTGGGAACAGCATTCCTCTCGCTTGGAATCGAGGACACAATAGGTATCGTCGAACAGGCCGGTCTCTTCGTGTTGAAAGTAGGAAATGGGTGAAGAAAGCTGATACTTCTTATCGTCCTCCTGCTGTGTTTTTTCAATGGTGCTACTGGTACTGGAAGCTTCTTCGGCAGATACAGATACAAACACTGCTGCCTCGGTTTCATTTTCATTGGTAGGTGACAGTGACAATGTGAATCCAGAAACAGCAATTTTTGAAGTGTTGCGATGGGTCGGATGAAGGGAAGATTTTAACATGATCAAACTAGCGCACACGAGCATTGTAATGCAAACACGTAATGACTTGGGGTGGTTCTTGCAGGAAACCTTCGATATTCGATTCGTCAGAGCAATTCTCGGTCGTTGTGTAGTGGTACATGCTATTGAGTCGATCATAGTGGAGTTTGGAGTTTACTAATTAACTGCTCTAATTAACTGTGGCAGCTCAACAAAAATTGAAATAAGTAAAGCTAGAAGCAACATTGTAGTCTAGATTAAAGAAAATTAAATAATAAAAGATGGAAACAATCGTCGCCGTCACTTTGTTGTGCCTCGGGCTATCCCGCTGATCCCGCTATCCCAGTCCAGGCAGCGGGCAACTAGGTCTAGACTACTCCTACCCACTAAGCTACTACTCGAGTAGTCTACTACTAGTAGACTACTCTACCTGGTAGCTAGCTCTAGTAGTGTAGTAGAAATAATACTACTACTATGATAACATCCTCTACTACTTAACTACTACGGAGTACCAGGTACTACGGTACTTCCAGTAGACTACTTCTGCCCTAGAGTAGTACTCTAGCTAGAAGTACTCTAATAGTAGTACTACTACTCTAGCTACATCAGTACTAGTAGTGTAGAAACTTGAAACTGTGCGAGAGATCTGATTTCACGGGTTAATTGTTACTACTCCCTCTGGGTACGTAGTACTCTACTTGTGTGTTGCAGTTGATGAAAAAAATAAATTGGTGTATGTGGACCCGTGACTAAACGATTCCAGTTCTTATTATTTCATTACTACTAGTCTAGTAGTCTAGTAGTGGTAGAGCTAATAATAGCGTAGCTCTACTAGCTTCTGGTAGCTACAGTAGGCAGATTTGGTCACCGATCTGTGTCACCGATCTGTGTCACCGATCTGTGTCAACGATTTGATGATGGTGTCATCAACACGAATAAAAAAGCAGCTGGCACTAGACTCAATGAATTTGGTATTAGTCAATTTCAGGAATGGACCACTATCTACTATGTACCAGTAGAGTAATATGAAACATGCTACTACATATTGGTATTAATAGTAAAAACAAATACCAGAGCCAAAGAATATGCGACAACTATTACTAGCTGGCAGTACCTGGTTCGATTCCTAGTAGTAGTAGTACTGCTTTCAACACATTTCAACAGCATGTATCAATAAATTTCAACACATATCAACACATTTCAACAAATTTCAACAAATTTCAACATGACTCAAAGGCACGGGATTCATTGAGGTTATGAGATCTAATTGGCAGACCTTCCTGGTACCTACTAAGTACCAGTACTGCGGAGTGATACCTGCTACCAGAACCATAGAAGACTACAGAACCGGGTTCTCTAGTAGTCTACTTCCAGTAGTACCAGGTACGTAACTACTGGAGTACCACTCGGAGCGGTACCAGGTACCAGGTTCAACTAGAATAGTACTAGGCTACTAGAGAGTATGGTACTAGTAGTACAATTACTAGCACCAGGTAGTCTACCAACCACCAGGTACCCCCTCGTAGTAGTAGTAGTACTACAACTAGGTATTAATACTTTATTGTTATGGAATTCTTAAGCATGCCATCTGTAGGACTTGCGTAGTACCGGTACTAGTAGCATCATGACAAGGGCTTCTTGAATGCCCCTTCTCATGTGTTCACGGAAGCATTTTCGACGGAAATTTAGACTGCATTACCTGGTAATCGAAGAAGCTACAGTACCTGGTACTCTAGCTGCTGGAGCTGTCAGATGCAGTATGGTATTTTCTACAGTACCTGCGTACGTATGCACCTACCAGGTACTACCAGGTAGAACTAGAGTACGTTCAATAATAGGATCCATTCAATCTTGTCAAATCTTAAAAGGATCGCCCGAATGGCAAGATCACAAGATTGGCAAGGCAATCGAAAAATGAACGAGAAGTGATCTCGTCACATCTTCTTTCTCATACTTTACTCATTTTTTTTCTGAACCTTTCTCCAAAAAAAATACTGTAATTCATTTGTTAAACATGATCTTTCGCAGGACGTAAGTTTATTGTGATGAAGATGTAACGCTGCCCCAACAGAAACAAATTCTCGATGAAATAGATTCCTCACGTTACTCCTACTCCTACCTTCCTCTAATTATTACCATTAACCATTACTATACATCTCTTATTTGTGATAGAACTTTGATTGCACTTGCAGGAACGGCTGCCTACACCATTTCGACGTCGGTAGCTAATGCCAAGTGCCCCATGCTCAATAAGGACGGATCGATCGTGAAAGAGTCGGCAGCTTCGTTGACCGAAGCGACGCGCCACTATTCGCGACGGCTCAATCGACGAACGGGTGACGGTGGCATTCCCGACGGTGGCTTTGAAGCTGTTCGAGAGGATCTGCGAACTCTCATGACGGATTCGCAGCCGGAATGGCCAGCTGACTTTGGCAGTTACACCGGTCTATTTACTCGGTTGGCCTGGCACTGCTCAGGATCCTATCGTGAAAGCGATGGACGTGGTGGATGTGACGGTGGTAGAATTCGGTTTAGTCCGGAACTTACGTAAGTTGCTGCTATGAAAGTCTTCGGTTTTGGGATTATTGAATGATATTTGGCATCGGCACTGACCTTTCAGCACTTCTGTCCGCGCCACTAAACAAACAAAACAAACAAAAAATGTAGCTGGATGGACAATGGGAATCTCGACAAAGGCCTAGCGCTTCTCGAACCCATCAAAGAAAAGTATGGCTCGAAGCTCAGCTGGGGAGACTTGATTGTCTTGGCTGGAACCACCGGAATGGAGGTTGCTGGACATCCAAGTTTTGGCTTTTGTGGAGGACGCATAGATGATCCGGATGGGTCCGAATCGCTCATTCTCGGCCCAAGCGAAGCCCAAGAAGAATTGACTCCCTGCCAAAGCATTGGCCAGCAAGGACATTGTCAAAGTCCTCTCGGCCAGAGTACCATTGGGCTCATCTATGTCAATCCTGAAGGTCCGGAAGGAGCCAAAGGCAACACAACAGCGGCAGCCGATGACATTCGTGATGTTTTTGCTCGCATGGGATTTGACGATCGCGAATCCGTTGCGTTGATTGGAGGTTCGTCCTGCAAACGTTTTTTCTCTTCTTTCTTACTACTTCTGATCTTTTACTCAAGGAACTTACAATGCATTTTTTGTTTGTTTGCTACACTTGTGTATATGCTATCTATAGGAGGCCACGCCTTTGGAAAGTGCCACGGGGCCTGCATGAACCCCCCATGCGGAGCAGGGGAACTTGAAGGAAAGGGTATCTATACGTACACGTCTGGTTTAGAAGGTAAATGGACGACGCAGCCCACCAAGTGGACGAACGAGTTTTTTAACAACTTGTTTGATTTCGAGTACCAACTGGTCAGCAGCCCAGCTGGATTTGTGCAGTACGAGCCCATCGGTGGACCTGATAACATCATGTTGACAACCGATCTGGCCCTAGCTGTTGATCCTATCTACGAAGTCATTGCTCGTGAATTTGCTTCCAACATTACTGCACTAGAAGAAGCCTATGGTGCTGCCTGGTACCGTCTTACGTCGGCTGATATGGGTCCTGCCAATCGTTGCATCGGTGACGATGTACGACCTCCACAGCCCTGGCAGAATACACTTCCCGAGGGTCCCAAAGATCTTCCTGACTACGTTCCCATTCGCGCTGCCATTGATGAATTGTTGGAACAGGACAGTTCAAACATTGGCAAGTTTGCCACACTGGCGCAGAATTGTGCCCGCACCTTCCGCGAAACGGATTATCGTGGTGGCTGCAACGGAGCCCGAATCCGGTTCCCTCCGGAATCAGAATGGGACTACAATAGTCGTAACGACGGTTCTCCCTCCTTCTACTATTCACCCTTCTCGTCGGCGAGCACTCTGGAACTACTGGAACCCATCAAGGTTGCCCATCCGGACATTTCGTACTCGGATCTGATCGTTTTGGCCGGAAATGCTGCTGTCGAAGCTGCAGACGGTCCCGCCCTACCTTTTTGTGGTGGTCGCGTTGATGCGGAGGATGGTTCCGGTAGTGAGGGTCTCGGCCCTCGATTGTATGCTACTCCGTATTTGACCTTGTCGGACTATATTACCGTAGCTGGATTGACCAAAGAAGAAGGTGTGGCCTTGTTGGCCACCCCGAGGGCCGGCGTCGACTCCAATTCCGACAACAATGTCTTATCGAACCAATATTTTGTGGACTTGCAGGAGGAATACCAGATGCAGATGCAGCAGAACCAGACGCAGATACAGAAGCAGATGATGGAGGAGAACGAGATGCAGATGATGCAAGATGGCACTGGAAGTTATACCGCATACGAATTGGCAGCCTTGGAAGAGGATTTGGCTGATATTGTTGCCCGTTTTGTAGAAGACAATGATTACTTTTTGGAACAGTATGCTAGCGGTTGGACGTACATGATGACAGCGGACCGTTTTGTTGATAGTATGACAAATGCTTGTGATGGCGTTGCTCATCCCACCCTTGCCAGTGATCCGGAAACAGATGGAGCTGTTGAGGCAGAGGAAGATAACGAGGAAGACGTTCTCGAAGATGAGGATGAGGATACCGAAGAAGACGACGATGTCAATGACAATGTTGATGATGATGGTGAATATTTCCTTATTGCCAGCATGACGGAAGGCTGCATTGGTCGTCGTCGTAGTTCTCCTGGCAGTGGCAATGGCGGTAATGGTGCCTTGATGTTGCAGGAATGCGATGAGAGAGATACCACCGTGTTGTGGCGCGTTGATGAAGATGGTCGTTTCCGCAGTCAGTCGGACGATTCCGAATGCATCCAAGCTGGACGCGGTTCTGAAATTACTTCTCCCGATGGTGTGGATGGTCTGGAAAGTGGTGTGTACCTGTACTCGAAGGAGTGTACTCCTCAGAAGGCTCCCTTTGAAGAATTTGACGAGTCCTGGGTATTCGGCAGCATGTCGGGACCTTTGAGCTTGTCGGCCCGTCCTGATTTGTGCGTGTCTTACAGTGGCGTGAATCCCAATGTTGGCGTTGACTATCTCCGCTTATTGCCTTGCGATGATTTGTCCGGAAGCAGTCGCGGTGAGGGCTGGGTGGCCATCAAAACTTAGAGTTCTATGTTTTATTAGCATCTATAGTTTTTCGTTACTTTAGTTGACGGGCATGGCATTCTATTAATAGTACATGGTATCCTATTACACTTATATACCTAGTACTTAGTAACATTGGTTTTGAGTACTGATATCTCCAACGTTTCTTCACTAGTCTAATCTAGATTCTAGATTATTACCAATACATTCTACATTCGACTCCTCTAAAGTCTTCAGGTAATGCTGTATGCTGTGCTAATTTATTCTTCCATGGCTGCCGTTTCTTCTTCTTCTTCACCATCATCATCGTCGTCGTCTTCTTCCTCCTCTGCCAACTGTGCAATGGCCCACTGTTTGGCGTCGTCGACAGTCTGTTTGGGAACGGGCAGGTGTTTCCAATTTGTTTCCTGTGAAATCCAACTAAGTTCAAGTTCCATGGGTTTTCCCTCCGTGTCCTTGTTTTCCTTGTGCAAGAGTACCAAAATTTTGGCCACGTGTTTGACGGCCTGTTTTAGGTCAATGCTGGTGGATTCCTTGTGAAGGTTCAACTTTTCTAGTTCCGTCTTGGCAATCTGTTTTCCCTTTCCGGTCGCAACGCCGTAGTACTTGTACACGCTGCCACTGGGTTCTACCATGTACAAGCCACATTCCTTGGTTTCGGCTTGATCGTATCCTGCCAGAACGCAGGACGCACCAAAGGGCCGGAGAGCACCGTGCAAGGTAAAGTAGTGCACGTAATGTCCCAATCGTTCGCACAGCACGTGTGGTGGAATTTTGGTTCCGTACTGTTCCTGCCAATCGCTGGCTTCTTCTTGGGCCCGTCCTACCAACACACGGGCATCTGGTAGAAATCCTGTCGTGGCGACACCAGCATGAACATCCACCGTGTGAATGCGCTTGTACGATGCCGTTGTAGGAACGACCATCTTATGATACAACGGTTTCAGTACACCCAGTACGACACCGTCACTGGCGTGAATACCAATCACAGTACCGGCATTCTCAACCGCCTTACCGGCGTATTCGACTTGAAAGATGCGACCGTCCGGAGAAAAGGTAGCACTTGATAAATCGTAACCAGAACCAGACGATGCCATTGTACTGTTCTTGGTGTAGTATTGTTATATTAGTATTGTTTGTAACTTGTAACTGTGCTGCTACTTTTGTACTCGAGTATCCAACAAAGTAGATAGAGTAATAAATTATAATAATAATAATATTATGATGCTCGACGAAGCCAAAGGATTTCAAACTCCTTAGCAAGAACTATTTCAATTGCTTTAGAAAAATATGCAGGGAGGTAATCGATATTTTGCCAGAGATTATTTTTTGAAATAGATATCTGAAGACGCACATTTATCAACATAATATCCAACAGAAGTAGACTGCTGTACTCGAGTAGTAGCTACTAGTAGTAGCTAGTACTATTATCCTACTACTACTAAAGACTAGAAAGACTAGTAGAACTAATAGCTAGAGTGATAGAACTAACGAAGTATCCTAACAATTGATATTATTTGAAGTGAAAATACGTACAAACGTAGCATCTACTTCCACCTGCTCCTTCGTCCTACTTGTAAATTGTCTGTATGTATGTATCCACGTTTGTTTGTTTGATCGTCATATCTTTGCACGTTCTGTTCCATGCAACTCCATTTCATTAAATTTCATTTCATTAAATTTCATTTTTTCCTTCTTTTCCAAGAATCCTTCTTTTTCAAATGCTCGATCTATAATTCCTCGTCATTCATTTGTATTCTTTCCAAGCAAATACTACCGTATAATCTTTTCAACTGAACAAATTTCGTACGCCATCGAGGACGCCTTTTTGTGCTTTGGGTTCGACAGGTTGGACCTGCTTTTGTTCGTCACTCAGACCGTCAAAGGCCAGCTTGTAACCCCATTCCAATTCATCACGAGATTTTCGAAGCTGGGGATAGCTCCGAACTACAGATTCTTTGAGCTTTTCGACGTCTTGTGCCAAACTACCAGCAATACCACCGTCCAATTGTTTCTTGGACAATCCCGCCATTAGTCCTCCACCAGCGTACGATTGAGCCAATGCCTTGGATTTTTCATCACCCTTGAACGAACCACAGGGATACCACATCTAACCATAATATGTGGGTGATGAAGGTAAGTGTGCAATGTGCAATCCGAACGTTACGTAATACGAAAAACGTAATAAATAAAACGCAATACTCCGAGTAGAACACAAACGAGCAAACAGCAATCTAATGAACAAAGACTTACATTGGCCTTTTTCGTTCGAACAAAGAGATTGAAAATGGGAAATCCGTCCTTACCGGGCGTTTGAGAGGCAATCATTTGATCTCTCATTTCGCTCATTTCCTTTTGACGGCCTGTTACATACAACATACAACATACAACATACAGTATAGTTTCACATAAGAACAGATAAAAGAAAAGGAGGTTAGTACTGGGAGCGCATCCATTTTTCATTATTTGGTAACTCCATACCAAAATCATCAACAATTGTACACTCCCCGCCACCGCAATTTTTTTTTGTACGTACGGTAGTTTCCTCGCATATTGGGAGGGACATTGGGTTTTCCCTTTTTCATTTCTATCCATTGGTTCTTCTTGTTCGACTGGATAGAAGGAGTTGCTGATGGTGCCTTGTGAATGATAAGCACTTTGCCACCAAACGAAGATACGGCAGAGGAAGTCATCGTCCAAGCATCGGTACTGGAAGCCACGAAAACGAAAACCAACCAAATGGTGATTAGTCGAAGATGGGACATCATTATTTCTTATAATATTCTTATAATTGGATATTATTTGTTCAAAAGAATTGATGTAGCTGGTGCTGTTGATCTTGTTGCTTTCAGTAAAGTACTGTGCACCTCTTCTGACTTCTGACTAATACTATACTCGACGAAGAAAGAGAGTACCTCGTACTCGTACCTGGTAATAATATAATCTTGACGTGGTTGTTTCACTTCAGATATTCACCCAATAAATCTACCGTACTCAATTGATTTACACGTGTCCATCCATCACCTCATTTTAGCTCACCTCAACTGAGGTCTATTGTATGACGTCACGACATTCATTCAAGAAACAGTGTGCGAGAGTCAAGCATTTATTTTGTTTTGTTTGCAATACTACTAGGTCTAGTAGTCTACTACAGTAGTAAACTAGTACGACTAGCTAGTAGGTCTAAACCTACTACAGTACTAGCCAGAACTGAAGTGTAGCAAGCAAGCAAGCAATAGGTGTTATCTGCAACAATGGAAGAGAATAGCATCGAAAAATCTTTCCCTGAGACAGTGTGGTATGATTTGGTCCCCCTCCCGCCCCGCGGAAGTACTCGTCCTGCATCCATACTCGCATACGAGAACACTCTTCAGAAATACATTGCTATACTCAGTAGGTGCTAACTCCAAGCGACGAATTCTCACTGTAATAGCAGAGGTCTGCCTAATCCATCACCTTGCTGGTAAAGCGCCGCAATCAGGGTCTTCGTCAACCTTTCGTGGTCGTGGCGAAGACGTGAAAAAAAGGTGTGATCATTCCATTTCAGTTACTACTTCGAGAACAGCATATTCACCATCACCAGATCGATCCACGAACCACGAACAATGAACAGTCATGTTGTTGTTGTTGTTGCGTTGTTGTCATTAGTCATTAGTATCATCAACTCAACATGAAGATCCGCTGTGCAATATCCTCCACCATCCAGTCAATTCCGGATACCAGCCCCTCTCCTGTAACGGCACTGCACGAATGAATGCTCCAGTGTCGTTTCCGAAAGCATTCGTTCGTGGTTAAACCCAATTGTTGCGAAATTTCTGTACACGTCAATGCTCCATCAATATCTTGCTTGTTGGCAAAGATTAACAGAGTAGCACCTGCCAATCTTTCTTGGTTCAACAGATCTAACAGTGCCACTCGACACTGTTCCAATCGTACCCGATCTGCACTGTCCACGACCCAAAGGATGCCATCGGTAGATTCAAAATAATTGCGCCAGTAGGCTCGGATAGATTTTTGACCTCCGACGTCCCAAAAATTGAGTGCATATCCACGATAGTCCAGAGTCTTAATGTTGAAACCCAGTGTCGGTTCGATTTTGTTGATGGGTTCTCCACAAAACTTGCAAAGAATCGTCGTCTTTCCGGCATTGTCCAGTCCTCTGTTTTTGTTTTTTTTCAAAGAAAACAGTTATTAGTAGTGAATGAATTGGTACATTGGTACTGTACTATATACTATAATATCTTGTACAGTAACTTGTAACCAGCAACACAACTTACAACTTACAGTATCAGGAGTCGTACTTCCTTCTCCTTTTCTTTGACTTTTCTCAATATAGTTAGCAAACCCATGCTTTGCTTGTTTTCAAGTTTCATCCAAATCAAACCCAAAAATAAACAACGAGACCAACACTAACAAGATGTTAATTAGTTGCAGGTTGCAGGTTGCAGGCTGCAGTATCTAAACGAGTACGGCAACCTCCTTTTTTATCGAGTTGCTTGTGTGCGCGTGTGTGCGTTCATGTGTATCGTGTTGGGTACGGTAGTTTAGATTTTAGATGTACGGCGTTCAACAAAATACTACTACGTAGTAGGTCTAGTAGTAGTAGTAATTACAATGATAATCTCATTTTTTGTTCATGTTTAACCTGAAACCAAAACGTTAACCCAATATATTGACAGAGCACGAGGTGAGGATACAGACTGCTGACGCAACCCTACTACCAGTAGTCCTATTACCAGGTACTGTACGCCGTAGTCTAGTAGTAGCTAATTCTGTCACGAAATGTCGATTCGGCGCAGATGAACTTTGTCCAACTCACAAGTCATTCAGAACACAATGCTCAGAGTCTACAATTCCAAGTTGCGACGTCTATTCTAGCTACTACACTAGACTACTAGCTTTTGGATCTATTCCTTCTTAAAACGTTTTAGGTTTAGATTTCAAGTAATTAAAATGGTTATCTGAAATCAAATATAGAACGTATAGTGCTTTTTCAGAGAAGGAAATGGAGACAAACGCGCCCACTCATCTTTTTTCAATCTTGTTCTTGTTTTGTCTTATCCACTGCACCAACCTCCCATTTTGCATCTTTTCTTTAGTAAAGTCCTGCAGCTTTCAAATTAAAAACAAATGTTACGACGACAGATCCAATAAGGGCAACATCTTCCACTTGTTTGGGAATGAGTTTGCGATGACGGAGCGTGGCCGCCAAATTACCAATGCTGATGGCAATGCTCGTCACCAGCGATGCATAGTACACAGAGTCCAGAGAACTACCGTGAGACACAATCGTTTCGACAAAGTACTTGTGCATATTATCAGCATGGTGAATCATTTCGTGAAGCAATATTAGATTGAGAGGTAATGCCCAAGGTATGGCGGTAAAGAATCCCGAAAACTGCTTATTGATTCGAAGGAGATCAAGTTCGTTAGTTTCCTTCGTCGTCTTCTCCTGCTCCTCTTTATTTTGTTTGTCATTTATCAAATTGAACGATTTCCACATGTTTTGAACATCGGGAAGAGTAGATAAACTGTACAGCGTATCCGTCACAACCATGGCACCAATAATGGACGTTACGGCAGTCGGTCCCAGGATGGATTCTTGAAAGAGAGGGAACGGACTGAGCCAGACACCCACAATAGCTGAACTGGAAGATGCAATGGCACTGCTGATGAATCCACGTTGGACCAAAGGTTCATTAGCGCGGTACCGAATGGCCATGGGAACGCTCGATACTGCCTGTATTAGCGTTGCTGCCAAGAACAGGTACGTGTACGATTCCAAAACGGGAGGTGCATGGGTAAATCCTGACAGTGTTCCAGTTCCGAAAATGGCCGTGGCCGTAGCCCACCAAACGAACCCTGCCGACTTGTGAACATTAAAGGGATCCTGGTGGGTATCCAAACGACGTTTCCATGTCTTGACGGCGTGAGTGCGGGGCACCGGCGAAGCCAGTATCGTATTGGAGAAGGCGGGTGTAACCATAATCTTCTTGTTTCTGTTGTTGGTACTCCTAGTCTTGGGAAGTTTGACATGATTACCAAGATTCCTGTGCGGAGAAATAACAGTAGTAGCAGAGGATTTACCAAGGTTGTTCTTTCTCAACGATGACGACTCTATAAAGGCAGAGCTTCCATTGACGTAAGCGAAGCAGAGAAGAACCGTAAGTAAGAGAATATCAACCATATGCCTAAATATCAACATTGCGCGGAGCAGCTATACTTTCAACTT
>Ga0100394_1002722_pt1 | contig 14635 bp, 12 predicted proteins | sample CryGeymeta201518_FD_81549 | JGI IMG/M metagenome (GOLD analysis project Ga0100394, IMG submission 81549) | Groundwater microbial communities from Crystal Geyser aquifers in Utah, USA - Crystal Geyser metaG 2015-18 | ecosystem: Environmental > Aquatic > Deep subsurface > Groundwater | place: USA... | reverse complement strand
GCTTTTTTATCATGGGCTGCCACCGATATTGCTGAACGGGCGGCATTGCTGCGCCGTATTGGCGATGCGTTAGAAACCCATCGCAATGAACTACTGGCACTTTGCATAAAAGAAGCCGGCAAAACGCTGGGCGATAGCGTTGCCGAAGTCCGTGAGGCTATTGATTTTTGTCGCTATTATGCTGCACGCGCCGAAGAACTGTTCAGCCAACCACAGCAAGCACGTGGCGTATTTTTATGTATCAGCCCGTGGAATTTCCCGCTAGCCATATTCTTAGGTCAGGTAGCGGCGGCTATTGTTGTGGGTAATACCGTCGTGGCAAAACCCGCAGAACAAACCAGCCTGATAGCGCTACGCACCTTAGAGATTATGCGTGAATGCGGCATGCCTGAGCATGTGGTTCAACTGGTTATTGCCCCAGGCCGTCAAGTTGGCGAGCATATTGTCCCAGATAGTCGCATTCAGGGGGTAATGTTCACTGGTTCAACAGAAACAGGTTGCTGGATTGCCCGTAAGCTGGCGGAACGCGGCGGCGAACCGGTACCACTTATTGCTGAAACAGGCGGTCAAAACTGCATGATTGTTGACTCAACCGCTTTGCCTGAGCAGGTGGTGGATGATGTAATTTCTTCCGGTTTTCAAAGTGCCGGCCAGCGCTGTTCAGCGTTGCGGGTGCTGTTTTTGCAAGAAGACGTGGCCGACAAAATTATTACCATGCTAAAAGGCGCAATGGCCGAGCTGCATGTTGGCGACCCAATGTGGCTTAGCACTGACTTAGGCCCGGTAATCGACGCTAAGGCGCACGAGCGTCTGACCAGTCATGTGCAGTACCTGGCCGATAAAGCCACCTTACATTACGAATGCAAAATTCCATCAGGCGATCGCCATTATTTTTTCGCACCACGCCTGTATGAAATTGCAGATTTAACCGTACTGGAACGCGAAGTATTTGGCCCTGTGGTGCACATTATCCGTTTTAAAGCGGACGAGCTGGACAACATTATCAGCCAGATTAATGCCACCGGCTATGGCCTTACCATGGGTGTTCACAGCCGCATTGAACAGTTTACCCAGCGTGTGGCCCGCGAGATTAAAGCCGGCAATATCTATGTAAACCGTAACATGATTGGCGCAGTCGTCGGAGTACAACCTTTTGGCGGCCGCGGTTTATCCGGTACCGGCCCCAAAGCAGGTGGCCCGCTGTATTTAACCCGGTTAGTTAAAGATAATGTAGATGTCAGCTGCGCTGAGCTCAGTGAACAAAAGCGCCACCGTTTGCTAAGTGAAACCACCAGCAATGCCGTGGCCTATGCCATGCCAACCGCTGCGGTGGCGCAACAACAATGGGCAAGAACTAACATTAACCAGCGTACCTCAGTGTTACGCCAGTTTCTGGCATCGTTGGCGTCAAATGCAGTGGTTACTAAACAAGAGCCTGACTTAGAGCAAGTGTTAACCCTGGCTCAGCAAAAACTGCAACGGGTAGAACGTGATTTGCAAAAGCCCATAACCTTGCCAGGCCCCACCGGTGAAACCAACGTATTGGTGCTAGACCCACGTGGCATATTGGCGCTGGTGCGTGATGATAGCAGTGCTTTTAGTCACTGGCTGTTAGCTATTATTACCGCGCTGGCAGCAGGTAATGCCGTTATTACCGCCGTGGAAGACACTGATTTAGCAGAAGCTGAAGCGTGCATTAAGGCTTTGCTGTTGGCGGGTATGCCGCAACATTTAGTCGCCGTGGTACGAATAGATTGCTTAACAACACTGTTAGCGCATCAGGACTTAGCGGGTGCCATGGTCGATGTTGGCAGTGCAGTTAAACCCTTGTGTGCAGAGTTACTTGCCGCACGTGAAGGTGCAATATTGCCGCTAATTACTGCCCCGGCCGGGCCACGTTTATTACAGCGTTTGGTAACCGAAAAAACCATTACCATCAACACCACTGCTGCAGGGGGGAATGCATCGCTGATGACAATGGCCGACAACGCGGGCTAGTACCCTACCCTGCCCAATAAACGATAAAGCTCGCGGCCGCGGGCTTTATGCTATGGTATACCTCATGCTATCGCAATAATATGACGAAACAACTCTTTGTTAATTTATGGTTAAGTAGGATGCGTTATACTCTTTGCCTTAGTTTAAAGCGGGAGCAAGGTTAAACAGACAATGGCCTATCAGGAAGTCAACATCGCCGATTTGCAGCCAGGCAGCTATGTCGTGCAAGTATTGCAGCAAACAGGCGAAGTCGTGGTTAAACATGCTGGCTGGGTAAGAACGGCTCAGGCAGTCGCTTTGCTAAAACAAAAAGGGGTAAAAGTCCTTTTAATTGACCCTGCCAGACAACTACCTGAGACTCCATCAGCTGAAACCATAACGACGAAAGCGCCTTTACCAGCCGCAAGCATCAGTGAAGAAACGCCTCCGCCTAAAATTGCCTTCAGCGACGAATGGCCCAAAGCAGAACGTGCGCTAGTGCAAAGCCATAAAGTTCAACGGCAAGTACTGGATGCAGTGCGTTTCGGCGGGAGTATTGATTTAACACTGGTAGATGAAGTGAGCGCAGGCCTTGCGGACTCTATTAGCCGTAATCAGGATGTTTTGCTTTGCTTAAATCGTATTGCTGAACAAAGCGATAATCTGCTGCAACATAGCATTAGTTGCGCCGTATATATGGCGGCATTTGCCCGCTATATTAGTTTGCCGCAGCATACAGTTCAGGCGCTGATCACAGCGGCGTTACTGCACGATATTGGCAAAGCAATAAGCCCAAATTACCTCAATGCTGAAGATTATGTCGCCATTCCAACCAGTTTAAATGCGCTACAAAAAACTGAAAACTTATCCGGCAAAATTTCACTTTGGATCAGCCAACACTGTGCCCACTTAGATGGCAGCGGTTCACCGAAAATTACCGCAAGTCAGATAGACAAAGGCAGCCGCCTGTTGGCTATCGTCAACAGCTATGAAAAGCTCACTTCACCGCAAACCAGCAAGCTCGGCACGTTAGCGGCAACACGAATGTTACTTGAACGTGCTCCACATAAGTTAGATGCAGAGTTACTACAATTATTTATCAAATGTATTGGTATTTACCCACCTGGCTCGGTGGTAAAACTTAGCAGCGGCAAACTGGCGCTTGTGCTGGAAAATAATGCTAAAAAACCATTATTGCCTAAAGTTAAAGTGTTTTATCACAGTGCGCATCAACACCATATCCCGGCCAAGGTAGTAGACTTATCCCGCCAACAGGAAGAACAAATCGACGGTTGCATTGATTTGAAAAAATTTGGTTTAGATGTACGTAATTACATCTAACATTAATGTTCTCTAAACTAAGCCCTTGAATAAGCCATTTTGCTCAACTACTCTTGTTTACAGATGCCAGAGTGATATGAGCAGTACTTGAAAACCATTACCATAGACCAGTTAATATGCGGCATGTACGTTGTCGATGCGCAAGGTGCTAAAAACTTACACGTAAATGGCCTCATTACGTCTGCAACACAAATTGAGCAACTTCGACGTAAAGGTGTGCGGCTGCTTAATATTGATTCATCCAAACAACAGGCCTTAGAACTCGACAGTTCTGAGGGAAGCCAGTTCACGCAAGCCATATCAGCAGCCGACACACCATCACTCTCCGTGCGGCAGAGCATGAAAAAACTCAGCATGGCGCAAGAACTTAAAAATGCACAGTTACTCTACTCAGAAGCCAAATCTCTGCAAGCACGCGCTTTTGCTGATATCACTAACGGCAAGGCGGTCAACGTAGCCGACCTTCGTCGTTGCGCTGAAGGTTTTATTGATTCTGTATTTCGTAATCAAGACGCCTTGCTGTGTATCAGCAGAATACGCGACAAAGATGCGTACTTATTGGAACACTCGGTCAATGTGTCCATTTTAATGAGTATTTTTGCCAAATACCTGAAACTAGATGAAGACATTATTGTTGAATTGGCAACCGGTGCCTTACTGCATGATATTGGCAAAATTAAAGTGCCCAACACTATTTTAAATAAACCCGGACGGCTGACAGAAGCAGAATTTGTCATTATGCGAAAGCATGTTGAGTTTAGTCGTGACATTTTGCAGCAAACCGAAGGCATTTCACCGATAAGTATAGATGTAGCGGCAAACCATCATGAACGCCTGGATGGCAATGGGTACCCGGCAGGGTTAGCACAAGAGCAAATTTCTTTTTACGCCCGCATGATTGCCATTGTTGATACTTACGACGCCATTACCGCACAACGCGTGTATAAAAGCGGACAAAGCTGCGTCAAAGCACTAAAGATTCTTCGCACTGACAGCCCGTCACACTTTGATTTAGCCTTAGTGAAGCAATTTATCGCCGCCGTTGGTATGTATCCACCGGGCACTCTGGTGCTTATGGACAGTGAAAAACTGGCGTTAGTATTAGAAAATAATCCCAACAGCCTAACGTGCCCAAAAGTAAAAGTGTTTTACAACGTCAAACAACGCCGCTACTTAACACCAATGACGGTAGACCTTGCCAATGCTAAGTGTAACGATGCCATTAAATCTGCAGTGAGTGCTGATGAATATGGTATTGATATAAATAAATTTTTTAATCAGTTTATTTTACAAAGTTAGCCAGCCCAGGAAGATAACGCTGCCATACTAAATAATAGCTCACCTCGCTCCATCAACACATACTGCGGCATAATTTCTTTAATCCGGATCTCGGCAGTAATCCATTGCCCTTCCTGCAGGTTTTTGCCGTTAACCTTAACCCAACGCTGATTTGCACGCGTGGCATAAACATGCGCATCAAAACGCAGTGCTGGGATCTGCTGCTGTAGAGTCTGGCTTAGGCTATTAATATCCGTAGCCGGGCTAGCATTGCGTGGCGGCGCGGCGGGTTGTCTCAGGTTTTGTTCTGAGGCTTGTAGCGCAGAGGCAAACATATCTCGCAGTTCTGCAGACACCTCAACCACTGGCTCTTGCTCTGCGGCTATTGCTGACGTTACTGCCGTCTGTGGTACTGGTTCGGCCGCTGCGGTACCCACTGTCACGGTTTTGATTGCCGGAGCTGCGCTTAAGGTTTCAACAACAGGGGCTGGTGCTGGAGATATAACCTGTGCTAACTCAGCTTCAAGTTGAACCTTTGTTCTATTGCTATGGGACGGGTTAGCATCAACATTTAACGTTGCGAATATTTTTTCTGGGGCAGCAACCTGAACCGGTTCCGGTTCCGCTGCGGGTAGTAGCGCAGGTTGCAATACTGGTGTTAACAGGTATGCGACTACGGCCCCCGTCATCAATGCCAGTAACAGCGCCAGCACCAAGGCCAATTTTCGCCAAAACGAATGATTATCGCCTGCCGTGGGGTTGGCTTGAGTTTGCTGTTTAAGTGCAGCCATTAAAATTGACATTGTTGTTCTCGATAAACACGTTTACGTTATCCACTGCGCAACAGGGGCATCAGCACCAACGCCATACTAAAGCCCAGCACTATAGCGCAAACCCCCATTACTGGCCAGAACCAGCGCGGCAAAGGCGCTTTTCGTGTTTGTTCAGACAACGGCAATATTTCGCCAGCCGCCAGGTTAACCAGCTTGTCATTTACCATCGCCTGCTGTTGACTGTAAGCACCAAGCAATGCCCTGTCAGCCATAAGATTAACTAAGCGCGGTATACCTCCACTTAGCTGATATAACCTTTTAATTGCACTGTCGGTGAACACGGGCCTGCTGCAACCTGCTACTTGCAACCGATACTTCAAATAGTGTTTTACTTCATCCAGATCCAGTGGCAACAAGTGATATCGCGCGGTAATACGCTGTGCCAGCTGGCGTAAATCATTGCGCTTTAGTAATTGCTGTAACTCAGGCTGGCCAATCAGAATGACTTGCAGCAACTTGCGGGTATTGGTTTCAAGGTTGGTTAATAAACGCAGTTGCTCCAGCACTGCTGGCTGTAAATGCTGCGCTTCGTCAATAATCAGTAAGGTATGCTTGCCAGCAGCATGGTTTTTCAATAAGCGCGCTTTAATTTTATCGCCAAGCATTTTTAAGCTGGCATCACTTTTTTTGTAGCGAATTTTAAGCTCATCACAAATAGCGGCCAACAGCTCCAGTTCAGACAAGGTAGGGTTTAGAATAAATGCTACCTCAGCCCGTTCATCCAATTCTTGCAACAAACAACGCGACACGGTGGTTTTGCCGGTTCCTACTTCACCGGTTAATAAGACAAAGCCCCCCGCCTCGCCCAAGCCAAAGCGCAAGTGTGCCAGCGCTTCGGCATGACGTGGACTCAGGTACATAAAATCCGGGTTAGGTGCTATGGAAAATGGGGCACTGGTTAAGCCGAAAAATCCGGTATACATTCTGCTTCCTGCTGGTTAGGGCGCTGCCATTTGTTGCGACCGTGCATTTTGAAAGGCGACGGGTATAATGGCAAAAAAAATGGCAACAGGAAAGCCGGTGCAACGATATCTGGTAGGTGGTGCAGTTAGAGATAGTCTTTTAGGCTACCCGTTTCACGAGCGTGACTGGGTGGTAGTAGGTGCTACGCCGCAGCAAATGCTGGATTTGGGTTACCAGCAAGTTGGTAAAGACTTTCCGGTGTTTTTACATCCAGAAACCAAAGAAGAACACGCACTGGCACGAACCGAGCGTAAAAGTGGTAAAGGCTATACCGGTTTTACGGTTTATGCCGCACCCGATGTCACCTTAGAGCAAGATTTATTGCGCCGCGATTTAACTATTAACGCTATTGCTCAAGCCGATGATGATAGTGTGATTGACCCTTTTGGTGGTGTGGCAGATATTGAGCAAAAAATACTGCGTCATGTCTCTGAAGCCTTTGCTGAAGATCCCTTAAGAGTGCTGCGCGTGGCACGTTTTTATGCCCGCTACGCGCATTTAGGCTTTAGTGTTGCAACAGAAACCCAAGTATTAATGAAGCAGCTGAGCACTGAACTCAGTACACTTACTCCCGAGCGGGTATGGCAAGAAACCGCTAAAGCACTTAGTGAGCAAACGCCACAGGCGTATTTTCAATTACTCTATGACACCGGCGCGTTATCGGTATTAATGCCGGAGCTGTCGGCGTTATGGGGCGTGCCGCAACCACCACAGTGGCACCCGGAAATTGATACCGGCATACATACATTAATGGTATTGCAGCAAGCGGCACTGCTATCCCCTCGTATTGATATTCGCTTTGCAGCTTTAGTACATGATTTAGGTAAAGGTGTTACCAAACCTGAGCTTTGGCCGTCACATCATGGCCATGAGCATAGCGGCTTGCCACTTATCAACCAGTTGTGTAACCGCTTACGGGTACCAAACAACTGTCGCGATCTTGCGCTGTTAGTCTGCGAATATCACCAGATTATTCACCGCGCTAATCAGCTAAAAAGCAGCACGGTGCTAAAACTATTTGATGCGGTAGATTTATGGCGCAAGCCGCAGCGACTAGACGATATCTTACTTTGTTGTATGGCCGACTTACGGGGCCGCACAGGCTTTGAACTTGCTGAATATGCACAGGCTGAATACCTGAAAATACTGGCGCAAGCGGCACGCAAGGTTAGCGCAAAAGAGCTTGTTGCTCAGGGCCTGACAGGTGAAGCGATAAAGCAAGGCTTGCAGCGCTCACGCTTAGCGGCAATAAAAGCCGCTAAACAGCAATGCCTAAATACTTAGCCGGCAAACCAGCCGAGGAAAATAATCAAGCCGACACCTAATAACAAACGGTAAACAACAAACGGAAACATGCCCATACGGCTGATAATTTTCAGGAAAAAGTGAATGCAAACCAACGCGCAAATAAATGACAATCCCATACCTAATGCAATACCCGTCACATCAAATCGTTCAGGTTCTGACAACAGTTTGCTGGCTTGATAACCGCCACTTAACACAATAATAGGTATGGATAACAAAAACGAAAAACGGGCTGCACTTCCCTTATCTAACCCGATAAGCATTGCAGCGGTCATCGTAATGCCTGAGCGTGATGTACCCGGCACAATGGATAGCGCCTGAGCAACACCAATAAACAACGCCTGTTTCCAGCTTAATGTGTCCATGCTCTGTTGCTGCTTTGCTGTTGCATCAGCCCACCACAACGCAAAACCAAACACGATAGTCGTAAAGGCAATAATCCAGGGAGAGCGCAATAAGGTATCCACTACGTCTGCTTTTGCCGCCAGCAAGCCGGCAAGTCCTGCCGGTATTGTTGCCAATATTACCCACCAGGCCAGCTTACTTTCCATACTGTGCTTCCCACTAAGGCTATGCACCCAGCCTAGTGTTAACTGGCCTATATCATGACGAAAATACAACATCACCGCTAGCAACGTGCCAACATGTACAGCAACATCAAAAACAATACCTTGATCCTGCCAGCCAAACACTGCTGACGGTAAAATAAGGTGCGCCGACGACGAAATAGGTAAAAACTCAGTAAGCCCCTGAATAATAGCTAAAATAATAACTTCCACTGTACTCACTGCTTACTCCCAGTTAAATGGCACCGGCCATAGTTTTTGTTGCTTGTTATATTGCTGCCATAAACTGCTGTAGGTCTGGCCGGTAAGCGGATGTACCACCTCTGGTGCTATTTCAGCCAAAGGCCACAGTACAAACGCATTCTCAGTGATTTCAGCACGCGGTAATTCAACAGGCTGCTGACAAATGACGTCATCATAGGTTAATAAATCTAAATCTAAGGTGCGGCCACTAAACTTAGCGGCTGTGCGATCACGCCCGTAACTGTCTTCAATGTGTTTAAATAAGGTCACACAGTCTGCTATAGCTAAATCCGTATTTGCCGCTGCAACCATGTTGTAAAACGGATCTCCAGCAAAACCTACCGCTTCGCTTTCGTATACCGACGACAACGTTAATGGGCCAAAGTATTGGCTAAGGGCACTGACTGCCGCCTGAATATGAAAATGCCGGTTTTTGTTACTACCAAGGCTGATATAAATCTTCGCCATTAACTGCGGCTCCGCACAATACGCACGCCCACTGTTTGCGCTTGAGGCACCGCACCGGGTTTACTTACCGTGATATCCACCGAGCTGGTTGCAAATTCATCCAGTAACATCTGCGCTACACGCTCGGCGACTGTCTCTATCAGTTCTATCGGTTGTGCTGTAATAAGTTTGATAACTTTTTCTGCAATGACCGCGTAATCCAGCGTCAGCTTTATATCATCGTTAGCCGCGGCATCACGTTGGTCACTTGTTAATGCCAGATCAAGGAATAAACGTTGCTGAATAACTTTTTCCCAGTCGTAAACACCGATAACGGTATCAACTTGTAGCTGTTTTATAAAAACTATGTCCATTCAGTTACATCCGCATTGCGTTATTTCTCGTTTCAGGTAGGCTGGTCGGATAGGTAAAACCGCGAAAACCCTATACTCTGCTGGCCTTGAATCAGGCTGCAATCTTAACGTAAAAACTGGTGCTGAGGAACCGCCTTAATGACCCCGCTGATTGGAATTATGATGCTGACAGCCTACCTATGTGGCTCCGTTTCGTCGGCAGTGCTGGTCAGCAAGCTATTTCGCTTACCCGATCCTCGTAATCATGGCTCTGGCAACCCCGGTGCAACCAATGTGTTACGTCTTGGTGGCAAGTTGCCGGCCATCATGGTGCTAGTTTTTGATATTTTAAAAGGCACAATCCCCGTTTGGGGCTCTTACTTTTTAAAAATCGATCCGTTATTTCTTGGCTTAATTGCAATCTGCGCCTGCGTTGGCCACATTTTCCCAATATTTTTTGGTTTTAAAGGCGGTAAGGCCGTTGCAACAGCATTTGGCACTATGATGCCAATAGGCTTAGATTTAGCCGGTTTGCTAATTGCCAGTTGGTTAATTATTGTCGCATTGAGCGGTTACTCGTCGCTGGCGGCTATTTTAACGGTGATGTTAGCGCCGGTTTTTACCTGGTTTATTAAACCGCTGTATACCGTACCGGTGCTCATGCTAAGCATTTTAATTATTTTGCGCCACCGCGAAAACGTTGTCCGTTTATGGCGAGGCAAAGAAAGCAAAGTATGGGATAAAACCAAGCGTATTCGCGAGTAAGATTAGGCAATAGTTGGGAAAACGAGAAAGTGAGGTTGTAATCTCGAGCTGAGCGCCACAGAGTGTCTGAACAAAAGCACAAGCATGAGGGCAGGAGTTGCAACCGACGCATTACTCCTACCTACCCATTCTAGCCATTAAATTGATGGCAAATCCTGCATTGGCCAGCGGGGTGTTACGCCGATAGTTAAATCTTGCTGCTGGCCAGCCGCTAAACGATAATAGCCTGCCAGCGCGATCATGGCGCCATTGTCGGTGCAAAACTCTTTCCGCGGGTAATATACCTCACCACCATAACGCTTTAATAAGGTGGCCAGTTGCTCGCGTAACGACGTATTAGCACTAACACCGCCGGCAATGACCAAGCGGGTATACCCGGTTTGCTGCAATGCCCTATCGCATTTAATTACCAACGTATCAACCACGGCTTGTTGGAAAGACGCGGCAATATCTGCCTGCACTTGCTCAGTGTTACCGGCTTTGGCAATAACATTTGCGGCAGAGGTTTTTAACCCACTAAAGCTAAAATCCAGTCCGGGTCTGTCTGTCATTGGTCGTGGAAACTTATATTTTTTACTATTACCCTGTATGGCCAACTTTGCCAGTAAAGGGCCACCTGGGTAATCTAGCCCCATTAGCTTCGCCGTTTTATCAAAGGCTTCACCGGCAGCATCGTCTATCGACTCACCTAGCAATTGATAACGGCCAATGCCTTCTACAGCCACCAACTGGGTATGGCCGCCCGACACTAACAGTGCTAAAAACGGAAATTGTGGCGGATTGGCCTCCAGCATCGGTGCCAATAAATGGCCTTCCATATGATGTACAGCCAATGCCGGTTTATTCCAGGCCAGCGCCAGTGAACGCCCAATAGCGGCGCCCACCAACAGTGCACCGGCTAACCCCGGCCCTGCCGTGTACGCCACACCATCAATGCTGGCAGCATCACAACCAGCCTCGGCCAATGCTTGTTTAATTAACGGAATGGTTTTACGAATATGATCACGCGAGGCCAATTCCGGCACCACACCGCCGTAATCAGCATGCAATGGGATCTGGCTATACAATACATGGCTTAATAACCCCTGCTCGCCGTCATACACCGCAATACCGGTTTCATCGCAGGATGTTTCTATACCTAAAACTCGCATCTGTGTCTCAAATCCGCTAAAATGGCGGTCATTGTAACGGCTCAACGCGTGCAGAGCCAGAGGATCGGATTTAGATCGCAGAACTGCTTTACATCGCCCTGTCTTTTTGCGTAAAATGCCGCACCATTTTTAATCGTATTGGTTCAGAGATAACCAATTTGGCCCTGAGGTGAGAATTTAATGCCTGTTGTTAAAGTAAAAGAAAACGAACCGTTTGACGTAGCATTACGTCGTTTCAAGCGCTCATGCGAAAAAGCTGGTGTTTTAGCTGATGTTCGCGCAAAAGAATTCTACGAGAAGCCAACCTGGATCCGTAAGCGTAAAAAAGCAGCAGCAGTTAAGCGTCATGCTAAGAAGCTGTCTCGCGAAAACGCACGTCGCATCAAGCTGTACTAAGCGCTAGTCGCTTAACGTACCTGCTTAGCGACATTGGTGCTATCTGCTGGTGATAAAACACTAGCATTGAAAAGCCCAAGATAATATCGCAAGTCGACATCTGCATACCGTGCCCGCAAGGCACGGTTTGTCTTTTTCTGAATAACGCCGAAGGAAAAAGGTGGCAGGACAAATACCCAGACAGTTTATCGATGAGTTGTTGGCTCGTACTGACATCGTCGAACTGATTGACCAGCGCGTACCGCTAAAAAAAGCCGGTAGAAATTACGCCGCCTGTTGCCCGTTCCACAGCGAAAAATCACCGTCTTTTACCGTTAGTCCGGATAAACAGTTTTATCACTGCTTTGGTTGTGGTGCGCATGGTAACGCCATCAGTTTTATGATGGAGTTTGAACAGTTAGAATTCGTTGAAGCGATAGAAGAACTGGCTCAACAGCATCATCTTGAAGTACCACGAGAACAAGGCGTAGGCAACGCTCGCCCTGCAGCACAAGCTGATGATTACAACCTAATGCAGCAAGCAGCAGAGTTTTATCAACAACAGCTACAAACCCATAGCAATGCCGCAGCAGTGCAACAATATGTCGCGAAACGTGGCCTTAGCGCAAAAACCCTCAGTGATTTTGCCATTGGCTATGCGCCTGATGGCTGGGATAATTTACTGAAACGCTTAAGCCCTGCGAATAACAAACCATTGCGCGAGCAACTGGTTGAGCTTCGGTTGATAAACCGCAACGACAATGGCCGCGAGTACGACTTTTTTCGCGACCGTTTAATGTTTCCTATCCGGGATAAACGCGGCCGGGTTATTGCCTTTGGTGGCAGAGTTTTAGGTGACGGTACGCCTAAGTACCTCAATTCACCGGAAAGCCGGCTGTTTCATAAAGGCCGCGAACTTTATGGCCTGTACGAAGCTCGCCAGCAACCCGGGCATTTGGAACAGGTATTAGTGGTTGAAGGCTATATGGATGTCGTCGCATTGGCCGAACAGGACATTCGCTTTGCCGTGGCTTGTCTTGGTACCGCAACAACCTCTGATCATATGCATACGTTGTTTCGGTTTACACCCAAAGTGGTGTGTTGTTACGACGGTGACCGCGCAGGTCGTGACGCTGCATGGCGCGCACTGCAAAGTGCTTTGCCGCAGTTAAAAGATGGCGTAGAGCTAAATTTTGTCTTTTTACCCGACGGCGAAGACCCGGACTCACTGGTTCAAAAAGAAGGTAAAGACACTTTTTTACAACGCATTGCAGCAGCAGTGCCTTTAAATCAATATTTTTTTGAACATTTAGTTCAAGAATACAATCCTAATACCGATGCAGGAAAATCGGCATTATCGGTAAAAGCCGCGGAATTGATCAAACAAATCCCAAGCGAATTTTATCGGGAGAGTTTAACAGACAAGCTGGCTAATTTGTTGGGTAAACCGCGGGAACGCACCAAAAATGCAGTAAACCGGGCAAGTAATCGGGTGAAACCGGCAACGATGAAAATAACACCTATGCGCCGTGCTATTGGTTTATTGTTGCAGTACCCCAATTTAGCTAATGTGATGCCTGACGCGCCAGAGCTCGCTGATGCAGATATTCCGGGCATTGGTTTGTTACTTAGTTTGCAGCAACGCTTACTTAAGCAACCGGGCTTAACCACAGCACAATTGCTGGAACAATGGCGAGATTTACCCGAACACAGCATTTTAATGACACTGGCAGCATGGGATCATCAAATTGAGCCAGAACAGCTATCGCAAGAATTTGTGGATACGTTTCACTCAATAGAAGACCAATATTTACAACAACGACTAGAAGCGTTGGAACGAAAAGATAAGCTACAACAGTTAACAAAAGCCGAATGGCATGAGTATAAATTGCTATTACAGGCATTAAAAAGCAAAAAACCAAAGCTTGCGACCTAATGCGACTGGCTAGAAAAGCCGCGCTTTGTTATAATCACTAGTTCGCAATTTTACATTAATCAAATTGGTGGAAGATAAGTCTCTATGGAGCAAAATCCTCAGTCGCAGTTAAAACTCCTGATCATCAAAGGTAAAGAGCAAGGTTATTTAACCTTTGCTGAGGTGAATGATCACCTACCGCAAGACATTATCGATTCTGATCAGATAGAAGACATTATCCGCATGATCAACGACATGGGGATCCAGGTATTTGAAAGTGCCCCGGATGCCGATGATCTGATTATGGCTGATGCCACCACAGACGAAGATGCTGTTGAAGAAGCAGCACAGGCTCTGGTTAGTGTAGACAAAGAGCTGGGGCGTACTACCGACCCGGTTCGAATGTATATGCGGGAAATGGGCACAGTCGAACTACTAACCCGTGAGGGCGAAATTGATATCGCCAAACGGATAGAAGAAGGTATTAATACCGTACAAAGTTCTGTGGCCGAATACCCGGAAGCCATTACTTACTTACTGGAGCAGTGGGATAAGTATGAAGCTGAAGAAATTCGCTTAAGCGACATTGTCACTGCGTTTATTGACCCTAACGAAATCGACGAAGCTCCTGTAGCCGGCAGCCACATTGGTTCTGATGTACCAGAAGACCAAATGGATGACGACGACGATTCAGACGACGACGAAGATGGTGACGGTGATTCAGACGAAGCTGACACCGGTCCGGATCCAGAAATGGCGCGGGAAAAATTCGGTGAATTACGTTCTCAGTACGAGGTTACTCGTAACTCTATCGTTAAAAATGGTCGTGAGCACGCCACCACCAAAGAAGAAATTGAAAAACTGAGCGAAGTATTCCGCTGCTTCCGCCTGGTACCAAAACAATTCGATCGCTTAGTTAAAAACATGCGCGAAATGATGGACCGGGTACGGATCCAGGAACGGCTATTAATGAAGCATTGCGTTGAATACGCCAAAATGCCGAAGAAAACCTTCGTTAAAGCCTTTACCGGCCATGAAAACTCCACTGCCTGGATCGATGCTGAAATTAAAGCCGGCAAAGGTTATTCAGTGCGCCTGGAAGAAATGCGCGAAGATTTGGTTC
>Ga0100394_1002711_pt1 | contig 14661 bp, 16 predicted proteins | sample CryGeymeta201518_FD_81549 | JGI IMG/M metagenome (GOLD analysis project Ga0100394, IMG submission 81549) | Groundwater microbial communities from Crystal Geyser aquifers in Utah, USA - Crystal Geyser metaG 2015-18 | ecosystem: Environmental > Aquatic > Deep subsurface > Groundwater | place: USA... | reverse complement strand
GACACGCTGAGCTGGCGCGAAACGGCGGAGGCGCCGGAGGCCGTCGGCGCCGCGATGCTGCCGCTGATCGTCGGCGAGGACGCGACGCAGACCGACCGCGCCGAGGAGGACCGGCTCGACGCCGAAGCGGCGGAGGAGGCGGTGCGCGAGGCGGCGCCCGCCCGGCCCTGACCGGGCAGCCGCCCTATAGGCAACAGGGTCAACTTGTTATCCGGTATTGCCGCCGCAGGCGATACCGGATACACAACGTGCCGATATACAACGCATCTTCGCCGACTTAGCTCAGTTGGTAGAGCACATCCTTCGGAATGGGCGCCGCTTCGCCAAACTAGATACGGCCTGCACCAAAACATCATCGAAAATCAGGCGCTTACTATGAATCTCAGTCTACATTCGCCAGCGTTCACCGTAACGTGTTCTCGAAAAGTTCTCGAAAACACAGGAGCGCGAGGTGGTGACTATGCGCCTCGGCCTTCGGCGCCGCGCCGAACACCCCGACGGCGCCATCGAGAAACTGGTTGCGCCACCGCTTGAACTGGTTCGGATGCACATCGAAATCCGGCGCCGACTCGATCAGCGTCTTCTCGCCCTAAATTGCGGCCACCACCACTCTCGCCTTGAATGCCGGGCTGTGGTTCCTGCGCGATCATCTTGCCCCGGCCTTCTCCTTGCTCACCGCATCATGGCGCCGTCGCTCGAAAAATCCACTTATCCCGGCTGTTCAGTTTTCCAGAGCCGCTTCTGTTATGGCCGGTCGCGGCCATCAAATCCTCGATGGTCGCGCCTTTCAGTAGGGCGGCGAGTAAAGCGTGCTTCTTGCCGCCTTCCATGACCGCCTTCACGTCGCCCGTCGGCTCGACCATCATGCGCGGCGCAAGTGTGCGCGGTTTGCGGGCCTTGGGCGCAAGCGACTGCGCCTCGACCATCGCGACGAGGTCGGCCTTCGACGCCTTCTTGAACGCGGAAGCCGTCAACGGCGTGGTGAGGCGGGCGTTGCGTTCGGCCTTGGTCATGTCGGCGCCTCCGTTGCTATTATGTCAGCTCAACTGACTTAAAGCTGAGTTGTCGGACATTTCCAGATCGCTGATCAACCAGAATTTTTCATCGTCGCTTCTATCGTGGATTGACTCGTTATCTGGAGCGTCTGCCTGGGGCAGGCAACAATGAGTCCCCCAGATGACGAATGAAGAACTGCTAACCATACCCAAATACGACCGGATCGCCGTCTACCTGTTCCGACGCCTGACCAAAGGATACAGCGCGGAGACGCTCCCAAAGCAGATTCCTTTCGATCAAGAGACAGTGAGGCGGTCAATGCGGAAGGCGGTAGCCGATGACTTTATCGGCCGCGAAGTCGCGAATGTTCAAGACATCAAGTACACCTACGATGCGCGCCGCAATCTACCAGCCGAGATGGAACAAGCCGGACCGATGAATTGGCTGCAGAACGGCAAGGGCAAGTATGTCCTTCGTCGCGAGATATGCGCAGAAGTTGGTGACGCCTGATCAGGCGGCGGTTTGAGGTTGGCGGAGGCCATCGTGGAACTCAACCCCGGCGATGACCTCCGGGAGGCGGTTCTGGCCGTCGAGTTTGCGCAATTTCTTCTGCGCTGACATCATCAGCTTGAACGCCATGGCCAGCTTGACCCTGCGGCAGAGGCAGCCCTTGGTTCGCTTGGTGCGATGCCGGACGGTGGCGAAAGTGCTTTCGATCGAGTTCGACGTGCGGATGTGCCTGCAGTGCTCGGCCGGGAAGTCGTGAGACAGGTCAGCAGCGCTTCGCGGTCCCTGAGCAGTTTGGCAACCGCCTTGCGCCATTTCACGCCATAGGTTTCGACGAAGACATCGTTGGCGACGTTGGCCTTGGCCTTGGCTTTGGTCTCGGCCCGCCAGATGTCGTGCAGATGGCCCTTGGCCTTGGCATGCACCGGTTTCGGCAGCGCGTTCAGCACGTTCATCGTAGTGTGCAGCCAGCAGCGCTGTTCCTGCGTCGTGGCGAACACCCCGCGTAACGCCGTCCAGAATCCGAGCGCGCCGTCGCCGATGGCTATTTTGGGGTCGTGCTTCAAGCCGCGGCGCTTGAGATCGGGCAGCGCCTCGCGCCAACTCTGGGTGCTTTCGCGGAAGCCGTCGGCCATGGCCATAAGCTCCTTGCGACCGTATTCATCGGCGCTCACGATCACCAGAACGCATTGTTTTTCCTCAGCCATCCGCAGCTTGAAGTAAACGCCACCGGCCCTGATGCAGAGAAACCGCCGCATGCCGAGATCGCGTTTCCGCCAGGTTTCATAGTCGGTCCACCAATCGGCCTTCAGGCGTGTGATGGTTTTCGCGGACAGGCCCCTGGCATTCGGGCCCAGCAGCGCCTCCAGAGCCTCATTGAAATCGCCCGTGGAGACGCCCTTGAGATATAAAGCCAGGGCGGCAACTCCTCGACCGATTTCGCGCGGCGCAGGTATCGCGGCAGGATACTGGGCCTGAAGATGGTCCTGCCCGCGCCAGGCTTTCGGTCCCGGACACGCGGCGCCTTTACCGGCACCGGGCCGATGCCCGCCATCACCGCGCGTTCCGGCAGATGCCATGCCGGACCAACTGCGCGCGACCGTCGTCGAGCCTGTTGTCGGCGAGTGCATCCAGCAACGCGGACAGTTCCGCCTCGATCGCCTGCGCAATCAGCTTGCGGGCGCCATCCCGAATGACCCCGGTCAGCGGATCCGGGGAAAATCCGGATGGATCGGGCAGCGTGGCGATGGTATCGTCTTGCGTGCGGTATATCGCTTTCTCGGTTGAGAATTGACGGCGCTTCGACACCGCCATGATATGCCGCCCCTCAGGGCATCACCAACTTTCGCGCGTTTCTCCCCAGGCCTCCAGCATCAGCGCAGGCCACAGCCTGCGCGCGTGATCGCGCCGGCCCGTCAGATGGTCGGCCCACAGCCGCGCCACCGCCTCCGCGTCGAGCAGGCCGCCCGACGCAAGGCGGCGCGCGTCGAGCAGGCCGCTCGCCCAGTCGCGCAGCGGGCCGCGCAGCCACGATCCCAGCGGCGGGGTGAAGCCCTGCTTGGGCCGGGCGTGCAGCGCGGGCGGGGCGTAGCGGTCGAGGACGCGGCGCAGGATCCATTTGCCCTCGCCGCCGCGCCGCTTCATCGCGTCGGGCAGCGTCCAGGCGAAGGCCGTAACCGCGTCGTCGAGCAGAGGCGAACGCGCCTCCAGCCCGACCGACATGCTGGCGCGGTCTAGCTTGGCAAGCACGCCCTCCGGCAGACCTTGCGCCATGTCCATATAGCCCATCCGCGCCAGCGCGCCGCGCAAGGCGCTTTTTGGCGCCTGCGGCGGCGACAGGTCGTCCGCCGTCAGCATCAGCGCGCCAAAACGGCGGCCACGCGCGGCGTGCAGCAGATAGGCGGCGTCGGCGTCGGGCGCGGCCATGATCGCCGCCAGCCGGTCGCGGCCCGAGCCGCAGGCGGCGCCCAGCGCCAGCGCCCGCGCCAGCGCCCGGCGCGCGGGGGCGGGCGCGCGGGCGACAACGGCCATGATCCGCGCGCCGCTGGCGTGGCGCTTGTAGCCGCCAAAAGCCTCGTCGCCGCCGTCGCCGGTCAGCGCCACGGTGACATGGGCGCGCGCCGCGTTGCAGACGTGCCAGGTGGGGATCTGCGAGGCGTCGGCGAAGGGTTCGTCGTAGATCTGCGCCAGACGCGGGACCAGCGCCGCCGCGTCGGCGTCGCTGACATGGATCTCGGTGTGATCGGTTCCCAGATGCGCCGCCATGGCGCGGGCGTGCGCCGTCTCGTCGCGCGCGCGGTCGGAGAAGCCGACGCAAAAACTGCGCACCGGGCGGTCGGAGGCCCGCGCCATCATCGCCGTCACCAGCGAGGAATCCACGCCCCCCGACAGGAACGCCCCCAGCGGCGCGTCGCTGACCATGCGCCGCGTCACCGCCGCGCGCAGCAGGCCGTCGAGCGTCTCCACCGCCTGCGCGTCGTCGCCCCGGAACGGCGCCGCCTGGCCCCGCTCCGCCGTCTCGCGCAGCGACCAGTAGCCGCGCATCGCCGCGATCAGACCCGCCGCGCCATATGCCACGCGGCCCTCGGTCAGCGGCAGCGACAGAAGCGTCGCGGCGGGCAGCTTGACCACGCCCCGATGGATCGTCAGCGGCGCCGGGATATGGCCGAACTGCATCAGCGCGGCGACGGCGGCGCGGTCCACCTGCGGCGAAAATCCCGGCGCCGCGCGCAGCGCCTTCAGCTCCGAGCCGAACAGGATCGCCGCGCCGTCGTCGGCGACGTAGAGCGGCTTCTTGCCCGCGCGGTCGCGCGCCAGATGCAGCACGCGCTGGGCGCGGTCCCACACCGCGAAGGCCAGCATCCCCGAAGCGCGCGCCAGCGCCGCCTCCACCCCCCAGCGGTCGATCGCCGCCAGCAGCGCCTCGGTGTCGCTGCGGCCGCGCAGGATCACGCCGCAGGCGGCCAATTCCGCCGCGATGTCGGCGAAATTGTAGGTCTCGCCGTTATAGACCATCACATAACGCCCGCTCCGCGACACCATCGGCTGATGGCCCAGCGGCGACAGATCGAGCACCGACAGCCGCCGGTGGCCCAGCGCCACGCCGCATGCGGGGTCGCTCCATGTCCCCTCGTCGTCAGGGCCGCGATGGGCCAGCGCGCGGGTCATCGCCAGCGCGGTCGCCGACAGCGCCTGCGGCGACGGCGTTTTGCGATAGGCGAGGACGCCCGCTATGCCGCACATGGGCCGCTCTCGCCGCACACGTCCGGCGCCGCGCGCTCAGCCATCGGTCTCACACGGCGGCGGGTCGCCGTCGTATCGTTTCCAGACTTCGGATTTTCCCAGCAGACGCACGGCGAGATAAGCGCGCACGTCGAGCCCGCCGTCTTGGCGGGGCGCAAGATCGACCGCATAGACCGCGCCATCCTGCGGGTTGTAGAACCGCCCCCTGCGCCAGCCGTCGCCGTCGGCCTTCGCGGCGGTGATCGCCTCGACGCCGCACCAGGGCCGGTCGCGCAGCGCCGCGTCGGGGTTGGCCGCGTCGCGCTTGAGCGCCCCGTTGCGCTCGCGCGGCCTGGCGAGCCACACGATGCGGCCGCACAGCGCGGCGTCGCAGCGGTAGAGCCGCACCGCGACCTTGCGCTTGCCGGTCAGCCACACGCCCTCGACGCCTGTCGCCTCGGAGGCGGCCTTGGCCGGCGCGCCCGCCGCAGCGATCACGGCGACGGCGAGGGCGGCGACGGCGAGGGCGGCGGCGAGAGGGCGTTTGCGCATGGCGTCATGATCTCATACGCCATGCGGGCGATGTCCACCCCCGCGCGTCGTCGCGCGGGGCGGCGTCGCGCAACCGTGAACGGCGCGGCGCCGCGCCGCCCGGGCGAAAGGCCGCGTGCGTCATGGAGCAGAAATGGAGCGCGCAGGCCGCCTTGCGCCGCCTCGCCGGGGCGGGGGCGCTGATCGCCGGCGAGCGGGTGGCGTTCGGCCTGCTGAACCTTGCGGCGGCGGGGCTGGCGGTGCGCGCGGTGGGGGTCGAGGCGTTCGGCGTCGTGGCGCTGCTGATGGCCTATGCGCGGCTGGTGGGCGAGTTGGCGCAGTTCCAGTCGTGGCAGGCGCTGATCCGCTTCGGCGCGGCGGCGCTGCGGGAGGAGCGGCGCGACGATTTTCGCGCGCTGGTCGCCTGGTGCGCCCGGCTCGACGCGCTGACGCTGGGCGCGGCGGCGCTTGCGGGCGCGCTGGCCGCCGGGCCGCTGGGGCGCGCGCTGGGCTGGCCCGCCGAGATGGTCGCGCTGGCGCCGTGGTTCGTGGCGGCGACCGCGTTCATCGTGCCCAACGCGGCGCACGGCGTGTTGCGGCTGTTCGGCCGCATCCCCGACATCGCCGCGCAGCACGCGATCTCGGCCTGCGTGCGGTTTGTCGGCGCGGCGGGGATGTATCTGCTGGGCGGCGACGCGGCGGCGCTGGCGGCGGTGTGGGCGGCGGCGGGCGTCGTCTCGGGCCTGTGGATCATCTGGCGGGCGGCGCGGGTGCTGGGGCGCGAGGGGCTGCGCCCGCGTCTGGGCCTGCGCGGCGGCGCGGCGCCTGCGGGTTTGTGGCGCTTTCTGTGGACGGCGAGCTTTTCCTCCACGGTCGAGGGCGCGGTGGCGCATGTCACGACGCTGGCGGTGGGCGCCATGCTGGGCGCGACCGAGGCGGGACTGTTCACGATCGCGCGACAACTGGCCGAGGCGCTGGCCAAACCCGCCCGGCTGATGGGGCCGCTGATCCTGCCGGAACTGGCGTGGATGAACGCGCGCGGCGACCACGCGGCGCTGCGCGCGCTCAGCATCCGCGGCGCCGCGCTGGCGGTCGGGGCGGTGGCGCTGCTGGGCCTTGGCTTTCTGCTGGGCGGGCCGTGGCTGCTGCGCGTCGCGTTCGGGCCGGAGGCGGCGGCGGCGCAGACGGCGCTGGCGCTGGCGGGCGCGGCGTCGGGGTTCACGCTGATCGGCTTTGCGCTGGAGCCGACGCTGCTGGCTCTGGGACGGATGCGCGCGGTGACCGCCTCGCTGCTGGCGGCGGCGGCGCTCTACGCCGTCGCGCTGGCGACGCTGCCGCAGGCGTTCGGCGTGGCGGGGGCGGCGGCGGCGCTGCTGACGTTCAGCGCCGCCGTCTTCATGCTGCGCGCAGCGGCGGTGTGGCGCGCGCTGCGCAATCCGGCCGCGCCCTGAGTTGATCGTCTGGGGCTTGACCCTGCGCCGCGAACTGCGGAAAGGACGATTGCGCCGCGTGCGGCGGACCGGTTCATCGCGGAAGGGGCATGATCGCGTGCGTGACGATTATCTCCTCTCGCCCCGCCCCGTCCGGCTGACCGACGCGCTGGACGCGGCGGCGCGCGGCGCAGGTGGATTCACCTTCTACGGCCCGCGCGGCGCGGCGGTGGCGACGCTGAGCTTCGCCCGGCTGGCGGCGGAGGCGCGCACGCTGGGCGCGCAGCTCTTGTCGCGGGGGCTGACGCCGGGAGACCGGGTCTGCGTGGCGGCGGAGACCGACGCCGACTTCATCCGCGCGCTGATCGGCTGTCTTTACGCCGGGCTGATCGCCTGTCCGATGCCGACGCCTGCGGCCTTTGGCGCGCGCGACGCCTATCTGGAGCAGATCGCGCGCATCGCCGATGTCGCCGCGCCGCGCGCGGCGCTGGCGCCCGCCAGCGCGCTCGACTGGGTGGCGGCGGCGCTGGCGGGGCGCGGCCTCGCCTTCGTCGGCCGCGCCGCAGACCTCGACAATGCGCCCGAAAGCGCCCTGCCGCCGCCCTGCCCGCCCGACGCCATCGCCTATGTGCAGTTCTCCTCGGGCACCACCAGCGCGCCCAAGGGCGTCGCGATCAGCCATGCGGCGATGATGGCCAATCTGCACGCCATCGCGGCGCATGGGCTGGGGTTGGGCGAAGGCGATCGCGGCGTCGGATGGCTGCCTTTGTATCACGACATGGGGCTGGTGGGGTATGTGTTCACCCCCATCGCCGCAGCCGCGCCGGTCGAGCTTCTGGCGCCGCGCGATTTCGTGCGCCGCCCCGGCCTGTGGCTGGAGCTGATCTCGCGCACCCGCGCCACGATGACCTACGCGCCGTCCTTCGCCTATGCGCTGGCGGCCAGCCGGAGCCATGCGGCCGAGGGGCTTGACCTGTCGTGCCTGCGCGTCGCCGGGGTGGGCGGCGACATGGTCAAGCCGCGCAACCTCGACGCCTTCGCCCGCGCCTACGCGCCCGCCGGGTTCGCCGCCTCGGCCTTCGCGCCGAGTTATGGCATGGCGGAGGCGACGCTGGCGGTGAGTTTCTCGCCGCGCGGTCGCGGCGCCGCCTACGAGCGGCTGGACCTCGCCGCGCTGCAGGCGGGCGCGCGCAGGCTGGCGGCGCCGGGCGCGCCGGGGGCGCGGCGGTTCGCGCTTTGCGGCCCCGCGCTGCCCGGCCATCGCATCGCGATCCGCGACGCTGATGATGTGGCGCTGCCGCCGGGCGGCGTCGGGCGCATCGTGCTTTCCGGGCCCAGCCTGATGAGCGGCTACCTGAACCCGCAGGGGGCGGCGGCGCAGGCGCTGGACGCCGACGGCTGGCTCGACACCGGCGATCTGGGCTATCTGACCGAGGGCGGCGAGGTGGTGGTTACCGGGCGCGCCAAGGACATGATCATCGTCAACGGCCGCAACATCTGGCCGCAGGACATCGAGTGGGCGCTGGAGCGCGCCGTCGAAGGCGTGCGCGAGGGCGGCGTCGCGGCGTTCGGCGTCGGCCTCGCGCAGGCGGAGGGCGGCGGCGAGGCCGACGAAGGCGACGGCGACGCGGAGGAGGCGGTCGCGGTGGTGATCGAGCACCGCGGCGGCGGCGGCGCAGGAGACGGCGGCGCGGCGGACGGCGGCGCAGCGCGCGAGGCGATGCGCGCGCGGGCGGCGCAGGCGGTGCGCGACCGGTTCGGCCTTGGCGCGCGGATCGCCTTCGCCACCGCCGCGCGGCTGCCGCGCACCTCCTCGGGCAAGCTGATCCGCGCCCGCGCGCGCGAGATGTTTCTGGCCGGCGACTTCGACGCGTGACGCGGCTGGCCGCCGTCACCGGCGCGAGCGGCTTTCTGGGCGCCCGCGTCGCCGCAGAGCTGGCGGCGCAGGGCTGGCGGCTGCGCCTGCTGGCGCGCCGGGCGCCGCGCTTGCGCGGGCTGGGCGCGGCGCCGGTCGAAATCGTTCTCGGCGATCTGGCCGAGCCGGGCGCGCTGGCGGCGCTGGTCGCGGGCGCCGATGCGGTGGCGCATGTGGCGGGGGCGGTGAAGGCGCGCGACCGCGCGGGCTTCATGGCGGTCAACGCGGCGGGAGCGGCGGCGCTGGCGGCGGCGGTGGCGGCGGCGCGGCGCAGGGGCGCCGGGCCCGCGCGGCTGGCGCTGGTGTCCTCGATGGCGGCGCGGGCGCCGGGGCTGTCGGACTACGCCGCCTCGAAGGCCGAGGGCGAGGCGCGCGCCGCCGCGCTGTGCGGCGATCTGGTGATCCTGCGTCCGGCGGCGATCTATGGCCCCGACGATCCGGCGACCGCAGGGCTGGTCCGCGCGCTGGGCGGTCCGGTGCAGCCGGTGCTCAACCACGCCGCCGCGCGGCTCTGCCTGATCCATGTCGCGGACGCCGCGCGCGCCATCGCGGCGGCGCTGACCCACGCGCCCGGCGGCGCGATATGGGAGCTGAGCGACGCGCGCGTCGAGGGCTACGCCTGGGCCGAGATCGCGGCGACGGCGGCGGCGGCGGCGGGCCGCGCCGCGCGCCCGCTGCGCGTTCCGGCGGCGGCCATCCGGCTTGGCGGCGCGCTCGGCGCGCTTGCGACCCGCGTCGATGGGCGCGCGCGGATGCTGACGCCGGGCAAGGCGCGCGAGATGCTCCACGCCGACTGGGCGTCGTCGCCGCAGCGCCAGCCGCCGCGCGACCTGTGGCGCCCGTCGATCACGCTGGCGCAGGGTTTTGGCGCACTGTTCTCAACCGCTCGATAAAGCCGATCACGAGACGGTAACGCGCGGTCGCAGACATGCGCCTTGCAAATACCACAGGGGAGGCGCCTTTTCTTTGTCATAAATTTCTCACGATCAAAGCCGGGACATCGCCATGATAAACGCCGTCGTCCTGAGCGCAGGACGGGGAAAGCGCCTGACCCCGCTCACCGATACCCATCCGAAGTGTCTTGTGCGGCTGAACGGGCGCACGCTTTTGGAGTGGCAGATGCGCGCGCTGTGCGCCTGCGGCGTGACCCGCGTGAGCGTGGTGACCGGGTTCGGCGCGGCCGATGTGGCCTGCGCGCTGCGCACGTTCGGCCTGCCGATGGAGGCGCGCGCGATCTTCAACCCGTTCTACGCCGTCGCCGACAACATCGGCTCGTGCTGGGCGGCGGCGGACGCATTCGGCGCCGACACCGTGCTGATCAACGGCGACGCCGTGTTCGAGCCTGCGGTGCTTGAGCGGGTGCTGGCGGCGGACGGCTCGGACATCGCGGTGACGGTCAGCGCCAAGCGCGACTATGACGCCGACGACATGAAGGTGCGCGTCTGCGGCGACAGATTGACACGGATCTCCAAAAAGCTGGCGGGCGCGGTCAGCGGTGAGGCCATCGGCATGATCCGCTTTCGCCGCGGCGGCTCGGCGCGGTTTCTCGCCGCGCTGCGCGCCGTCCTGGAGACGACGGAAGGCACAGGCCTGTGGTATCTCAGCGTGATCGACGCGCTGGCGCGCGAGGGCGGCGTGGGCGTGACGCGGGTGGACGGGCTGACCTGGGCGGAGCTGGATTTTCCGGTCGATCTGCGCGCCGCCGAGGCCGCCGCGCGCGTGGTCGCCGCCCGGCTGTTCGCCGACGCGCCGGCGGTGGCGCTTTGAGCGGGGTTTGCAACGCGAGCGGCGCCGCCGACGCCATCAACCGCCGGGTGCTGGCGCTGTTGTCGGCGCGCGCGCCGGGCGCGTCGCTGGGCATGGACAGCACGATCCTCGCCGACGCCGCGCTCGACTCGGTGTCGGTGATGGATTTCCTGCTGGAGGTCGAGGACGCCTTCGACGTGACCGTGCCGCTGGAGCGGCTGGCGGGCGTCAAGACGGTGCGCGACTTCACCGCCGTCGTGCGGGCGCTTCAGGAGGACGGCGCCTGAGAGCGCCGCCCGAAGGGGGGATTGACATGGGACTGAAACAAAAGGCGCACGCCGCCAAGCAGGCGTTCGACGCGCTCAAGGCGCTGGGGCGCGACCCGACAAGCCTGACCTTCGACGCCATGAGCGGCCCGACCGAGGGGATGCTGGACCGGCGGCGCGTGGCGCTGTTTGGCACCAACAACTATCTCGGCCTCACCTTCGACCCCGAGATCGTCGGACGCGGCGTGCGCGCGATGCGCGACTGCGGCGCCGGCACCACCGGCTCGCGCATCGCCAACGGCACCTACGCTGACCACAGGGGCCTGGAGCGCGACATCGCCCGGTTCTATGACCGGCGGGCTGCGGTGGTGTTCTCGACCGGCTACAGCGCCAATCTGGGCCTGTTGTCGGCGATCGCGGACGATGGCGACCACCTGCTGATCGATGGCGACAGCCACGCCTCGATCTATGACGCCTGCCGCCTGAGCCACGCTGACACCGTGCGATTCCGCCACAACGACCCCGACAGCCTGGCGCGGCGGCTGGCGCGGCTGAAGGGGTCGCCAGGCGACCGCATCATCGTCGTGGAGGGCATTTATTCGATGCTGGGCGACCTCGCCCCGCTAAAGGAGATCGCCGCCGTCAAGCGCGAGGCGGGCGACAACGTCTATCTGGTGGTGGACGAGGCGCATTCGCTGGGCGTGCTGGGCGACCGGGGCCGGGGCCTGTGCGAGGCGGCGGGGGTGGAGGCGGACTGCGACTATGTCGTGGGCACGTTCTCGAAAAGCATCGGCACCACCGGGGGGTTCTGCGTCTCCGACATCGCCGATTTCGAGATGATCCGCGCGTTCTCCCGCCCTTACATGTTCACCGCCTCGATGACGCCCGCCGCCAGCGCCTCGGCCCGCGCGGGGTTCGAGCGGATGCAGGCGCTGCCCGCCTTGCGCGCCGCTCTGTGGAGCACCGCCCGGCGGCTGCACGCCGGGATCGCCGCGCTGGGCTTCGCCGTCGCCTCGGCGCCCAGCCCGGTGATCGCGGTGGTGCTGGACACGCCGGAGCAGGCGGTGAGGATGTGGAACCGTCTGATCGACGCCGGGATCTACACCAACATCGCGTTGCCGCCCGCCACGCCGGGCGGGCTGTCGCTGTTGCGGGTCTCGGCCTCGGCGGCGCACCGTCCCGACCAGATCGAGGCGGCGCTGGGCGCGTTCGGCGCGCTGGCGCGGGACTTCGCGGCGTCGGGACGCGCGGCTTCGGCCGCCTGAACGCGGCGTAAGCGTCCCGGGCCTCAGCCCGCCCTCGACCGCCTCAGCTTTGCGCGCGCATAGGCGACGCCGCCGCGATAGGTGAAGGCGGCCTTGAGCAGCCTCGCGAGGTTCAGCGCCTTGCCCACCGCCACTCGCGCCCGCCAGCGCAGACCCGCCGACGCAGGCGCGCCTGCTTCGGCGGGCGCGCCGACAGCCAGCGACAGCGCCGCGAACCACTCCGGCGCGGCGGCGACAAGCTGCGCCGCGCGCCCCGGCCGCTCCGGGCGCAGCTCCGCGCCATAGGTGCGGGCGAACAGCGCCGCCCAGTCGGGCGCCCCGTCCCTGGGCGGCGCCAGCGCCCGCGCCCAGCCCGCCGCCGTGCGCGCGGCCTGCGCCAGCGCCGCGACCACCGCCGCGCGCGCCGCCGCGTCGCGGGCGTGGGTCAGCGAGCAGGGCTGCGCGAACCGCGCCCACAGCGTCGTGTCCCATGCCTCGGGGCGCATCCGCGCGGCGAACGCGGCGCAGGTCATCACCGCGACCTTGGCCTCGATGCCGCCGCCGCCCGGCCGCGCAAGCCTTTCGGCATAGACGCTGGGCGGCAACAGCCGGTTGGCGCAGGCGGCCAGCCCGGCGCCGTGATAGGCTGCGTCGCTGTCGGTCAGCACGTAGAAATCGAGCGGCCCCGCGCCCCGCCCTGCGTCCTGCGCCGCGCCCTGCTCCCCGCTGCGGCGGCGCGAGCCGTAGAACAGCACCGCCGCCACGCCGGGCCGCGCGGCGAGCCGCGCCGTCATCGCGGCGGCGTCCTGGGCGACGGGCGGCGCGAGCGGGCGGTCGATCTCCGCCGCGATCAGCGCCGCCAGCGCGGTCACCTTTCCCCGAGCTTTTCGAGCGTCTGGTCGGCGCGCCGCGTCGCGGCCTCGAAGCGCGCCTCGAAATCCGCCAGCGCCGCGCGCGGCTCGCGGTAGAAGGCGCTCAGCTTCATCGCCCGCAAAAACATCCGGTTGGCGATGCGCCCGCCGAGCCGCATCGGGCGGTCGAAGTCGAACAGCAGGATCACCCGCTCCTCATCGGTGTCGTTCCAGACCTCGTGGTTGTAGGTGTCGTCGAGCACGATCACCGAACCCTCGGTCCAGGCGCGGATCTCGTCGCCGACGCGGATGCGGCATTTCTCGCGCTCGCGCGGCACGATCAGCCCGAGATGCGCGCGCACGATGCCCTTGGTGACGCCGGAGTGCGCCGGGATGTGATAGCCCGGCGCCAGGATCGAGAACCACGCGGTCTGAAGGGTGGGGATCTCCTCCAGCATCGCCGCCGTCACCGGCGCCTGCGCGCAGTTGCGGTCCAGCCGCTCGCCAAAGCCGAACAGCACGAAAGTGCGCCAGTTCTTCGCCGTGGCGATGCGATACTGGTCGGGCGAGATCTCCTGAAACGCCGGGATCGCCTCGCGGTGGCGCAGGATGGCGCGCGCCTCGGCCTCGATCTCGCGCCAGCGCGTCTCGAACGGCGCCAGAAAGGGAAACAGGCCGGGGTCGAGAAACGGCGTGTCGGGCACCAGGCTCTGGCGCGCCTGATAGCGTGCGAGCGCGCGCGTCACCCGCTTGCCCCAGCGTTTCACAAAGCGGCGCAGCGGGCGTTGCAGCGTCGCGGGTTTATCGGGTGCGGCGGCGTTCGTGGTCATGCGCCAGTGATAAGCCCGCCGCGCGCGCCGGTCGAGCCGCCCTGGCGTCACACGCGCATGATCGCGCCGCGCGACCGCCTCACGACGTGATGATCGCCAGCGTTTCGTCGGCGCTCACCGCGATCGCGCCGCCCGCGTATCGCTCGCCGTCCAGCACGAAGCCGCCGTCGAGGCGCAGCGCGATCCGCCGCGCCCGGCCGCTGCGATAGCCCGCGCGCGCCATCCAGCCCATCGGCCGCCCATAGGCCGCCAGCGGCGCCGCCAGCGGCAACAGCCGCGCGGGCGCGCGCACGTCGAGCCAGCGCAGCGGCCCCGCGCCCGCGCCCCAGAACGGGTTGAACCCGGCGGTCAGCCGCCCCGGCAGCGCGGTGACGAGGCCGAGGAAGCGTTGCGCCTGCTCGGGGCCGGCGTCGTCGATGGCCAGCCGCGCCGCCACGCCCGCGCGCAGCGCGCGCGCCTCCGCGCCGATCAGCGCGCGCTTCAGCGCGGTCAGGAACGCCGCGCGCACCTGCGCCGCGCCGCGCGCCGCGATCTCGTCCGCCGCCAGCCGCGTCGCGCGCTCATAGGCGCCCCATCCCATCATGAAGCCGCGCAGCGGCGCGCGCCCGTCGTCGAAGGCCAGCGCCAGCATCGCCGCGCGGCGCGTGGGCGGCAGGCGCCCCGCCCGCAGCCGCGCGGCGAGCGCCGCCAGCGCCGCCTCGTCGGCCAGCGCGCCCAGGCTGCGCGCGATCAGGTTGGTGTTGCCATGGGGCAGGACGCCGAGCGGCGGCGGCGCGCCGCCGAACGCCTGCGCCAGATGCGTCGCCGTCTCGCGCACCGTGCCGTCGCCGCCGTCCACCACCACCGCCACCACCCCCGCCGCCCGCAGCGCGGCCAGCGCGGCGGGGGTTTCAGCAGCGCTGCGCGCCTCGATCACCACCACGCCGGGCGGCGCCGGGCGCGGCGCGCGCCCGCGGTTGCCGCTGCTTGAGGGGTTGCGCAGCACGCCCAGCGGCGTCACGGCGCGGCGAGCCATGAGACGACCGGCCCTGTGCGGCTGGCGGCGAAGGCCTGCGCGACGCGGGCGAGGTGGATCAGCAGGCTCAGCGCCACCCAGCCCGCGACCGCCCATGCGCCCCAGGCG
>Ga0100394_1002710_pt1 | contig 14662 bp, 9 predicted proteins | sample CryGeymeta201518_FD_81549 | JGI IMG/M metagenome (GOLD analysis project Ga0100394, IMG submission 81549) | Groundwater microbial communities from Crystal Geyser aquifers in Utah, USA - Crystal Geyser metaG 2015-18 | ecosystem: Environmental > Aquatic > Deep subsurface > Groundwater | place: USA... | reverse complement strand
GCGGCCAGCCATTCTTACCGGTACCGCGCTGGCGATGATGGAGGCGTTTGCGGACTATGGCACGGTGCAGTATTTTGGTGTCACCACCTTTACCACCGGCATTTTTCGTACCTGGTTTGGCATGGGTAATCAGGTTGCTGCTGCACAGTTGGCGGCGCTGCTGACCAGTTTTGTCTTGCTGTTATTAGTGCTTGAACGTTGGTCAAGACGGAAAATTCGTTACTACTATCAAGGCCAGCATCGTCATTCTCATGCAAGACGGCCAGTGAATTTTGCCCATCAGCTTTTGTTATTTACCCTATGTTTATTGCCGGTATTGTTAGGCTTTATTGTGCCAGCCATTCAGTTAATCAGCTGGGCGCTGACCAACTACCAGGTAACACTAAACCGTGAGTTTGGCGTATTAGTCTGGAACAGCTTTACGTTAGCCGCCATGGCAGCCGTTATTTCAGTGCTGCTGGCACTGTTATTTGCTTATGGCAAACGGCTGCGTCGTGACGTTATGGTGCAAGTACCGGTGCGTATTGCTGCGTTGGGTTATGCCGTACCGGGTACTGTTATCGCAATTGGCGTAATGTTGCCGTTAGCCTGGATAGATGGCCGCATAGATTTGCTGGCGGAGCAGTGGTTTGGCGTGCGCACCGGGCTTATTTTTTCCGGTACCTTATTCGCACTACTATTAGCCTACAGCGTGCGCTTTCTTGCTGTGTCACTTCACAGCGTTGAAGCCGGCCTGGAACGCATTAAACCCAGTATGGATAATGCCGCACGTTCTTTGGGCTATAAACCTTTGCACGTGCTGCAAAAAATTCATGTTCCACTGTTACGTACCAGTGTATTAACGGCATTGTTGCTGGTATTTGTTGATGTACTCAAAGAGTTACCCGCCACGCTTATTTTGCGACCGTTTAACTTCAATACCCTGGCGGTGCGCACCTACGAGCTGGCGTCAGACGAGCGCTTAGCCGATGCTGCCTTGCCCGCATTGGCTATTGTTTTGGTAAGCTTATTGCCTGTAATAGTATTGGCACGCTCGGTAGACTCAAGTATTAAAGGAAAGCCTTAATGTTGAATTTGCAACAGGTTGCTGTGGCATACAGTGGAAACACGGTTGTTAAAGACATCAGTTTATCGCTAGCCAAAGGCCAGATTGGCTGTTTAGTGGGGCCTTCAGGGTGTGGCAAAACTACTTTACTGCGTGCAATTGCTGGCTTTGAGGCTGTGTGTGCCGGCAGCATTAGCCTGCAAGGCAACATAGTGAGCAATGCCGAGCAGCAACTTCCGCCCGAGTTACGCCAGGTGGGAATGGTGTTTCAGGATTTTGCCTTATTTCCACATCTCAGTGTGGCGAACAATATTAGCTTTGGCTTGCGCCATGTAAGTAAAAGCCTCAAAGCCACTAAAGTGAAGCAGTTGCTGCAGCTGGTGGGGTTGCCGGATTTGGGCCAGCGCTATATTCATCAGTTATCCGGCGGCCAACAGCAGCGCGTCGCGTTAGCACGCGCACTGGCACCAGAACCTAACGTATTGTTACTGGACGAGCCGTTTTCCAGTTTGGACACCGAACTGCGAGAAGGTTTAGCTCGCGAGATCCGGCAAATATTGCAACAACTGCAAATCACCGCAGTAATGGTAACGCATGATCAAAATGAAGCCTTTGCAATGGCTGATATGATAGGTGTTATGGCTCAGGGACGTTTGCAACAATGGGCCACCCCGTATGAGCTTTATCATAAACCCGCCAGTCGTTTTGTCGCCGACTTTATTGGTCGGGGCGTGTTATTACCGGGTACTGTTTTGGCCGCGCAGCAGGTTCAAACCAGCCTGGGCATATTCCAGCAGCGGTATGTCAGTAGTTTGCAGCCGGGCGACAAGGTTGACGTGTTAATACGGCCGGACGATATTGTTCACGATGATAGTAGCAGTGTTACCGCACAGGTAGCAGACAAAGCCTTTCGTGGCTCACATATTTTGTATCAGTTAAAGCTCGACAGTGGCGAGCAGGTACAGTGTCTGGCACTAAGCCATCATAATCATGCAATGGGCGAGCATATTGGTATTCGGCTCGATTTAGACCATTTGGTGTTGTTCCCGAGAGACCATTAGTAAGGTTGTGCAGATATAACAACCGTGACGAACTGGCTTATTTCTCAAGATCAACAGTACATTTTGTCTGCTGTTTTGCCCGGAATTGTTGTGGTGATATACCATTCTCCCGCCGAAAGGCGCGGCCAAAATTAGCCGGATCGGCATAACCAAGCAAAAAACCAATTTGCTGCACCGGCAGGGCCGTTGTTAACAGATAATGGGTCGCCATTTGCTGACGCCAGTCTGTAATTAGCTGGTGGTAACTGGTTTGCTCGTTGTCCAGACGTCGGCGCAGTGTGCGGCTGGACATGGCAAACTCGGCGGCAATTTTTTCTATACAGGGAACCCGCCCTTTAGTGCGGCCCAGCATAAGCCTGATTAACCCGGCAATACTCTGGCTTTGCTGCCAGCGCTGCAATTCTTGCTCGCATTGGGCGCTAAGTTGGTTTTGTACTTGCCGGTCAGCCCAGGGACAGGGGATTGCCAGGTCTGCGGCATCAAAAATAAAGCGGTGTTGTGGTTGGGCGAAACGAACTGGGCAGGGAAAAAATGCCTGATACAATGCACTGTAGCCTGGTTCTGCAAAGGCAAATTGCACCTGACGCAGGCGATATTTGTGTCCGGTAACAAAGTCCAGCGTAGCATGCAAGGTCACAGCAAAGGTTTCTACCACAAATTGGCGAATGTCTGCCAACGGATGCAGTTCTTCCAGCGTTAGATGCACTTGCTGTTGGTGCTGGCGCATACTGAGTGTCAGTAGTGGGCTACGAGTGGCGGTATACTTGCAAATAAGTTGCAAGGCTTCATGCATGTTAACGCTGCTGATTGCAGCTAACCCCAACATACCATGAGTATTAATGGTTAGCTGGCTGCCCAGATAAAGTCCTAATGCCGGTTCATTTATTTCGTTACAGCAGAGCTGAATTACGGCATGAAACTGTTGCCAGCTTAGCGTGGCATTTATCTGATTTGGACCCTCTGGTGGCAGCCCTGCTTTAGCTAGCACCGCCTCAACGTTGCCACCGCGGCTTTGCAGCAAATCCAGCAAGTTACGCACATAGTGGCTAGGCAATGTTACCTCATTACCGAGTGTATTGCTGTTAACGGCTGTGCTGTTTGCCTCGGGATGAGTAAGCCGATACTGGCTTAAACCGCTGCTACTTACCATGGCACTATGTAACCTCTTAATGCTGTACTCAAACCCAGTTTATGTAGTGTACCTTACCCGCTTTGATGTCAGTATTATTTGTCCGAAAATGACCAGAAGTTGGCTGCTATAACACTGCCGTTAGTGCTTACGATGTCATACGCTTATAGCCTGAATTCTTGCGGGTTGGCGTCGATGATAAAATATTTAAAATTCAGTTTTTTTCATTTGCTTACACTGCCGTTTTTGCTGGGTATCGGCTTGGGTGGCAATTGGATGGCGCTGGGCTTTATTGTGGTGTTGCTGGTTGTGGTGTTTGGCGATGTGCTAATGGGTGATGATCTTAGCGAGCCAGCATATGCTCACACCTGGCTGTTGAATGCACAGCTCTATAGCGCTTTAGTCTTTATTGCGATGATTTTTGTCATGTTGCTGTGGAGCGTGGCAGAAAATGACGTGTTTGGGATAGGACAGTTTATTCACCACTATACAGGCTTCGATGCGTTGGCGGCACGTGCTGAGAATCAGTGGTGGCACTTTATCCCTGTGTGGCTTGGCGCCGGACTATTAATTGCAATAGTGGGTACTGTGCCAGCGCACGAGCTGACACACCGCACGGCAGATCGTTTTGCCATGTTAATTGGCCGTTGGTTACTGGCTTTTAGCTGGGATTGTGCTTTTGCAATCGAGCATGTGTATGGCCATCACCGTTATGTTGCTACCTTAAAAGACCCTGCAAGTGCGCCGCGAGGAAGAAATGTGTACCAGCACATCATTATTTCTACTGTGGCAGGTAATGTTAGTGCCTGGGCAATTGAGAGGCAGCGCTTAACGCAGTTAAACCTGGCGGTGTACAGTTACCATAACCGATATTTACGCGGCATTGTGATGTCTTTACTGTTAAGTGTAGTGGCGTTGACTCTGGCGGGTTGGCAAGGGTTATTGTTATTTAGTGCTTGCGCTTTGCTTGCCAAGGCTTTGTTAGAAGTGGTTAATTATATTGAACATTATGGCATTGAGCGTCAGCCTAAGCAGCCTGTACGGCCTTATCATAGCTGGAATAGTACTAAGCGCATTAGCAGTTGGGCCAGCTTTAACCTAACCCGGCATTCGCATCATCATGCCAGAGCACAATTGCCGTTTTATCAATTAAAAGCCATGCCTGATGCACCGAATTTACCTACCGGTTATTTAGGGTCCATTTTGCTGGCGCTGATCCCGCCATTATGGTTTCATTTAATGACGCCAAAATTACAACAATGGGATGCACGTTATGGGCAGAAGTGTGAAGCTAAGGATTAAATTGCAGCGCTGTGCTCAAAATGCCAGCGCTGCATCAAAACATCAAAAGATGTAAAAAAAAGAGGTTAAATTACTTCGTCGGGTTCGGCGAATTCTGGGGTAGTAGCACGAACATGTTTATCGCGTAATTTGCCTACTACCGAACTTAATTTACGCTGCATTTTGTCGGCAGCACCGGTTAATGCTTGGTTTACTGTAGCGGCATGTTCGGTTATCGCTACCGGATCCAAGCCTTCAAAGCGGGCTTCCAGCATGCAGCGTTTATCACTGCCATCATGCTTGGTGTTGCCATTCTCATCACTAAAATGCACTTCAATCCGTGTTATGTGGTCAGCAAATCGGCTGAGTTTGTTTTGCAATGTATCGCGAACAATTTCTGCCAGCCGCTCATCGGCCTGAATATTACGATCACTGTTAATTTGAATTTGCATAGCTTACTCCTGTTGTTAACTCTGTGGCGTGTTAGGCCTAACTAACAGACCTCGCCTACATGGATTAGTTTCCACTTGCTGATACATATCTGGAGACTATACGTGGCGTATTCAATAGCTTAATTAGCTTTTGTTATCGAGTAACGGATTAACATATTGCACGCACTTAAGTATTGGGGGAGTTAGGTATAAAAACAGGGAGCCCAAAACAGCAGCTCCCACCAGGAAAAGTTGAATGAAAATTACTGCAAGAAAAGTTGTATTTTATTCGCGACCGCTTCTATACCCACGACACCATCTAAATGGCCCCAGTCGCCCGGAATTTCAGCATATTGGGGCGGATTGCCTGCGGCATTCATAGCGGAAGCGCTTTGCTTACTAAGATAGGGCGGTAACAGTAAGTCACCGGTTGCCGGTAAGAATAACGTTTTAGCCTGAACTTTAGCGACCGCCTGTTGCCAGCTGTCCCCCATGCCAGCACGCCATAGCTGCGATGCTCTGACTAAATACAAAATGTGATTAGCATCCTGATAGGTTGCCCGAACTTTGGCATGTTGCATGAGTTCGTCCCACGCAGTAAGGCTGGCGCGAATATCTTGCAAAGCGGCTTTATCTGCAACGGGAGAGGGGTAGCGCAGGTTAAAGCCCACCGGATGCACGGCATCCTGAGTAATATAGGCTAACGTCGTGGTTAAGCCCTGAATCGGTTGACCTTTGTCGTAGTAATCGCCATTGTTCCACGCTGGGTCGACTTTTATCGGGTAAGCCCAGCGCTCAAGTTTCACTGCGCCAAAGGTGTCAATAAAGGCACTGCCTATTACCGGTATTAAGCGCTCGACGCGCTCCGGGTATCGCACTGCCCATTCAATCGCTTGAAACGATCCCATTGACGGGCCAATAACGGCATACAATTTAGTAATGCCGAGGCTATCAAGCAGGGCTTTTTGCACCTCAACAAAATCGCCAATGGTAACCACGGGAAAGGTTAAACCATAAGGCTTGCCTGTAGCAGGGGAAATAGTCGCAGGCCCTGTTGTAATAACATTGGGGTCAAATACATTGGCATTAACTAAGGTATCACTGCTAATAACATAAAATTTATTCGTGTCGATGGCTTTACCCGGGCCAATAATGCTGTCCCAATAACCCGGTACGGCATCTGTTGCTTGGTATTTTCCGGCCGCATGGCTGGTGCCAGAGAAATAGTGGGTAATTAATATTACGTTAGACTTATCTGCATTAAGCTTGCCATAGGCTTCCCAGCCAATATTAACCGGGGCAATAGTCTGGCCATTCGCTGTAGTAAAGCTATCAAGCGTAAAGCGCTGTTTTTTTACATCTACTGTATTTGCTGCTGCCGTAAAGCCCAAACTTGCCGCTAGCAGTATACTTAATAAAACTCGCATCTATCTTCCTTAAAACCACTGAAATAACAGTATTGCCAGAGCCGTGCCCAATACCGGCACCAGCACACTCACAACGGCTACTGGCCAATAGGCATTTTGATGACTCTCGCCACAGATTGCACGAATAGTGGTAACCACGTAACCGTTATGCGGCAACGAGTCTAACGCACCGGAGGAAATGGCAACGACACGGTGCAGTTGTTCGGCATCGACACCCCGGTCGAGATAATGCGGGGCAATTTCGGGTAACGCAATAGCTTGACCACCCGATGCCGAGCCGGTTAAACCCGCGATAGCACTTACTGCTACTGCAGCGCCAAGCAATTCCGGCCCAGGCAGGTGGGTCATGTAGTCTACAACACTGCTAAACGCCGGTGTTAACTTTGCAACAGAGCCAAACCCAACCACTGCCGCTGTGTTACCTATGGCTAATAACGCACCTAATACCCCCTCGTTGGTTGCTGCTGCTGGGTTATGTAAAAAACGAAAATTAAGCAAATACAAACTGACCACACCGCCGCTAAGCGCAACAATAAGCGCGGCTTGCTGCAGGCTATCGTGTAGCATATAAGACAACAGTAACACCACACCTAGCGGAATAATGCCCATTAGCGGGTTAGGCAGGGCGCGGGAGGTTATTTCCGGGTCACTGGCGCGCTGGTTAAACTGTTCGCCCTGTTTTACGGCGCGGTTTATCATCCACATCAGCAATGTATAGCCACCTATCGCCATAAAAATGGCCACCACGATGCTAACTTGCCAGCCAGCATAGGGCGAAGTATGTAAATATTGAATTGGGATCCAGTTTTGAATTTCCGGCGAACCAGCAGATGTCATGGTAAAGGTAACTGAGCCCAACGCCAGTGCCGCCGGAATAAAACGTCTGGGTAAGTTTGCGCCTTTAAATAAGCTCACCGCCATGGGGTAGGCAGAAAACGCCACCACAAACACACTAACGCCGCCGTAGGTTAGCACGGCACAGGCCAGCACAACGGCCAGAACCGCTTTACCTTGCCCCAGTTTTTTTACGATAGCCAGCGCCACTGCATCAGCAGCGCCGGTATGTTCCATGAGTTTACCGAACAAAGAACCGAGCAAAAACATTAAAAACCAGGCAGCAACAAAGCCAGAGAAACCCGACATATAACCGTGCACGAAGTCGAGTTTGTCGCTTACCTGCCAAAATGGAATACCATTGGTTACCGCCACCAGCAAAGCACACAATGGTGCAGTGATAAACAGGTTAAAGCCGCGCATGGTCAATACGATTAGTAGCCCAAGTCCAGCCATTAATCCGATAAGACTCAACATCTCGTTATCCTTATTTTCATTTTCGTTTAGTCTGATACAGGACTGCAGTCATCACCATAGTACTAAGGTACAGGTTAAAAATTCTGCGTTTGCGCCTACAGTAAGGCTACACAAATAAAAACAAAAGATGCGAACCCAAACAGCAGGAGAGCCAAGATGGCCCATAACTATAATACTGATGCACCGCACAAGTTTAGCCGAACCTTACTTAAACCCAGTTTATTGGCGCTGGCGATCAGCAGTAGCTTCGCTGGCATGGCTCTGGCGCAAGACGGTACACCAGGTGCAGATGAAGAAGCCAAGCTGGAGCGTATTGAAGTTACTGCCCGTCGTACTGTAGAAAATTTACAAACGGTGCCTGTAGCGGTAACGTCTTTAGGCTCAGAAGAGCTCGCCCAGCGTGGTATGGATAATTTAATTGCTGTACAGCAATATTCACCTAATACCACGTTACAAATTTCTCGCGGCACCAACAGCACTCTAACGGCATATATCCGGGGTATTGGCCAACAAGATCCTTTGTGGGGTTTTGAACCAGGTGTAGGTATATACATTGATGACGTCTACATGGCGCGACCACAAGGTGCGGCGTTAGATGTATACGATGTTGAACGTATTGAAGTGTTGCGTGGGCCTCAGGGTACATTATATGGGCGTAACACTATCGGTGGCGCGGTTAAATACGTCACTAAAGACCTTACAGGCGATACCGCATTTGCCGTTCGCGGTACTATTGGTACTGAAAATCAGCAAGATGTTAAGTTATCTGGTCAGGTAGGCTTAACGGACACCTTATTTGTCAGTGGTGCCATTGCCAGCTTTAACCGTGACGGTTTCGGTACATACATAAACACCGGTGCTGACAACTATGATAAAGATGTGCAATCTGGCCGTATTAGCGTGCAGTGGAATGCAGCAGATAATTTTAAAGTTAGATTCAGTGCAGACAAAACTACAGATAAGTCTAATTCAAAAGGTGGCTATCGCTTAACGCCAAGTTTATTAGTTCCCACTCAGCCATTAACAGATAGCGTATATGATTCCTATACCAGTATGCCAGCTGATAATAAAGTTGATACTGAAGGCCAATCTTTAACTTTAACCTGGAATGTAAATGACAACTGGACTGTTAAATCGGTTACCGCTAAACGCAAAGGCGTCACCGATACTAATATAGACTTTGACTCTACCCCTCTGCAGTCGTTAGATGTGCCAGCTTTTTATGAGGATGAACAAACCTCACAAGAACTGCAATTATTATTTAGCGGCGATAAGTTTAAAATGGCATCGGGTTTATATTATTACACTGGCGAAGCGTGCGGTGCTTTCGGTACTGTCATTGTTGCCGGCGCAGGTGTCACTGTCGAAAACGGTGGCTGTGTTGATACCGACAGTATCGCGGCTTATGCACAAGGTACATATGAATTAACTGACAAGTTATCATTAACTGCAGGCGGTCGTTATACCAAAGATGACAAAGATGCCACCTTGAGTCGTAATATGTATTTAGGCTATAAAGGACCGCGTGATCCAGCAGCGCCAGGCACCTTATTACAAGTACAAACAGACTTTAGCGGTAGTGAAAGCTTTAGCCATTTTTCACCGAGACTTGGTGCAGAGTATCAGTACAATAGCGATTTAATGTACTACGTTAGCTACACCGACGGCTTTAAATCGGGTGGTTTTGATATGCGAGCGGTTGAAATTGTGAACCCTAATGCAACCGATCCGTATCAGGAAGAGACTGTTGATACTTTCGAGTTTGGTATCAAGAGTGAATGGTTAGATCAGCGTTTACGTATGAATGCGGCGGTTTTTCATTCTTCTTATGATGATATGCAAGTTACAGTGCAACGTGCTGTAGGGAATAACGTTGCATCTCAAGTATTAAATGCAGCCAGCGCAGATATTAATGGCGCTGAAATTGAGGCCCTATTTGCGGCAACGCGTGATCTTGAACTAAGTGCTATTGTCGGTTACATCGATGCGTCATTTAACAAAGTAGAGTTTTTTGACCCGGCATCGCAATCTGTCGTTGATGTATCTGATGTATGGGGATTTGCCAATACGCCAGAGTTAACCGCAACATTGGCTAGCCGTTATACCGTAGTAACCGAATTTGGTGATTTAGTGTTTAATGCTAACTTAGCTTACCGTGGTGCGACGCAAATTTTTGAAGTACCTTCAGTACTCGATTATGGCGGCTATACCTTGATAAATGCGGGCGTTAACTGGTATTCGAAAGACGGATACTGGGATGTATCATTGCAGGGTAAAAACTTAGGTGACAAGCAAGCACGTATTGCCGGTTATAACTTCGCACTGTTGGCAGGCGAGCAAACTATTACTGGTTATTACATTGACCCACGTACTGTAAGCTTGTCAGTTGGTTACCGTTTCTAGTAATAAAACACTTGCCGGGGCGAAAGCCCCGGTTCATCATGGGCGAAAATGCTCAGAACAGACCTTATGATTGCTTTAATTGCTGACGATCACCCGCTGTTTAGGGTGGCCCTTTCTCAAGCTTGCGCCAATATTCTGGGTAGCGACGCTCTGCTGCTTCAAGCGCAAAATATGCAACAGCTTTGGCCTTTGCTCAGAGCGCACCCTGATACCAACTTTATTTTCCTTGATCTGAAAATGCCTGGCAGCGATGGCTTTACCGGCCTAACTGCACTGCGCACCGAATACCCCGACGTACCGGTTATTATGGTGTCGGCAGAAGAAGACCCGGTCATTATTAAACAAGCATTGGCATTGGGTGCTGCGGCCTATATTCCAAAATCTGCACCGCTTGAGCTATTAGCCGAAGCGGTAGAGGCTGTGCTAAAGGGCGATGTTTGGTTACCTGCTGAACTGGTAGCAGACGTGAGTAATGCTAAAACCTTAATTGATGATGATTTTGCCGGCAGGCTAGAGCAGCTTACCCCACAGCAGTTTAGGGTGTTAAAAATGATTGCCGATGGTTTGCTCAACAAACAGATTGCCTATGAAATGAATGTGCAGGAAACCACCATTAAACAGCATGTCTCAGCAATATTGCGTAAACTTAACGTCAATAACCGCACATTAGCTGGTATTTTATTCGAAAAACTCCGCTTGCCAGAGAGCTTTTAGGTCGCAGTGTTAAACATTATTGTCGCGCAATAAGCGCTGAAACAGCTTTTTCAATGCCACGGGTTTAACCGGTTTAAGTAAAAAATAATAGCCTGCATTGAGTGCCGTTTCGCGAATAAGCTCATCATGATCTGCTGAGTGAATAACCACGGGCACATTAACGGCAAAATGCGCTGCAAGCTGCTGTGCAACGTCAACGCCAGTAGCGTTATTATCCAAATGATAATCGAACAAGAGTAAGTCGGGTTTAAACCCTTGCTGCAAGCTGGCTAAGGCTTCGACGGGTTGGCCAACAGAAGTAACCGCCATATTCCAGCTGCGCAGTAGCTCTGCAACCGCACTGCGTAACTGGGGTTCATTATCGAGTAACAGCACACTTTTGCCACTAAAGCTGGCGCTAATGTCAACAGTAACAGGCTTAACGCTTGTCGCTAGCGCAGGTTCTGCAATAGGCACTAACACAGAAAAACAGCTGCCAAGCCCGGGCGTAGATTGTAACGACAAGGGGTGTTGCAAAATGCCTGTTATACGCCTGGCAATGGCAAGGCCCAGCCCTAAGCCTTTTTGTTCATGCTGTGGTCCTTGCTGAAACTCCTCAAACATACGCTGTTGATCGGTATCAGCAATACCAACGCCGGTATCGACAACGCAAATTTGCAGTTGCTGTTGGCGCCGCTTCACACCCAATAGGACCTTGCCGCTTGGGGTATATCTGATGGCATTAGCCAGTAAATTTTGAATAACCCGTTTAAGCAGTTTTCTGTCAGTACTTACGGTTAATGACGATGCAATATAGTGAAACTGCAGACCTTTTTCTTGCGCTAAAATGGCAGCATCACGGGCAATATCATCCAATACGTTACCAAGCAAAACCGCCTGATGGTGTGCGCTAATAACACCTGAGTCTAGTTTGGTTAACTCTAAAATAGCCGCCAGTAATTCTTCAGCTGAATTAAGCGAGCTAATGAGGTTTTGGCTAAGCTGCTGTTGCTCTGGCTCGGTAAGCTTGTCTCTTAACAGGCTGGCAAATAGTGCAGATGCATTGAAGGGCTGCATTAAGTCGTGGCTGGCAGCGGCAAAAAAACGTGTTTTTGCCTGAGTATTGGCTTCAATTTTTTGTTGTGCTTGTTGTAGCTGGGCATTTAGTTGCTGCAGTGCTTGTGTGCGTTCGGTGACACGTTGCTCAAGCAATTGGTTACTTTGCTCAAGCTGTTGCTGAGTGTCGATAAAGGCACTGACATCGCTGTATGTTGTAACAAAGCCGCCACCTGGCAATGGATTACCCTGCATTTCTAATACCCGGCCATCTTGCTGGCGACGCTGAAACTTATAGGCACTACCTAATTTAAGGTAATCGAGCCGCTTTTGAATTTCGGCGTTAATATCTTCGCTATCAATCAGGCCGCGGCGCAGGTTAAAGCGAATAACATCCGCCACCGGTCTGCCCACTTCAACCAAACCTGCCGGGTAACTGAACATATCTATGTAGCGCTGGTTCCAGGCAATTAAGCGCAAGTCGGCGTCAACCACACTGATGCCCTGGCTAATATTGTCGATAGTTGAGCGCAACAGGGCTTGATTAAACTGAAACACCTGGCTGGCTTCATCGACAAAACGCGCAACGGATTCCATCGGTAAGGTGGCATGCTTACCAGAGGCATTCATGATTAAACGCATGGATGCACCCCCTACCACAGCGGCAAGGCTGCGCTCAGCAGCCTGCAACATATTTAGTGAGGCTTGTTGGGTAAGATCATGCGGCGTTTTCAGATTACGTTGCAACAAACGCTTGGCTTCTCTTTCACCGGCGAAACGCTTAACCAGTAAGTAGCAATCCTGCACCGACAAGTTTATTGGCCGGGTATTGGTTTGCACAATTTGCGTACGCAAGAAACGGCCGCTTTCCAGCCATTCGCCCACACCAGTGGTGGTAAAACGACTAACCAGAAAAACCAATAAGCAGTTCATGCTTAGACTGACTAAAACGCCAATACTGATAACGTCAGCCTCTAAACCAAACAGATACTGCGGTGCTAAAAACTGCAAGCCGAAGGGCCCTTGTGCCAGCCAGTCATTGCCAATTAAATTAGCCCGGCTTAGTTCAGGCAATAAAATAATGTAAGCCCAGGCGATAGCACCACCACACAGGCCTGCAATGGCACCCTGACGATTAATGTTGCGGCTTAATAAGCCCATAATCAGTGCTGGGGCCAACTGGGCAACCAGCGCAAAGGCCATCAGGCCAAGCTGAGCTAAACCTGTTTCTGTACCAATCCAACGATAATAAAGATAACCCAGTGTCATCACTGTAAGCATGGCAATTCGACGCAGCGTCGACACCTTAATATGCCGTGCAGCCTGATCAAGTTGCGTAGCAGGTGTGCGATACACCAAGGGGGCGAGTAATTCGTTGGTGATCATAATGCCAAGTACAACCGTTGCCACAACCACCATACTGGTAGCAGCAGAAAAGCCACCCAGATAGGCCAAAAGCGCAATATCAGTGCGCTGTGCAGCTAATGGTAATTGCAATACCACTAAATCAATATTGGCATCGGCGCCTAACAACATCACGCCAGCGAGTGCCAGCGGTAAGGTAAACAGGCCCATGAGCAGTAAATACAGTGGGAAAATCCAACGCGCACTGCGCAAGTGGCCCAGATGTTGGTTTTCTACAAAGGTGACATGAAACTGACGCGGCAAGCACAGTGTTGCCGCAAAACCCAGCAGCACATGCAACCAATAGGTATGTGCAGGCAATGCCCGTTGTTGTAGCTGCTGTACGGCCGGGTGGTGTTCTGCCAGGGTGAAAATTTGGCCAATACCATCGTACATGCCCCAGAATACAAAGGCACTAATTGCCAGTAGGGCAAGTAACTTGACCAGCGATTCAAACGCAATGGCGGTCATTAACCCCGGGTTTGGCTGGTGAGCTTTGGCGCTGCGGCTAACAAATAACAGTGCAAATACCGCCATCCACAAACTGACAAAGAGCCCGGTATCGTTGTACCAATGCTCATTTGGTGTGCTGCTAACCAGGGTATTAATACTGGTTGATACCGCTTGCAGCTGCAAAGCAATATAAGGAATAACCGACATCAGCATGATCAGGGTGGTGATAACGGCCAACATGCGGGAGTGACCAAAGCGGGTGGCAATAAAATCGGCGACTGAGGTAATGCGATAGCGTCTACAGGCAATGGCTATGCGGGCGATAAGTTTAAAGCCAAACCAAAATAGAATAAACGACCCAATATAGGTTGGCGGTATCCACCAGCCATTTACTGCCGCTTGGGCTGTAACGCCGTAAAACGCCCAGGACGTGCAGTAAATTGATAAAGCAAAACTAAATACCCAAGGAGCGAGTGGATGTTTGCTGTTAATGCGCTTACCAAAATGCCCGACACTAAACAGGATTAGCAAATACACTAACGAGAGTGCAGCTATGGTACCCAGCCCAATAGTGCTGCCATTTAAGATCATCTGCTCTGGCGCTGTCATCAAATACTCATATCGCCCGATTGTGCCTGAGTTTTCGCCAAGCGGCTAGCGTGCTGTCCAGCCGCCATCCAGAACCAGTGTTTGGGCTGTCATGTGTTTGGCACCGGCACTACAGAGAAACGCGGCAGTTTCCGCAATTTCGCTTACATCAATAAAGGCTTTCTGTGGCATAGGCGCTAACATAATTTGTTCAATAACTTGCTGCTCGGTTAAGTTATTTTCTTTTGCTTGGGCGGCAATTTGTTGCTCCACCAATGGCGTTCTTACATACGCCGGACAAATGGTATTGATGGTGATGTTTTTGTCACCATTTTCAAGTGCGACCACCTTGCTAAAGCCAAGTAAACCGTGCTTTGCAG
>Ga0100394_1002709_pt1 | contig 14666 bp, 15 predicted proteins | sample CryGeymeta201518_FD_81549 | JGI IMG/M metagenome (GOLD analysis project Ga0100394, IMG submission 81549) | Groundwater microbial communities from Crystal Geyser aquifers in Utah, USA - Crystal Geyser metaG 2015-18 | ecosystem: Environmental > Aquatic > Deep subsurface > Groundwater | place: USA... | reverse complement strand
GGATAGTCGTGGATAAAAATCGGTTTAACCGACAAATTGGAAATTGCCTTTTTCAAAATAAGATTTACCGAACCAAAAAGCGGATCAAACAAGATTTTTTTTCTTTTCAGGTTGCCGTCATTGACAAAAGAAAAAACAAAATTAATGTAGTCGTCGTAGATACTTTTTACCGGCAGATCGTGGACGACATCGGTTTTTTCATAAATAATATCGTTGACGAATTTAATTAACTCCGGATCGTTGCCGGGAATCGTTACTGCACCGGTCTTTATCATCTTCACTCCGCCATAACCGATCGGATTATGTGAGGCCGACAAAATTAACCCGCCGTCAAAATCATAATTGGTAACGGCGAAAGCCAACATATCATTGGCAATTTCGCCGATTGAAGTGACATCAGCACCTTCGTCAATTAAACCCTTGACAAGCTCGTCCATCATATCCGCCGATGCCTGGCGCAAATCCCGGCCGACGACGACTTTTTTCGCCCCGGTCAATTTAACAAAAGCCCGGCCGATTCGATAGGCAATTTCGGCATTAATTTGGTCGGGATAAGTCCCACGAATATCATAAGCGCGAAAAATTGCTTGATCAATTTTCATCATTTCTCCGATTTTTTAATAAACTACAAACCGCACTCAAAATCTTTTTCTCGCCGATCGAATAATGTGCCTTTTGAGAATTTATCATTTTTGTTCGAATGCGCTCATCAAAAAGCAACTTCTCTATAGAACTGACAACATCACCGATAGAATCATCAAAATAATGGCGGCAACACAAACCGGCTTTTTCAAACGGAGTAACTTCTAAATCATGCAAATGCGGAATGCCATTTTTGTTTAATCTTCCAACATTTGAAATTACCGAGATTTGGGCGGAAATTGCTTGTTCAAGAGTCCCAAGCCCCTGATGCTGAAAAATTAGGTCAGAAGAAGCCAGTAATTGATAGAACCAATCAACATTAATAGATTTATTAAATCTAATATTCCAAGGTTTATTAACTTTTCGATCACCGATATACAGAACTCTAAATTTATCCCGATGTTTTTGATTCAACCGATCAAAAACTCTTAAGAATTTTTGATAAAAATCATTATGAAAAGTCACTCCGCTGCCGAAATAAGAAAAAATCAATTTTTGGTCGGGTTTAATTTTTAAACTCTGACGAATTTTTTGCCGTCGAGCGGCCGAAAGCGGTTCATATGATGGCACAAGACCAACAGTTTCAATCTTTTTCATTATAGATTTCGGGATTTCAAAACCACCGTTATTTTTCTTGAGACCAAAATCAAAAACATCATCTGGCAAATTAATAAAATATCGATCTAACCATTTTATGTATGAATCATTTTCACCGAAAATCCAATTTGAATCAATTGAAACGCATAGCGGCCTATTTTGCAGATTGGCGTTCTGAAAATTTTTGTCATCATTAAACATTTTTGAATTGCAAAAAAACACGACATCATATTTTTTCTTATCAATTTCTTGAATCAATTCTTGGCTATTTTTAATCAACTCGGCCTTAATATTTTTAATTTGAACAAAAATTTCATTTTCTTTCTTTAGTAAAGCAAAACTGACCTTATTGCCGTCGTGAACAGCAAACTTACCCAAAGCTGCTCCTTGGGTCGTTTCCCCCGGTCCCATTGTAATAATCAACATTTTCATTATTTATAAGATTATTTTTTCTTTTTATAATCGGCGATAATTTTTTTATAAACCCCTTCATAACCTTCTACCATTTTCTCAATTGAAAATCGTTTTTTTACGCTCTCTCGGCAGTATTTTCGATCAATTGTATCGATTTTTTCCACTGCTTTGACCATTCCATCAATATCATTTTCCTCAACAATAAAACCATTTTTCCCGTCTTCGATAATCTCCGGCACCGAGCCGCGATTGTAAGCAATTACCGGCGTGCCGCAAGCCATCGCTTCAATCATCACCAATCCAAATGGTTCTTCCCAATGAATTGGCATTAAAAAAGCGCTAGACAATTTTAGTAGTTTTACCTTCTGTTTAAGGTTCACTTCCCCAATATACTCAATTTTTTTATGATCAATATATTTCTTAATCGATTTGTTAAAATAGTTTTTTTGTTTCCTACTAATTTTTGATCCGGCCAAAATTAGTTTTTCCTTCGCCTTCAAGGCCACTTTAATTGCATCAACAGGTCCTTTATAGTCATTAAATCTTCCGAGCCAAACCAGATATTCTCCACCCCTACCCAACTTATAATCATTAAAATCTACGGTTCCATTATAAACCGTCGCCATAAATTTTCCCCCCGGCAATCCTTTTCTTTGAGAATTTGAAATGCTGATAAATTTTGTTTCCATCATCCTCTTTTTATATTGAGGATGATTTTTAATATAGTTATTGTAGCCAAAAAAGGAGGAGTGCCAAGTCGTAACAAAAGAACACTTAAACTTTTCTTCAACTAATATTGGAAAAATTGCGTCATGGTTGTGAATAATATCGAACTGATCGGATATTGAAGTAATATAATCCAGACGATTATTCTGGTAGATAATTCCCTTTGTACCAACTCTTTTAATGTTAAGTGGTTCGTTCCATTTTTGATCAAGTTTCGCTGAAACTTTTGACCCCTTACAAGCAAAAAGAGTAACTTCGTGGCCTTTTTTAACTAATCCCTCGCCCAGATTATAAACCACTAACTCAGTTCCCCCGTACGTTTTTGGCGGTAGGGGAAAAAACAATGGTGCGATTACTCCAATTTTCACAAAAATCCTTTCTGCAGTCTCATAATTTCTGCGGTTTAACTGTCATAATCGAGTCAAAAGATTCGCCGGCCGCAACTAAATATCTGAACCAAATATGCTTATTATATTCATGGCTTTGTTGCATCAGTCGCTCGTGCCAATCACACGAAATGATAATTCTGATAACTGACAAAAGGAAATTATTTTTATCCTCAGAAGAACTAATCTGGTTTTGCAAGAATGTTTTCTGCCAACTCGGATATCGCCATAAAAACAGCCAAAATAATGCAATGTCCAAAAATTTATTATCAAAAGAAAACCACTCAAAATCAGACAAAAAATATTTTCCTCTATCTCCGACAATGATATTTGCCGGGACTAAATCACCGACTACTGGTACTTGATTATTTTCGGAATACCAATTTTTATATTTATTATATAATGATACCTGTTTGGTCAAATCTATGTTTAGGATATTCTGAATTCTATCCAATTTTTTCATACTACTGTCAAGATTAAATCTTTTTCCGCGTCTGGACACTAAAATGATCAGCTCCACTGATTTACAAGTGTGTATAAGCTTAATATTTTGGTCAAGCCATAAAATAATCTTTAAGTAGTCGTTCTGATATTTCTTTTTAATCAAATCATATCCAAATAATACTGAGCCAGTGCCTGCATAATTAGTTAAGCCCTCACCTTCAAAATATTCTCTAATGCTCCATGTAAGTTTATCATTCGAACCAACTGAAATTGATCTGGGGAAATTTAAACCCGAAATACTCCGTTCTAAGACTTTACTAATCTTAAGTTCATGTTTAAAGCCAGCGATTCTAACAATATCAGAGTTTGGTACAACCCTTAATAGTACTTTTTTTGATCCAATCATTCCGATTGCGTTGAATACTCCATATGCTGGATCAGCTTTAATCATCTTACCCTCTTCGAATTCGGCCAGTTTCGTTACGGTCAGATAATCATTTTTAGAATAATTTTTATCTGGCATTAGTAAGGATATTAATTGTTATTGGCTATGACTTTCTTAAACAGGATCTCATATTTTTCAATCATTTTTTCAACTGAAAAATTTTTCTCAACGTGCTGGCGGCATTTTTTTCGATCAATTTGGTCAATTTTACCGATTGCTTTAACAAAACCGTCAAAATCTCCCGGTTTGATCAGAAAACCGGTGACCCCATTGATGATCAAATCAGACATTGACCCACGATTATAGGCAATCACCGGAGTGCCGCAAGCCATCGCTTCAATTACCACCATCCCAAACGGCTCATCCCAAGCAATCGGCATTAAAACTGCCCGTGCTTGTCCATAAATTTCGCCAATTTTATCAAATGAGATATGACCACTGTATTTAACATTTTTATTATCAATCAATGGAAAAATTTTCTTTCCCCAATATATTTCATCAGTGTGATCTCCAATAATATTAATTTTTCTTTTTGCTTTAAGCGCTGCCTTAACGGCAACATCCGGACCTTTTATTTCCAATATCCTACCAATAAACACTAGATCATCCTTTGGTTTGGGACTAAATTTAAAAGAATTTAAATCTATGCCGTGATGAATTGTCGCGACATAATTAAAATACTCCCTACCGAGCTCTCTTTGTTTGCTGGAAATCGCTATAAATTTAATCCGATTGTAATATTTTTTTTGGCGGATTTCATCAATATCTGTTTTTAAATCATGTTCTCTAGTCGGCGCGCCGTGATGGGTACAAGTGATCGGGCCATCAACGAAATTAGTAAAATGAGCAGAAATTGGAAAAGAATTTAAATGAAGTAAATCATAACCACCTTTTTTAAATTCCTCAAAAGCGGCTGAAATCACAAATATTTCATGTTGCTGTATTCGATAACTCTTTATCTCCGGTGATAAATCTTTCTGGCTAAATGTCGATTTGATACCACAACCTTCAATATCAATCTCATCTTTTCGTGAATCATCGGCGGCGAAAACCTTTACTTGGTGGCCATGCCTCTTAAGGCCTTTAGCTAATTCGTAACAAATAATCCCTGGAGTAAAAATCTGGCCTTTTGGTGAAGGAATCGGACAACTAGTTAAAGAAACCATTAGAATTTTCATTTATTCTCCTTGATAGCACCTTCAATTACATCAGCTCTTGCTTTATCAATCCAGCCACGATTCAAATGAATTAAATCATTATAATTTACCAATCGCAGTCCGCGTGAAACATTCTCGTTGTGGACTACATAAGTATAGACAACCTGATCACAAAAATAAAACTTTCTGCTTGCAGCTGCCAAACGGGTGAACAAATCATAATCTTCAGCTTTCTTGAAAAAAGAATTATAAGGGAAGTCATACGCTATCTGCCGTTTATAAGCCGAGGACGAATGAGCGATATAATTTCTCTTCTTCAGCATTTTGACATTAAATGAATGAAAATCTTCCATTAGCGGGATGTATTTTTTTTTAACTTCGTCATAGATATCATTTTTAGCAAAAAAAACATCGCAGTCAGTTTCCTTAAAAGCTCTGACCGTTAACTCCGCCCTTTTCGGCTTGAACAAATCATCGGAATCAGCAACGGCAATTATTGACGACTCAGCAAACTGATTACCAAAGTTTCGCGCCGTGGCGATGCCTTTTGGCAAATCTTCGGGCATCCGAATAAAACGTATTCTTTTATCATTAAATAATTTAATAACCTTGTCGGTTTTATCCTCTGAGTTGCTATGGTCATCTACAATTATCAGCTCCCAATCTTTTTCCGTCTGGTCAATAATAGTTTGAATCGTCTTTTCGATTCGATCACCGCGATTCTTTTCCGGCATAATAAAACTAATTTTCGGCATTTTTTACCCCACTTTCGCAATGTTTTGAAAAATTCTTAGATACTTCGATCCTATTTTCTCCGCTGATAAATTATTTAAAATCTTATTCCGGGCATTCGCAGCAACTTTCTCAATATCCTTCGGCTGCTTTTTTAATTTTTTAACTACGCCAATCGCTTCCTCAATGGTGTTAACAATAAAACCATCTTTGCCATTTTTAATCAATTCTTCTGCCACACCGACCGGAAAAGTGATCACCACATTTTTCATCATCATGGCCTCAATCAGTGTTAATTGGCAAGCCTCACATCTTGATGGATGGAAGGAAATGTGAGATTTGGCTAATTCTTCGCCCACTCTTTGTCTGCTGGCATTTTCGATATATTCAACATCACTAGCATATTTTTTAATGAATTTATCGTACGAACCCGGCTTAGTTGAGGCGATTAAATTTTTCTTGATACCTGACAATTGACTGAAAAAATCAAAGATCCTATCCGCACCTTTGCCGACAAAGCCATTATAATCAACCGGCAATCGCGTTAAACAGACTAAAGAAATATTTCCATTCGAAAATTTCTGATCAACATTAATACCACTCCATCCGTCCGGATATGTATTCAAAACAACAGCGATTTTTTTTCGGTCAGCTGAATAATACTTTGTCAAACTATTTTTCAAAAATTGGCTTACGGCAATTATTTGATCGGAATTGTTGGCAAAATAATTTTCACTAATCGTGATTACTGTTTCATGTTTGCTTTGATCTGATTTTTGAGCTAATTTGTACGGCTCGGCTAATTTCAACCATTTAGATAGCAAATCTTGATCTTTAATATTTTTATCCTTTATTGAATCCAAAACCATGCTGGCATTCGTATGAAAAATCGTTACTAGCGGAACTTTAATTTCCGGAATAATGGCTCCAAACCAGTTTGTTGTAACAATTAAATCACAGCTATTTATTTCATTGATTTTCTTCAGCAAATCTTGGAACATTAAGGGTGTACCAATGGCTGGCACATTAATTAGGTTTATACGCTCGTCATTTTCCGGCATAAATTCGACAACTTCGATATTATGTGATTTGAGATAATTGATAATATGTTGATTGGCAATTTCCGAACCGCCACGCAAAATCCTGCCGCTTTCATACAATTTAACCGGATATCTTATAAATCCAATTTTCATTTTTCTCCTTGTCTGGATTCTAGATTAAACACAATAATTTGATCATGCGGATAAGCGCGTGGGCGCCACAACTCTTCTTGATCTTTGGCCAGATAATAGTTTATTGCCCGATTGAACATTCCATGACCAACTATCAGAACGCGAGTTTTACCGGTTGATAACTCTTTAATTTGAGCAACTATATGCTCAATTCTGGCTTGAAGATCCTGATAATTCTCGCCCCCAGGGAAGTCCCATTGCTCTACTTCTCCTGAATAGAATGCCTCTGCCGCTTTTGGATCCATTTTCCTTGCCTCCGTTTCCGTATGGCCGGTAAAATCCCCGACATCAACTTCCTGCAAATTCTCAATTTCAACAACCGGTATTTTTTTATTATTAATCTCTAATACTTTTTTGGCAATAGTTTCACCGGTCTGTTTTGATCGCAACATTCGGCTAACAATGATTAAATCAAAATCCCTACCAGCAACAATTTCCTCCGCCAATTCCTTGGTTTTTAATATTCCTTCATCCGATAACGGATTATCAATTTGACCGCCAGCAAAAGTTGCAATTTCATCCGATTTATTGTGCGGCGCTTTTCCATGACGCAGCAGCCAATATCCCGTCTTATTATCGGTATTACCTTGATGATTAATATAATACTTTTTCATTTTACTCAATTATTGCTAAAATTTCTGCATGAATCGAGATTGTTTTATCAGCTACCATCTTCAATACTTGTGACTTTGGTCGATAAGCGATACTCAGCCCGGAAGCCAACATTAAAGGTATTGCCCTTTCGCTGCTGGCAACCATTACAATTTCTGCCGATTTGGTTTTTGTCTTTTTGGCAATCCGCTGAAAAGCAATCTTAAAGGCCTCTTCAAGATCGGGACTCTGCCATCGCTGTTTTGAGCCCTCGGTAATTTCGCCTGTTAGCACCCCGTTTTTTGCTTCAAGTCCGACGCATTCGATATTCGCTACTCTTAGTCGTTCAGCGATTGATTCAACTATCGGCGAAAAATTTGAACTGATTATGGCAACTTGATACTTGCGTTTTTTTAAGGCCTGAATTACTTCTTCAGAATATTTTGCCAGATGGATATTCTGACAGATCTCTTTAATTTTGCCAATTTCCAGGCCGATAAATTGTCGGGCATTGCGAACTAAAAACTCTTTTTGTGAGATTTTGCCAAGAGTTAATTTGCTCTGATTTTTGGCAATTTCACCAGCAACACCAAGTTTTTTAAAAATATGCTCCAGTGCTTGCCTTTGGATTAAAGTATTATCAAGAGTAAAAATCACCAATTTGTATTTATGTTGAATCAAGCCGGCTTTCTTGATCATTGTTTCCAAAACCTGCCGAGACATTTCTCCGATTACATCTTCTTTGTTGGCTTTATGAATTAGACGACCGATGTCAACTTCGATAATCCGCTGCCCTGATTCGATTGCATCAAAAAGAAGCCCGATATCGACACCATAATGGCTTTCAAAATCAACCGACTCCAAAAATGATTTTTTAGCACAAATTTGTCCGCTAATCGGCTGTTCAAAATAGACCCCGGGAAACAAAATCTCCATCATCGGCTTGACCGCATATTCGGTAACCCGACCTCTTTTTCGGCGAAAAGCACCCCTGGCGACATCAACTTCGTCTTTGAGCACCGGTAAAACAATTTTTTTGATTTTAACTGCGGTTATATTCTCTAAATCGGCATCGAGAAAAAGTATGATTTCTGATTTGGACTTGGAGAGTCCGGTTTTCAGCGCCGCACCTTTACCTTTATTTTTTTTATGGCAAAAATAGCGAAATCTTGAATCGGCAGAAAATTTTTCCGCTCGCTTTTTAGTGTCGTCGGCCGAGCCATCATCAACAAAAATTATCTCCTTTAGTTCAGAAATTTTTAATAGCTCTCCAACAACTTTAGAGAATCTTTTTGCTTCGTTGTAAGCCGGCACAACAGCAGAAAATTCGTTATATTTAAGATCTTGCATTTCATTTTCCTATTTTTTTAAATACTCTGCGGCTTTTTCTGGCGGGATGACATTAATGATAACGCCCGAGCCGAGCTCAAAGCCGCCAAACAAAGTCAGGCGCGGGGCAATCTCCAAATACCAGTGGTAAAAATCACAGTCCTCCATCGTTGTCGGCAAAGTCCTGACGAATAAATTAAGCGACAAACCGGGTAAAATTTCTTCCATTTTGTAAAGAATTTCCATCGCCGCATCAGCCAACTCGTCAATTTCATTTTTTGTTGAATTCTCAAATTGGCTCTGATGCCTCTTGGGGATTACCCAGGCTTCAAATGGGAATCTCGATGCGAATGGAGCGAATGCTAGGAATTGGTCATTTTCGTAAATGATTCTCTTCTTTTCGTGTTTTTCGTGTTTGATAATATCGCAATAGACACAGACGCCATTAATCCCAAAATATCTTTCCGCTCCATCCATTTCGCGATTTACTGTGTTTGCAACCACTCCTGAAGCAAAAATCTGCGCATGTGGATGTTCGATAGAGGCTCCCGCCTCTGGCCCATGGTTGTATATCGGCGTGATGGAAGCAATCTGGTCATCTTTCTTGATCTCGTTGTACCGTTCCAGGATAGCCCAAAACATCTCACTCGTCAAGGTTTTTGGGAAGGTTGTTAACTTCTGCTTGTGGTCGGAAATCACTACAACATCGTGAGCGCCAACTGAAGGTCTTTCACGATAGAACCCTTCCTCCGGATAATAGCTACGAGTTGAAGCCGCATGGTCGTAGAAAGCAGGAAATTTATTTTCAATCACATAAACATTTTCACAAACAGAGCAGTATAACTTCTTATTTGTTTTGTAGCCGCTTGTGCCAATACAAAACGGACACTGGCCTCTTGCTTTAATTGGTTTTGATTTCGGATGGATAAAATCGTCGGGCCTTCGCGCTCTACCTGGAGCAATTACCACCCAATCCTGGGTAACGACATTCTGACGCAAAACCGGCGGGATAAAACCGCCTTTGGTAATTTTTTTGTTGATATCCACTAAGGACATAATTTTCAATTTAAAATTTTCAATTTAAAATAAATGCTCTAATTTTCAATTTTTAAACATTAAAACATTTTAAATTCATTTTAAATTGGAGTTTTTAAATTTTAAATTTTTGCGATTGTGCGCAGCACAATGCAATTGCCAGCGCATCAGCGGCATCGTCGGGTTTGGGAATTTCCTTAAGATGCAACAGAACTTTGACCATCTCCTGCACCTGCTTTTTCTCCGCCCGACCGTAACCGACAACTGCCTGTTTCACCTGCAGGGGAGTATATTCGCAAATCGGAATCTGGTTTTTGCGCGCTGCCAGTAAAACCACGCCTTTGGTCTGGCTGACTGACATCACGGTCTTAAGATTTTTAAAGAAAAACAATTCCTCAATTGCCGCACAATCTGGTTTCTCTTTTTTAATTATATCACAAATCGCCGTGTAAATGATTTCCAGCCGCTCAAAATCCGGCAATTTGGCCCGAGTTGTTATTATTCCGCAACCCAGAACTTTGGGAATTTTTTCGCCAGCAGATCTGCCAGCCAGCAAACGGCCGGCAGTGTCAATCACTGCCCAGCCGGTTGTTGCCGTCCCCGGGTCGACACCCAATATTTTCATCTTTACTCCAAATTAGTATATACCTCATTTACATCATCATCGGCAGACAATACTTCCAGCAGTTTTTCTATTGAGGCTTTTTTTTCTTCGGAAATTGCTACGATTGATTTCGCTTCGTAAATAATATCTGACGAATCAGTTTTGACACCGGCATCTTGAAAAAATTTCAGGACGGATTGCAACTGCGATATTCCAGTATATACTATTATAGTATCTTCCTCGACTTCAAAATCATCGGCACCGGAGTCGATAATTGTTTCTTCCAAAAAATTTTCCATTTTTGTTTCGTCATTCGGATTTCGGATTTCGGATTTGCTTTTAATAATGATCTGCCCCTTTTTCTCAAATAAATAACTGACGCTTCCTGCTTCCGCCAATGATCCGCCGAATTTGTTGAAAACCGCGCGAATTGCCGAAATCGTTCGCAATCGATTATCAGTTAAACATTGGATTAAAATTGCTACGCCGCCCGGACCATAGCCCTCATAAATTACCTCCTCGATTGCCGCACCATCGACTCCACCCTGAGCTCGTCGAAGGGCCCGATCGATATTTTCCTTTGGCATCGAAGCCGCTTTGGCTTTTTCAATGGCAATCCTGAGAGCAAAATTTGTCTCTGGATCACCGCCAGTACGTGCCGCGATAGAAATTGTATTTGCTAATTTGGTAAATAGCGAACTCCTCTTGGCGTCTTCCGCCCATTTTTTTCTTTTAGTTGTCGCCCATTTCGAATGTCCAGACATATTTTTATTAATTAAAAGTTTTTAAAGTTTATAAAGAACATAGAAAATATTTTTAATTCCTTTCACTTTACGAACTTTATCAGTCTCGGCTACCTGTCTCGCCGAGCCAAGGCGGAGGCCGAGCCTAGACGGATGAACTTTTGACTTTATGAACTAACTTATTTTAATCTAACGTAAAAAACGCTATTTTTCAACTTAAAAAGGTGGGCAACGGTTGTCGCCCACCCATGTCCGCAGTCTAGCTGCACTCTCACGGATCATCGCCGCCACACGACTTGAACGAGCGTATGAATTTGTCGTAAAGCGGCTTGTATTTCTTATATGCCGCTTCTGACTTGTACTTGATGCCGAAGACCCGGAAGCATCTTCCATCGCGTACATCTACATACTGGCGGAGGTATGTTCCGTCGTTTGCTCTGATAAAGGCGTACTCCCGACCTCGAGCCCAGTCGTGGCTCAGCTTGATGGTCGTTTCCCGTGGTTGGACTTTGTATGGGTAGTCCTCCGCCAGTCTGCCCATCCAAGCGGAGTAGACGTAAAACTCCACGGTCTTGTCACGACTGGTAAAGTAGGTTCCATCAGGAGTGTGCCGAACAGTGAATCCGGCGGGGTAGTTGACGATGTACTCATCCGCCTTGAACTTCCTCCACTGCTCGGCAGCGACGGCGGGGTTGGAGAAGAATACCACGACTACCAACATCACGACGGCAATACCAGCTTTGTTCACGGTCTTTGCCTCCTTGGGCATATGGAATGCTCCCAGATTCGTTTGTGTACAACGGATACTTATGTTGCATCATATTTTCTACTCTTTGTCAATGAAAAACCCAGGGGAGAACCCTGGGTCACAGTCGACAATCCCCCTCCTGCCCATTACTGCTGTTTCCACCAAGTACAGGGCCAGAGCCCATCACCCCAAAAGGTGCATTCGTCAATCGATGGCGGCGGCATGGTATACACCAGTGCATCCTCGCCACCGGTTCTTAAACCGATGATGATTCCGCCGTCGGAACATTCGGTCATGCCAATGACAGACCAGTCTCGTTCGGCATTCGTATATGGCACATAGAGAATGCTCATCTGCTTTGATCCCACGGGCAGTTGAGCAATGAAGATCTCGCGTCTGCCAGCCGCAATGTCGGCCAACAGCGCCGCCCTTTTTCTGAGTCTAGCGACAGAATCCTTCTCTGAACCAATAGCGGCATTGCCATAAGTGCCAGCGTCGGCCATACCTGCCACAAGCAAGGCATTTCTGCGCTTAGACCAACAGATGGCCTTTAGACAGACGCCCGCAGGCGTGACTAACACACCGGTCACAGACCATTTGGGACTCACCACGATGATCCGGCTGACCGTCTGTTTGCCACTGCCAGTATGCATCAGACAGTAGTAGCCCATGTCGGTATTCACGTCGTCCAGCATTCCGTAGTTGGACAAGTCGCAGACCGGCTTAACCTGCCGCGTTCCCAGATCGAGCAGCTTAATCTTACCGCCTTTGGCAGCAATTACGAGCTGGTCAACTTGGTTTGAGCTGACGATCAGCGCGTCACCGCTCGAGTAAGCGACTTGGTGTTTGCCGGCGACTAAGTCGATGACGTTGACATTGCCAGCCGTGGTCACGGCGGCAATCTTGACCGGGCCAAGCCCTTTCATCCACGCCGCTTGCCGGAAACTTCCGGCAAGAATCCTCGGTTCCTTGCCGTTTCCCTGATCAATGACGATTTTGCCGCCACTCACGAACAGCATCACATCGTCAGCCACTGCATGGGCAGGAACTAGAGTTGTAAAAGCGACAACCAATACGGCCAAAACTCTTCGCATTCGGATCACTCCCTGCGAGAAGATTGTCCTCAATCGAGGCAATTTATTTATATCACAGATTGAGGGATTTTATCAAGAAAAAAGCCCCGATCAGTGATCGGGGCCAAGGGCAACTTGTCAATCGGCGGTGATATAGAGTTTGCAGCCGACTGGCGTGTGACTGTAAAGCCACTGGGCATCAGAAAGATGTAGCCGGATGCAGCCGTGTGATGCCGGCGAACCGAGTTTGTGTTAGAACTTCGGCTCGGTGGCGTGTATCCAATGCCCCTCATAGAAATGCAGGGCGTAAGGCATCGGACAGTGATATTCGCCACTGACATGATCGACATCTTTTCGGTCGATGGTGAAACTGCCGATATGGTTGTGGGGTTTCTCCGACTTCTGTTCCGGTAGAAGGTTCTGTCCCCCAACAGCGGTAGAAACCACAAATTCCTTCAGGAGTTCTTCCCCGCTGTAGACCCGCAGCCGTTGCTCACGGATTGAGACGACGATCAGGCCAACCAGCGGTTTTTGCAGTTGCTCCGGTTCGCTGACTTTCGGCATCACTGCCGGCCCCGGTTTGTCGTGAAGCACAACCGCATCCGATTTCAGCACTCTCTGCGACCGATACGGCGGCGGCTGCCAGTCGTCAAACGACGACCTCTGTGGTTCCTGCTGGCAGCCAAAGCCAACCAATACCGACAGCAATAACACAGCTTTCTTCATCCTTCACCTCCTAATAGCCGTAGATGCGGCGGATTCGCGCCAGACGAGGGGTATTCTGCTCCGACATATTATGGAACGACGGATAATCACCACGCTTGAGTGCACACATTGCGCTGATTCCGTATTCAATGCAAGCTGCTGCTTCCTGATGATGAGATAGGTATTGAATCGGGGGAGATATCATGTTGACCCGATCAAGAATTGACTGCCGAGCGGCAATCGCCCTATCGAATTCAACAGTATATGCTGAGCCCTCTATACTCTGCCCGGTTCGCTTGACATAGTCAATGTAGCGATCCAAACCACCGCGCAAGGACTTGTACTCACGCAACAACGACTGCATTCGCGACACATAACTCGCCAAATACGGATCCGTCGGCATGACGAAACCGCCGCCTGCCGGCAATGTTACGATAGTGGTCGGGGGTGGTTGCGACGCCTTCTTCCGTGCCTGCCGCATCTTGTTGAAAGTGCTGGCAGTGGCAACAAAGATATCTGCCCGCGACGCCGGCATACCCACAGCCATCGAACAGGTAGTTTGGGCATCGCGCATTGACTTGGCCGCCTGTGACATCTTACCAATCTCGGCCCCGGACCAGGTCTTACAGTTGACACTGACCGAAGCGAGTGTAGCTGATGTTTTGTCAAGGAAATCCACAAAGTAGAACTTCCTCTTCGCGGACCACGGCGGCGCAGGACTTACCACGACTCTTGTTTTCAGAGAATCAACCCGACTCTTCAGATCATTGGCGCATTTTTCAATGTCAGCAAAGTCGCACTGTGTGCTGGAAATCGTCGTATCCAGCTCTGCTAGCTTCTGCTGAAGTCCGTTCCACTCGCGCGACAATCCAGCGTTATAGCTAGCAGTCCAGAAAACGACTATGACTAGAACAGCTACGGCCACAACAACAACCCACAACCAAGTTTTCATTTCTTCTACCTCCCTAAGACGCATCGTTGTCCTTAAGGACGCTTTTGTTATATCAAACATTTATAATTTTTGCAACAGCTTTTTGTAGCACAATATAAAAAAGTCCCTACT
>Ga0100394_1002707_pt1 | contig 14669 bp, 9 predicted proteins | sample CryGeymeta201518_FD_81549 | JGI IMG/M metagenome (GOLD analysis project Ga0100394, IMG submission 81549) | Groundwater microbial communities from Crystal Geyser aquifers in Utah, USA - Crystal Geyser metaG 2015-18 | ecosystem: Environmental > Aquatic > Deep subsurface > Groundwater | place: USA... | reverse complement strand
TGCTGTTGTTGTTGCTGTCGTTGAGAGTTGCTTCGTTTACTACTGTCTGGTTCTTTAAATTTGGTTTTATCCGCGGTTCTTATCAGTCGATCCTGTATCAGTGACATTCTACCCATCGTGGTGTCATTGCTGCTGATATCTGCCAATGCCACCAAATCTGATCGACAATCTTCTATTATCGAAGCAGCTTCTTCGACGTCTTCCAATAGGCTTTGAATCACTTTAGATCCTCGTTTGATTTTTCGTGCTTGAGCAAACAGGGCATCCGCTTCATCCGATGGCGATGCATAATTTTCAGTGTCCAAGATCAGTTCTACTTCTTTGTTTTGTTCCCAGTCCATGACAGTGTACACGTTCTCCTGTTTGTTGTTGTCGTCGTTAAAAAGATACAAATTGTTAACAATGAGTTGTGCTCGTGCAACTGTATCCTCGATCGTTCGTGCCTTGGTGGCTTCTTTTTCGAGAGACGTTTTCTTTTTGATCAAAGCTTTCTGAGCCTCATCGATGGCCTGCAGCCAAAGCTCGTATATCGACTCCTGCTCGTGGATGTTAAAGTCTTGAGAATCTTCTGGAAAATCGGACGTGTCGTTGTCGTTGTCATTGACGTTGTCATCGTCGTCTTTCGCGCTTGCTACATCGTCGTTATTTGTGTATTCTGCAGTGAAAGACAATTCTTGCTCTTCTTCTTCTTCTTCTTCTTCCCAAACATTATTGTTATTGTGTCTACTACTCTGCTGAAACTCTTTTACATTATCAATATCAATCCCTGCATCATCATCGCTGGTGCTGCTGCTGCTGCTGGTGGTGGTGGTAGTAGTAGCTGTTGTTGTTGTTGTTGCTGCTGTTGCGTCGCTGCTGCTGTACAATCGATGCAAATTACCCGGTACGTGCGTTGGTTTGACCAATGCTGCTTGATATCCTTTAATTAACCAACGCCATGACACTGGAGGACGATTACAAACAAACGACGGTGATGATAATGATGATGCTGATGTTCCCTTATAATGGTGAATTTTTTGGTTATTATTTGCAAACGCCGACGTTAAAGTTGGTTTGGAAAGGAGCACCGAGATCGGGATTTGAAAACAGGCATAAAAACCACAACTCCGCGTCACTACCAAAAAGAGAGTGACTGGAATTTGGAGTCTTGACATCCTTTGTAAGCTTCTTTTAATGCGCTGACTGCGTGAAGATTGAAGGCTGCGAAATTGGGCAAGAGAGAGACGAGAGAAGGAGACACACAACTTTAAACTGTACGAGTGCAATTCATACTAGATAGAGAATCATGTTATTATTTAATTTTTCTGTCTGGTCCGGGTTTTTTGCTGATGAGTTGGTTTAATACTGTAGCTAGACTACTACGACGTAGTAGCTACTACTCGTAGCTACTACTAGCTACTGTAGAGAACGTACTACTACTAGCTAGCTACAGTAGTAGTTTGGTCTACTACTAGTAGGTTAGTTCCAGTAGACTACTAGCTACTGTATTTGCTTGTACCTGGTACTCGAGTAGTAGAGAAATCTGTCAACTCGTTTTAGTGACAAGGGTAAATAATGGAAATAGAGTTAAGGTTGGAAATATTGATAATATTATTATTATTATGTACAGTATGTGAAACAAAAGTTACTACGGTAAGCTACTGTAGCTACTACTAGCTAGCTAGCTAGACCTACTACTACTAGCTACTAGCTAAAGTGCTAGACTAAAGCCAGGTACCAGTATTTAGAGTACACATTTAGAATTATCCCCAGCCCTATTTTAGTGCAAACACCTCTGAAACCAAAACCACGAAAGATACGGCAGCAGATGGCTGGTGAAACCAATAATCTCTTGTACTATCTACTAGACTAGCAGCTAGCTAGACTACTAGACCTAGCTAGAGTAGACTACTACGTACGAGTAGTAGATAGACGACTATTAAAAGGACTGCTAGCTAGTACGTTGGGTCTAGAGTGGAGATATGCTCCACTATTTTTTATCTTTTGACAAGGTCAAGTAGTTGTTAAGACAGCTTTTTGGAAAGAAACGTATCATCCAACAGAAAATTAAATAACAATACTATCATAATAATGGTTGCAGCAGGAAGTTTGGCTGTCCGAATGATCATTGCCGCCTTTAGCGGTATGGGTGCTGCAACTGTTTGTCATCCGTAAGTGTGTACAGTGTACAGAGTACCTGGAACAGAGTAGAATGTAGAATTCAACAAAATAGAAAATCTTGAGCTCTCTTCTTTTAAACTTTTTGATCTCAACTTGCCTTTAATATTACACACACACACAAACGCGCGCACGCTTATTCATATACACGATACGCACAGATTGGATGTTATTCGAGTGCAGATGCAAACGGAAGGTGGTGATTATGATGGTCCCATCGATTGTGCCAAGAATATTGTTCAACGAGAAGGAATTATCAACGGATTGTACGCTGGTATCGGTGCGGCCTATTTACGTCAGTGGCTGTACGGAAGTTGTCGGATTGGCATTTACGCATTTTTATTGGAAGGTGCACAGCAGCAGCAGCAGCAGCAGCAAATAATCAACTCGGCAGCAGCGACTGGAGGGTTGGACGAAACGACTGCTATCTCTCTCGGAGCAAAAATGGCAATGGGATTGTTGAGTGGTGGTATCGGATCCTTTGTCGGAACACCTTCGGAAGTGGCATTGGTACGCATGTCGGCAGATTCCAAACTCCCAGCTTTGCAGAGGCGCAACTACAAAGGCATTTCTGATTGTTTGAGCCGAATCTTGCAAGAAGAAGGCATTGCAGGATTGTGGACCGGAGCCAAAGTAACCGTCATCCGGGCCATGCTCTTGTCGGCATGCGTTCTGGGAATTGGATCGGAAATTAAGCAGCGCTTGACCGAAACGGGAACGTTTGGTCCCGATGGAGCAATGTTTTACGGGTTGCCTCTCATGTTCGTGGCCACGTTGTGTTCTTCCTTTTGTGCCAACATTGTGTCCAACCCGGTTGATGTGGTCAAGAGCCGATTGCAAAATGCCAGTAAAAAAGCTGACAAGAACGAGATGCCACAGTATTCCGGCATGATGGACTGTGCGGCCAAGATTGTCAAGAACGAAGGTATCGCAGCACTTTGGTCAGGCTTTACGCCGGCATTTCTCAAACTGGCTCCCTACACCATCATCAGTCTCATTCTGACGGAAAAGATTACCTTTTTGACAACTGGAAAGACGGCGTTGTAATACTAGTACTGTAATGCTGTAATGCTGTACTGTACTGGCCGTTCCACAAGTGACAGCCTTTTTTGTCGGACACGAAGAAAAGAACCAACAGCGAAATATAAATTCAGTGTGGCAGATCGCATACTGTTACGTCTTCATTACAACGAGTACTCAGTAGGCTGCTATTATTATTTAAAAACTTTTTGTCATCTGGCTGGTTGGCTGGCTAGTTACCTTGTGTACTTAATATATATTTTAAAAATTTCTAGGAAATACTCTATATTGCGTGTGGCCCAGAAGTGGTCACATGCAACAACATGCCTTCCATCGTAATGTGTAGCGGCACACGTGCTTGCCGGGAGGTTGTGGAAACGTGTGATCAAAATTCGTTCCCTCGCAAACGCCCCTATGTTGACCTGTAAGGTTCAAATACTGACGTTGCGGCTTCAGCGGGCACAAGACTGGGAGCAACCGTCGTAAGAGACCTGTATGCTTCAAATACTGACGTTGCGACTTCAATGGGCACAGGACTGGGAGCAACCGTCGTGGGAGATAGCGATGGAGTTGATGTTGGTGCTCGTGAAGTTGGAATACCTGTGGGCGCCCGTGAAGGGGCTACAGAGGGTTGCTCACTTGGGGGCAAGGTTGGACTCAAAGAAAATTGTGAGGGCGTTTCACTTGGGGCCACAGTGGGAATTTGTGACGGATGCAAGGATTGCTTGCTTGGGGCCAAGGAGGGACCTGACGAAGGATGCACAGTTGGATTGTCTGTCGGAATCGACGTTGGCCAATCCGTGGGGTAGGGTGTTGGAAATACAGTTGGATAAGGAGTTGGCCAATCCGTGGGGTAGGGTGTTGGATATACAGTTGGATAAGGAGTTGGCCATTCTGTTGGATATGGTGTTGGCAGTGGAGTAGGCCAGTCGGTGGGATTCAACGATGGACTGAAGGTCGGCTGGTCGCCCAGCAAATGCAAGTTATCACAATCCGGAGTCCATGTATCACTGAGAGCACAAATTTGGCGCATGATCCAAGGATAGATGGAACTAACCCTTGTGTACACCCCGGGTGACTCTTCCCGACCGCATCCGACCCCTGTGGTGTTACAGAACATGACGATGAAAATAAGTTTTGTGAGCTACCGATACCTTCTCATCATATATTCAAAAAAACCACAAAGAAACAAAAACAACCGAGACAACATACCCCAAGAAGTGATTCCCATCAAAACTACATCGTTGTCATTGCCACGAGCAAACAATGGAGACCCAGAATCACCATTACAAGTATCTCGTCCTCCACCTCCTGCACAGAAATGAACCCTTTGATCAAAATGAAACATGGGATGATGGTATAAGTGATTGGGTGTCCCACAGTCTTGGATGTATTTAACCGATGCTTCTTGCAGCTGTTCACTAACGCCATTTCTGCCTTCGGGGTCCGTGAATCCGTGACCAATAATAGTCAAATCCTGTTCAGTGTAGGGCTGAAAGGCATCCCCATTGATCAATACATAGTCAAAGGGTACCACATCTTTTAATTTCAGTATGGTGGCATCGTAACGATGTCCTTGATATGGTTCGTACATTGGATGTCCTGATACCTCTACTACGGTCGTGGCAAAGCTAGGTCGATGAACGTTGATGGCACCGCCCATATAGATAGGCGTCCCAAGTTGGATGTTGCAATGAGCTGCTGTAATGAGCAGATCAGGCCAGATCAGCGTCCCACCACAAATCATACCATTGCTGTCAATCATGGCATAAAAGGGATACTTCGAATTGGATTCCACACTGCTACCGCCAATGACCCTAGTTTCTATAGAGGATACGAGTTGGCGGGGAAGAGGAGGATATATGTTATCCTCCTCAGTTGGTTGCTCTATCGCTTGTCCTCGCAGATTTCTTTGTCGATGGACAGATATCGCACTCTCATCTGTGGTCCCTGATTCAGTAGCATTAGCAGGATCTGATAATGCTGCTGCTGTTGCACGATGAACATCTGCCAGCAGCGGCGGCAGCAGCAGCAGCAGCGATTTAAGACTGAATCGTCTCATGAGATTGAAAATGCCAAGAAAAACAAGATGTGAAGATCTAAAAATCGATTGCCCTTTGTTTTTCTAGGGTCCCATAAATTCTACCAGGTACCAGGTACCAGGTACCAGGTACCAGGTATGCCCTCATAAATTCTAGAGGCGCGATTTCTTGTTAAACCTGTTCAATGCACCAGTGTGGATTTTTTGATTTTTCTTCTTATCGTCCTTCTTGTTGTTAAATTCGATGGTTGCTTTTACAGATGTAAAAGTACACCGCGCATCCACTTATGCATCTCACTTTTCCTCTTTAAAAAATTTGCCACCGCTTCTTCTTAATTCGACCAAAAAGATTCTATTAATGACTGCAAGAAAGGTCTCAAATTGCATTAATGCCTGTTCAGATACTCTTGTGGAAGATACTTAGGAATTTTATTTCGCAATCAAGATTGATTGATTGGACGGAAACGAACGGAGATGGCAAAGTAAATTTTTCTACTGAAGAAAGGCAAGAATAGTAGTAGATCAACTTGATCGAAGTGCGTTTTTCAACAAGATTCGATGAGTACTACTAGCCAGTGAAAAGAGTCAACAACGAGTGGTACTACTGGTACAACAGTGATGTAAGTTAACGTGAGTAAAGTGATACTGAGCCTGAAGATGAAGATAGATCTTTGCTTGTGAACGATGTCAACAGTTTCTTGTAGAATGTGACACCCTTGCTTTGACCGCCATTGTTGTGGGCAATTGAATAATATTTTTATTTCTACTACTAGTAGTACTTGGCAACCTGCCTGCTAAAGGTCTTGACTCGATTCTGTTCTCGAGAACGTAGCATTTACTCTACTACTAGTGAATTCAATATTCGAGTAGCTACAAATAGCTATGGAATACCTAGCTAGTACCTGGTATAGCTACTAGTCTACCAGTATTTCTAGCAAGAGGGGGAGTAGACTACTAGCTACTATCTATTAGTCGGAGTAGTAGTCTAGTGGTTGGAGAATTTTATGTTGCGCTGTCATCATCAATCTCACTGTTGATACCAGTACTAACAAAAAGGCAGAACAGAGTATGTGCGCGACAATGTGAGCCCAATTCAATCGTTCGAAAATATCTTCGGACTGTATTTTTTATTTTAGGCCTACAGTAGTACCCGATCCCTGATACTACTAGACTACTACTAGTACCTGGTAGCTAGTAATTCTACGATAGTACTACTAGTAGTAGTACCAGTAGTAACAAGTGGTGTAGGTACCAGGTCCTGTACGTGGTAGTTTTACGGTACTGGTACCTGGTACCAGGTGGTAGGTGGAGACAAGAAAGAAGAATGGAAATTATTACCAGTGGTAGTACGGTATGTGCTCGAGTACTACTACTAGAGGTATAGTGTACCTACTACACAACATGAATTCTTAATTTGAGAAAGACAATTAATTTGTCGACTTGCAGTGCTTCCTTTCCGATTTTCCTGCTTGAGCAAAGTAAGACGCTCGTCTAGTTTATTTAACAGTCACGAATGATCTTTCGATCCGATGTATAATTCACGCGGTTCGCCATTAACCAAGTTTCTTAATTTAATATGAAGAGAAGATCTAATACTTTGCATCCAAATCAGCTCTACTTGCTCTTCTTCTTGATCTGCTGGCCACTACTGGTACACAGCGTCTTACGTCCTTCTTGTTAATATATTATTTGCTACTCTATTAATTTGACTTGGTTTGCTATCAAACAGAAAGCAGAATAATATTATTATATAATATTATTAGCTAGCCTTGTTGTTGCTACTAGTCTACTAGCTAGACTAGTTTCTAGTTTCGAGTAGCAGAGAGCCCTCTCAAACAACAGTAAGCGTTTGCATTTGCATTTGCCGCACAGCCAGCCAGCCAGCGCACAGCAACACAAACAAAAGGTTCCAATTGGGAATGTCACAAATCAAAATTCTATTTTCGTTTGCTTGTTGATCACAACGGAAAAAAAGTAAATCATAAAATGACAATCTTCAAGAATAACAATAGCAATGAGAAGGCTCCCACCTGGAATTTCAAAACAATGCTGATACACACACCTTTCTTGTTCCTAGTAACAGTACTGCTTTTGTTGCCTTTGCCTTGCTCTGCCAGTTTCTTTCGAACCAAAAAAACCAAGGATTCATCCTTCAGTGGCAGCAGCAGCAGCAGCAGCAGCAATCATAATAATAATAGTAATAATAGTAATAATATCCAAACTCGCATTGTGGGTGGCAGTCCAGTCAGTTTTGGTTTTGGTTCCAATACTTACCAGTACAATTGGTTCGCCTACCTAGAAAATGGATGCGGTGGTTCTCTCGTGTACGACGACATGGTCCTCACGGCGGCGCACTGTTCGGTTGCCGTGGGCGATCGCGTCTTTATGGGACATCCCGATTACACGCAGGCCAACTTTGTTACCACTGTCAAGTGGGTACGCAATCACGATCAATACTCCGATGAACGAGGCAAATGGTACGACTTTAAGATGGTTCAACTCACCGATCCGGCACCGTACAACGAGGGATACGTGCCAATTTTGATGAATTCGGACAACGCCTTTCCACCCGATGCGACCACACTGACGGCACTGGGACACGGATGGAGAGATGAACAGGGTACGACAGGAACATCCACTATTCTCAATCAAGTCGATGTTCCCTACATTGAACACTGTGATGGACCTGGAACTCTCTACGCCATGGGAGGATTCAACTACAATCGAACAGTTCACGTATGTGCCGGTGAAACAGGCAAAGACTCTTGCAAAGGTGACAGTGGTACGTAGCACGCACACACACACACACACACTATGACTACAATATATTTTATTTGGTACGTTTTTGGTTTTTGGTTTTTGATACTCATCCATAGTCTTTTGGTTTCGCTATTTGGTGCTGTTGCTGTTGTTAATATGCAGGTGGACCATTGGTTGCAAACAACAAAGTTTTAGTTGGTGTCACATCTTGGGGTAAGTAGCGTAGTGTGTGGACACAGATTGCTAAATATTTACCCTGGTTTTGCTGGTGATTTGTGTGATACGATAATACGAATTCTCGTGGTCTCATTATTTATTGCGACACGAATTGATTTTTTTTAATTCGTTTTTTGTTATTTTCTATCAATCTGGTTTGCGCGTAGGTTTCGGATGCGCTCGAGCAAACGCACCGGGAGTCTATTCCAGAGTATCGTCTGCTTATGGCTGGGCCTGGAACATGATTTGTACCTACAGTAGCTACTACCGACACAGTGATTGCGTCAATGTCCATACGTTACAAGCAGATTGGAAACCACCAACGGTTTCACCCACCGATTGGCCTACACCAATGCCCACAGACTGGCCTACACCAATGCCTACTGATTGGCCCACACCATTGTCCACAGACTGGCCCACACCAATGCCCACCGATTGGCCCACACCAATGCCCACTGAATGGCCAACTCTGGCGCCGATCACTTTGGTCCCTACGGATTGGCCCACACCACTACCCACGGAATGGCCCACCCCAGCTCCAATGGACACGCCTACTGCTTCGCCAACTGAAAATTCTTTTGATATGAGTGCGTATACAGGTGCATCCACTATCGCATCCGCACCAGTAGAAGCAGCAGAAACACAGCCGCCAACAACGTTGCCCAGCAAAGCTCCAACAATCTCACCAACAGCCACACCGACAGCACCTCCAACAGCAGCAGAGACTACAGGGACACCGACAGCCACGCCGACAGTACCTCCAACTGGTGTGCCCACAGGTAAACCAACCACGGCACCTATTACAGCTGATCCAACAAACGTACCCACATCCCCGCCAACGACTACTGCACCCACTACCATGACACCCACCGAATCTGCGGCAACATCCGTTCCTACCTTGCAGCCTATTACGTATCAACCTACAATAGCTCCAACTTCCGTCCCGACAGCTTTTCCGTCCTTGAATCCGACATCATTGCCAACGTTTTTCACGCTCAACGGAGAACGATACGGTGCATTACGTATCGATATTCGACCGGACGACAACTTTCTTGAGGTTCACCTGATCGTGACCGAAATTACCATCTCTGAAGTGGATGGTACGGAACAACGAACAGTCGTTGGGGACTTTCCCATTCAAAGTCGGGGTACCTCATACTTTATCAAGGATTTGGACTGGCGAGCAGAATTTGAAGTTCGAATAACCGACGCCGGTGGAAACGGGATCTGCTGCGATTCCGGAGAAGGATTTGCCAAAGTTCACGAAATCCACAACGGAGATTCCACCATGCTCCGTGAAGCTGTACTGGAAACGGATGGTCAGTTCGGCGCTCTGTGGGCTCCCGAGAGATTTACTCTGGCGGGACAATGATGATAACGAATGATGAAGTGATCGTTCTTTGTCTTGTGCAATTCTATTATCATCTGGAAGTTTGCATGGATTTACATATGCACCTCACATTTTCACATAACACAACTCACATAGACTTGATGTAGCTTTTCTTTTCTGTCTAGCAATAATAGCCTGGCAACTTGCTACGCTTTGTATGTTTCTAACTACTAGACAGTCTTCCTCCGAAAGCACGCACACATCGAATAAATAATATTACTAGACTAGTATGAATAGGCAATCGGATATCAGCTAAAACAAAAAAATGAAGCAGCTAATCTACTAGACTACCGTACCGTACTCGAGTAGTTACTAGACTACCAACTTCTTAGTAAATTAAAACTCCGGTGTCTTAGCTATTAGGTTTATCCTTTCCAGTGAATTGAACCTTTTCCTTACAGTAGTAACAGAAATTGTACAGTAGTAGCTACCTAGCAGTCTACTATTCATCATGGGCATTTTTCAAGTGTTCAAAATGCATTCACAAGCATCTGAAATGACATTTGAAGGCGTCATATTCGTTAAATCTTTGGTCAATATGATCTATTCGTTGAAAGCTCACCTGTTGAAATGGAATAGAGTGTTTCCCGCAAGATCAAAGAAGTCAACCCGCTGGCTGCTGTTTGCGAACTTTTTTGAACACACATCGAGTTACGTACTACTGTACTAGAATGTGCAAAAAATAATCAAAACAACAAATTAATACATTACACACAGCAAGATATGAGGACTACACCCACCACCACCACCACCGTCTCTGTTTTGTGCCTGCTCTTGGCAGGTAACACTGTTCACCAGTGTCATGCCTCCTCTGCTAGTGGCAGTAGCAGTAGCAGTAGCAGTTTGTCCAGTGATAGTTTTGTTAAATCCAAGGCTGCCACTGCATATCACATGAATAAGGAAAAACCCATTCATGCGCGGTACATTTCGTCTCCTGGTGAAGGATGGACCATGCAAGAGATCTTCAACCTGAAACCTGTGATCGTTCGCTTTCAAGACTTGATTGATTTCGATCCGACCTTTGATATAATTCCTGGCATTCAAGAGCCCATGGAATGTCGACCTCACGATGGTACCGAGCCAGAACAGCTCAAGGAAATGTGCGAGGCACACTGCATGAACAACGGTCGCTACTGTGATCAATCGCTCATGATAGAAGCCATGCACGATAACAACCTTCATCTTGACAATGATCGTCTCCAGTATTTTCGACAAGTCAAGGGATACCAGTTAGTGGAAGAATCGGCTCGACGTCTTTGCGTGTGGGATTTGTACGGGAAAAACGACGTCATCAAGTACTTTCAGTACCACGAAGCCATGAAGGCGACCGGTTGTGATGCTGTCCTCGTAGACAACTGTGTCGAACAGGCCATAGAGTCCTGTGGTATGGATTCTTCCAAGGTTACCAAGTGCGTTCAGGGAGAACACGGACTGGGTCCGGATGTCCATGGCAATCATAAACTATTGGATGCTCAACCCATTCAGCCCTTGCAGAAGAATTCTCGTCAACCACCCGCATTTTTCGTCAACAATCAAGACATGGAATGGAACGATATGGATACAAAAACTGCTTTGGATCACGTGTGCAAGAACTTTCCCGATAATGTACCCCGTCCGGCTGTTTGTGAATTCTGTCAATCGTACTGTCCAAACACTGTTGGTTCCGATAAATTTTACGATGACGGATACAAGACCTGTCTTTGGGAACTAAAGTGTGCTGGTGATAATAATAATAATAGTGGACGCACATTTCGGGATTTTTTGGCTTCCAAGGATACGACGGAATCCGAAATTATTAAAGCTGCTGCTAGCTCTCGAGGAGGAGGAGGAGGTGGTGGTGGTGATAGCACCCTTTCAAAGGCCACCAGTATTGCTGCAACCTTTATGGCTATGATATTAACAGCAGGAGTTCTAGCGCTCACTGTCATGGCAGTTCGAATTTGGCGAACCAAAGTTATCATTGAACGCTACGTTCGGGAGCAGGAAGAACTGTCCATGACTCGCTTGAGTGGTGGAGCTGCTGCTTCTACTGGTCCCAATGGCAGTCATCGTGATCTTGCATTTTTTCCAGATGAGAACGAGCTCGATTTGGATCTAGAACCGGCACTTCAGTACCGTGATCATATTTCCGCTCCTGCCGCAAGTGGTCCTTCTCGTCACTCGTTTTTGCCAAAGCTGACGTAAAAATTAAAAATGCGGCAACCAAACAGAAAGAAAGACGAGAAGAAGAAATTGTGTGCTTGGCTTTGCTTGGCTTTTATTCTTTCTGCAAAGCGACCATCTCTGAATGTCGACCTCATCACAACCTCTACAAGTGCTCTAGATCGTTTAGATTATAAAATTCTATCTAATTTTCATACTCTCTGGTTTCATATATGCACACAGATTTGAGACGTAAGAACATTTATACTAGACTTGAATAATGACTGCGAAGAATTGACTATATCATTGCTGCAGGAAAACATTCAATGTCATCATGTTGTTATATTCTAAAAAATAAAAATAGCATGACCAGCTGACCATGGTCGTTTCGATCGTATCGAATGCTCTTGTCACATAATAAGTGGTAGTGAAATAGACCAGGCATTCATTTTCATTGTAAGAGCACTATTTGTTCCATTGTCTGTTATTTTATAACGAAAATAAATGAGAATAGTACTCTTCGAAGAAATCCAATCAGAGCATAATAATAGTAGTATAAGCTCAAGACCATAAATCAAACGTAAATTTTGCATTGGAAGACGAACTGTGGCTTTCTTCCTCTGTTACTTTGATTGACGGTTGGAAAATCGTGGGTGAAAGGGCGGGTGTCACCGATATCGTTGTTGGTGTTGCTGACGCCATTGGAGTAAGCGTCACGATGGCTGTAAGTCCTTCCAGGGATGGTGCACTGGTTGCAACAGGTCCTTCCAATCGACCTGATACATTCGTCGAATCACTGGATTCACTGGTTTGGCCCATTGTTGTTGTTATTGTTGTTGTTGTCGGCACCAGAGTTGCAGTTATTTTTATTGTTGATGATGCGATAGCTGCAGCTGTTGGAGTGTCGGTTATTGGCAATGGTGTTGGAGCATTAGTGGTTGGTACCATGGTTGGTGTGTCAGTAACAGGAGCAGTGGTGGTTGGAGCCATGGTTGGCGCATCTGTAACAGGAGTGGTGGTGGTCGGTACCATAGTTGGTGTGTCAGTAACGGGAAGACTGGTTGTGGGAACACTGGTTGTGGGAACACTTGTAGTTGGACTCATCGTTGTGGGAAGATTCGTGCTTGATGCCAGAGTTACGGGTGCCAATGTAATGGGAGCGCTGGTAGGGTAATCCGTTTTTTGCGCCAAACTGTTGGTAAAAAAATCTTGATATTCTTGACTGTTCAAGGGTGCATATTGAGGGTGACAAATAGCGGGAGCAAAATCGGTCATTGTGCAAATGGTATCTCGTAGCCAGGGATAGGCCGTACTTATGCGTGCATATACTCCCGGTGCCAGCGGACGACCACATCCATCTCCCCAGCTGACCACGCCCACTTGGACGTGGTCTCCGTTGGTCTCATCCGTATAAAATAACGGTCCTCCCGAATCACCGTAACAGGCATCTTGACCACCACCAGTTGTGCCTGCTGCACACAAGTGTACTTGTGCAGGTCCGGGATGGATGTAATCATATTGTGAATACACATAGGGATCTTGATGACAATTTGGAATGTAAGACACTGTGGCTTGTTGCAGTGTGGCACTGGCCGTATTGGCGTACTCACTGGTCCATCCAAATCCCACAACAGTCAGTGCTTGTTGGACCGTGGGAATGTACATATCTCGATTGAGCTGAATGGGTTTCACGCCAAAGAGAGGTTTCTCCAATCGCAACAGCATAAAATCGTTCAGATCACCATCGGAGGAAGTATAGTTGGGATGCGTGCGGTATTCCGACACGTAGGACAAATGAATGCCATCGTCAGCAGCAGATGATGACGACATGTCAATCTTGCCAAAGGAAACAGGATCGCGCAATTCATCATCTTGGCAGTGTGCCGCCGTTAAGCACAAATCGGGAGCTACCAGGGAACAACCGCAACCCCACCACCAATCTCCAAACCAGGCGAATTCGGTTGCACTTGAAACGGGAGAACCACTGACGATGCGGGATTGCACGGAAGAAGCAGTCGCAGTCGCAGTCGCAGTCGCAGTCGCAAGTAGTGGAAAACGACCACCATCATTCCAAAAGCAGAACACCGCCAGCAACAGCATCCACCGTACGTTGCTGGTACGGTGATAGTGATGATGATGATGGTGATTACAAACACAAACACGACGATGATCATTCGTAATCATTGTGTTGTTATTTTTTCTTCTTTTTTTGCTCGAGATCGCATCCACTGCTGCCACCACAAACACAACGGCTTCTTGCTTCTCCATCTTTTCTCCTGTGTGTTGTTGATCGCAACACAATAATTGCCACCGAAGACTATTACTTTTACTATCATTGATCAAAGGCGGGCTGCCATTTATCATCATCAACATCAAGAACAAGAAAAATAGCAGCAGAAAGAGAAGAACAATATTTTTTGTATTCCTTCTAATAATAATAGCTTTAGTACGTACTCCGAGTAGGATTGTGAGAAAGCAATCTATGAGAAACTGCCAGTAACTCTACTACCTACTACTAGTAGCTAGTAGACACATCATGTTGTGGTCCCCGGTGGTCCTTCCTTTTATTATTTATTTATTTATTTATTTATCTATTTTTTTATTCTTACTCTGCTGTACCAGGTAGTACTATTGAATAATGACTCTTTGAGAATATTGCGATTCATGCTGAGATCCAATGGTACTATAGTAATCGTAAATCGTACTACAGTATTAACCTAGTGTACTACAGTACCTGGTACTACTGTAGCTACATGTAGCAGTAGAACTTTCATTGTATCGCGACGAAAAAGAATAAAATTGGATGTCGCACCGAGTCACGAGTGCCGAAGTAGCAAAACCAGTAAGTGTTACCAGGTACCAGGTAGTCTACCAGGTGCCAGGAATGAGGTCGACCGATGTACCTACATAATAGTAGTAAATCGCATTTTACTTCTACAGTAG
>Ga0100394_1002687_pt1 | contig 14713 bp, 13 predicted proteins | sample CryGeymeta201518_FD_81549 | JGI IMG/M metagenome (GOLD analysis project Ga0100394, IMG submission 81549) | Groundwater microbial communities from Crystal Geyser aquifers in Utah, USA - Crystal Geyser metaG 2015-18 | ecosystem: Environmental > Aquatic > Deep subsurface > Groundwater | place: USA... | reverse complement strand
TTGGAAGTGGTGAAGAACACCGCCTCGAACAGATCGAAATCCTTTTCTTCGCGCATGCGCTGCATGAGCACCGAGCCCACCATCCCGCGCCAACCGATCAAACCGACTTTCATAGCAATCCTTAAAATTTAAAGCGCAGCGACCACCGCATCGCCCATCGCGGCGCAGCCAACTTTTTGCATGCCCGCCTCAGAAATATCGCCGGTGCGAACGCCTTGTTGCAACACTTTGCGCACGGCGCCTTCGACGCGTTGCGCGATGTCCTGACGCTCAAACGTGTACTGCATCATCATCGCCACCGACAGAATCGTCGCCAGCGGATTGGCCACATCCTTGCCCGCGATGTCGGGGGCGGAGCCGTGGCAAGGCTCGTACAATCCTTTGTTGTTTGAATCCAGCGATGCGGACGGCAAATTGCCGATGGAACCAGTCAGCATCGACGCTTCATCCGACAGGATGTCGCCGAAGATATTCCCGGTGAGGATCACGTCGAACTGTTTGGGCGCGCGCACCAGTTGCATCGCCGCATTGTCCACGTACATGTGCGAGGTCTCGACCTGCGGATATTCCTTAGCCACCTCGCTCACGATCTCGCGCCAGAACATGCTGGTGTCGAGCACGTTGGCCTTGTCCACCGAACACAATTTCTTGCCGCGTTTCATTGCGATTTGATAACCGACATGCGCCACACGGCGCACCTCGGATTCGCTGTAATGCATGGTGTCGAAACCCTGGCGCTCGCCGTTTGGAAGCTGGCGGATGCCGCGCGGCTGACCGAAGTAAATGTCGCCGGTCAGTTCGCGCACGATCATGATGTCAAGACCGGACACGATCTCGGCACGCAGCGTCGAGGCATTCACCAGTTCCGGATAGACCATCGCCGGACGCAGGTTGGCGAATAATCCCAGCCCCTTGCGAATCCGCAACAGTCCCTGCTCCGGGCGCATGGAACGCGGCAGTGTATCGTATTGATAGCCGCCGACCGCACCCAGCAACACCGCGTCGGCCTCCTTGGATAACTTCTCGGTGGCTGGCGGAAAGGGATCCCCCGCTGCGTCATATCCCGCGCCGCCGAGATGGGCATATTCCAGCTCGATCTTTAGGCCATCGCTGCGCAATGCTTCCAACACTTTCGCTGCTTGGGCAACGATCTCCGGTCCGATGCCGTCACCCGGCAAAACTGCGATTTTCATTTACGCTTCCATCCCATTAAAAACAAAATCTTTATCCGCAGATTACGCAGATTCACGCAGATTAAAAACAAGCATGATGCTTTCTGGGGCCATCAAGGTTTTTAATCTGTTTAATCTGCGTAATCTGCGGACAACGCCTTTGACTTACACAAACAACCACGGCTGCGCCGCGCGATGTTTTGCCTCGAACGCCTTGATCTCATCCTGGTGCTGCAAAGTCAGCCCGATATCATCCAGTCCGTTCAATAGACAGTGCTTGCGGAATTCATCCACCTCGAATTGATAGGCCGTCCCATCCGGCGCAATCAGGTTTTGCTGAACCAAATCAACAGCCAGGGCAAACCCGGGCTGCGCCTCGACCGCTTGGAACAGCGCATCGACCCGTTCCGTTGCCAACTTGATCGGCAGCAGGCCGTTCTTGAAACAGTTGTTGAAAAAGATGTCGGCAAAGCTGGGCGCGATGATGACGCGGAAACCGTAATCGGCCAGCGCCCACGGCGCGTGTTCGCGCGATGAACCGCAGCCGAAGTTTTCGCGCGCAAGCAAAATCTGCGCACCCTGATAGCGCGGCTGGTTCAGCACAAAGTCCGGATTCAGCGGGCGCTTGCTGCAATCCATCCCCGGCTCGCCATGATCCAGATAGCGCCACTCGTCGAAGGCATAAGGGCCGAAGCCGGAGCGCTTGATCGACTTCAGGAACTGCTTGGGAATAATCGCGTCGGTATCGACATTGGCGCGGTCCAGCGGCGCCACCAAGCCGGTAAATTTTTCAAATTTTTGCATGGTTATTTGTCTGCCGCTTTCTCCAGTGCCTGGCCGCCCTTTTGAATATCCTCGCCGAGACCCTTCATGGTGTTGCACCCGGCCAGCATCCATACCGCCAGCAATAAAACTATGATCCTCATTCTCAACCCCTTATAGCTTGCTTACATCAACAAAATGGCCGGCCACAGCCGCCGCCGCCGCCATTGCCGGGCTGACCAGATGGGTGCGTCCGCCCTGCCCCTGCCGACCTTCAAAATTACGGTTGGATGTCGAAGCGCAACGCTCGCCCGGTTCCAGACGGTCATCGTTCATTGCCAAACACATCGAGCAACCGGGATCGCGCCATTCGAAACCCGCCGCAATGAATATCTTGTCCAGCCCCTCTTGCTCGGCTTGCGCTTTGACCAGCCCCGAACCCGGCACCACCAGCGCCAGCTTCACATTCGGCGCGACTTTCTTTCCGCGCGCCACTGCGGCGGCGGCGCGCATATCTTCGATGCGGCCATTGGTGCAGGAGCCGATAAATACCTTGTCCACCTTTATTTCGGTGATCGGCGTGTTAGCCAGCAAGCCCATATATTGCAAAGCACGCTGCGCGCCTTCGCGCTTCCCTGTTTCACTCATGGCTGCCGGATCCGGCACCCTACCGTCCACCGCCACCACCATTTCCGGCGAGGTACCCCAGGTCACTTGCGGCTTGATCTGTGCCGCATCAAGCTCGACCACCGCATCGAACTTCGCCCCCGCATCGCTGTGAAGCGTGCGCCAGTAAGTCACGGCCTTGTCCCATTGCTCGCCCTGTGGCGCGAACGGACGCCCCTTGATGTAGGCGAACGTGGTTTCATCCGCCGCCACCATACCGGCGCGCGCGCCCGCCTCAATTGCCATGTTGCACAGGGTCATGCGCCCTTCCATACTCAAGGCACGGATGGTGTCGCCACCGAATTCGATAGCGTAACCGGTGCCACCGGCGGTGCCGATCTTGCCGATAATCGCCAGCGCGATGTCCTTCGCCGTCACGCCCCGCCCCAGTTTTCCCTCGACCTTGACCAGCATGGCTTTGGATTTCTTCGCCACCAGGCATTGCGTCGCCATCACGTGCTCCACCTCGGAGGTGCCGATGCCGTGTGCCAGCGCGCCGAAAGCACCGTGGGTGCTGGTGTGCGAATCGCCGCAGACCACGGTCATGCCGGGCAGGGTTGCCCCCTGTTCCGGGCCAATCACATGCACCACACCCTGGCGGATGTCGTTCATCTTGAATTCGGTGATGCCAAGTTCGGCACAGTTCGCATCCAGCGTCTCCACCTGCAAGCGCGAGATGGGATCAGTGATGCCGCCGCTGCGTTTGGTCGTCGGCACATTGTGGTCAGGCACCGCCAGCATGGAGCCGGTGCGCCACGGTTCGCGCCGCGCCATGCGCATGCCTTCAAAAGCCTGCGGGCTGGTCACCTCGTGCACCAAATGGCGGTCGATGTAAAGCAGGGCGGTACCGTCCGGCTCGGTGCGCACCAGATGGTTGTTCCAGATTTTGTCGTAAAGCGTTTCTGCGATCATTCTTTATCCTTTTCGGGGCGCGCGATTATGCCACAGCGCGGCGGGTTTCCCGCAAGGCACAGGCAAGCGCATTGGGTGATCCGGCCAGTTTGGCCAGGGCATATTCCATGCTTTCGGCCAGCGCGTGCCAACTGGCGTCAATGATGTTGCTGCTGGCGCCGACCGTGGTCCAGACATGGCCTCCGCCCTGGAAGGTGATCAGCACGCGCACTTTGGCGGAGGTACCGCTGGCGCTGTCCAGAATGCGCACCTTGTAGTCGATCAGACAGACGTCTTTCAGCACCGGATAGGCCTCGGCCAGTGCGCTGCGCAGGGCGCTTGAGAGCGCATTGACCGGACCGTTGCCTTCCGCCGCCATGAACTTTACTTCGTCGCCAACCCTGACCTTGGCGGTCGCCTCCGACAGCAGGCCGCGACTCTGGCGGCGCTCGGTGATAACAAAATAATCGATCAGTTCGAACGGCGGCTTGTATTCCGGACGCAGGCGTTGCAGCAGCAACTCCATGCTGGCTTCTGCCGCTTCGAAAGTGAACCCCTCGTGCTCCAGATGCTTGATGTGATTCAGCACGCGTTGCGCTTCCTCGTTGTCGAGCGAGATGCCCAGCGACTGTGCCTGAAACTGGATGTTGCCGCGCCCCGACAACTCCGACACGACCGAGCGCATCTCATTGCCGACCAGGGCGGGATCAATATGCTGGTAAGTGTCGGCCGCCTTCAGCATCGCCGCCACATGGATACCGCCCTTGTGCGCAAAAGCACTGTGGCCGATGTAGGGCGCGTGGTTGTAGTGTTTCAGATTGACCACCTCGGCAACGAAATGCGCCAGCCCGGTCAGCTCGCGCAACTGCGCCGGCGTAACGGCCTGCCGGCCCATCTTGAGTTGCAGGTTGGGAATAACGGTCGTCAGGTTGGCATTGCCGACGCGCTCGCCATAACCGTTGATGGTGCCCTGCACCTGGTCGCAGCCGCCGCGCACCGCGGCGAGCGAATTGGCCACGCCGCAGCCGCTGTCGTTATGGCAATGCGCCCCCAGCGGGGCGGCGATGTGGCGCTTCACCTCGCGCACAATCTCCTCGACCTCCCACGGCAGCTTGCCGCCGTTGGTCTCGCACAGCACCAGCCAGTCGGCACCGGCATCGGCGGCGGCGCGCAAGGTCGCCAGCGCATACTCCTTGTTCGCCAGAAAACCATCGAAGAAATGTTCCGCATCGAACATCACCTCGCGCCCCGCAGCTTTCATGCATGCCACGCTGTCGCGAATCATCGCGAGATTCTCTTCCAGCGTGGCGGACAGCACCACCTTGACGTGGTAATCCCAGCTCTTGCCCACCATCGTCACCACCGGTGTTTTCGCTTCCAGCAGCGCGCGCAGATTGGCGTCCTGCTCGCAGGTCTTGTTCTTTTGCCGGGTCCGCCCGAACGCGGCGAGCCGGGCCTGCCCCAGATCAATTTCGGCCGCCCGCGCAAAGAACTCCGCGTCTTTCGGATTGGAGCCGGGCCAACCGCCCTCGATATAGTGGAAACCGAAATCGGCCAGGCGCTTGGCAATGAGCAGCTTGTCGTCAACAGAGAGAGAAATATCCTCGCGCTGCGTGCCGTCGCGCAGCGTGGTGTCGTAAAGAAAGACCGGGTTCATGGTGGCGCCGCCGAATGAAAGGGAACGGATTTTAGCATTTTGTCCGCTGTTCCATGCCGCGCAGCTTCCGTCCCATCAGCATCAGACCGAGCAGCGCCATTGCCGCGCTCGACGTGTACAGGGCCGTTGCCCCCCAATGTTGCCAGATCGGGCCGCTGGCCAAACCGCCCAGGATGCCACCCGCGCCGTAGGTGAGGCTGCCGAACAGCGCCTGCCCCCTGGATTGGTGGCGTCCCTGGAAAAACTCGTGCACCAATCCCAATGAAGCGGCGTGATAAGCGCCAAAGGTCAGCGCGTGCAACACCTGCGCGAGCAGCAGCAATACAACGATATCCACCGCCCAACCGATGAGCAGGAAGCGCAAGACCGCCGCGCCAAAACTGATGAGCAGGATGCGCGAAAAACCGAAGCGCCGCACCAGCCCGGGCATCAGGAAGAACACCCCGATCTCGCAGATCACGCCCAGCGCCCACAAGCCGCCGACCGCGCTTTTGGCATAGCCGTGCTCGACCAGATAGATGGAAAAGAAGGTGTAATACGGGCCGTGCGCAGCCGCCATCAGGAAGCAGGCTCCAAACAGGGCCAGCACGCGCGGTTGCAGGACGATCTGTTTGATCGGCTGATGATCGGTGTGATGCGCCAGCACTGCGGCCGGCGGAATCTGCCGCGCGAAGATCAAGATGCCCAGCTCGCACACCAGTCCCGCCCACAGCAGCCAGGCGATGGCGATGTGATCGAAGGCATAGCCCAGCCCCACCACCGACAAGATGAAACCGATGGAACCCCATGAGCGCAAACGCCCGTAATGCGCGGTGTTCTTGCCCAGCCAGGTGAGCGTTGTCGCTTCCACCAGCGGCATCGAGGCGCTCCAGAAAAAATTCATCAACATCAATACGATGAACAAGCCCCAGAAACTGGTGGTGGCGAACACGCCCAAATAAAACAGCGCGCTCAAGCTCGCCGCGACGACCACCACCTCGCGCCGCTTGCCCGTGTGATCCGCCAGCCAGCCCCAAACGTTGGGCGCGACCATGCGCATCACCGGCTGCAGCGACATCAGGATTGCAATATCGATCGCATCGAAGTGCAGTGATTTGAGATATAGGCTCCAGTAGGGCGCGAACATCCCCACGAAGGCGTAATAGAAAAAATAGAAGCCGGCGATGCGCCAGTGGTAGTTGATGGATGAGGACATGGATCAGGGTCTGCGAACGGCGCGCATTCTACACCGCGTTTAATCCCCTCCCGCGAGACAGGTCACCCTGCGCGGACACAGCTCTCCTGCGCGGCTTTTGCCCGCTTGCTTAAGCGGTGCCGATGCTGCCACAACTCGCCGCCAAAATTCACTCGCAAATGTTGCGCTTCTGGGTTGAATCCGCCTGGTGTAAAGTGCCTGCCGTCGATGCCCGCTGTTTTACCCTCGCGGGCGCACAAGGGAGCCGGGGTATGTATCTGGGACTGCTGCTTATTCTGACCGAGGTGATCGTGATCGCTTCGATCAACTATATGACGATCAAAACCCATGTGTCGCTCGACGTGCTGTATTGCCTCCCCATTATCCATGCGGCACGCTTGCAATCCATTCATACCCAGCGCAAAGACGATCTGCTGCTGCCGTTTCTAATCGGTTTTCTGGTCGGCGCCATCTGGAGCCTGCTCGAAGCATTGGTCACTCCGGATGGTTTCCCGGTAAATGCGCTGCTTCTTAATGTTTTTAGCCGTGGCGTGACCTTCACTTTGCTTGGCACGGTTGTCGGGCGTCTATGGCGGGAACGGGAATACGGGCACAAGGATTTTTTGACCGACTTATCCAACCAGCAGGAACTGCTGACCCGCCTGGCCCAGGTTCAGTCGCGCAGCACGCGCACCGGGAAACCATACTCCCTGTTCTATTTGAATATCGCCGGTCTGGTTGAAATCAATAACACGCAGGGTCACCAGTCCGGCGACAACGCCCTGCACAAGGCGGCCGAAATCTTCAGTGCCGTTTCGCGCGGCGTTGACACCGTGGCCCGCATCGGCTCGGCCCAGTTCGCGATGCTCCTGCCGGAAACCGACGAACAGGTGGCGGAGGTCGTCAAAAAACGCATCTTGGCCTCGGCTGCCAGTGAGTTCCAGTATTACGGTTGGAACCTGTCCGTGTCGGTCGGGCAAATCACCCGCATCGGCCAATGCGGGAGTTTTGATAAATTATTGAACGAGTTGCTCGTCACCCCGCAACAAGCTGCGGAAAATCCGGCGCCGCCGGTGCCGGTTCGGGGCTAAAATCTCATTTTCCGGCCTTGCCCGCGCTCCCCCAAGCACCCGGACAGCAGGCTGGCAGCCGCAATCAATAGCGCCCCCAGCCATTCCCGCGGGAACATCACCTCATTCGCCAACAAGCCGGAAGAGATCGCGGCGAAAACCAGTTCGGACAGTAGCAGCACGATGGCACGATTGGCCGGCAAATGGGTTATCCCGTACTGCATGGCGAAACTGGTCGCGCACAGTACTGCACCGATCAGCGCCAGCAACAGCCAGTCGAATAGGCCAAGCGCGCCAAGCTGCTGCCCCGCTCCGCCCTGCCACCACACGAACGGCAAAGCCAAGGCGACCGTGCCCAGCCACAGACTGAACGATTTCACCTCGACCGAAAGATGACCGGCACGGCGCGAAACGACATTCGACAACGCGAAACCCATTCCCGCCGACAGTCCCAGCCATTCGGCCGTGTCGTGCGGCAACGGCAAGCCGAGTCCCGGATGCCACAGCATGATGAACGCACCGCAGAGTGAGAGCGCGACAATGGCATAGCCGTAGCGGTTGAGTTTTTCGCCCAACAGAATGCGGGAGAACAGGACAGTCCATACCGGCGCGAGATAAAACAGCAGCAACACGCGCATCACTTCGCCCTGCAACATCCCCAGCACATAGCCCAGATTGGCCCAGCCCGTGCTCAACATCAGCAGCAAGGCCCAGCCGCCGAGCGTGGAACGTTCGCGCCACACGCGCGGCAGGATAAATGCGCCGCACAACAGCGCCAGCGCGTAAGTCAGCAAGGTCGCCAGCGCGCCCGACACGCCGGCCTCCTGCAACACGCGATAGGGATACCAGATCAATCCCCAAACCAGCGCGCCGCTCATTACGCCGGCGACCGGCAACACATTTCGTTTTGTTGGCAATTAACCGGACCTTATAATGCGCGCTCTTTCGCGCGGCGAACCTGCAAATGAATCCATATCTGCAAAAACTACAACCTTATCCATTCCAGAAACTCGCCAGATTGTTCGGCGAAGTCGGCAGCAATCCCGCGTTCGAACCGATCAGCTTGCACATCGGCGAACCGAAACACGCGACACCGGCTTTCATCCGCGAAGCACTGATCGCCGGTCTGGACGGGCTGGCGCATTATCCCACAACGATCGGCAGCGACGCCCTGCGCGGCGCCATCGCCGGCTGGCTGGCGCGCCGCTATGGTATTCCCGCGCCGGACGCGAAAACCCAGGTGCTGCCGGTGAACGGCAGTCGCGAGGCGCTGTTCGCCTTTGCCCAGGCCGTGATCGACTGCAGCCGGGGCGATCCGGTGGTAGTCTGCCCCAACCCGTTCTATCAGATTTATGAGGGCGCGGCGCTGCTCGCCGGCGCCACCCCGCATTTCCTCAACACCCTGGCGCAGGATGGCTTTGCGCTGAATTTTGCGCAACTGCCGGAAGCGATATGGCAACGCGCGCAACTCGTCTATGTCTGCTCTCCCGGCAACCCGAACGGCCGTGTGATGCCGCTGGCGGAATGGCAGGCATTATTCGAGATGAGCGACCGTTACGGTTTCGTCATCGCGGCGGACGAGTGCTATTCCGAGATCTACTTCGGCGAGGACAAACCGCTCGGCGCTCTCCAGGCCGCGCAACAGCTGGGGCGTGACGATTACCGCAATCTGGTGGTGTTCTCCAGCCTGTCGAAACGCTCCAACGTGCCCGGCATGCGCTCCGGCTTTGTTGCGGGTGATGCCGGAGTGCTGGAAAAGTTTGCGCTGTATCGCACTTATCACGGTTGCGCGATGAACCCGGCGATCCAGGCCGCGACCATCGCCGCCTGGAACGACGAGGTTCATGTCGCAGAAAACCGCCGCCTGTATGCGGAAAAGTTCAAGCAGGTCATCGCCCTGCTCGCGCCGGTATTGCCCGTGGCGAAACCGGATGCCGGCTTCTATCTTTGGGTGCGCACCCCGATTGCCGACAGCGCCTTCGCGCAACAGCTATACCGCGACTATAATGTGTCCGTGCTGCCTGGCAGCTTCCTTGCCCGTGAGGCGCGCGGAGCCAATCCCGGCGCCAATTTCATCCGGCTGGCATTGGTCGCCACGCTGGAGGAATCGCTGGAAGCCGCACGACGTATCGCCGAATTCACCCGGTCTTTGTAGGCCGGACTTCAGCCCGACATGTCGGGTTAAAACCCAGCCTACCGGCCAAGGTTTAACCATTTAATTGAATAGGAATCCATCATGCCCCACTTGCAAGCCATCATCGAAGAAGCCTTTGAACGCCGTGCCGAGATCACCCCGCGCAATGTTGATGCGCAACTGAAGGAAACCCTCAACACCGTGATCGAATATCTGGACCAGGGCAAACTGCGCGTGGCCGAGAAGATCAACGGCGCATGGGTTACCCATCAATGGGTCAAGAAGGCGGTGCTGCTGTCGTTCCGCATCGAGGACAACGCTTTCATCAAGGGCGGGTTCACCAACTACTTCGACAAGGTGCCTTCCAAGTTCGCCGACTACAACTCCAAGGAGTTTCGCGAAGGCGGTTTTCGCGTGGTGCCGCCGGCAGCGGCACGGCGCGGTGTCTTCATCGCGAAAAACGTGGTGCTGATGCCGTCCTACTGCAACATTGGCGCCTATGTCGATGAAGGCACCATGGTCGATACCTGGGCCACCGTCGGCTCCTGCGCCCAGATCGGCAAGAATGTGCATTTGAGCGGCGGCGTCGGCATCGGCGGCGTGCTGGAACCGGTGCAGGCCAACCCCACCATCATCGAGGACAACTGCTTCATCGGCGCGCGCTCCGAGATCGTTGAGGGGGTGATCGTGGAAGAAGGCGCGGTGATCTCGATGGGCGTATTCATCGGCCAAAGCACCAAGATTTACGACCGCGAAACCGGCGAGGTGAGCTATGGCCGCGTGCCGGCCGGGTCCGTGGTGGTCAGCGGCAGCCTGCCGTCGGCTGACGGCAAGTACAGCCTCTACTGCGCGGTGATCGTGAAAAAAGTTGATGCCAAAACGCTGGGCAAGATCGGCATCAATGAGTTGTTGCGCGGAATCTAATCAGGATTTGGGAACTGGGAATCAGGATTTAATCCACTCCAAATCCTGATTCCAAAACCCTAATTACTGTCTTTACGAGGTGACACCATGATCGTGACTCCGCTACTGCAACTCGCCGCCGACAAACTGGCCTCCGACCTGTTCTTTTCGGTCGGCGCGCCGATCAACATCAAGATCAACGGCTTGGTGATGCCGGTCAACCAGCAAATATTGACAGCGGATCAGGTCAGGCAGATCGCCTACGAAATGATGACGCCGGCGCAGATTGCCGACTTCGAGACCCACATGGAGATGAATTTCTCCTACCGCATGCCGCCGATCGGCAACTTTCGCGTCAACATTTTTCGCCAGCGCGGCAGCATCGCCATCGTTATCCGCTATGTGCGCGGCCAGGTTCTGGATGTTGAAGCGCTCAACCTGCCTGCCGTGCTGAAGGGATTGATCCGGGAAAAACGCGGCTTGGTATTGATGGTCGGCGCCACCGGCTCGGGCAAATCAACCACCCTCGCGTCTATGATCCAGCATCGCAACAGCAGCCTCAGCGGCCACATTCTGACCATCGAGGATCCAATCGAATATCTGATTCATCACGACAAATGCATCGTCAACCAGCGCGAGATCGGCACGGACACAGAAGATTACGGCGCGGCGCTGGTCAGCGCCATGCGCGAAGCACCCGATGTGCTGATGATCGGCGAAATCCGCGACCGCGACACGCTGAAGCATGCCTTGATCTTCGCCCAGACCGGTCACTTGTGCCTGTCCACCCTGCACGCCAACAACAGCTACCACGCGCTCAACCGCATCGTGAATTTCTTCCCCTACGATGCGCGGCAAAGCGTGCTGTCCGACTTGTCCATGTGTTTGCGCGCGGTCATTTCGCAGCGCCTGGTGCGCAATGTGAAAGGCCAGCAGATGCCGGCAGTGGAAGTGCTGCTAAATTCGGCGCTGGTCGCCGACCTGATCAAGAACGACCAGATCGAAAAGATCCGCGAAGCGATCGAACAGAGCGTGTCACAGGGCTCGCAGACTTTCGAGCAAGCCCTGTACAAAATGTTCAAGGCGGGTGAAATCACCAAGGAAGAGGCCTTGCTCAACGCAGATTCGGCCAGCAATCTGTCGTCGCTGATTGATTACTCGCAAACCAGCAAAGTCAAGGCATACGATCCGAACGAAAAACCGCCCGCCGCAACCAAGCCCTCCGCGATCAATTTTGACGGCATCAAACTAAACCTTCCGGACTGATGCCGATGAAACTGTACGGCATCCCGAACTGCGACACCGTCAGAAAAGCGCGCGCCTGGCTGGACGTGCACGGCATCGACTATGAATTCCGCGATTTCAAAAAACACGGGGTCAGCGCGGCAATATTGTCCGCCTGGCTCAAACAAGTCGGCTGGCAGCAATTACTAAAAAAGACCGGCCCAACCTGGGGCAAGCTGCCGGATGAAGTCAAAACCTCGATCCGCGACGATGCCTCGGCACTGCGGCTGATGCTGGAAAAACCGAATGTAATCAAACGACCGGTGCTGGAACACGAAGGAAAAGTGCTGGCGACCGGATTCAGCGGGCAATACGACGAAAACTTGTTTGCCCGCCTCCCTCACCCCGCCCCTCTGGTGGAACAACTAGCCAATCGACCAAGCCCGCAAGCGGGCAAGTCGCTGGTTATCCCGCACGCGGGCGAGGGAGCAAACGAATAAAACAATTGCCAATCCCTGCAACCAACCACGAAAAACTCAAGTTATGAGCGACACACTTGGCTTGGCCAAACAACTTATTTCCCGCCATTCACTTACCCCGATGGACGACGGCTGTCTTGACATCATCGGCGCCCGCCTTGCGCCGCTGGATTTCAATCTGGAGAAGATGCGCCACAGCGAGGTGGACAATCTGTGGGCACGGCGCGGCGATGCTGCACCGCTCGTGTGTTTTGCCGGGCACACCGACGTGGTGCCAACCGGCCCGGTGAACAAATGGGACAGTGACCCGTTCACCCCCACCGTGCGCGACGGTATGCTGTATGGGCGCGGCGCGGCCGACATGAAAGGATCCATCGCAGCCTTCGTTACCGCCACGGAAAAATTCGTCGCGCAATTTCCGCAGCATCGCGGTTCCATCGCCCTGCTACTGACTTCGGACGAGGAAGGCATCGCGGTGGATGGCACGGTGCGCGTGGTGGAGGCGCTCGATGCGCGCGATGAGCGGCTGGATTACTGCATCGTCGGCGAACCGACCTGCGTGGCCACGCTCGGCGACACGATCAAGAACGGAAGGCGCGGTTCGCTCTCCGGCACCCTGATCGTGAAAGGTGTGCAAGGCCACATTGCCTACCCGCATCTGGTGAAAAACCCCATCCACCTCGCCGCCCCCGCCATCGCCGAACTGGCCGCGACCGTGTGGGATGCAGGCAACGAATACTTCCCGCCGACTTCCTGGCAGATCTCCAACATCCATGGCGGCACTGGGGCGACCAATGTCGTGCCGGGCACGGTGGAGATCCTGTTCAACTTCCGCCATTCCACGGCCAGCACCCCGGAATCATTGAGGTCCAGAGTGCATGCCCTCCTCGATAAGCACGGGCTTGACTACGACTTGCAATGGGAGATGTCGGGCAAACCCTATCTCACTCCGCGCGGCGATCTGGTCGATGCGGTCGCGGCTGCAATCGAACAGGTGCGGGGTATCGAGACGGAACTCTCCACCAGCGGCGGCACCTCGGACGGACGTTTCATCGCCGACATCTGCCCGCAGGTGATCGAGCTGGGGCCGCTCAACGCGACCATTCACAAACTCAACGAATGTGTGGCTGTCGCCGATCTGGATGCCTTGTCCGAGATCTATTACCTGACGCTGAAGAAGCTGCTGGCTGAAAACGAGCCCTGCCAAAGGCAAGGCGAAGTTTCGAGCTTGCGGCCATAAGGAGAGGCGCGATGGACATCAATCATTTTTCCGAGGCGAGCGCCTCGCTGCAAACGGTGCGCGATTGCTTCCGCTTCGCCATCAGCCGCTTCAATGAAGCAAAATTATTCTTCGGCCACGGCAGCGAGAACGCCTATGACGAAGCGGCCTACCTCATCCTGCACACGCTCCATCTTCCGCTCGACCAGTTGGAACCCTTCCTTGATGCGCGCCTGACCCAGTCCGAGTTGTATGAGGTGCTGAACATCATCGAGAAAAGGGTCGAGCAGCGCGTCCCCGCCGCCTACCTGACCCACCAGGCCTTCCTCGGTGATTTCAGTTTCTACGTCGATGAGCGCGTCATCGTGCCGCGCTCTTTCATCGCCGAACTGCTGCGCGAGCAACTCTTCCCCTGGCTGGAAAATCCGGAGCAGACAAGCACTGTGCTGGATCTGTGCACCGGCAGCGGCTGTCTCGCCATCCTCGCCGCCCATGCCTTTCCCTGTGCCCGGATTGATGCCGCCGACCTTTCGCCCGATGCGCTGGACGTCGCCCGCCGCAACGTGAGTGACTACGGATTGGAGGAGCGCATCACCCTGATCGAATCCGACTTGTTCGTCGGCCTCGGAGGAAATCGCTACGATCTGATCGTCAGCAACCCGCCCTATGTGGACGCGACTTCGGTTGCCGCCCTGCCGCCGGAATACCAGCACGAACCGGCGCTGGCGCTGGGCAGTGGCAGCGACGGCTTGGATGCCACGCGCATTATCCTTGCCCATGCCGCCGAACACCTGAATCCGGACGGCCTGCTGGTGGTCGAGATCGGGCACAACCGCGACGCGCTCGAAGAAGCTTTCCCCGACCTGCCGTTCACTTGGCTGGAAGTCAGCGCCGGCGACGAGTTCGTGTTCCTGTTGCACCGCAATGACCTTTTGTGATGTCGGTCGATCATTACGAGAACTTCCCCGTCGCCTCCATTCTCATGCCCAGGCGGCTGCGCAAGCCGGTGGCGGCGATCTACCACTTCGCCCGCGCGGCGGATGACATTGCGGATGAGGGGGACCTTGGCGACGCGGAGCGCCTGCGGCAACTGGATGAATTTCGCGCCGAACTCGACCGTATCGGCCAGGGTGAAAAACCCCGCTCTGAACTGTTCTTCGCCCTCTTCCACCAGATCATCGCCTACGGCCTGCCGCTGCAACCGTTTTACGACCTGCTCGATGCCTTTTCCCAGGATGTGGTGCAGAAGCGCTATGCCGACTTCGACGAGCTGCTCGACTACTGCCGCCGCTCCGCCAACCCGGTCGGCAACTTGCTGCTGCATCTGTATGACGAAGCGACACCCGTCAACCTTGCCTACTC
>Ga0100394_1002673_pt1 | contig 14740 bp, 9 predicted proteins | sample CryGeymeta201518_FD_81549 | JGI IMG/M metagenome (GOLD analysis project Ga0100394, IMG submission 81549) | Groundwater microbial communities from Crystal Geyser aquifers in Utah, USA - Crystal Geyser metaG 2015-18 | ecosystem: Environmental > Aquatic > Deep subsurface > Groundwater | place: USA... | reverse complement strand
TCATATTACTTAAGCCCAACAAATGCTACTTCCAAAAACAACCCCGGGATTGTGTTTTTCCCCATCCCAGGGCAGTTTTGGAAATCCCGGGGTAGGGATATCCCTCGATTGGTGACAACACATTATTTGATTTAACGACAGAGATTTTCAGAAGGAGTGTCAGCAACTGACTTCGCATCAATCGTGTCCAGCTCGTGATACAACTTCGGGATACTACTAGTACTACACTACTCATAAAAATACAGCAGTCCAATACGTACCTGGTACTTCAAATAATGAAATTTGCTGAAGTCGCACACATGCAATATTCCATGGTTCGAGCTGATTGGGTATCTTTCAATAACATTCCCTACTATTTTCAGCATACTCCAACTTTGCCGATCTTTGAGCACCCACTTGATGAAGCTTGCTTTGTTTTATGACGTATGTAGATGATAACTTACGCACATCACAGCAGGAGAGCCATCAATTTTTATAGCCCAAACGCCCAAAATTAGCGACCGAGTCTTTCGCACTTCAATAAAACTTGCGCTTGTCCTGGGAGATTCCGTTCGTCGGTTTAAGACACCAGAAAAGATTTCCGAGAAAATTACCTGGTAGCACGACAAATTTCGTTGCTAGTAGCTTTCGTCACGCAAACGCCATCGGCTGTCCCAGCCCCCCCCCCAAAACAACTACTAGTAGTAGTAATCGAAGTACCTCTCTACTCATAAACAAATAATTATTACTTGGAAAGATGAAGGTTGCATCCATTGCTATTGTATTCTTGGCGGCGCTCGCCCCTACATCTGCCTTCACTTCTTATGCCGATGCCATGAGTGGCGGAACTGCTCCAGTGAAAGCAGCTTCCTATGGACCGGGTGGCGGGGGTAAGCCCAAAGCTTCAGGACCTGGAGCTCCTGGTGCTCCTGCCGATTACTTGTCACGAATGAGTGGCGGGGCTGGCACTGTTGCTGCTTCTTCTTCTCCTCCTCCTCCACCACCGGCCGCCCCTGCAGCACCGGCTGCTCCCGCGGCTCCTTATGTTGCGTCGTCTGCTCCCAGCGGCGAAGCGGCTCCTACATCGTCTGCGTACCTTGCTAACTTGCCAGTGTCTTCGTCTCCTTCGGGAAGTGGCCCACAAACCTATTTGGGCGCATTGAGGACAGAATCTTCTGCAGCAGGTGCTGGCATCACTGGTTACCTTGATGCCATCGCTCCTCCAAAGGGACAAATGAAGCCTGCTACGTATGGTCCTTCTTCTAGTAAGAAGCCCATGGGCGGCGGTGGTGGAGGAGGAGGTATGGCTGCTCCTGCTGGGTATGCCTCTAGTGGAGGATCTACTGGTATGATCTCTCAAGAACCAGTCCTGGCTGCCATTAACAAGCTGAACGAAAACATGGTCCGAAACCAAGAAGCCACCATCGCCATCCTTAACGATATCAACGGTTCTGTCAAGACCCTTGCCGGTCAATAAATTATTATTTGCAAATGCTATCCAATATGCAAAGAATTTCAAAAATCAAGCCATTGATTAATGTGCACGCAGTTTCCCAACTAACCAACAAAAGTGGGGGAGGAAGCAACAATACGACTGCCTGCGATCGTGCAGCCTCCTCGACTTTCCATTTCCTTAATACTTCGCTTTAACTTTCGTAGGACGTAGTAACAAGCTATATTATGATAACACCACACTCATTTGTGACCGATCTTATAACTTCCCTTTAGCATTTACGTATTACCGTGTGTAATCTGTTCGCCGCAGTAGTAGCCTCTGCAAGGGGTTGGGCCTACTCTCCACTGGCTGGCTACAAGCAGTAGAAGTGATGGCTCTTCTTTCAAGGATAGACCTATGCCTCAAATTGAAAAGACGAGAAGTCTACTACTAGCTACTCGTACATTTAAAACAAAGGGGAATTTCTAGTTTACAGTAGTACTCGAAGTTCTTGTGTCATCTGAAGTCTATTTCGACCTACCAGAGTACCACGGAAAAGAGCAGATAACGACACAATCTAAAAGATAATCCACTGGTTTTCATATTTTCTTCCTATTACTAGCGTCCAATTTTTTCTTGTATGGTTCTTGAATTTCTCTAGCTAGCAACATTGTTTACATGTTCAATCCATTGAAGACTTTTGGACCATCTTCTTCATTCTCAATGATTTCCAAGACTTTGTTAGAGGCCTTGGCATCAGAAAGACTTGCAACACAAACGTCAGCAACCAAATCCCGGGAAATTTCTCCAGAATTCAAGGTATCTTCCTTGGAAATAACTAGACTTCCGCTTGGTGGCTTGGCCTTGAGGCCGCCGGGACGGACAATCGTATAGTCTAGGCCTGACTTGCGTAGATAGTTCTCAGCAATAATCTTTTCATCCAAAACGCTTCCAAAGGCATTTGTCACGACAAATCCGGGTGATTTTTCTTGACCCCAGGCCCGTCCGTTGGTCAGAATAGATGACACAATCACAACCTTTTTGATGCCAGCTTTTTTGGCGGCATCGACCAAGGCAATGGTTCCGAGATTGTCCACCTGATGAGCAGCCTCACTCATTTTCAAAGGATTTCCGGGGATGAATCCGATTGCAATCACTAACGAATCGGCTCCTTTCATGGTGTCGGCTAATTCATCAACGCTGTCCTTGACAACATCCAAGTGCTTGAGCTCTACGGCTGCCGTATCCACGGAAGCTACTTTTTGGATCATGGCACCACGAATGACTGTAGAATCCTTGCCCAACGCTTCGGCAGCCTTGGTGGGATTCCGGACGCCTCCTACGACCGAAAGTCCTTTCTTCGCGGCCAATCGTTCTAAGATACGACGTCCCGTTTGACCGGTAGCTCCAGCCACGACGACCTTTTGGGGCTCGAACGCATTGGCAACAGTACTGGGAAGCGGCATTGAAAATGTAGCAGCTGCAAGAGTTGCGGAAGCAGCAGCCTGGAACAAGCTTCGTCGGTCCATGCCATTGTTTTCGACATTGTTATTATCGGCAGAAGAAAAGAGCGCAGTTCCTACCGTGGTCGTTGCTGCGCGTTGAATTACGGTAAAGGCATTGGATTGGCTCACAAGGAGAGTCGCCAGGATAAGGGAAAGAGCTCTGGATGTCACGTTCATTGCTGAAAAATAAGATTACAAGTCGAAAGTATGTTCAATGTTGTCAGACTGATAGTGCTAGCTGGTTGTAGTTACGTTGTATACTAACCTTCTGGATGCCTCATTAGATAGCAGGGAGAGTCAGAAAAGTTGATGGAAAGCATTCGTCATCATCATTCAGTCAAGTAAGATCAAAAAGTATCTTTGATTTGCAGCTAGTGGACTAGGGTTACATATAAAATAACAGTAGGGTTTTTCTTTTTACTGTAGCATCGCTCGCTACGGCGAATGCGAGCTATCACAGCAGTCAACTGTTCTTTAGACATGCCGCTTGGCGCGGAACCACGAGTTATTTCCAAGACCTCTGACATTCCAAGAATGGCGGCAACTCTCCGGCTGAGCATTTAACGCCATATCCACGGCTTTCGACGCCAACTCAATTTGGCCATCTTCTCCAACGATGCAAGGAATGTTGTCGCATTCCCAAAAGGTCCAAGCCCAAGCCCGCCCAAATCGCTGGTTAGATCCCTCTTTGAGAATTGCCGTATGCCAAGTTTTCCCATTGTCCGGGGTAACATCGACGCGCACAATGTTGCGACCACCTCCAGCCCACGCCCAACCACTTACTTTAGCAGTCACTCTGTCACCTGCTTTGACATGTTCCTTTCCATCACGGCTTGATTCAATCTTAGTGATACCGGAGTACAAACTAGCTTCAGTCACAGGTGGCATCTTACTGATGTCAACATCATTGGCATCTGTTACTGACGGAGGTAATGCCTTGTAGTTGAGGCCTCGTTGCCATGGACCATCAGCTTCCTCTGCCGACACCTTAATATGCTGTACCCACTTGACGTTGCGAACCGCAGAGTATCCTGGCACAATCACTCGCACTGGACCACCGTGGTCACGTGGCACGGGCTGCCCATTCATTTCGTATGCAAGAATAACGTCACCGTACGGATTGAAGACTTTTTCAATAGGAATTGAAGCCTTCATTTCATCAATGCCGGTGAAGCAAACATGATTCATGCCCCCAACTTCTTGAGCTTGTATAGGATCGTTCAATCCTGCCAACTCGAAGACATCTTTGAGACGCACTCCACCCCATTTGGCGGTAGAAACGGCACCCTGTCCCCAGTTTGTTCCAGATGTCCGTTGAAAATCGTTAAATCCGCGGCGAAAATTGCCACTACATTGCAAGGTTGTTGTGACTTCTACCTTTTCCAATTTGGCCAGATCGTCCAGTGTCAGGGCCAGTACGTGGCGTCCTTTGTCGTAATTACTAATATCAATTTCAATACTGAACTGAGCCAACTCTGCAGGTGTCAAATACGGTACGGGATGGTGATGACGAATGTAAAACAATTCCGGCGGGGTCAAATAGCTTTCTGTCAATAGATACGCAGGGCACTCGGCATTCATGGGAGTATCGGAATGCACAACTAAACGAGGGTCGCGTCTTGGTTCCTTAATGTAAGGATCTTCCGTGGTTTCTTCCAAGACCATCATTTGTTGCTCAATTTCATCTTGATCTGACTCCTTGAGTCTTCCAATGGCCATATGCTCCATGAGTCGGATGGGCAAATCGGAAGCAAAATGTTGACGGTACACATGCCAAAATGGTTCAAGGGGCTGATGTTGTTTTGATTTGAAAATGTTAATTTTCGGTGGGTTAGCCTAAAGAAGCTGGTAAGCATGAAAGCAGCCGAACGAACTACCTACCGATCCAGCCGCTGTCATAATTTTCTCGGAACCACCAGGATGATTCGAAATGAAGTTCGTCACGTCGTCTGCATGTGAAGGATTTTATTCACAAAAGCGAGTGTGAGCGCAGGAAAAAGGTTTTGTCAACGACGTGCAGTATAATACTGTGAAAAAGAGAAGAAAAAAAGTACACACGGAATTGCGAATGTCATATACGTACAAACGACACCACCATACGACATCCAAATGGGTTTGCCATCCTCGCCGTTGTTTTCGGCAACCTGGTCGGATGTATAAATGGGCATGGAATTGATGTCATGCGAGGCTTGGACTTGTTCAAAATTTTCCCCGCCCACATTGGCCGGGGTTAGTCCATACTGCTCCAACGGTATTTTGTTCTTGCCTTCCTGCTCTTCACAGAAAGTTGTAACAGTCGCGGCAGCAGTAGCTCCCATCATAGATGCCACTACCATCCAGTAGCGACGAGAGGCGAATGATTCATCTTGTGCTTCTCCTGCCGTGGTCGACGCGGAAAGAGCTGCTTTGGCAGCTGTGTGTTTATGCCGTTTCCAGACACTGTGTTGTTGCTTTCGGAAAAGAAAGTTATCTGCGAAAGACGAAGCGTTCCTTGATTGTCGTGGCAAAGACAAGACCGAGCGTTGAATTGAAGTGGCAAACATTTTGAGGATTGGAATTGTATCCTTGGATCAGCGATAGATGCCGAAGCGAACTCCTTTTCTTATGATCAGGCTTCACGCTCTTTTTTTGGTGAATTGAGCCCTTGTTATGACAACACTATTAATAAAATAATGATCTTTTCTGGTCTTGTTGGTGCAAGGTCACGCAATAGCTTAAGAAAGTAGGAAGAAGCTAAGCTTGCGCTGTACTACTTTAGTTCGTATTTTTGTATTCAGAGGATGTGAAAGGCCGCCTTCGAATCTTCCAATCTTAACTTGGTCATGTTCCATCCACATCGTATGATCATTATCGTCGCCGTCCCTTTGTTTTTCTCGACAAAGATTTCAGTCATGAATCCATGACGTCCTCGTGACCCAACTCTCAACAGGGCATTTAACAATTTTGACAGCTCACAATTTACAGCTCCATACTCAGTAGGTCTACTAGAGTGTTCTAGTTATTATCAGCAACAAAAATACAAGGGCGACGCCAATATCCTCCTTTGCAATACAATGCATATCCTTTGTTTGCGTTCTCCGCATGCGCTGCTTCTTCAGAACGTGGAGCCAGTGTAGTCGATATGCATTCGTTACTGAACGTACAATTGTGAAATTGTGAAACTTCAAGGACCCAGCATAAATTGACATTGATGACAGCACGAAAGGCTTTGAGCTTCGAGCTTGGTACGAGATTATCGCGGGTAATAACGGCATTGGTCACAACTTCATCAAACATGTGGCCGTAATCATTGGTGGCTTCATCAACATGGCTTGATTACTTCAAATCTTAAATTTATCATGGCTTCCATTTTTTCTTAAATCATGGCTTCCACCATCTTTTGCTTTCTCGGTAGTATCAGATGGAGTGAGAATGTCATCGCAACTTTGATTCTTAATATATCGGCCACCTTTTTCTCCCCAATGCTCCTGTTCGCCAGGATATTGATTTTCCGCTATTTGGCAAATTCGTTTAGCCATGAATTGTCTTGAGAAACTCCAACAACCACTACTAGCCGTTTGTCCGCCCACTACGTTTGGGACTCGAGGCGGGACGAGCTGCATAGCTCGACAAAGGGACAAAGGCCGCAGCCAGTGGTGGGATCATAAAGAAAGAGGAGAGCGTCTTCATTCTAGGATGACTGTATTTTTTCTGTTCTAGAATTGTTATTCCTTCATCAGAAAGAGCAGAACGTTGTTTTGAATCTATCATTCCTTTATCATGCACCACACTAATCGCTACCTGGTACACTACTTTTTGGTCGCTCCGCTTGGGCTGAAAAGCACAGTGGGTCGACTACCTTGGCCTTAATTACGGTTCGTCCCAATTGGCTTCTTCACGTTCAAGGCGAATCTTTGAAGATGCAGAGTGGCATTCAACCTTAATTCGCATTTTTTTCCTGATTCGGGTTCATCAATCAGCGGAAGAATCCCATTGCTGAACAACAACATTATCGTATTACTACTACTAGTAGTAGAGACTACTACTAGCTAGCTAGCTAGTATGAGCTACTCGGAATAATGATAGCTACTGCCAGTACTGTTAGCAGTAGAAGACGAGTGATGTGAATTTGAATCCACTGCATACTGCATCTTTTAGATACCATACTCAAAGTTCAAAGTAGTCTACTAGTACTCAGTGTTTCTTATTTCCACACTCACTTAAAATAGTTACAACAACCACGGGACGCAGCCCGCAGCCTTTGACTGCTTAAAGCATGTCGAAAGACCCATTATAATAAGACATTAAGCAGAGCTTCACCCGCACATATCACAATGCGGGCGGATACACTGAGAGAAGAATTGAAAGATAAGATTTGCGATTGGTTGATCAGTTTTCACCGGCTCGATCCACGATACAAGATCTTGACATACTTCAACCAGGTGGCATCGGATGGGGCAGACAAGCTTTGCGAGGACCACGAAGATGAAGAATACGGTCCCTCTGTTCCCCAACGAGTCTACACCAAGAATGAACAAATGCTTCTTAATGCCTTCAACACTACATCGATTTTGACCGTTTGGCGTCCCTGCAGCAACGATGCCATGAAGAAAATGATGGAGAAAACGGGAGTCGGAAAAGGGTTGGATATTAAAGGCAAATCTGCTAAACAGGGTAAATTATCCGCCTTTGTACCGTTTTTGCAAATTGACGAAGAAGCGCATAAGACAGCGATACAAAAAATAGGCCGAAAGGCCAGACTGCGCGTTTACTACTTCAGCTCTGAAGCACGACAATCAGCCTTGGATGAGATGGAACCACTGGGGAATGATTACATAGAATTTGATGCCGAAAAGGTTATTCCCTCGGATTACGAAGAAATCGACACATACGCCAAGAGGAACGGTCTGTATGGCTTGGAAGTGTCTCAGCGAATGTTTTGGAAGGCTTACGTTACCAATCAAGATATCGCTCGAGGCTCCGACACCAAAACAGGTCGACCATCCACTCCTGGTTTTCAGGACGCCAATCTAATCTCGTTGAAAGCGGCTTGCGCTGCATCACCCAAGCCATCTCCCATGCCCGTTGTCCTTCAATACAGCAAAGAAGATCCGATGTCGCCACAGCACCTGCTGATGGCATACGAAGAAAATGGGACAGTCACGCCAGTTGTAAGCGATTTTGATGGATTTCTGCTGGGATGGCGACGAGAAGCCTTGTGGTTTGGATGTAATTTGCCTCGGGACCAAGAAGATTTGATGCTGTGGTGTGTCGACAATATTGAAAAGATTTTGGACGCTCCGCCGAGCACCGATACTTGGACGGTTCGGTGGCTGGAAGTACTGAAAGAGGAGACATCTAAAGGCTTTCACCCGCACATACCGGAGTATGGCTTTGGTGATCCCAAATCCTACGGTATCATGGAACGGGCAGCCTTGCAATTGATTGATACTGGAGCAGTGCGTCACGGTTCGGAGTGTTTCAATTACTACTTCCCTCAGGAGATTGATGATACATTTCTATTGATTAGTGACACTTTGAAACCAGTTCGATGGAAATATGTTAATGTGAAAGAGCTACAGGAAATATTGAGTCAACGAATAAAGGATGGGTTTGTATTTCCATTGAATCCCAAATGGATTTTGTGCGATCCAGGTTGGAAAGAACTCTACGATGAACTTATGAGAAGCGATGCACTTTATGCTGAGTACACAAAAGACGTGTGGTATCCTCCATTTAGCGGCGTGCGAGAAAAGATTGATCGTATATATAAGAAACACCCGAACGGCTTTCAGCGATTACGAGGCCGCATGAGTTTCATGGTCCACAGATACTCTCCTCTCCGATTGGACTTGGAGAAGGGGACAACGTTGTCGGGAAATTCAGCATTCGATTTGGCAGAGTTGGAATTACGGAATTTTTCAAAAAAATCTTTACTTGCCCAACAAATAAGGTCTGTTATGGAGGGCGAATCAGACGAGCTGAGCTTCAGTGACAGCATTGACGATACCGGCATATCATACCTTGATGCAAGTGAAGCTGGTGGTACCGAGGAGAGTCGTCGAAACTTTCGAAAGATAGCCCTAGAGGCTTCTCGGGCTCCATGAAAATAATTCTGCAGCACTTTTGAAATGCGAACTACCTGCTCGTTTTGCTGCGATAGTTGCTAATTTTTGTCAGCAGTATGTTTCTTCTTCACGCAACAGCCCAAAAGGAAAATACTGCAAAAGTAGGCGAGTGCCGTGGTGGCAAAGAGCAGACCAAACGGCAGTAAGCATGCTCCACAGCCCACAGCCTGACGAATAGCTGCTGTGTACTCGGAGTAGCTTTTAGCACAGGCAAACCGCACCTTCTACTTTCACGAGGAGGTTTGGCTTGGCCGGCAAACACACGGCTACTCGTTTGTGAGCAAATAGTATCTGCTTCTTAAGCATTCCTGATCAGTACCGGTTTTTGCTTCCGTCGAGTAGTGCCTACGATTTAAGGACCAGCTACTCGTAACTTTCATTATTATTAGTACCAGGGTACGTGCCATGGGGACTAATGGTAGTCTAGTAGTGTAAGTGTCTACTAGTAGTCTAGTAGAATATCTGAAAACTGCACACAGATTGCTGTGCGACTCATGCGTCGTAGGCACAAACTGAAAAGGGGTTTAACGACTGATGAGTGTGACCTTTAGCCTTGTCACTAGACCTGGTATTATCCTAGTAGTACTAGCTAGTAGTACTGCCTACCTGGTACCTACTAGTACTAGTACCAGGTACAGTAGTAGTATCCACCATCACCACTTTGTAAGAATGCGGTTATGTGGAAAAGCTGGTATGCCCGTCTTGAGAAGAAACCAATCACATCAAGTCTGTTCGGCAATGACTCAGCCATAGTGGTACCGGTGAGTACCGGTACTACGGTAGTAGTCTGTCAAATGGTCGGTCAAAACCCATTCAATAGTACTAGTAGTCTATTAATACTAGACCTACTAGTACTAGTCTACTGGTAATTAACACTCTAGCACTAGGACGATAATACTATTTAAGTAAAGCACGACTTCACGGAAGAGGGGCAAATAGTAGACAGGGAGAATATCACAAGCTCAAAAACTTGACATTTTGACTAGTATTGACTTTGTTTACAGTAACATTGAATTGTTTTTTCACACTCGCAAGGTTGAAGTAAGAAAAGTATCTGTGACATCAGCTGAGGTTCACAATAACAATACAATGGTGGAGCAACCAACATTAGAGAAACCGGACAGCACCTACGGAAGTGCCAGTTGTAGCACCAGTCACTGCAGTAGCGGTGACAGCTCCCCAATCTACTATTTTGGCTATGGGCCAATCGTCAATGACCTGGTGCGAAAGCGGCGAGGAATCAAAGTTTCTGAAATCCAAGCCGCCTACGTCCCGGACTACCGTCTGACCTTCGCCATTGGTGGGATGGCTAGTATAGTCCATAGAGTCGGATTTGAAGTCCACGGTCTGTTGATGAAGCTCGAGAGCAACGAAGATTGGGAAAAGATTTGCAAATTTGAGACCGGAAATAGACCAACCACGCGGTCTGTGATTCCCTACTGTGCCATAGTGGAGGATGTGGGCGGTGATGGCGACTCGCGCGAAGAAGGATATCACAATGTTGACAATGACTTTCACGCCAAAGGAGCAGCTGGATCTATCGAAGCCTATCTTATCGAGCACCCAGAGAATATAGAAGATTCAATCCTTGATGCTCCAATGGAAACTCTTCCCCAAGAACGTTACCTCAAGCTCATTGCAGAAGGAATGCGCCAGTATCGTGTGGACGAAGATTATGTTCATGATCATATTGAAGCCTGCCCTTTCATACCCTCCCGATCACCGGATGAGTGGCTTGTATTTCCATCGTCAAAGAGAGTTTCCAAAATCTCCATGGCAAAATACGAAAAGATATGCGCCCGAGGCAGTGATAAAGGGGAAACCTACTTTTGCCTGGGCACGCGGGTGTTTCGACTCAGCGATAACAATCCTGCTATGCCTTTGGCCACGTGGCTGAAAACGCATGGTCACGGAAAGGCGTGCTGTACATTTATGATTGCGACGACTGTCGTTGACCCTAGTGTGCCCTTTCTTAACGATGAATCTGACTCCATTACACATAGCTTGGGCCGAAGATCAGGCCGTTGAAATCGTTGAGCTGTACGGTATGACAGCCACACGAGTGTACGAACTGGTAGAGAACAAGAAGAGACTAGCATTCTCGTGTAAACCAAATCTGAAATGGCAATTCTGGAAGCTACCGAAAGCACTCTAAAGGGAAAGGCGGATCTTGCCGCAGGAGAAAGCTCCCGCCCCCGTCATTCTTTCTTGTTCCTCTCTTGTTTCGGCTGGTAAGAGGCAGAAATCATAGAAGCGATCACAGCAACGTCTGCTCCTTCTCTGCAATTCTCCTCGGCAAAAGCCTTTGCTCAATGATGAGACACGACTTTGATTATCAGTCGTCCTTTCTATGGCAGGGATAAGAATGGTGCCAACTGTTGGATGGACAAAAAGCAGGGGCCAACTCTTTTTCTTCTTGAGTTCTTTTTACCACTTGTCGATAGAATCAATAACATAGCAACACTAGCGCCTTGTAACAGTCTGTAGTTTCTTACATTAGACGAAACAGAACTTGTATGTTAAGCGAGAAGCACTTTTGGACACTTCAGGAGTGGCATACTGGCCTTTCTCCGATTTCCGATCTCCAGACCATGACAGATGATGTAGCTGCTCACCAAAATGGAAAGTTGGACAGCAATACCAGCCATGACTCTGAGCGCCAACCCCAGTTTATTTTTTAAACAAAAGATTGGGTTACTTCTTCTTTCATTTCCATCGTCGCATTCACCGTCGTTTTCGCCGTTTGACAAACTGAGGGTGCGTAGGTTTTACAAACAAACGACAAACACAATAGAATTGCTTAATTCAAACGGATCAAGCGAAACGATGCTGTCGTGAATGAGTCCGAGCTCGTCGTCTGATTTTATCGTTGTGTTATTTTGTCTCAGTAAAAAGAACGTGTTGTTTTGATGAAGGTTTCTTCAGAGATCAAAATCCCTCGGGAATTTCTTGGCCAAAACCATAGTTTTAATAACATGTGCGAGAGTTTTGGACTGTCACAAAGCATGCATGATTGGGTCTCATTATTTAGGTCTGAATGGCTGCAAGCGAAATATAGATTGTTCAGTGATTATCTCGTTACAAATAGTTCACTGATTTCAATCACCACATCAGTCAATGATCCGAAGAATGCATGGCAAAGATAAACAGATAGGATACACTAATATCCTACCAGCATCTGTACAGCAAAACAACAAAATTCAAAAAGTCGAAGGTGAGTAGCTCAGCTAACGCCACCTTTATCGAACCTTTCCTACAATAGTACCATGAAAATCCAAACGCTTAATTTTTTCATTGCGTTAACTACCGTTGGAATGCCCCTGGCTCTGGCTTGGACGCAACCAGCCTTTAAGTCGACCAGGTATATTGCTCGAGTTCACACATCGTCACCAACCTCTTGTAGGACAAAAGCAACACGGCCTTTACCTTTTCAAATGTTTCAATCCGAGTCATCGTTCTCTGAAGATTCCGACCAAGCAGATAACGATACTAATGGCAAGTCGGCGGCCTTGTTGCAGCAAAAACAAGACGCTCAAGAAATGCTGGATCGCATCACAGCTTTGAAGAATGTCATTCTCGTTGAGGCTCCCTTTCCGGACGATTCCACAGAATCTCTCGAAAGTTACCAACGCCAGGTCGATCAACTCGAGAATCAAGTTACGAAAATGGAAACAACAGACTTTGTACCGCCTACAGGATTAACCCTCGAAGAGTACAAGGCCGCCATGGCGCTCTTTTTGCAAATGCCGTACTCTGTGCGGTGTGCTTTTTGTTTGTCATTGGAATTGGAACAGCCAGGAAAGGCTGCCACGGATTTGCAACGAATACCCGAAATTGTAACACTCTTGTACGAGCAGCGAATCCAATTGACTCCCCAACGATTGCAAGATGCACGAAAGCAAGTTCAAAACCAAATAATGAAAATGTCACCTTCTAGTAGTGCGTCGTCGGCAACGGCGGCATCCGGAACATCCTCTACAGCAGGTGATACAATATCGGCGGGTTCTTCTACCAGTCAACAATCTACAGATAGTGGTGGTAGTTTCCCCCAAAAGCTTTCCGAATTATTTGGAGATGATGATGGAGGAAAAACAAATGAAGAATTGCGGCTTGAGAGTACCGTGAAAAATGTCCTTGGTCGTGTCACGCGCAAAGATGATATTGAAGCTACGCAGCAAGATTTGGATCGCGTTCTCAAAGCACTGGACAGTGAATCCTTTGCAGTGGCGTCGACCACCGAGATTCCCGGTGGATTTGTGATTCGGGGCCAAAACAAAAAGAAAACGGGACCTGCCTTAATCGCTGCCATTGATGCCAAATTGCCGAACGATTTTCCTTCGCAAGTTTCGTTTATGGACGATGTAACATCCACGGATACTATTGGAGAAAATTCGGATCCTGTCTTGGTCTTACTGAACAAGGACTTTTCGCCACGTATTTCTGGTATTTTGACAGGCTTGTCGTCCTTACTGGCTTTGCTATCGGCTTTTATCTTTTGCGTTTCAACCTATGGAATGAATGATATCGTAGGTCAACAGCTGTCAGAAGCAACGGCGGTCAATGATGCTACTGGAATAAATCTCTTTACGAATCGTGTCTACGATGTCCTTCTGCCTCTCTTGTGCGTTCAAGTATGGCACGAACTGGCTCATTTTGCGGTGGCGAAGCTCAACAAGATGGAGATGGGATTTCCCATTCTGTTGCCGTTTCTGAATTTACCATTTATGGGTGCCAAGACAGATTTGACCAGTTCTCCGCCCAATCGAAGAGCGTTGCTGGATTTTGCACTGGCAGGACCTCTCGTTGGTATTTTGGGTTCTGTGGCATTTCTGGTGTATGGATTGCAACTCACAGCAACAGCTGATGCTTCTACGTTGCAATATTTTCCTTCTCTACCTGTAAGTCTGCTCAAGACGAGTACCTTGGGCGGTTCCATAGTGGACTACTTTTTGGGTGGTGGTCTTGTAGGTGCCGAAAATCGGTTCATTACCATGCAGGATCCTGCCACTCCAGTCGTCATGCATCCACTGGCAGTTGCCGGATTTTGCGCACTGATCATCAATTCTATCGCCATGTTGCCTCTGGGCAGTGCCGATGGTGGTAGAGCCTCGCTGGCTATTTTTGGGCGCTACGGAAATGCTCTTGTCGGTGGAGCCGTGTGGCTGTCACTCCTGGTTGCATCCTTTACCATTGCTCGAGCTGACATTCTCATCGCCGTCTGGTTGGTCAACAATATCGTGCAGAATGATATGGAAATTCCTTGCCGAGACGAAACCGAGGAAGTGGACATCCCTCGTTTTTCTGCGGCTCTAGCGCTCTGGATTGTCACTGCTCTAGCTATCATACCTCTTTCATAAATAATAATAAAGGGTTGATGTCGAATCTATCTTCCAAAATCTTTTAAGTAGTAGAGTAGTAGTTACTACTACTACTAGCTGCTACTACTAGTAGAGTAGAGCCAGAGGTACTAGGTACTACTCGGAGTAGTAGGCTCCCAGGACACCAGCAGGCAGGCAGTACAGTACTCTACTTGACTTTTGTTGCATTCTGTAGGATTAGGGTTTAGCCCCAATCGTCGAGCAAACGCTACCGCGTTCTCTCGACTATGCCAGCTCTCTAGGGCTACGTTTGGCTAGGTAGGGTGGTTGGAGAAACTCGGCAATTTACTAGGGCCGACCTTTTCTCCGTTCCGAGGCGCCCGGGTGAGAGGGCAG
>Ga0100394_1002632_pt1 | contig 14839 bp, 14 predicted proteins | sample CryGeymeta201518_FD_81549 | JGI IMG/M metagenome (GOLD analysis project Ga0100394, IMG submission 81549) | Groundwater microbial communities from Crystal Geyser aquifers in Utah, USA - Crystal Geyser metaG 2015-18 | ecosystem: Environmental > Aquatic > Deep subsurface > Groundwater | place: USA... | reverse complement strand
TATATGCCATGATACGCGCCACTTTCCATGTCCGATCAGTCTCTATGAAGCTAGACTCGAAACTGTCGGAATACCATTCGCAGCCATCGAGAATGTTGTTGTAAAATCGATTTTCCTCGTCGTTTTTATTGCCCGTGTACACGGTAAACAGACCGAGACTGGCCGTGCTTTTATTGTAGGCGCTATTCGACGGAGTAAAGCCAACATCCAGATCGACAAAGCTACAACCCAAACTTGAATAGAGAGACAACAGACAACCCGAAGTAATAATAGGCATGACCAATATGCTGTACCACCCGTATCGACAGCAGCAATGGCGCCACAGCTTCCAGGTTTCTTTGCAAGGTGTTTGCCCGGTTTTCTTTTTAGGGTTGCTTGTGGATTGGTTCATTTTGGACTTTAGAGATAATCTTTCGCGAGATCACTGTAGTAGCGATGGTTCAAGATTATATCTCGTGGTATTACTTTAGCTAGTGGTAGAGACTGTATAAAAACTTACTTATGCCGTCGTGAGGGCGAATTGTTCGACAAAGGAAAATGGAAAACCGATACTCGTTCGATGCATGCGTTTTGATCGATGAGCGGGCATAGATTTTGTGAAGGCAACGTCCAGTGAAACATTTTACTCTCAGCCAGAGTGGTTGAGCCACATGTAAATAAAATCCATGATCGCCAGAAGAGCCATTCAAACTGAGGCACGTTTGAATGTCTATTTGTTCTATTGTCATCTCTACGGTCGAGTAGTACGGTAGCTCGAGTAGTAGTCTACTATTATTAGTATACCAGGTAAGCTACTTACTCCGAAACTAGTAGCTACTCTACTCTAGCTAGAGTAGCTACTCTAGTAGTAGTAATAGACTAGTTACAGTACGTTGCCAGAATTGTCAGATATCTTGCAATACACAATACTATAGACCTTTACATAACACAACGTAATGCAGAGAGAGAGAGTCAAGAATGGAAAGTCAGTTTCCGTTTTGCTTCTGATCGTTTGTGTGAGTACTACAAAAAAATTAGACGTCCACTTTTTGTTGATTTTCTTGTTCTCGCTGTTGCTGCATTGCCGGTGACAAAAAGATGAGTGGTTCCTCAGGTGGTTTTGGGTGTTCGGATTCTTGGATAGTAGATACTTCATGATGATGCATGGCGGGGGACATAAAGATCGAAGGAACATGCGTAATCGGAGGAATGTTGATGACTTCGGCTGTGTCCTCTTCGTGTGGATCGTCTTCCTTTGGATGATATTTTGAGACGCTTGACTTTGATGTTGTCTCATCCTCAAAAACCATAATACGACTTTCATTGCTTTCGAAATCCTCGTGATATGAATTTTGGGTCGAAAGACACGCACCCGACATGTCAGTGACAAAGTTGAATCCATCCTGAATCGGCGACAGGATATTTGTGTAATTGGCGGCAGGGAGATCTTCCGATAAGTCGGCGTTCTCTAAGATGCTTCGCTTGGCTGAAAATTTGGTGTTGATGCGTGGTGGGTTGGTTGTAGCTGCTCTTGATATTTCAGTACGTGAACTCCTGCTCACTCTGTTTTGTCGGCTACTGTTAGATTTTCGATTCTCGTGAGTGGACACAATCGTTATTATGTCAAGATGACGATTCTCGGTATCGCGCTTAACTTTGCCTTTTCCTTCTTCAACGTTGACAAAGGCACCGTCTACCGAAGGATCGTCATTGTCGTCACTGGTGATCTCCTGGACGCCGTAATGCTTTTCGGTGGATTGTTTTTGAATACTTGAAGCGTCCCTTCCGAAAGTTTGGCTCAGGACTCGTCGTTGTGGTGTTTGTAGGCACATACACACCAACGCCCAGAGGTGCAAAACAGCTGCTGCACAACAAAACCAGCCAGTCTCGCCCATGGAACAAGATTTCGCTTCCTCGGGAACTGGTATGCTGCTGTCACGGAACCAAATCGCATTGCGGCAGAGGTCAGTATCAAAGATGAGGAATTTGGATGCCTCCGAAATGAACGCTACCAAAGTGGATGGCAAAAGTATCATGGACCAAAAAAATGTCACTGGTAGAGGCGTAATGACAAACAGCCAGGTAGAAATCTGGGTTGAAACTCGGAAGGTTAGATGACAAGAAAAGAGGATCATTATAAGGATTGATAGCCTACTGAAACAACACATGCCATTTAAGCTCAATGACGCACCATGGCCAAAGCACTGGCTCCACATGAAATCATAGTCATCGATTGTGTCATTTTGAACGTTTGATCTCCTTGGACAAAGTTATCGTAAAAGGCATCCGAAAATTCGACGCATCCAGTGTGAAATTTCTCTTGATATGTATTATCGTGTCCAAAAGCAGCATCATGATAATACAGGACCCCAAATTGGTAGGGTGATGTGGCATTCCAATCTTCATTCGATGGTTCAAAGCCAATATCAATTTCAACGAATTTGCACCCCGTCGACGAGTACAAGGTCATGGCACAACCCATTGTTGTGATCGGGACCACGAGGAGAGGAAAGATACCGTACCGGCAGCAACAGTGTCGCCAAAGCCTCCACGCTTTTTTTATTCCAGAAGGTGCCATCGTGATTTGCTTGACACACATAAAAAGCGTTTTGATTTGTTTGGCAAAAAGTGAAGGTTGCAGGAAAACCCCGCAAAGGACACAAGCACGAATGGTTACCATTGAGGAGACGTTTTGACTGGAACCAATTTTTTCTTTCGCTGAAAAGTCACTTCCGAGTGTTGGACCAGTAGTACTACAGTACCAGGTACTTGTACTACAGTAGCAGTAGTCCGCATCTACCACGTACTAGAGTAGAGACTGCCTAGTAGGAGTAGGAGTAGACTACCACTAGTAGTAGTGCTAGATCAGGTAATTACTCTTAGTACTCCGGTACGTACTCGCGTAAAAAAAAAAGATGTTCGGAGTTGCAAGCACTAACCCTACAAAACCATTTGAAATCACTTAACCCTACTGTGAAGATGCAAAAGGGCTCAATGCGACACGACTTCTTGCGAAGGAAAATAAATAATACAGTAAATTACTGTATTAACAATGGAATTGAGTGTCGAATATTTCCTGCGAGTTTCTTTGAAGCAAGGCCATAAAATAGTATTCATATGTTCTGGAGAGAGACGAGCTACTAGTAGCTACTCTATTAGCTTATTAACAACAACATCAGTAGGAGGGGAAAACTTGTCCACACAAGAACACACAACATCATGATTACGTACAAAAACTCCCTATTTGGTTTTAGTCTCATTTTTCATGTTCATGGATCCGCTCTCTGGCAGGCCATGGTACCAGCACTGCTGTCGACTCTGGTACTTCTTATCATAGTTTACACAACCGAAGCGCCCATTGAAAATAGTGTTGATTCTCGATTGACCGATCATGTCTACACTATTGGGGCCTACATTGCTTTCTTTAGCTTTCTTTTGACGTTTCGATTAAACTTTGCCTACCAAAGGTACTGGGAAGGTGCAACAGCACTACATCAAATGCTCAGCAAGTGGTTGGACGTTGCAACATTGATGAGTGCTTTTCATTATCAGTCTCGTCAATACGACAGTTACCGGCCACCGGCGTTTGGGCATCACAACAAATTGCGCAACGTGACCAGAGAGCGGGAGCGCGTGAACGAGATGACGGAAGACGAAACAGTGGAGCAACTGATGGAAGAATTGGAGGAAAAAGAACAGCAGGACTCAAGATACAAACGGTCGTGGAAAAAATTCTTTTTGCGACGAAAGAGCCCTAAAATGCCTATCCCCCCCAAAAAAGGTGGTACTTCTTCCGACAAGAATCGTTCAGCATCATCGAGTGGACCAGCAAAGAATATTTCTGGATATGGTGTTTACAAGAAAGCGAGTCAACGGATTCCTATTCCCCGCAACTTTCACGAACAATTTAACTCGCCGCTTTTGCAGTCGACGAGAAATATGGTTATTAAGAGAAATTCCCAAAAGTCCACACTCAAAGAGAAAAATTCCGAAGAGATTTGTGCATCCGAATCAACCTTTTTGTCATTGAATAGGGATCAATCTCAAAAGACGGTCTTAAAATCTGTCGAACAACACGAGATCCCCTGTCCATCACTGTTTTTGCAGGAATTGGTTCATTTGGTAAGTCTGTTGTCGGGTGTTGCTATGTCGACACTCCGTAACGATATTGAAGGAGCCGAATCACCACTGGCAGAATATTTTCCCGGACAGCCTATTCCTGCTGTTAATCCTGACGATCTACCAGCGGAAGTGAAGGAAGAGTGGGATTCTTCAAACAGTGTGATTTCCTCCGTAAATTTTATTTTGGGCCTGTCTCGAGACGACAAGCACCGAACGTTGTACAATGCTGGTCGCCCCTTTCAAGTACTTGGAGGTGTTTCCGACAGGGAGATTGAGGAACTGCAGAAGGCTCACGGCCCCTACGCCAAGGTGGCGTTGTGCTCCATGTATATGCAAGAATTTGTCTCGCGAGAATCTCTGCACGGAAGTACGGGTAGCATCCCCGGACCATTGTTGAGCCGTGTCACGCATGTATTGTCGGATGGCATGGCAGGATACAATCAAGCAAGAAAAATTGCCTACAATCCATTCCCGTTTCCGCATGCTCAAATGACAGCCTTCTTTACACTGGTGGCCATCTTTATCTTTCCCATTCTCTATTATTCCTTTGTGAACGCTTTACCCTTTGCACTCATTTTGAACTTTGTGACTGTAATGTGCTTTCAGGGTATACATTCTGTAGCGAGGGAGCTAGGTAAGTTGCGGTTTAGCTATTTCCGATTGAAGCAAATGAGGCAATGTTTGCTTTTTTAAGTTAATTTGATTTCCAACCATCGTCTCTCACCAGCCAGCGCACGCATGTCAACAGAAAATCCATTCCACAATGTGCCAAATGGTAAGTCTAGATAAATTTGCCGTTTATTTCTTTGTTGAAAGTGCGTTTTTCTTTTCTCACACTGTACGTTCGTTCCGTCCTACAAATAGACTTACCACTGACCACTTTTCAAGCCTATCTCAACGAGGCATTGGTCACTGTATATGCTGGCTTCCATCCAGATAGTTGGTGGGTAGTGGATACAGAAACCAACGACGGTGAACAAGAAAACGGAGCAGCTCTTCATCCGATCAAAAAACGCTTCATACATTAAAGCAACGGAGACCGCGCGAAAACTTAGCCTCAAAACTGTGCACAAAGGAGAGATTTGATTTGGAAAGTCCGCTAGGAATACCCCTGCCGAAGCTTGCGCTCCCTCCTGGTTACAGCCCGGCATCATAGCGCTCTGCCTACCGATCATGCAGAAGATCGGAATACCTGGAGTGCCAATTGGCGCCGTTCCTTGTCATTCACTTTTTCTCGAGAAACTTCTCGTGGGATTACAATCAGTCGACTACCTGGTAGTAGCTATGAGCATTCTTTTTTGTCCTGCATTGTGTCGGCTGCAACGGAGCAAGCTGTCGTGGAGACTGTTTTCACGTCCATAAGGAAAGTGTGTGCGTCTACAATTATTTTCAGTACAAAAATTAACAATAGTAGTACTAGTAGTCTACTACTACTAATGAACACAATAACGATAACACATCGACCATCAAGAAACTTCTTCCCCATCGGCTACTCCAGTTTTGTTGACACCCTACGTTAGACTTTGAGACCTTGGAAAGAGCTGACAATCTGCAGTATTGTCCACGATAGATCATCTTGTTATATTATTGGACTGATAATCACCTCGAGTAGTTTGCCTTTTCTGTCATACTAGCTAGGAGATACTTCCAAGTTTTGAAGCAAGACAGAATTCTTTGACAGACACCAACAACGCCAAGAACACCTAACTTTCGCGGCGTCCACATCAAATTTTCTTGCAAAAAAACAATGAACCAATCATCCAATAAGACAACATCCGCAAATGCTGCTGCTATTACTACTTCTACCATTCCTGTTCTCCGCCATTGTGTTTGTGAAAAGGTAGCTGCGGCTGATGATACTCGTTTGCCATGGGACTATGCGGTACTCTGTTCTGCCTGTTGCAAACGTGCCTTGCGATCATCTGTTAAGAGACACGAAGAAGCTTTGATGGCTCGAGATTTAGCTCGAGAAGAATGTGCGAAACGTCTGGCAGAACTAAAACTTCAATATAGCGAATCGAATTCAGAAGATAATAATATTACCACTAACAGCACTACTACCACTACTACGAGTGGTCGTCACTGTCATTTTTCGGAATTGCAATTTCAATCGCAACAGTTACGAGAACGTCAAAATCGATTGCAACAGCAGTGTGCTGCGTTGGCAGTCGAAGTGGCAGCCCATGCCGTCGAGAACGAAGAACGACAAGCCTCACTAAATCCACAAGCGGAATATCAACGACGACAGTTGCGGCGACTGGAGGCAGCAGTTTGTGAAGGTTCTTTGGCCCATGCTATTGAGGCGGCCCGGGACCGAGTCCGGATGCTGCGATTTCAGTGGGCACTACAAGCCTTTAGACTTCATCGCCTCAGTGTTCGACAAGAAGATTTAGTAGACTCAAGTATTAGTAAAGACGATACTACGAAACATCATACAGAAGACCCTATCAGCCGACGTCGAAGCAGTGTTCGATCCAAGGAAGGACGACCAAAGCAAGCCAGAGGAATTGGAAAAATTGGTGGTTTGCCCCTGCCAAATGCCGGTCCGGAATTGTACGGTGTCTTGCCACCACAAGAATTGCAATCGGCGTTGCGATTGGTGGCATCCATCAGCAATACGGTAGCAAGATGTCTCGGAATTTTATTGCCACATCCAGTGCTCTTGCATTTCTCCAGTCCCGCCTCGCAACAGCAAGGAGACATTATTCACTCGGTGTTACCAAAACACATTACGATGCAACAGCAGCAGCAGCAGCCAGTCAACGACGAGGATCCATCTGATCCTACATCAACAGATGCGCTATTAGCTCTTTTAGAAAGCGACCTCAATGACAATACCACGAACCAAGAGCGCTCCTTACGAATTGAACAAACCGCTAGCACTACAATCGTGCCACCTTCGATGGATCCAGCTTTGGTAACACAAAGGTTGCGTCATGCCATGGCAGCCATCATGGCAGATTCTTCAGCTGCCATTACAGCAGGATCGGCATCTGTATCGTCGACGTCCTCCTCTTCCAAATCGACACAGTATGCCTTGGCGGCTGAGGTCTTGCACGACGATGAATTTGCTGTGGCTTTACAGCTTCTTCAGAATAATGTGATTGCACTCTGTATTCGGGCAGGCGTGCCCGTCGCCAAATTATGGCCAGCCGAAGCTGTTTTGCTGAATCTTTACGCTTTACAGGTATTTTGTGAGGATCAAGTCAAGCAGCAGTTGAAGGAGTAAAACCGCTGACGTTGTGTTGAAAGCTTTATTATAAATAATTCTTCTTTCTTGTAGACTACCAATTGTCACTGTCCGCGATGCGCTTGCGATCAGAAGGCCCGCTACTTGTAGTTGGTTTGCCCCAAGTCAGAATCATTCCATCTTTTCCAGCCGTCAGGATTTGCATTGTTGATGCAATGACATCCATAGCTGTGATGGTATGTAAGTGTCCTTGCAAGACTTGCTGTGGCATACCTCCCCTATCCAGTGAGTACCCCAAGAGACTGGATTCATTTCCCACCCAACAACAACCACCACCACCACCACCAGCTGATCCAACAGCCCCACTGCCAGCGTACGACCCAAATCGGCTCCAAGGCGTCAGCAGTAAAGGCACTTGCTTCTTGTGCCTCGGAATAGCCGGTTGGCGTCCGGGAGCCATGAAACGTAGTGGTTGCAAATGCCCATTGCCTCGAAGATCCCAAATGTGAAGATTACCATCCTGACTCGCACTGACCAGAGAATGTCCATCATTCTCAGCTCCAAACGATAAAGCCGAAATGGAACCATTGTGTGAAAGCACTGTCGAGTTTTCCGTCGGGCGATAATTATTGGGAGCCACCTGTTGATTGTTGACTACTGACCTCCTATAATGACTTCCTCTGCGACGTCCATTGATGGTAGAAACAGCCGCTGTTACTGCTGCAAATTTATCGTCAACACTGGATAAAAGAGTAGCCGAAGGTTTGGGCAAATGAGAATAATCGGCCTTGTAGGCTCTGGCTTTGGCGGGTGGATGCGTGTTGTCTTGATTGAGAATAGCAATGCATGCTCGACTTCCTGCCTTGCGAATATCCCAAAGACGAATGGTACCATCCAAGCCACCGCTCGCCAATAAGACATCGTTGTGGGGTGCCCACTGGACACTGGAAATACCAGGATGTGCGTGTCCTAGCAACGTGTGCGATGAGGCACCACTCCGAATGTCTACCAGCTTGAGGGCTGGATCGTTCAAGGATGCTACCACGGCGGAATGGATCTGGCGTGACGACAAGTGAAACGATCCGATAGTTCCATTGGAATTGTCATCATTGAAGGGAGTGCACTTGGCCACGGGAGAAAGGGTATTTGTGTCCCATATCAGCATGGTCCCATCCATCGAAGTGGACAGAAACGCTCCCGTATCTACCGGATACCACTGGACTTTGGAAATGGGAGCAGCGTGGCCACTGGGTACTTGTAAACTGGCAGCTTGCAGTTGGTCGTCCGATAAAGCCAATGCCCGAGGGGGCTCTCGTTGCGAGCTAGCAATTGGTTTGTGTGTCGATTTGCTGCTGTGACTCTTGTTGTTGTTGTGAGCGGTAAATAATAAGGATTCTTGCGCTGTAACTGTTGCTGCTCTTGTTGGACCAAGGGAGGATATTCTCTTGTTTTTATCGTGGTCATTCTTTTGACGTGCCGTAAAGTATTCCTCGGATCCCCATTTAGATAAATCGTAAATATTGACAATAGCATCGGATCCTCCCGTCAAGACAAATCGCTGCTCGGTACGATCGACGTGGAGGGATTGAACGGCTGCAGTCGTACGTTGTTGTTGTTGTTGTTGTCGACGATGATGATGATGATGATGATAATGAACAGTCGACAGTGGTGCAATAAGTCGAGGAGATTGGACCATAGCACGTGGAGCAAGTTGTTGGGCGATACCATGAACAAAGGATTGAGGATTTCCAAATCCGTAACAAGCATGTCGTTGGCGGTTGTGAAATCGTCCTTGTTCTCGCAGCGCAACGAGCAACGGAAGAGATCTTGGACTTTCGTAACGACCCGATTTCCTACAATATCTGGCTGTTGACTTGGAAGACATTATTTCTACTGTACTATAAAGCAGCATGTACAAGTACAGTAGTTTTTTTGGTAGTAGTGGTGAATGGTTCCCCCTGCAACCATTTCGCGCAACAAGCTAGTTTACAGTTTACAGGCCCTTCCATAATATCTCTCGCTACTGTACAACCTTACACTTCTTGTCTGGGTAGGTGTTTCATACTGTAGCCCATTTCCTGTTTGATCCACAGCTTGTATTTTTAAACTTCGTGTCTTATAGAGTAATAATTGCTCAGAAAGAAGGTACTAGGATTACTAATGCTGTTATACGTACTCAATATTTGTGTGTTGGTTTTTTGTGTTCGATGTTTGTTGTTGTTGAGATGAAAGGCTACTATTCCAAGAATATGCATGGTCGTAGCAGTAGAGATCGGGTTAAGCTGTGTTGAGGAAGTAAAAAAGGTGAAAAAACAGACACCACGTCTAGCTCTAGTAGTAGAGGAGACTACTACTAGGCTACCATGTACTAGTAAGTACTGTAGACTATTAGTAGTAGTGCTGATGGGAGTAGGTACTACTCTACTAGTAGCTAGCTACTAGTAGTAGTACTAGTAGTACTAGTAGTACTACTGTACTAGCATGGCTCTAATAGGTCCACTACCGTACTTGTATTCCAAAATAAGTACTCTAGCTACTAGTAACTACTAGCTACTAGTAATGGTACTACTAGACCTTTATACCACTCTGGTAATGATGACTCTGGATTGTCTCCGTGTCTTTTGCAAGATCAGATGAGTTTTCTCATAAGTCAATTGCCACTTCCCTTTCTTTCTTCTCCTACCACTCGTACATACCAACACTTTTGATAGTTACTGGGTAGTTTTTGCGGAGATTCGTTTTTGAAGAGGAGAAGACCACACATACAACAAAACAAATATATAAACAAAACAAAACAAACCAAAAAAAGGAGGCCACAATGATGGATGAGAGTTCTCGTCGATGGGGTGTCGATCTGAAAGCATTCGATCCGAAAGCAGTCGCGGCTGTCGCCAAAATTGATCCCAATAATAATAATAATTCAAAGGTCAATAGGTCGAAAGCCAGTATCTTTGCCTGGGATGATGCACGGTTACAGGACACTGCCATTGTAAAGAAAAAGGTTGCCAAGGCTGCTGTGTCTGTGCAACGATTTATTCGGGCCTGTATATCACATTGGAAATACTAAAACGAAGAACGGATCCCGTTGGAAGAAGAATTGGTCGATATCGAACGACGACGGAAAGAAGAATTGATTGAAGTAGAAGAATACAAACAACGATTGCGGGAAGAAGCTATGCACGATATTGAAGCAGAAATGAACATGCCCAAGGAACAATTCGATGAATGTCAAAGGATGTCCAAAACACTCAAACAGGAAATCAAGGACGAAGAGCAAGTGGCTATTGAGATTGAACATGATATCAATATCGAACGAACGCAGGCCAAGAAATTAGGACGAGAAGAGCACGAAATTCAAACGCAGCACACAGTGTCAAGATTGGACGTGGAAATTCCGGCACTCGAAAAAGAACAACAAGAATTACAAAAGGTAGATGATGAGTTTTCGAACATCGTACGAGCCTTGCAAGCACAAATTGATGATATGGAAGCGAGCTTGCAAATGGAAATTCGACACAAGAAAAGACTTATTCGATGCATTGCTCTCATGTTGAAAGAATTGCAGTCGAGAGGTGCCAAGGCTAAATTGATCAACAATCTCAAGTTGATTATCAAATACAAAGGTGAGGAACCACCGCCGAAGCCTGTGCAACCAGAACCTACCATTGACGAGGCAACTCCTGAAAATGCATCCAACGCAACCGACGTAGGAGGCGTGGATGAAATCGAAGCTACGGATGAGACAAAGGATGAGGAATTAACAACAATTGAACCGATTGATGAATCGTCTTTGGCAGAGGTGAATCAATCGGAAACACTCATCGCTAATCAAACAGAACCATCTCCAGATAGTGAATCTATGCCATCTGGAAGAAGCAGGCGATCAAGTGGTGCCAAGAAAACCAAAAGAAACTCGGATACGGTTAAAAAGAGTGTCCGAGATGATCAGAACGATGTACCATCGCTCACGAATGAGAGTGAACTCCGACCAGCTGGTGTCCGCAGCAACTCGCCTTTGAGAGATTCCGAGACGAGAATGGGCAAATCACTAGCACAAAAGAGCTCGAAATCATCTAATAGAGACAAAAGTAACGATAGTCAACAAGAGTTAGAGCCTGGCTTTAGTTGGGCTGAAATGGAAAAGGTGGAACAGCAGAGCAAAGGAAAGCGCAACAACATCAGGACAACCCCGCCAAGAAACAAAACTTTTGACACGGCTGAATCACGAGGAAAAGGTCCCAAAAGACAGGGCAACAAAAATGCAGTCGATGCTCCTATATTTAACTGGGAAGCTGCTATTGGTGACTCTATAAATGCTTCCTTCAACTGGGAGGCCATGGCTGCCGCCAGTGCTCAGCAAGATCGTGGCGACAAAAAAGACAGATCCTTCAATAAGAGCGGCAAGAAGAAGGAGAAGAAGGACAAAAGGGATCTTTCTGACGTTGCTAAGAACGGTCACTTTTCATGGGCTTACTATGCAGATAACAATCAACGATAAATCCAGTGTACTGCTGAAAACAGTATGCTTAGCTCCTTCTGGCTTTCATTCAGCTGACTCGAGAGCAGATGATTGGAACTCCTGCATAAGAAAGGCACGCGCAAACTGTACACACAATTTGATGGAATGGAACTATAAGCACAAAAGCAATGATGAATCAATACTGTTGGATCGAAGCAGCTGGGAGTCGACGGGTGATTGTGATCTCATTTTCAACTTTCAAACGAAATCAACAGGGACACCGTTATACGTGCGTGAGCTCGTTTTCGATTTCCGTAGCGGCGTTTGAATTCACATTTTTTATGCAAGGATTAGCTAGCTAGTAATATGGATTTGTTCCGCCATCATCATTTCTTTCGTAGTCATCATAACCTCTCCGGTCCTCATAGTATGGATCTCGGTCTGGGGAGTATCTGTCTTGTTTCTCGTATGAGGACGGCCGTCGCGTGCCTGAGCCCGGGTTCTTCGAGATGGTGGAAACGAACGGCATGTTCTTAAAAATAGCCCAAAACACGGGAAACATGTTTCCAAACAAATTCAAAATCCCAAAGGCTTCCAAAGCCATACCAGAGATTGGCCAACCGACAAAGACTAGGAATATTCCAGCAGCTAAGCATCCGGTTGCTCGAGACTTTTCGGGTCGGAAAAAGTATCCCATCGTCCGCGTCGGGCCAATAGATACGGGTACTCCAGCAATCAGCATGAGATTACCAAGTCGCATAAGCGCTTTGTTGAAAAATAGACTAATTCCGAGCATTATAAAGACAACACCAAGACTCATCAGGGGCACTCCAATGCGACGATCTCCATTTTTTAGTTTGCTCTGAATACCTGATAAAGGACTGCTTTCTGCATTTCTGGATCGCTAACAACACGTAAATAATTGACATAATAATGAAAGGCATGAGATGGCATTTTCTCTCGTTTCTATGTGTAGCAAAGCATCAGTCATACTTTTACGTACCGATGGGACACTTCCTCTATCGTCGTAGGGGTCATGAGCGTATTCATCATAATTATCTCGACTGCTCCCTCGATCATCTTTGTATCGATCGTGTCCTCCCCATCTATCCGCGCCCAGATTATATCTGTCGTAATTCCCTTGGCTGCTACCATATCTGTCATCGTCATCGTAACCGCCTGGGTTGCCGCCAGGATAATCGCTGCCACCTCGAACATTCATCAAGTAAAAATCTAAAATGTCTCTTTCTTCGGAAGTACTGGTAAGTTTAGCATTAGATTGTATGCCCCATGTCCTAGTCGGTCTCGATATGCTGCTGCTATAATAATATCTTCTGTTTTGGTGTCTGGTGGCTGTGGCCAATCCTGATGTGCAAAGTAGGGCGAGAGCGATGGATCCTAGCTGCAGGAAACCCTGCATGTGATCTTTCGTAGATGGCTTCGTCATTGTTAAGCAGATGGTGCCTAGTCGCTGCGAAGTCGTTTGATGCTGGCTAAACAGCTGTACGACAAGTTGTGGCAAGGCAGAATGTTGCTTTGCTGTGCTTTTTTTGTGTAGTGTGTTGTTTGTTGCTTGTTCGTTGTGATTCTTGATGTTTTTTCATGGATATGATGAATTGCCAGGTGGAAGTGAACGCAAACGCTCATATTCAGCCACCCGGACACTATTTTACTCTCGAGGATTGTTGCTTCACTTTTGTTCAGGTTTCTGTTGTACGAGTAGAATCCAATGATTTAAAAAGGCTTTCTAGCTAGCGACCTGCACTGGCTAGCTAGCTCTTGATGAGTGCACTCAAACAAATACAGTACTGCCCTGAAGAATTGCTTCGATGGACAACCTATTGAGGCTGTCTTTGACAACTGACCTTGCGATCTATCGATATCAATTGCTCTTTTGAAAAATACTGCGAGGATGTCTCCTTTCTGTATAGAATTCATGACACTGTGTTCTTTCAAAATACTTTAGTTCAACTCGCGAATCGTCTTAGAATCATTGTTGGGGTGACTTTCCTTCCATGGCTACCAATAGCTGTTCAGCAATTTCAATGTCTGGAATGGCAAAAGTCAACGTCTTCGATTGTCCATCATTATCACTTTCCTTGTTTCTACTTTGTTGATCCAGCCAGCCTTGACTAAATTCTCCGGCTATCCGTATGGCAACATTGATAGGAAAACCTCTGCATCCAGCTCCCATCAAAGGGCAGGCAACCCTGGATGTCAGTTGATTATTTTCAAATGATACTAACAATGCATTCCGGTAGGCTTCTAACAAGTAGTGCTCTGGATCAGGATGGTGATTGTAAAAGGGTGGCACAGCGTGTACCACTTGATCAAAATGAGCTGCCAACTTCGGACCTCCCGGACCTGTGCTTACCGCCTGCCCAACAGGGCAGCGTTCTTGTTCCTCCTCCTTGTCATCCATGACGGGGAGCCGCTGACATTCCCGTTCCAGTTGCCATCCACCAAGCTGGTGCACTATACCGTCTACAACATTAGCAGCAAAAAACATCCCCTCGCCGACCTCCATCCCGCCCCATTGTGTCTGCCACCGAAAAAAAAAGTGCAGGAAGATGTTGATTGGTGAGTGAGTGACCAGTAACTTAATAGAACGAGACCGAAAGACCTGCAACGTACGTACCACGTAACCCATGATGTGGTGAGAATCTTTGGTAGGTGGAGTTTTGGGAACTGGGCCCCCCTTGGGAAAGTAGGGAAATTTCGAGACACCGGATAGCTGTGGATTTGCAGGATTGATCAGGGTTGTGCACTTCATCTCGGTGTCTTTGCCAGCCTTGGTGACACAGCACGTCGTATTCCAAACTTGGACATTGCATCGTTTTCCTTCGAGAGTACCGATAAGTTTTGGAATAGCGTTCGGTTTGTACCATGCTCTAGACATGGTATTTTGTGCTTCGGTCTAAGAAAGAAGAGGTTCAATTATTTCAATTTTGTACTTGCACGTGATTGTTACTTTCGAGACGAACAAGAAAGCCATCTGATGTGATGAACGCTGGATTCATCAACCCCACGTTACTCTGTGCGTCTAGTAGTACAGACAGTACCAGTGGTAGTAGGATCTATTCCAAGCC